>Ga0315279_10000846_pt1 | contig 55398 bp, 37 predicted proteins | sample YL17G06_20_MG_FD_203694 | JGI IMG/M metagenome (GOLD analysis project Ga0315279, IMG submission 203694) | Sediment microbial communities from Yellowstone Lake, YNP, Wyoming, USA - YL17G06_20 | ecosystem: Environmental > Aquatic > Freshwater > Lake > Sediment | place: USA: Wyoming | collected... | reverse complement strand
AGCTGCGCGAGACGGTGACCGCGACCGAGTTCTTCAACACCACCAAGGGCCAGTTGGTGCGGGGGGACTACGATGTGAGTTTCCGCACCAGCTTCGGCGTCAAGGTCGGCGAAGAGGAGAAGTCGGGCAGTGTGGAGGCGCGCCTGCGGGTGAGCATCCAGTCTCGATAGTGCTGCCGGGACCGCCTTCTCGGCGGCCACGGCCCGTACCTGACACGCCGCGACGTCCGGGGTCTCTCTTGACAGCCCGGCCGCGCTGTGCTACTCTACGCAACGATACTACGGTCGCTTGCCGCTCGCGCTGAGGTCTGGTAGTTCTGTACACCATTGGGGGACGCGGCGGCCGTCTACGGCATCCCTGGACACCGACTGGCAGGCAGGCACACCCGCATGACAGTGCATGGGGAGCGAGGCCGGCATCCACTGCAACGACGCGCACAACAACTGCAGCTGCGACAAGTGCTGTAGCAGTCACAACGCCGACAAGATTGTGGACGTGCCAGTTTCCGAGTGACAAGTGAGCCGCTGCCATGAGCGAAGGCCGAGGTATAGTGTGGCGTCGGTTACCTGTGGTAATCGCGCTGCTGGTGACGTGGGTGTGGATGGGGATGATGTACTACCGAATGGATAGGGCGCACAGAATGCTCTCACATCTACTGGACGTCCGGGTGGGTGCTGCGGCCGAGGACGTGAAGGCCCACTCGCCATGGAAGTTCACCGAGATCAGGGACTCGGCAGCGCTCTCCAGAGAGCCCTATTCTGGATATGAGCATTCCAGCCGACCGTTTCCGGACCATGTGCTAGTCGCTCTTGTGGATGGAGAACTGCTTCAGGTGCACTGCGGGGAGGCTGGGACTGTGGAGTGCGTCTATTGGGGACGGAAGAAGAGATGAGGCTGGTCTTGCGGATGGTGTGGCTGGTGGGGATTGTGTGCTTCTGGGCGGTGACGGCGGTGATGGCACTATCCACCTTCTTCGGAGCCGTGCTGCAGACCGGGGACAGAGAGGCAGCTATTTGGGTAGAGAAGAGGTTCTCCGTGGGGATGGCGCGCGAGGATGTGCTGGGGCGGCTGGGCGGCCCGGACTCCGAGGAGGCCTTGTCCTCTTCCCGCTTCGGGCCTCTTGGCGCCACTAGGCTCCTGCGTTACAGCCGTTACGGCCCGCGGGTGCATCTTTACCTCAATGATAAGGACCAGGTCGTGTGTGTGAAGTACTCGGCGGAGTCAGCGCAGTGGCAGGGGAGTGAGGAACGTAGGTGAGAGAGGCGAGTGCTTCGGGCAAGACTCTCGGAAATGTGGACGCTTGGGCGGCCGTTGCCGTGGCATTGCCCGGTTCGCGGCTGGCCGTAAGCGAGTAGGATCGCAATGGTTGAAGGCCCAGTATTCAGGTTCCTGGAGCTCATGGTGGGGTCCGCCGGAGGATGGACCATGAGTCATGTGTACGCGGGTGTCGCTCGATCCCGTAGGTGGCGTCCGCTAACGCCCCTGCTGATCCTGGTCGTGCCAATAGCAGTAATGTGTCTTCTTGCTTGGACCCTGGCGCTCCCGGATAAGACGGGATTCTGGCCCGGAGCCATGGGTATGGCGATGGGCGTGCTGATATGTTGGCGGTGTTGGAGGCGATGTCACGAGTGATCTCGCCCAAGGCCCTGGCAGCCGTCGCAGGCCGGGTATGGCTATGATGCCGATGACCGGCTGGCCGGGTCGGGGAGCCACAAGGCGATAGATTGCCACAATGACACGGATGTGAGGATCACCCGGGACAAGGACGGGCTGATCACCCAGGTGGTGGACGCCTGCGGAACCGTGACTGACAACTACGTTCCTTCGACTTCGCTCAGGACAGGCCTGGATACCTTCGGCCGGTACGTCAGCGGCTCCGGCTCCACCGTGAACCCCTACCGCTACGGCGGGGCGTGGGGCTACATCACGGACCCTTCGGCTGCGCTCAGGGCAGGCCCGTGCGGGATGCCACAATCCTGAGGCGCTCCGGGAGGACAGGCGATGAGGACTCACCGGCAGGTCGCGTACCGACGTCTGCTGTGGCTGGCAATCGCTGTAGCTGTGGTGGGCACGGCGATTTGGATTTATTGGTACGCGCACACGTTCAAATTGGGAACGCGCTTCATCTCCCCGCAGGGGGAGCTGCTGCAGTTGCACGGTCACGGCAGATCCCTGCTGATACCCACGCCGCTCTATCCGTCAGCCAGAGTGATCACGTTCACATGCCCGCCAACTGGTAAAGATGACGAGCATGCGCTGTATCTGATCTTGGGAACACCGGATGATCCCCAGGTCGTGATGGACTATTACCTTGCCAAGTGGGGGAAGCATGGGCTCCACCGTCGTAACACTCCGACCAGCGCCAAGGGCAGCGCTGGGGGAGACTTCGTCACCCGCAAGATACGCGGCACAATCGCCTCGGTGGAGATCCTGCGCGCCGCCGTGGGGAGCCGAGACCTCACAGAAGCATTGCGAGAGCCGTTCCGTCCGCCAAGGCCGGGTGACGAGGAGACCAAGATCGTGCTCTTTGTCCCATGGGTGGCGGAGGAGCGAAGGTGACGCCGGCGTCGCGCCGTCGGGTCGGGGAGCTACAAGGCGATACACTATCCGTACCCCTCGGACCCTTCGACGGCGCTCAGGGCAGGCCCTCGGACTTGGGCGGATAAGCCCGCTTTGCGGGCCGCCGTGGCGGTCGCATATCGGTCCGAAGTGTGGCAGCCGGAGGTCCTTAAGGTCTTTGGACGTGACGCCGGGTGGTCACGGCGGGCCGGTCTCCATCTGGCTCTGCGGATGGTTGGGGTGATCGTAGCGGTCGGCGTGGCCGCAGGGCTTGCTGCGCGATAGCGTGCGGGGTGTCGCGGCGGGGGCAGCGGCTGAGGTGGTAGAGTCCTGAAGGGAGTAGTAAGGTGGCTTGGACGGTGACCCGAGTGACGGTGCCTTGCCCAATCTGCCGGCGGCAGGTGCAGGGATATGCCGCGTGGGGCGTGGAGCTGACAGGGCGGTGGGTGGTTGCAGGGGGGCTTGCCGGGTTTGCTGCTGTTGTTGAGATGATATGGGCGTGCCTGGACAGAGCCGACTTCGGCGACGTCTATACCGGCGGGCACGCGAAGGTGATCCTGCTTGGAACCCCAATTCGCCTTGCGATCGTGTACCTTGCATGGCCCTTCCTGCGACATGCTGGACACGAGGGGAAGCAATCCTGGAAGACCTGGGTGGCGATTATGGGAATGGTGTGGGGCATGGTCTGGGCAGGTGATCTGGTACGACTCTTGTGGCGCTGAAAGCGTTAGCGCGATAGCGCAGGGAGGTACGAGGGAATTCAACACCTTCGCCTATACCTGCTGCGGGCTGGACTCGGTGACGGATGAGAACGGCCGCGTGAGCAAGTATGAGTATGACCAGTACACCCACCGTCTGAAGAAGGTGCACGAGGACTACAACGGTCTGAACTACGTCACCGAGTACACCTGTGACGAAGTCGGCAACCTGAAGACGGTGAAGAACGCCCGGCTGAAGACGACCAGCCACACCTATGATGGGGCGGACCGACTGACACGTACCGACCACCCGGATTCTACCCACGAGACGTGGACGTATCGGGATGACGGGCGGGTGTGGACGCATACTGATGCCAGGAACCGGACCACGACCTACCGCTATGACGCCGACGACCGGCTGGCCGGTTCGGGCAGCTACAAGGCGATTGACTACCAGTACAATGCGAGGGATTGGCTCACGGCGCTGGTGAATGGCCAAGTCGGCCATCGGCGGGCGATCGTGGCGCCGCCCCGGCCCACGTCCGGGCTTTCGTAGCATCCAGCCTTACACGCGGGCCAGTCACCCGGTACGGTATCCTGGCTCCCGCGCGTCGAACCTGAGCTATGGTCAGTTGTCTAACCTCGTCGGAGGACGAAGGCGAGGACCACCACTGCCACCGCCAGCGCGAACCCGGCGGCCAGCCAGAGCTTGGGCAGTCTTTCCTTCTGCGTGGCCTTGGTCAGGGAGCCGCCGCACTCGCTGCACCGGAAGTGGGTGTAGGGATTGGGGGTCCCGCAGGTTGGGCACTTGATGCCGACCAGCTCGGCCTTGCGCCGGACCCGCTCGTAGCGGACCTCCGACTTGCTGCCGAGCTTGACCGGCATGATCGCGTTGCAGGAATGACATCGGGTCAGGCCTTCTTCGTTGACGGCGTGGCATTTGGGACAGGTTGCCATCTCTACTGTAACCTCACAGATACTGTAGCCGTTGGGTAGGAGCCGCGCTCCGGCCCAACATGCTGCTATCCAAACAAGCCTTGAGGGAGTGCAGCCGGGCGCCGTTCCCGCACACCAGGAGGCGACGGGCGCAGCGGTGACCAACATACCTGTTCCACAGGCTGGGATCTCGCATCAGCCGCCGCCTGGCGCCGGCGGCGACCCGACCACAATTCGTCTTCCCTGCCGACAATCCTCCTTTGTGTTGCAGAGTCCGCGGCCCTGGGCGGGAAAGGACACATCGGCCCGGATACCGAAGCAAGAGTGAACTGGAGACCACACGAGGAGAGACTAAGATGGCGCGAACCTGCGCGGCCGTAATCGTCCTCAGCACGCTCCTTGCTGCTGCGGCGGCGCTTGCCGCCAGTCCGAGTGCCGAGCTGACCTGTCCGCGGATCACCGCCACCCCCAGGCTGGATGGGCGCTTGGACGAGTGGCCGGCGCTCCCCATGGCGACGTTGGGCAGCAAGGAGGACTGGCGCCCCACCGCTCAGCAGTTCGCGGATTACGGTGGCCCGAAGGACATCGCGGCCGGCATCTGGACGGCGTGGGATGCGAATGCCTGCTATCTGGTCTTGCAGGTGCAAGATAACGTTCTCGTGCGGGTGAGGTCGGTGGCGGAGATTGACCACGGCGACAGCATCGTGCTCTCCTTCGTGCCCGCCGACGGCGGAGAGACGAACGAATTTGTGGTCGCACCGTTGAAGAGCGGATACCCCGTCTACCGCGCCAAGCCGGCGGGGCGGACGGGTGAGGTGAGGGTAGTAACGGTGGGGATCGGGACGGCCCAAGAGGAGGGAGGTGGCCGCAGGCTCATCTACGAGGTGAGCATCCCGTGGTCGGAGCTGGCGCCTTTGCAGGGGCAGCCCGGCGACCGGTTCACGCTCGTGGTCTCGGTCTGTGATGATGATGGGGCGGGACTGAAGGGCTGTCTCGAACGCCGCCTGCCGATAGTGCTGTGGGAGGGCGGGTTCCCGGTGCGGCCCGCGGCGCCTGCGCCCGCGGCGCCGGCGCTCGCCCCCGTGTTTCCCGCGCCCGGAGCGGCGAGGTACGACGGGCAGTGCTTCGTGCTGCAAGGGCAGGAGGTGATGCTGTACGGAGGCGAGATCGCCTACGCCGAGCTGCCCGCGACGAGCTGGCAGGGGCTGATCAGCGATCTCAAGGCGGCGGGCATGAACCTGGTAGGGGTGACGGTGCCATGGAGCCATCACCAGCCCAGGCCGGGCGCCGCTGACCTCACTGCCCTCGATCAGTTCCTCTCCCTGTGCGGGCGGGAGGGGGTTTGGGCACAGGTCAACGTGGGCCCCTACGCGGGCGAGAGGTGGGCCGGGGGCGGGGTCCCGGGTTGGGTGCTGGCGCTGGAGTCTGCGGACAGCCGCTGGGCGGCCACGGAAGCGTGGCTGGGAGAGCTGATGGCAGTAGTGCACGCGCATGAGATCAGCAAGGGCGGCCCTGTTGCCACGGTAGCGGTGCGACCGCTGCCGCAGGGCGACAGTGGGGCGGGGGCGGCGATGCTGACGCGGCTCACGCGCCTTGTCAGGCAGTCGGGTGTGGAGGCGCCTCTGCTGACGTCGAACCTGCCGGCCTCTCGGGATAATACCAAGCAGAACATGGCGAACGTGCTGGACACCATCACCTTCTACTCTCCTGCGACGGGTGAGGAGGTGCTGGCCGCGCTGGGTGCGCTGGCGAAGGAGGAGAACGGCCCGCCGGTGGTGGCGGGGATGGCGGGCGAGTACGGGGACGGGAATGCCGCCAGCCGCTCCGCCGACCGGGTGAAGCTGGCGCTCGCGGCCGGAGCGAAGCTGGTGTTGGTGGGAGACTTCGCGCCCGGCCTGGAGACCTGGAGTTCGCCCGCCGCCGGACCGCAGATGGGGGCAGGGGTGGTGCAAGCGTCCGGGGCGCGCACCGCGGGGTGCGATGAGCTGCGACTGATAGGCGCTTTCCTGCGACAGTTCGGGCCCTCGCTGGTGCACGCAGCCCAGGCGGCCGAGGCCGCACAGTGCGACGATCCGGCGGTGGAGGTGATAGCTCGGGTGACGAAGGGGACGGGATTCCTCTTCCTCGCGGACAAGGAGGGGACAGCCGCCCATCATCTTCGCCTTTCCTTTACCGACCCGAATACGGGAGAGGAGATGACCATCCCGGAGGCGGGGACGGTGACCCTCCCCGCGGGGGCGGTGAAGGTGCTGCCGCTGAACCTGCGGGTGGGCCGGGGCACGCTGAGGTACACGACCTCGGAGATGCTGGGTGTCGCCACGGTGGGCGAGCGCACCGCGCTGGTGGTGTACGGAGATCCGGAGACGGCGGGGGAGATCTCGCTCGGCTGGCCGGGGCCTCCGCTGGTGAGTGGCGAAGTGGCCAGACAGAGCTGGAATCCGGAGACGAAGGCGCTGGTGCTGGACTACTTCCACGGACAGGAGGATCAGTGTGTGCTGGTAGATGAGCTGGAGATCGTCATCCTCTCCCGCGAGCGGGCACGGCATGCCGCGGTAATCGCGGGCGCGGCTGGCGACACCGTCGTCATCTCGGGCACATACCTGGCGGGTGCGGCGCTGTGGCCCGACAAGCTGGAGGCGGCGCTTGACTGCCGGCAGGGAGAGGTGCAGGTGAGCGCGCTAACCCCGCGCAGGCCCTCGGCGGTGCTGGTGGACGGAAAGCCGGCGGACTTCACATTCAGCACTCCCGACCGCGTAGCCAGGTTCCCGGTCACCACCGGGCCGTTTGAGGAGGAAAGGAAAGCGACCTCGGTGTGGCAGGAGATAGGGCGAGCCGTTCAGGGCGGTCCTCCCCTGCTCCAGGCGGAGTTCGACCGCGGATGGTTCATGGGGGAGCCGGCCGCGGAAGGTGGGAAGTGGCGCCCCCTGGAGGCGATGGCGCGCGGTCCAGATGACCTCGGCCTACTTCCGGGCCAGTTCGTGAGGCTCAGGGCGCGCTTCGATCCGGCAGGGCGCACGCGCATCTCCGTGAACCCGTTTGGGCAGGTGGCCCTGGTGTTTCTCAACGGACGGCTCGTGCCCGAGCTGTCCGGCCGGCCGGAGGAGTCCGAAGCATTACCGGGCGAGGCGCTGGGCCTCGGGGAGAACGAGTTGATGGTGATCGTGCGGACCAGGCCGCGCGCCGAGGGCCGAGAGGGGGTGGCGGAGAAGCCAGCGCGCTTCCCGGCGGTGTCCCTGATAGGAGTGGACGGCGCAGTTCCGGTCACGACCTGGGAGGTGAGTGTGGGATTAGCGGGCGAGGCGCTGGGATGGACACAGCAGGAGTGCGATGTCAGCACCTGGCACCTGATCCGCCTCGGCCCGTGGCGGCAGCAGGGCCGCGACCTGGCCAAGGTGTCGGGGATTGGCTGGTACCGGGTTCCATTCGGGCTGCCGGAGAAGCGACAGTGGAGGATCCCGTATCAGGTGACTGTGGCGGTGACCGGGGCGGCAGCTCTCTATCTGAACGGTCATTCGCTTGGTGTCTGTCCTGGCGACGGCACGTACGCTTTCCCGGCGCCAGGTGAGTGGCTGAGCGCGGACCGGGAGAATGTGCTGGCGGCTGCGGTGTACGGGCCGACAGATGCGACCGGGCTGCAGCGAGTGGAGGTGGCGGCGGACCGCGCGCACATGAGCAAGCGGCGGGCGGTGGAAGTCAAGTTCTGAGGAAGGCAGGCGGCGATGCTGAAGATCGGTGATGAGGAAGCGAAGGCGGCGGCGCGGGTGATCCGCAGTGGGATTCTCTTCCGCTACGGCGACCCGAAGAAAGGTCACCCCAACGAATGCGCCAAGTTCGAGCGCGAGCTGGCCCAGAAGATGGGCAAGAAGCACGCGCTGCTGGTGACCAGTGGCACCGCCGCGTTGGTGTGCGGCCTGGCCGGTCTGGAAGTGGGGCCGGGCGATGAGGTGATCGTGCCCGCGTACACGTTCATCGCCTCCGCGCTGGCGCCGCTGGCGGTGGGAGCGCTGCCGGTGATTGCGGAGGTGGACGAGTCGCTGACTCTGGATCCCGCGGACGTGGAAGCGAAGATCAGCGACCGGACCAAAGCGATCATGCCGGTGCACATGTGTGGGCTGCCGGCGGACATGAATGCGATCATGCGCGTGGCGAGGCGGCATGGCGTGAAGGTGCTCGAAGATGCGTGCCAAGCAGACGGTGGCTCGTATAAAGGGAAACGGCTTGGCGCCATCGGCCACGTCGGGGCCTACAGCTTCAACTTCTTCAAGAACATCACTGCAGGCGAGGGCGGCGCCGTGGTGACCGACGATCTTGCCGTCTTCAGCCGCGCTATCATCCATCACGACGGCGGGCTCGGCTTCTGGCAGCACGGCAAGAGGCTGGCCTCTCCCCTGTTCGCGGGATGGAACTTCCGGGTGAGCGAGATCCAGGGCGCCATCCTGCGGGTCCAGCTTCGCCGCATTGACGGGCTGCTGAAACGCAACCGGGCCCACAAGGCGAAGCTGATGGCGGCGTTGGCCGACAACCCGAAGCTCAGGTTCATCAAGCACAACGATCTGGCGGGTGACTGCAGCACCGTGCTGGGGTTCTACTTCGCCTCGGAGAAGAAGGCGCGCGCCTTCATGGCGGGCACGGCGGAGCAGGGCATCTGGACCTGGACGCCCATTGACAGCGGCCGGCATGTGTACTCCAACTGGGAGCCGGTGATGGAGCAGCGGGGGTCATATCACCCTGCGCTGGACGCCTTCAAGCGGCCGGAGAACCGCGGCTCGAAGGCGAAGTACACCCCCGACATGTGTCCGCAGACGCTGGATGTCCTCAGCCGCGCTGTTTACCTGGACATCAGGCCGGAGTGGACGGCGGCGGAGGTGCGGAAGCGGATTCGCACCTGCGAGAAGGCGGCGGCAGGGCTGTAGGGAGAGCAGGGGGTGCTGCCGGGAGGCCCCGGCCGCCACAGACAGCCCCAATGGAGGTTGTTCCCAGGGCACCGGATGTGGTAGACTCCAGAGCAATCGAACCGCGCACAGGTGTTGAAGGGGAGAGTAGGCGGGCAGCGATCCGCCAGAGACGGGCGCTCGCAGGCTGAAAGGCGCTCGCGGAGACGTACCGCCGAAGTTCACCCCGGAGCCGCGTCCCTGAAGTCCCTCCGCCTGAGGCGGACGGATGGGTAGGGGGCGCCGGGTTCTCCCGTTAGCGAGAGCATGAGGTGTCCGACTCGCGCCGGGGCCCTGGCGGGCCAGGCCCGCTGAAGCCTTGGCGAAGGCGGAAACCGGGGTGGTACCGCGGAAGCCCACGACTTTCGTCCCTGACGAGGCGTGGGCTTTGTTGCGTTGAAAGTGTGCGGAGAGGAAGCAGATGAGCGATTGGTCAATAGAGCAGATGGAACGGCTGGCAGATGAGGCGGAAGCTGCGACTGCGGCGGCCGCCGACCTCGGCGAGCTGGAGCGCGTTCGCGTCGCCTACCTGGGCAGGGAGGGCGAGGTCACGAACGCGCTGAAGGCGATCGGCACGCTCCCTCCCCAGCAGCGGCCGGCCGCAGGCAAGGCCGTCAATGAGGCGCGGCGCCGGGTGGAGACAGCCATTGCCGATCGGCGCGGCCAGCTTGAGGCCGCGGCCGCCGCGGAGCGAGCTGCGGCAGAACAACTGGACGTCACCCTTCCCGGCCACGGAGTAGCGATCGGCCACCAGCACCCGTTGATGATGACCATGGAGCGTTTGCTCGACATCTTCGTCGGGGTGGGATACCAGGTGGTGACCGGTCCGGAGGTGGAGTGGTCCACCCTGAACTGGACCGCGCTGAACTACCCGCCCGACCACCCGGCGATGGATGAGCAGGATTCCTTCTACATCAACGACGAGATCATGCTGCGGACACAGACTTCCACGGTCCAGATCAGGGCAATGCGGGCACACCACCAAGAGCAGTGCCCAGTGCGCAACCTGGATCCGCGCTTCCCACCGTTGGAGGTACTCTCCCAGTGCCGATGTACTCCCCCACCGACGCGGGTGGTGGCGCCGGGGCGAACCTACCGAAGAGAGAGTGTTACCCTTACTCGTTATGATGTCTTCCACCAACTCGAGGGGCTCCTGGTGGACGAGGGCATCAGCTTGGCCGATCTGAAGGGCACACTGGCGATGTTCCTGAGGGAGTACCTTGGTCCGCAGACGCGGATTCGCTTCCGGCCTGACTTCTTTCCGTTCACTGAGCCCAGTGCGGACTTCTCCGTGAACTGCGAGATGTGCGAGGGACGGGGGTGCCGATTCTGCAAGGAGAGCGGATGGGTGGAGATCGGCGGCTCCGGGCTGGTGCATCCGAACGTGCTGATCGCCGGCGGGTACGATCCCGACCGGGTGAGCGGGTTCGCCTTCGGGTTCGGGATCGAACGCATCGCCCAGCGGCGCTTCAATATCGAGGACATCAGGACGCTCTACGAAAATGATGTGCGCTTCCTGCACCAGTTCTAGCTCGGCGGAGGCGCCGCAGTACGACGCCATCGCCGAGTTGTATGACGGCTATCCGGGCAACTACCTCGAAGACATCCTATTCTTCGTGGGGGAAGCCAAGGAAGCCGGTTCGCCGGTGCTGGAAATCGGCGTCGGTACCGGGCGGCTGGCGTTGTGCCTGGCCGCCGCGGGCCTTGACGTGGTGGGCATTGACGCCTCCCCTGCGATGCTCCGGGTGCTGGCGCGCAAGCGGGCGGCCTACCCCCACCTGGCGGGGCGGGTGGGGGCGGTGGCCGCGGATATGTGCAGGTTTGCGCTGCGGCGGCGGTTCAAGCTGGCGATCGTGCCGTTCCGCACGTTCCTGTACCTCCTGACTCGTGCCGACCAGAGGCGTGCTCTCCAGGCGATCCGGCACCATCTTGTGCCTGGCGGCCGGCTGGTGATGGCGTTCTTCGTGCCGCCGCCAGCGCTGATCGCGCAGGGGCGCACGGAGCGGGCGGAGATGACGCGCTTCCCCGCGCTCGATGGCGGCGGAGAAGTGCTTGCTTACGACTGGACGGAGTTCGGCTCCCGCCAGCGAGTGATCTCGCACATCACCTACGAATGGCGCAACGGGAGCGGTCATCCGACTGGAAGCCTGGAGCACATGCTGGTGGCGCGCTATCTCTATCCGGAGGAGGCGCCGCCTCTGCTGGAGAGTTGCGGCTACCGTGTAGTCACATGCTATGGGGACTTTAGCCGCGGCCCGCTGACCAGCGAGTCACGCGAGCAGGTCTGGGTGGCCGAGCGGGTGGAGAGGAGAGGAAAGGCAAGATGAGAATCCCGGTTGACTGGCTCAACGAATACGTTCCCAACAGCCTGGCGGTGCGAGACCTGGCGGAGGCACTCACCAATGTGGGCCTGGAGGTGGAGGCGATCGAGGACGCGGCCGGGGGTGCTGTGTTCGAGATCAAGGTCCTCTCCAACCGCGGCGACTGTCTCTCGGTCGAGGGTATCGCCCGCGAGCTGGCGATGGCCCTTCGCACCGCCGTGCAGTCCCGCACACCGGAGATCGTGCAGACAGGCCCGCCGGCGGCCGAGCTGGCGCGCATCAAGCTCGATGATCCGGCGCTCTGCCCGCGGTACTCAGCCCGGATCGTGCGCGGGCTGAGGATTGCGCCGTCTCCGGAATGGGCGCAGCGCCGGCTGGAGCAATGCGGGCTTCGTCCCATCAACAATGTAGTTGATGCCACCAACCTGGTGATGGTCGAGGTGGGGCAGCCGCTTCATGCGTTCGACTACAAGCTGCTGCGAAGCGCCAAGCGCGACCCACGGCCGCTGATCATCGTGCGCCAGGCGCGGGAGGGCGAGCGCCTAGTGACTATTGACGGCGAGGAGCGGGCGCTGCCAGCCGGCGTGCTGCTGATCACCGACCCGGGAGGCCCGATTGCGCTGGCGGGGATCATGGGTGGTATGCACAGCGAAATCCACGACGGCACCACCGAGGTGCTGCTGGAGTCGGCGCACTTCGATCCCGGCACTATCCGCCGCGGCGCCCGCTCCCTGGGAATGAGCACGGAGGCGTCTTATCGGTTCGAGCGTTCCGTTGATCCCGGCGGTACGGTGCGGGCTTTGGACCGCGCCTGCGGGCTGATTGCGGAGTTCAGCGAGTCGCCGGTGGAGATCGCTGCCGGAGTGGTGGACGCCTATCCCAGGCGGATCGTGGAGGCGGTGATCAAGGTGCGCGTTTCCCGCGTCAACGAGCTGCTGGGGACGGAGCTATCGGCGGATGAGGTGGCCGATTCGCTGCGGCGGCTTGGCCTGCAGGTGGCAGGAAAGCGATCGCTCGCGGTGCGGGTGCCTACCTTTCGGCAGGACCTGGCGCAAGAGATTGATCTGGTCGAGGAGGTGGCACGTGCTCACGACTACCGGAACATCGCGGAGCACGTTCCCGGCGCCGGCGCTGTGGTCGGCGGTCTGGCCCCGGAGCTGGTCTTCGAGCGGCAGGTGAGGGGGCTGCTGCGGGGGCTTGGGTTGAGCGAGGCGGTCACCTCCAGCCTGGAAGGCCCGCAGGATACAGCTAGGCTTAGCCTGCCGGCAGGGAATGCGCTTGCCACCCCAGTGGTGATCAACAACGCGAAGACCACCGACCGGTCACAGCTTCGGACAACCCTGCTCACCTCACTGCTCAACGTGGTGGCGGGCAACCGCCGGCAAGGCGTTGGGAATGTCAGCATCTTCGACCTGGGCCGCGTGTACCTACGGCGCGGTGACGACGAGCTGCCCGACCAGCCGCAGCACCTGGGCATCGCAGGCGCGGGGAGGCGCTGGCGAGGAGAGTGGGTGGTGGGGAGATCGAAGGCCGCCTGGGACTTCTACGCGCTCAAGGCGGTAGTCGAAGCCGTCATCGAGAGCGCGTCCCGTCTTGTGGCCTCATTCGAGACCGGTAAGCACCCTTGCTTCACCCGCGGGCGCTGCGCGCGGGTGCTGGTCGGGAGTCGGGAGATTGGCTGGATGGGAGAGCTGAAAGCCGAGATCCGCGGCGCCTATGATCTGCCCGATCCGGTGTACGTGGCCGAGCTCGACCTTGAGGTACTGAGAGGGCTGGCGGCTTCCCTCCGGGAGTACCAACCGGTCAGCCGCTTCCCGGCGGTCACTCGGGATGTGGCTCTGGTGGGGCCGCGCAGTGTGTTGGCGGCGCGGGCGGAGGAGGTGATCCGAGCGGCGGCGGGCGGTGACCTGGACTCTCTCGGGCTCTTCGACGCCTATGAGGGGAGGCCGCTTCCCGCGGGCCAGCGGAACCTGGCCTTCTCACTCACCTTCCGGAGGCATGACCGCACTCTCACTGACGATGAGGTGGAAGCGAGCATGAACCGCGTGCGCGCCAGGTTGCGAGAGGAGCTGGGGGCGCGCATCAGGGAGTGAGAGAGCGGCAGGGAAACGCACGGCAGGAGAGCGCGCTAGCGCTTTCCTGCCGCATCCTTCAGCCTACTGCCGGTAACGCGCTAAGCTTCGTCTTCCTGCTGCTCTGACTCGCCGCGCCGAAGCAGGCCTCGCGCGCGCTCCGCGGTCCGGCGTGCGCCGACCTTGATCCGCTCGCGAGTCTCCTCGCCCGCCTCGGGCGCAAACAGCAGTCCCACGCTCGCGCCGATCAGCGCACCAACCAGCAGACCAGCGAGGAAATCGCCGGTTCTCATAGCTACGGCCTCCCTTCAAGTGGAGTTATCGTCAGCAATCCGTCGCCATCTCGATTGTACCGGGCGCGGCCCCTGCCGTCAAGCTGGGCGTGTGCAAGTATGGCCCCTCAGTCAGCCGGCAGGCCCTGGTCATCGTAGGCGGCCCGCCGCACAGGCTCGGGGATGCCGGTGCGTGTGATCAGGGTGCGCAGCAGGTCACGGTCCCCAAACAAGCGCGCGCCAAGGGCCACCACATACAGCACGGCCATTAGCACCAGCGGCCCATAGGCCAGCATCAACGCCACCTCGAGAATCGTCTCGGACAGTGTACTCACTCCCTGGCGAAGGAATCTCGGATTCCGGATTGGGAGCAGACGGCCAGGCGGCTCCGGCTACATGTTAGGGCGTTCGCGGCCGCCTGGCAAGAGGAACTGCCGGCGGCACGCCCTACGCCGCCTCCCTCACCGCCTCGCCTCCGTCAAGGGAGGCTTCGTCCTCAGTGGTGGGCAGCGGTTCGGGCGCGGGGGAGCGGGCGTAATCGGCGGCATCCCGCAGCCTCACGCCGATGAGGCGGCTGACGCCTGCTTCCTCCATGGTGATGCCGTAGAGGGTGTCCGCAGCCTCCATGGTGCCCTTGTTGTGGGTGATGATGATGAACTGCGAGTCCCTGGTGAAGTCGCGCAGGACTTCGCTGTAGCGCCCCACGTTGGCATCGTCCAGCGGAGCGTCTATCTCATCGAGGATGACAAACGGCGAGGGCTTCACTTTGAGCAGCGCGAATAGCAGCGCGGCCGCGGTCAGCGCTCTCTCACCGCCGGAGAGCTGAAGGAGATCGCGCGTCTTCTTCCCCGGCACCGTCACTGTCACATCCACGCCGCACTCCAGCACGTCCTGCGTGTCCGTGAGAACCAGGTCGGCCTCGCCACCGTCGAATAGCCGCGTGAACAGCACCCGGAACTCCTTGCGCAGCATCTCGAAGGCGGCGAGGAAACGGCTGGTGGCCTCTCGGTCGGTCTCCACCATCACCTGCTCGAGGTCCGACCGAGCGGCTTCCAGGTCGGCCCGCTGCCCGGTGAGGAAGTCGAGGCGCTCCCTCACCCGCTCGTACTCCTCGATGGCGCCCAGGTTCACCTCGCCCAAGGCGTCCAGTTGTCCCTGGAGTTCCTTCGCCCTGGCGTGCGCGGCGGTGCGGCTTTCCACCGGCTCCGCCCTCTTCCCCGCCTCCTCCAGCGAGATGCGGTACTCCTCCATTAGCGTCCGCTCCGTGAAGCCGATCTCGCTGTCGAGCTGAGTGGTGCGGAGCTGAGAGCGGTGGAGCCGCGCCTGCGCGCTCTCGATCTCCTCCCGGAGCTTCGCCTCCGCCTCCCGATTGGCGGCAAGCTGATCAAGCAAGGCCTGTCTGTGCTCGCGAACCCGCGTCAGTTCCTCCTCCGCGCGCCGATGATGCTCGCGCAGACGCTGACACTCGCCTTGCGTCCGCTCCAGCGCGGACTGCGTCTCACCTCGGGCTTCCTGCAGGCGGGCGATCAGGGATTCTTTTGCGGTGATGCTTGCGGCCACCGCGTGCTGGTGGTCGCGAATCTTCTCGATGCGAGCAGCCACTGCCCGCAGGTCGCCCTCCAGGGCGGTCAGTGTCACGCGGCGCTCAGTGGCGCGCTCGCCAAGCTTCTCCCTCGCCTCCCGGCCGGCCCGCAGCGCCTGCTCGGATTCGCCGGTGGCGGTGTCGGCGGCCTGCTGACGCTGCTCCATCTCCCGCACCAAGACCTCACATGCGGCGCGGTCCTGTTGGAGGCTGGCGACCTCGGCTGCCAGCGCGGTCCGCTCGGCGGCGAGGGCAGCCCATCTCTCCTGCTCCACGCGCGCGTTCTCATCCAGCACTTCGGCTGACTGTTCGGCTTCGGCGAACGCGGAGAGCACGGCCTCGACCTCTCGGCGCCGCTCCTCGGCCGCTCCTTCGGCGGAGGCGGCGCGTTCCTGCGCCTCGCGCGCTAGCGCGGCCACGCGCTCCAGCGCGGCGGTGAGTTTCGACTGTTCGCCGGAAAGCTCCTCAATCTCCCGAGCACGCCCGAGCAGGTGTGATGAGGAGGCCGGGCTGCCGCCGGTGATGGCGCCCCACGGGCGGATCACGTCACCCTCTCTGGTGACGATCGCTCGCCAGCCACGGGTGCCGCGGGATAGCGGCAGCGCAGCATCCATGTTCTCGACCAGCAGCACGCGCCCGAGCAAGTGCTCGATGATCGGCTCCACCCCGGGGGCGCAGCTGACCAGATCGGCCGCGATGCCCAGACATCCCGGGCCGTCCGTCAGCGCGCTCAGGTGTTCCGGCCGAGGCATCGGCCGCACGGTGGACCTGGGCAGGAAGGTAGCGCGTCCGCCTCTGGTCTCTTTGAGGAAGGCGATGGCGGCCGCCGCCTCCTCAGGCACAGCGACCACGAGATCGCCTAGGGCAGGACCAAGCGCCGCCTCGATCGCGACCTCGAGCTCCTTCGGGACTCGCAGCAGATCGGCGACTGTCCGGTAGTCTCCGCTGAGCCGCCCGTCCTGCGCCGCCGCCAGCACCGCGCGGACGCCCGCGCGCAACCCCTCCCGCGCCCGCTCCATCTCCTGGAGGGCGCTCTGTCGGGCGCGCACCTCGGAGAGGCGCTCCCGAAGGCGCGACTCCTCATGCTCGTGTTCGGTCAAGGAGGCGTGTGCGGCGGCCCCTTCGCCGCGCAGGGACTGCACCTCGGCCTGCAGCTGGTCGCGGCGCTGGCGCAGGGCTTCCGCCTCCCTCGTCGCCTCCTCGGCGCGGGCGACCACCTCCCGCCGCCGCTCTTCCAGGCCGGCTTGCTGTTCGGCGATGCGGGTGATACGAGCCTGGGCCGCCTGCAGGAGCGACTCGCACTGCACCAGACGGTTGCGCCCGTCGGCTAGCGCGTGGAGCAGATCGAACTGCTGTGCACGGCGCTCTTCGGCAGAGGAGCTGGCGCTTCTGAGCGCCCCCGCTTCCTCTTGAAGCTGCTGTTCCAGGCCGGCGATCTCACCGCGCAGTTCCCTCACCCTGGCTTCCAGGGCCGGCCGCTCCTGCTCGGCGGCGGACAGCTCTTGCTGCGCGGCCGCCTGCTGTTCGTGCAGAAGCTTAATGTCTTCGGCGGCGGCGGCGGATCGCTGGCCCAGGTCTTCGATGCGCTGGGCCGCAAGCTGGAGGCGGCCTTCCCCACGATCGGCTTCGGTTGCCAGCCGTGACACCAATCCGCGTGTCTCTTCCAGTCGTTCGTCGGCGGAGAGCATCTGCGCGCGCAGTTCCGCCTCCTCCGCGGCAAGCTGCAGGGCACGGGTCCGCCCGGCCTCAATCTCTTGGTCGGCCTCGCGCTCGCGCTCTCGCGCCCGCGCCAGGCTCTCGGTTAGCGCGCGATGATCGCTGACCAGGATGCTGAGCTTGAGATCGAACAGCTCCTTGGCGATGCGCCGGTATTCCCGCGCCGCCTCGGACTGCTGGGCGAGAGGAGCGAGCTGTGTCTCCAGCTCGTGGATGATGTCGTTGACGCGGGTGAGGTTCTGGAGCACCTTATCGAGCTTGCGCCTGGTTTCTTCCTTGCGCTGGCGATAGCGCTGGATGCCGGCCGCCTGCTCGAAGATCTCCCGGCGATCCTCCGAGCGCACCGAAAGAATGCGGTCAATCTCGTTCTGGCTGATCACCGAGTAGGCGTCCTTGCCGATGCCGGTGTCGAGCAGCAGCTCGTGGATGTCGCGGAGCCGGCACGGCACGCGGTTGATGAAGTACTCCCCCTCCCCGGTGCGGAAGACGCGGCGGGTGATGGTGATCTCGCCGAAGTCGAGGGGAAGCGAACCGTCGCTGTTATCCAGGGTGACCGACACCTCCCCCACCCCGGCCCGTCGGCGGGATTGGCTGCCCGCGAAAATGCAGTCCTCCCCCTTGGTGGAGCGCAGAGACTTCATGCTCTGCTCGCCCAAGCACCAGACGATGGCATCCGCCAGATTGCTCTTCCCGCTGCCGTTGGGTCCTACCACGGCGGTGATGCCGGGGCCGAACTCGAGGGTGGTGTGGTCCGCGAAGGTCTTGAAGCCGTAAAGCTCCAACTGCTTGAGGTACACCGCAAGCCCCTTTCTGCGAGTAGGCTGCTACCGTTGCCTCATCCAAAGCCCAGAACGTTGCTGTAGCCAGGCTGCGATGACGAGGCCTGCCTCTGCCCCCTCTCCCTTTCGGGTCCGCCCAGAGGGGTCTGGCTTAGTATACCATGCTGCTGGCAGGGGTGTAATAGGCCCTGAGGCTGAACTGCGGGTGTGGCTGCAAGCTATCAGCATCGGCCGGGAGGCCGCAGGATACGCAGGCATGGGCTGGAAGTGGTGCTGGGGGAGGCAGGAGGTCCGCATGTGTGACTTTTGCGTCCAGCACGGCGAAGGCAAGAAGTGGTACGTGCAGGCGAAGAACTATGCGGAGGACCTGCTCAGCGATGTGCGCAGGCGGCGGTTCATCACTGACTTCTTCTCGACCCCCGAGCGGCTGTCACACGAAGCGCGCGAGATGGACAAGCTGCAGAAGGCGCCGGGGTTCGTCCGTCGGATGATCAGCGCAGCCGTCACCCGCCGCATGAAGAAGTGGCACTTCGGCCAGGTGCTGCCCCTGGAAGATGTCGCCGAGGTCTTCGGGTTCGTCAACTCCATCGTGCGCGTCCCCTGCATCTGCCGCCACGTCACAGTTGGCAAGGAGGCGCGGTACTGCTACGCAGTATCCATGGGAACGGGCGGCGGCGTATTGCGCGAGCTTCTGGATGGCATAGACAGCAGCTTCCTCTCCGGACCGGACACTGCGGCCTTTGAGACGCTCACGCGCGAGCAGGCGCTGGAGGCGTTCGCGGAACACGAGCGCGAGGGGCTCTGCCACAGCGTGTGGACGTTCATGGCGCCGTTCATCGGGGGGATATGCAACTGCGACCGCTCAGACTGCATGGCGATGCGGGCGACCGTCACCCACGACCTCAAGATCATGTTCCGGGCGGAGTATGTGGCCAAGGTTGACAAGGATCTGTGCGCAGGCTGTCGTGCGTGCATGAGAGTGTGCCAGTTTGGCGCGATGGCCTACAGCGCCGCCGATAAGAAGGCATACGTTGACCAGACAGACTGTTATGGTTGTGGTGTCTGCCGGGCTGTCTGTGAGAAGGGCGCGATCAGCTTGATCCCACGGGCGGAGGCGCCGGTCGCCGCCCGGCTCTGGTAGTCGGCGCCCGCCCGTCGGGCGGGTAGTGTGCTACGGAGATATGAAGGGAGGCTGAGCAAGTGATGAAACGCACATCTCTGCTGTTCGTAGTGCTGGTGCTGGCGAGCTGTCCCAGGGTGCTCGGTCAGTTGTCGGCAACGCGCGCTCCGCTGGAGGCAGCCAGAGTGGCGACGCGACTTCCGCAGGTACAACTGGTCGGCCGCTGGGTGCCCACACCTGCGGGCACGGCCCAGGTGGCCGTGCCCAAGCGCCTGATGATCCAGGCGCTCCAGACAGGCACCTCCATGCGGGTGAACGTCCCCGGCTTCTCGGCCGAGGAGGCGGCCGGTCCGGACGGCATCACCTACAAGCGTCTGCGCATCCCCAATGGTGGCCTCACCGCGGACATCGGGAAGCCGGAACTGCCCACCGTCGGAACCTTCGTGGAGGTGCCCGCGGGGATGCAGGTGCAGGTCACCGCAACACCGGTGGGGCAGGGGTCTACCTTCGACGACTACCTGGTGTGGCCCGCGCAGGAGCAGCCGGTTGACAAGACCGGCGCACCAGAGCCGCCGTTCGCCAAGGACGCCGCCGCCTATGCCGGCGAAGGCCCCTGGCCGCCAAGCCTGGTCTACTCCACCAGGCCGGGAATGGTGCGAGGATCGAGCGTGGTCAACGTGATCATCTGCCCGTTCCGCTACAGCCCTGCCAGGCGACAGCTCACTGCCTATGGTGAGGTGGACGTGCGCGTCACTTTCACCGGCTCGCCACGGGCAGACTGGGAGCAGCGCCGGGAGAAGTACGCCACCCCGGAGTTCGCCCCTGTGCTGAAGAGCGTGGTGCCGACATTCCGAGCCGCCACTTGGCTTCGTCCGGCGACTCTGGCAGAAGCAGTGGGGGTGCGGCCTGCAACCGGCTGCGACTACCTGATCGTCTGCCCCCCCGGGTGGGAGGACACCGCCGCCAGGCTGGCCACCTGGCGAGAGGCGACCGGCCTCAGGACGATGATCGTGAAGACCTCGGACATCAGCGGAGGGGCCACCGCCGACAACATCGCCGCCTACATCAAGGACGGATACGACAACTGGACCATCGTGCCCAGCTATGTCCTCCTGCTCGGCGACGCCAACTTCATACCTCTGTTCTACCGGACGGTGCACCCACATGCCGTGGAGGCGGGGCTGAAGACCGGCACCGACCTCTACTACGCCACGGTGGACGGAGACGACCTGTTGCCGGACATCGCGCTGGGCCGTCTTCCCGCCTCCAGTGAAGCCGAGGCCGGGATGATGATAGACAAGGTGATCGCCTACGAGCAGACCCCCCCGGCGGGGGCGTGGTTTGGGAAAGTGCTGGTGGCGAGTGGGTACCAGTCTGACCGCTACTTCCATGTCACCAGCGATGCCATCGCCGGTTTCCTCACTGGGAAGGGATACAACGTCACCAAGGTCTACAACGGCGGCCCCTACACCGGCACTCCGGCACAAGTCAGCGCGGCCATCAACGACGGCGTGGTCCTGGTGACCCATCGGGATCACGGAGATTCGACACACGGGCCCAGCGGTTACTCGGATGGCTGGAGCGAGCCGAACTGGGGGCGCGCGCAGGCGGCGGCCCTCACCAACGGCGGCAAGCAGCCGGTGGTGTTCACCCTGAACTGCCGCACCGGGTGGTTCGACGACGAGACCGACAAGGATACCACCGACCCCGGCGGCGACAGCCTCGCGGAGGCGCTGATCCGCGGCAACAACAGGGGCGCGGTGGCGGTCATCGGCGCCACCCGCATTAGCTACAGCGGCTACAACGACGAATTTGCCAAGGGCCTGATTGACGGCATCTGGCCTGACTTCGACCCGGCCTACTCCGGCGCCCCCGCGGCCGCCGGCCCTCGCCTGGGGCTGGTCCTGAATGCCGGCAAGATGTGGATGTACGACAAATATGTGCTCACCGGTGGAGGCAGCTACGGGTACACGGTTACGCCGATCAAGACCACCACCGAGTTCGAGATCTTCCACCTGCTGGGCGATCCGGCCATGAGGATCTGGACCGGCGCGCCGAGCCCGTTGGTCGCCTCCTTGATCAAGTTGGAAGGCAACCGCGTGCGGGTGGGAGTGAGCAGCAACCGCACGCCCGTGGCCGGCGCTGTGGTGGTAATCCAAAAGCCGGGCGAAGTGGCGGCCTGGAAGAAGGGCGTCACCAATGCCAGCGGGCAATGGGAAACCGACCTCGACCCGGCCGACCAGCAGGTATGGGTCACCGCCACCAAGCCGGGGAACAAACCGTACCACGGACTGCTGACGCCAGTTCCCGCGGGACTGCGACCGATGCGGCCGGCGCCGCGGCCCGGTGCGGTCCTGCGTCCTTTGCCGCGCTAGCGCATGCGGAAAGCAAAGGAAGAACGGGGGAGTGCGCCTCAGGCGCACTCCCCCGTGGGTACCCTGTGGCCGTCGTTCTCTAGGGCGGGTATGTCGGTTCCGCAGGCGACGCATGCCCGCCGTCTTCCGGGCGAGCCGCGGGGTCTGCCCGGCCGGACAATGCCCCGCCCCCAGTCCCTAACTCCTGGCCCCGGCCGCCTCATACATCGCCAGCATGTTGCCCATGGGTATATCGGCCATCATCCACTGGTCCGGGCCGCAGATGTAGCCGGTGGGGCCGAGAGCGGCGATGGTGCGTTTGACCTCTGCCCGAACCTCCTCGGGCGTGGCGAAGGGGAGAAGCGACTGGGTGCTGACGCCGCCGTGGAAGGCGATCTGGCCCTTGAACCGCGAGAGACTCGTCGGGTCCATGCCTGCGGCGGAGACCTGGACCGGGTCGAGCGCATCAATGCCACATCCGATCAGGTCGGGGATGATCTCGCTTACCGCGCCACAGGTGTGATACATGACCTTGAGGCCGTACCCCCTGGCGTGCTCGGCGAGGCGTTTGAGGTGGGGCAGGAAGAACTGCTTGATGAGGTCGCGGCTGACGAACAGCGATTGTTGAGCGCCGAGATCGGTGCCGAAGTAGCAGACATCAATGCAATCCGCACAGCGGGAGAAGATCTCCTCGTTGATCGCCAGGTAGCTCTCAGTCTCCCGTTCTACTATGCGCTCGATCAGCGCCGGCTGATCGAGCATCGCCATCAGGTACTTCGACTCTCCCATGCTTCGGCGGGCATGGGTGAAGATGCTTGCCCACGCGCCGGCGAACACGCCGAGCCCCGTCTCGCGTGCCTCCCGCACGCGTCCGACATAGCCCTCCAGGTCCACCGCCTCCAGACCCGGCCAGGGAATCCGCTCCAGGTCACCCAGACTCTCTACCCCCGAAAGCTCAGCGGCCGGCCGATAGCACGTCACCTGAACCGTGTCACATCCGAACCGCCGGATCACCTCCACGCGATCGCTCACCCCAAAGTGGGCCATCACCTTCGGCCACACCTCCTCCTCGGCCGCGAAATAGCAGGGGACGCGATCCACCTCCCGGTGTGAGATAGCGCGGAGCACGCGGTCGCGGGAAGAGAGGGTCGCGGGCATGAGCGGCCTCAGGCGTGCACCACTGCCGCGAGCGCATCCTCAAACAACCTCACATCCGTCGCCAACTGCTCCGGATCGTCCTTCGGGCACACGCCGACGAGCACGGCGTCGCCGGGGCGCATGTGTTGGGCGACATAGAGGAAAGCTTGCTTGGGATTGTTGCGGCCGGAGGCCAGCACCTTGTAGTGGATGGCCGGCTTGGACAGATTGGCGATGGTGGCGACCATGCGTTCCCGGTCGGCGTCGTCGAAGTTCTCCTCATCGCTGGTGATGTGCTCGGCGGTCTTCTCGCGGAGAACCGGGTTGTAGTACGAGCACATGTAGAAATCGCACTCCAGATGCTCCTCCGCCCAGGCGAACACCTCCGGCTTGTGCCCGGCGACGCCGGCGGGCAGGCCGGCGTCGTGAATCATGGCAATCACGCCCTTGATCTCCTCCAGCCGGTGGTGGTGCAGGAAGTAGTCCATCTGCCCGCCGTGCACGAACACCGCCTTCGCGCCGTTGCGGATTCCGTTCACTGCGCCCCGCTCGGCGTTCCCAAGCTCCGGGCAGGTCTGCGCGATCCACTCGATCATCCCGCCCTCGTTCCAATACTCGAGCAGCACCCGCATGATGTGATGATCGGCCCGGCCGATATGGGTGGTGATGCCGAGCGACTCCGCCTGGCGGTAGAGCGCCTTGATGTGCTCGGCGGTGAAGTAGCGCTTCATCTCCAGGTCCTTCTCCCCGTTCCAGTGGCTGAACCCGCTCTGGGGATTGCCGCCCAGGATGAAGCGACTGACCTGTAAGTTGCCTAGACTGACTCTCTGCATCCCGCGCCTGCTCCTTCGTCTGCGAGTGTTTCAGCGTTGCCTTTTCGCGTCTCTCCCTGTAATGCTACCCTCTGACGAAGTCCCCTTCCCCTGTGGCCAGCCATGTTTGGCTCCTAGCCGCCCCTATTGACCCGCCCACCGCTTCCAGGTAGAATGTTTGTGATGGATTTCACAGACCCCTGGGCCGGGAGCAGGCCCAGGATGCCACGGACAAAGGGGGTGTGAGGGTGGCTGCCGAGTACGGCAGGGTACCGGAGCCCACTCTGGCTCGCCTGACTCGCTACCTTCGCTGTCTGCGCCAGCTCGCCGAGGCGGGAGTCAAGACCGTCTCCTCCAAGCAGATGGAGGGGAAGCTGGGGGTGCTCTCCGCGCAGATTCGGAAGGATCTCTCTTACTTCGGCGAGTTCGGCAAGCCCGGGGTCGGGTACGACGTGCAGCATCTTCTGGGGCGCCTGACAGAGGTGATGCAGCTCGACCGGGAGCACCGGGCGGTGATTGCCGGCGGGGGCAACCTGGGCTCGGCTCTGGCGGGCTATGCCGGCTTCGCCAAGTCACCCTTCCGGATCGTGGGCATTTTCGACAATAACTTCAGCAAGATCGGGAGGATGCTCTGGAACCTGGAGATCCTGGACATCCGTCAGATGCCGGAGATCAACAAGACGCTGAAGGCGGACATAGGGATCATTGCCGTTCCTGCCGAGGCCGCGCAGGAGGCCGCGGACATCATGGTGGAGTCGGGGATTCGCGCCATCCTCAACTTCGCCCCGGCCCGTATCACCGTCCCCTCACACGTGGCCGAACGCAACGTTGACTTCCTGCGGGAGATGGAGATGCTTTCCTACTACTTCGACCGGCTCCCTCCCGAGCCCAACGAGTGCGCCCCGCCGCCGACCGACGCGAAGTGAGCGTTTCGCCCGCCGAGATCCGGCGGATGTTCGACCGGATCGCTCGCCGGTATGACCTCGTCAACTCCCTGATCAGCCTGGGCCTGCACAAGGGGTGGAAGCGCCTTGTGGCGGAGGCCGCGCAGGTTCCCTCGGGTGGGCTGGCGCTGGACGTGTGCGCCGGCACCGGCGACATCGCCGTGTCGCTGGCGCGGAACGGCGCCCGCGTGGTCGCCCTCGACTTCTCCTCACCCATGATGGCTATCGGCCGCCGGCGGGCGGCGGGCCTGCCGGTGGCTCATGTCCGCGGCGATGCCCTTCTCCTCCCCTTCCCCGACAACGCCTTCGACGCGGCCACCATTGGGTTCAGCCTGCGCAACCTCATCTCTCGCACACGGCTCTTCGCGGAAATGGCGCGGGTGGTGCGACCTGGTGGATGGTTGGTCACCCTGGAGACCTCACAGCCGCCCAACCGCCTGATAAGGCGGCTCTACCACTTGTACCTCGGCCTCGCCATCACCTGCGCCAGCCTCATTGCCGAGGGTGCGGCCTACCGCTACCTCGCCGGCACCATCATCGGCTTCCCGCCCGCGGAGGCGGTCGCGAAGGAGCTTCATGAGGCGGGCCTGGTAGAGGTGCGGTTCCGTCGCCTGTTCCTCGGCGCGGTGGCGGTGCACTATGGACAGGTGCCAGCGTCCGCTACTTCGCGGTCGTCACCGTGAACCTTCCCACCTCGTGCAACTCCGCCCACTCTTGCGCGCTGCTGCCCGCGCGCACGCAGACAGACCAGGCGCCAGCCGGCGCGTTGGTGGGTGCCATCACGGTGATGTCCTGGCGGTAGATCCGCCCCTTTGGGGTGGGCGGCAGCGGCAACACTCCATAGGCCAGCCAGGTGTCGAAGTCCACCAGCATCTTGCTCACCAGCGACTGGTCCAGCACCGCCCCCTCGGGCACCAGCCGGATGCCTAGACGCACCGGCCTGCTGATCTCTCTCTCGCACTCCAGGTCAAGGGTAATCCGCAGGAGATCGCGGGGCCGCACGCGCTCCGGCTCGACCGCGCACGACTGGAGGGACACCTCTGGAGTGAGCTGCGCTAGCGGCGCCGCTGCGGCGGGGACAGGAAGAGGCGGCGGCGGCTTCTCGGCCGCCTGGAACAGATCCCGCCACCTGGCTAGGACATGCCCCCCCTGCGGAGGGTGGTCCATGTTCACCCCCACATACACTGGACGGGTCCACTCCAGGTTCTCCGCGAGTTGCTGGCCGAACTTCACCGCCGCCAGACACCGCTCCTGGCGTGTGGTATCCGGGCCCGTGCTCTCCAGGAAGCGCTGCACCGGGGTCGCCAGCGCGTCGGCGAGCGGAGGCTTAGCGATGTACGGGCGACCGGCGATGTAGAAACCGGCCGGACGGATGATCTCCACCTCCCGGCGGTATCCCTCCACTTGCTGCAGGTACAAGGCGATGAACTCATCCCGATAGGGCGAGTAGATGCCGTTCTCAGGGATCTGAGCGAGTATGGCGCGTGCTCGGTCGTACTGCCGCCAGTCGTTATGCCGATTGCACCACGACCAGTTGCGCTGCACCAGGGCCACCCCCAGCAGCGCCACCACCGCCAGGCCGAAGCCGACGGGCGCCCAGGCCATGCCGCTCCGGAGGAGGCGGGTGATCGCTGCCCTCACCACCTGCACCCCCTCCCCCATCCACAACCCCAACACCAGCCATACCGGGATGAAGAAGTCCACCACGTCGCTCACATCGTAGCCGAGGTTCCACATGGTCAGAGCCGCGCTGGAGCCGATCAGGCAGAGGGAAAGGGCACGCTCCCGCCGCAGCAGAGCGACCAGCCCGATCAGGCAGAGGACCGTGCCTCCGAGCGTGAGCTGCGCCGCGGAATCCACGGCGATCCTCCCGCCCAGAGAAACAGCCTCGGCCAGTGGCCGCTTGAAGGCGTAGAGGAGGTACTCTCTTCCACCCACATGGGCCACCAGGTTGTCCCAACTCGACGCGTCGAGCCACATCACCGCCGGATGCGCCAGCGATCTGACGGGCAGGTAGAGGTAGAGCAGCAGGGGGCCTCCGAGTGCCCCCAACACCTTGCCCGGCGACGGCCTCGGCTCGCGCTGCCCGACCCATGCGCACGCCAGCAGCGGCACGATGGCGAAGAGCGCCGTGCGATGATGCGCCAGGCCGAGACCGGCGGCTACTGCTAGCCAGATTACGCCTGTGGGCCCTGGCTTCCGCCGCCAACGCACGAAAAGCATGATCGCCAGCGCCACCAGCAGCGCGTTGAGGGCATACACCTCCGGTTTGTCGGCCTGACTCCACATCGGCCGGTTGAGGCCGACGACGATTCCGGCCGCCACGCCGGCCAGCGCCGACCCATAGCCCCTCACATATCCAGGTGACGGCCTGTCACCCTTCTGCTGCCTTCCCGCCTGCGCTTTCTGGGTTTCGCCATCACTTGTATGGCGAGGCCCAGTAGTCATCGTCGCAGTCGCCCAAGCAATGATTCCTGCCGCCAACGCCGCCGACGACGCGGACAACAGGGTCACCCGCACCGCGGGATTCGACAGGGGCAGGAAGATGAACAGCCTGGCCAGCAGCATGTACAGCGGGTAGCCGGTCGGGTGTGGGATGCCCAGACAGCGCGCCGCCGACACCAGCTCTCCGCCATCGCCCTCTACGAGCGTCGGCGGCAGGGAGGCCAGGTAGACAACCAGGCAAGTGGCGGCCGTGGTGAGGCCGGCCACCAGGGGCGCCAGGGTATCCGCTTGTTCTTGTAGCTTCATGGTTGGGGATGACCGCACGCCATGCTTCATCACAGCCCGTCTACTGTCCTGCTGAAGATGTCGGGACGGCGCGAGGAAGCAGGATGCGACAGGCGAACACCTCACTGCGGAGCAAGGCTCCGCCGAACCAAGCTCGTGCGCCAGAGGCGCACGTGGCGTACGGGCACCCGCCAGAAGCTGCAAGCCAGGAGGATAGCTATGGACCTCTTCGACGCCATCGCACAGCGCGCATCGGTTCGTGATCTGAAGCCGGTCGAGGTGCCAGACGCCGACCTCGAGCGCATCCTCGACGCCGGCCGCCGCGCCCCGTCGGGCCGCAACCGCCAGCCCATCGAGTTCATCGTGGTCAAGGACCCCGCCACCATCCAGAAGCTGGCGGCCGCCCAGAAGTGCATCGGCGACGTGGGGCTGGTCATCTGCATCGCCGCGGACCCAAGCAAGTCGCAGTTTTGGCTGGAGGACGTCGCCGCGGCCGCCACCAACATGCTCCTAGCCATTGCCGCACTGGGCTACGGCAGCGTGTGGATCGAGGGGACGCTGCTGCGTGTTGAAGAGGAGTGCAAGCGCGCCCTCGGCATCCCCGACGCCATGCGCTTGATCGTCGCGCTCCCCATCGGAGCCCCTGTCAAGGAGCCCCAGCAGGCGGGCAAACGGCCGCTGGCCGATATCGTCCACTGGGAACGGTACGGCCAGCGCTCGTAGGGCACCCGCCCTCGCACGAGGCTTACAGCGTGCCGCCTGCCGCTCCCATGCCTCTTGCGTCTAGGCCGAGCTGTGGTATAATACAGCTGTACTAGTAAGCTAGCACACATTCTCAGATACTTCGCGGCAACACCCCGGGACACTCCTGAGAGGAGACAGCAATGGCGGCGCATGAATGTCCGATGGCGCGTGAAGGCAATGGGATTCCTGTGTTGCGTCTCGCAAGTGTACTACTGGTGCTGGCATACGCGTGTGGTCTCGGCGTGGGCGACGAGAGAGAGGCCCTGAAGCGTCCTCCCTGGGAACGGTTGCCGGTGCTCCTCACCGCCGACTGGGTGGTGCGCGCTTCGGCGATGCCCATGCGCTCCCTGACAGAGCCGAAGCCGATCACCGGCTTTGCCTTCGGCCCTGGGCGGAACGAGATCGCCTTCTGTGCCGCCCCCGACCAGGGCCCGTCCACTCTCTGGGTGCTCCCGCTGCGCTCCGCCGAGGAGTTCCGCAAGTCCGAGGAGGGAGGTCCAGAGCCTGACTCTTCCTCCCCAGCGACCACATCCTGGGAGGACTCGCAGCCCAAGGCCAGGTTGCTGTGGACCTCTCCGCCGGGCGTGGGCCTGCGCGGACCCATCTGGTGGGCACCCAACGGGAGCCACGTGGCGCTGCGGGCGCAAGGCGAGGATGGGCTCGACCTGGTTGTGGCTGGCTATGCCACCGGAGAGGCGACCTGGGTAACGCGCGGCGCGAATATCACCGACGCGGCCTGGTCGTACGACGCCAGATGGTTGGCCTGCGTAGACGTCTCCTCGGGCAGACCTGTCGTCAGCGTGCAGAGCATCCCTGTCCTACAGACGCCGGGCGATCTCCCCGAGGAAACGCGGAAGCTTGGCGAAGGAGGCGAGCGCCTGCGCTGGACCGTTGACAGCAAGGCCCTCTCCTGGCTCCGGTCGGACGGTTCCAAGCGTTGCGTCGAGATGACATGGCAGGTGGGATCGGACCGGCCCAAGGAGACAGGTCAAACATTGCCGCGGCCAGAGGAGGGCGTGTGGTCACCGGACGCGCTGCTCTATGCCCTGCTGGAGGGCGATGGTGGGAACCGGCCCAAACTTCCAGTGATCTACCCGGCCGCATCACCTGCTGGCGACGCCGTAGGGTTGCCGGCCATGGTCCACCCTGAGCGCCTCCTGGGATGGTCACCAGACAACCGGCTCGTGCTGTTCACGGCCGACATGAGCATCCCCTTCGCGGTCAGCGCAGCGAAGGCTACCAACATCCGCGACGACATCCTCGCTGCGCTCGAGGAGCTCGACGGGCTGACCCACCGGGATGTCCGCTACTCATTCCTCGGCCTTCCCATGGACCCGGAGGCCGGCGCTCCCTCCTGGTCGTCGGACGGCCGGATGCTTGCCTACGTGGTAGCGAAGGATGTCCCCGACGGGCCTGACTACTTCGGCCTGCTGGCTCGCCCGACCCCTCCTGGCGCCTCAGCCGCGCAACTAGAGCAACTGCGCAAGCGCGCGGCCGAGCGCCGCGCACACCTCCTCTCGCAGTGGCCGCCCGGGGCCTTGGTTGTTGTCCCGGTTGACCGCCTGCCGCTGCCGCCTCCGCAGGAGGTGGCCGAGGCGGTGGCTGAGGCGGAGGGACAGATGAGGACCGGCCTGTCTCAGGACCAATGGCGTGAACTGCAAGAGCATGGTCTGGAGAATGACCCCGTGGCGGTGAAACTGATGCGCAACGCCGGGAACATCAGCATCGCAGTGCAGATGTCCCTGGCCGACCAGGGGCGCTTCCCGGGAGGCGGTTCTTTCGAGGAGATGCAGAAGCAGTTGCAGGGCTACTTCAAGCAGGGCGACTACAACCCGTGGGTGGACCCCGAGGGCAGCGGTAGGACCGTCGCCAGATGGGTCTTGCCGGAGGGCGCCACGCCAGAGAGTATCGGAGATTGGGCGATGGTGCCCGTGGTAGTCGTGGACAGTCTTTCGCAGTGGGACATCGTCGCCTTCGCAGACGGGCACACCGAGATCCTCGATAAGGGCCAGTGGCAATCACTGGTCGAGGAATACAGCTCACGGCCTCAGTGAAGGCGGACCATTAGCAGGGAGGGGCAAGATGAAGGGCAAGCCGTGCTGGCTGTCCGTCGCCTGCATGCTCACCTGTATAGCATCCGCCTGTCTGCTGCCAGGCGTGGGCGCGGAGCGCCCCGCCTTCCTGCGCTACACCGGCACGTTGGTCTCCGGTGGGTACGCGTGGGACTTCGAACGGGCCTGGGATGTGGCGGCGGTGGCGGAGCGAGGGCCGTTCACCGGCTTTGCCTTCGGGCCGGGCCGCACCGAGCTGGCCTATTGCGCACCCGCTGACCAGGGAATCTCCGGGCTATGGGTGGTCTCTGTCCCACTCTCCGAGGACCGCCTGGAGATGCCCGAGTCCGGCAGGCTCACCCGCCGGCTGCTGTGGACGGCGCCCGAAGGTGTGATCCTACGCGGCCCCATCTGGTGGGCGCCGAATGGCAGCGCCATCGCCATCCGCGCCTGCAGGGGAGAGGACAGCGACCTGGTCGTGGTTGACTACGTAAGCGGCGAACCCACATGGGTCACCCAGGGCAAACGGGTGACTGACGCGACCTCGAATCTGGCTGCAGACCAGCTTTCCTATGTGATGGAGGAAGACAGCGGGCAGAGCGTCTGGCTGATGGACATCGCCTCAGGCGAGACACGCCGCCTGGGCGAGGGCGGCGTCAATCTCAGGTGGTCGGTAGATGGCCGCGAGCTGTCTTGGCTGACGCCGCAGCCGGGCGACTTCTGGCCGGAGACGATCTGGCGTGCCGGCGACGAGCAGCCGAAGCCGGGCGAGCGAAGACCCGCGCGGCCGGCAGGCGCCATGTGGTCGCCTGACAATCTCTGGTGCGCGGCCGCGGTGGGCGAGAGCGCGCAGAGGCAACTCCTCCTCTGGCGTTCCGCATCGCCCGCGGCAGAGACCATCAAGCTTCCCGGCGCGCCCGTGAAGCAGCTCCTGGGCTGGTCCCCCGACAGCAGCATGCTGCTCGTCCTCAGTGCCGACAACAGGTCGCTGGCGATCAGTATAGAGCAGCTTCCCGATGATGTGGCGAGGCTGCTCAGCACGGAGGGGGCGCTGTTCTCCACCGAACGCGCGGCCATCGCCGGCTGGCCCATGGACGTTGCCGCCGGGTCGCCGTCGTGGTCGAGCACAGGCACGATGATGCTCGCCTACGTCGCCGGCACATACCCGGACCCGGTGGAAGTGGCGCAGTACGGTCTCATGAACGCGGACTTCGCGGGCAGCTTGGTGGTCGGAGTGGTGCCGCGCGAGTACTTGGGCCCGCGCGAGCAACTCGCCTACAACATCGAGCGAAAGCAGCTCGTCTCCAACATGAAGCACGTCGTTCTGGCGCTCCAGATGTATACTGCCGACTGGGACTGCTATCCCCTCGCACAGAATACCCAGCAGCTCATGGATCCTCGGTGGGGTGTGTGCGACTACATCCTCAGCAACAGCTGCTACATGCGGCCCGGGCTGAAGGGCGAAGTGGCGGTGAAGTACCTCGTCCCACCGGGCACGCCAGTTAGCGCGTTCTGGAAGAACGGCGTGGACCCCAAGGAGGTGCCGGTGGCGATCGTGGACTACCACCCCGACTACTTCGTGGTCGCCTTCGCAGACGGCCACTGTGAGGTGCTGCAAAAGGACAGGTGGGTCTTCGACGGTCAGACGCTGCAACTTCGCTAGCATCCCCAACAACACCAGAGGATGACGAAGGGGCTCGCCTTTCCGAGCGAGCCCCTACTGCTTGCTGTCTTTCGCCTCCATCTGAGGTGTTACTGTGAAGCTCTGTGTCCAAGTGAGCTGATACCCCTGGGCAGCCGCAGCCAGACTCGCGATCAACTTGAAGGACCCCCCTATGCAACGGCGCTTCAGCGCCGCTTCACGGCCATGGGCATGCGAAGGCCCCGCCTTTCGGCGGGGCCTTCACCAGAATGAGGAGGGAACGCGAACTGCGCCAGCACAGGCGCACGCCCTATTCCTGAGTACCCGTACCTCCACCTCCGCCCCCGCCGCCACCTCCCGTGGTGCCACCGGCCGCGGGCGGCGAACGGCGGAAGAACAGGGCATTGCCGACCTGTTCGAGATCAAGTCCATTGCCCTTACAGAGCGTAGCGAGCGCGTCCGCAATGGTCACACCGCCCCCCTCAAAATGAACGATCCTGAGATCCTTCAGAGACGGGTCCAGGACGAAGTAGTGGTTGGTGTCCTTGAGCAGATCCCTGAGCACCTGTTCGAGCGGCGACCCCTCGTACTTGAATGACACGTAGCGTTGTAGGTCAGGGTCCTGTATCCGGCTGCCGCCCCCGGGGCCGAGAGTAGCGCCACCGCCGCCGCCCCCTCGGCCACCGCCTCCACCACCAGGCCCCACCATCACGCGCCGCTCCCATGCCACCTGTGGGCGGAAGCCGCCGACGGGGATGCCAGGCCCGGACAGCTCCAACTGTGGCAGCGGAATGATGTGGATGCGCGTCGGCGGAGGTGGTGGCGGCGGCACCGTGCCGGCCTCCACCACCGCGGGCCCGTACCCGCCCCCGGCACCCTCGATATTGCAGGTCAGATTGCCCTGCGCCAGGATCATATCCAGCACCTCGCCCACAGGCCATCGGTACACCTTCGCAGTCACCTTCACATCCTTCAGCGAAGGGTGCACCACGATCTCGTAGGGATTCCAGTCAGGCCACGGAAGCTTGGCCGTCTTCACCGAGGCGTTCAGCTGACGCGTCAGCTCGTCTGCCACCTGCGTCAGTGGCGCGTCTTTGACATCCAGGTCCACGAGCGTATCATCCCCCCCGAACGCCGGACGGACCTGACCGCCTGCCTTCTTCGCCGCGGCCGCCTCCATCTGGTCCTGCGCCAGCTTGTAGTAGAGTTCCGCTGCTACCAGTTGAGAGCCACCGCCTCCTCCTCCCGAGCTGGTGCCGAAGGCGCCGAGGATAGGCACCTTCCTTCCCTCCAAGGTGACACTAGGCGGCCACTGGGATTGCGAGACGATCATCGTCTTCGGGTCGTCCGGCGACTTCTCGCACGTCAGCCCGGCCGCCTGGGAGATCATCGTGAGCGCCTTCTCGGCGTTCACGTCCTTGAACTTCACCGTCACCGGCGGCCCGTCTTCCATCTCCGCCATCCCGAAGGAAGCGGATCCGCCGGCCGCCTCCACGACTCGGGCGATCGCCTGTCTCACCGGCTCGTTCTTCAAGTCCAACGTCACGTTCTTGCTAGGCCCGGCGGGCAGTGAGATGATCGCCACCACCAGCCAACTCGCAATCGCTTGCATGCTCTCCTCCTTCCTTCCAGCAGGCAGTCGTACGGGCGCGGCCTGCTGTGCCCTACTGCTGACCGCTCTCGTACGCGATCTGTATCTCGCGCGACTCACCGGTCGCGTTGCGTTCCACCACCTGGCTGGTCACCGACCGCGTCCCGTCGGGGAGCGTAACCTCCAGGTAGCACTCGGACCGCGGTATGATCGGCTGCGGCTCGCCCAGAATCAGGATGATGCCCATAGGGACGTCAGCCGTGCGAACCGCGGGTGTCTTCACCTCAGGCGACACGGCTTCCACCGTTTCTGTCTCAGGAGACGTGTCGGCTGGAGGAGTCCGCACCAGCACTGTTGGCTGGGTCGTCCCATTCGGGCGCTTCGCTTCAGAAGCGCCTCGTGGCGCGGCTGGAGGTTGCAGGCGGTTCGCGGCGGTTGCTGTAGGGCGGGCGTTCGCATCCTCGCCTGTGGCAGGGCCGCGCGCTCGCCCGCCTCGGAGCAGTGCGCCCGTGCTGCCTTCCACTCCCTGGCGCGGCTTCACAGCAACCACTCCACGGGAATGGCCGGCGCCTGTCCCAACGTCACGTGGGTGCGCCAGCGCCCACCACAACGCAACTGCTCCAATTGCCGCGGCAACCCCGCAGGCCCACACCCACCGCCGGCCGCGGCCTGGCGCAGCCCCAAGACGCGCCCGCAGATCGGCCGTCAGCTCAGGAGCGGCGACCTCTGCCGACAAGCTGCTCAGGGCGCGCTCAGACTGCCGCAGCCCCTCCGCCTCCCGGCGGCACGACGGGCATCCCGCCAGGTGACCAGCAACCCGGGCGCTCTCCCGCTCCGGCAGTTCGCTGTCCAGATACTCGCTCAGCCGTCTCCTAACCGCGCCGCACTTCATCCGGCTTCCTCCCCTACTCCCAGGTACGCCGCCTTGAACGCTTGCTTCGCCCGGTGAATGGTCACCTTCACCTTGGGGAGCGACCAACCCAGCAGGTCAGCGATCTCCTGATAGGACAGCGACCTGGTGTATCGCAGCGCCAACACCGTGCGGTGATCGGCTCGCAGCCGGGAGAGGGCATCCCGGACTTGATGCACCATGTCTCCACCACCTGCCTCCGGGGCAGCCACCGGCAAAGGTCGCTCCCGCACCCGCTGCTTGCGCGCCGCGTCCCGAGATACGTTCACGGCGACCCGGTAGAGCCAGGTGGCGAACTGCGCCCCTCCTCGAAACGTCCGCAGCCCGCGATAGGCGCGCACGAAGGTCTCCTGGAGCAGGTCCTGAGCCTGCTCTCGGTCCGCGCACAGGTTTAGGCAGAGCGTGTACACCTGGTCCCTATGCCTCAGATAAAGCTGCTCGAAGGCCTCGCCGTCGCCGGCGCGGGCACGTATGGCCAGGGCCGCGTCGCCGTCGCCCGCCAGTTGTGCCGGCCTCGCCTCGCCCAACCGGACTGCCTCCGTGCCCATCCCGGGACTAGCCATCGTCGTCCATAGGATTAGACTGATCGCAGGTCCAGGAAGTTACAGCTAATGTCGCCGGGCCGTGTCCCTCCGGCGATACGGCCTACCTGTTGCCTGTCACGGTTGACCCGTGCCCACTTTTCCGGTATTCTGTCTCCCAGCACTGAAGCCTATCGGCGGACATGAACACTGTCGTCGGCATGTACGTGATGACCAAGCCCAAGCGCCTCTCTGGCGTTCGTGGGCTCGCGTCTGCATAGACGATAGAGTCAGAGGAGAGTGACCACGACGCCAGACTGCAAAATGCAAGTCTGGCGTCTTCGCTATCACCCCTGGCGGGGAGAACGAGGCGGGAGAGATGCTGCTGGGAACACAACGGATCAACAGTAACGGCGTCTTGGAAATCGGCGGCTGCGACATGGTGGAGTTGGCGCGGCAGTTCGGCACTCCGCTTTACGTGCTCGACGAAGCCCATCTCCGGGAGAACTGCCGCCGATACCGGAAAGCCTTCGCATCCCGCTACCCGGACGTCCACGTCTCCTTCTCCGGGAAGGTCCTTACCACCATGGCAGTCTTCAGGATTGCCCAACAGGAGGGCCTGGCACTGGATGTCTCCTCGGGCGGCGAACTCCATACCGGCCTGCGAGCGGGATTCCCGCCCGCCGACATCGCCTTCCACGGCAACAACAAGTCGTCGCAGGAACTGGAGATGGCCGTCGCCCATGACGTAGGTCGGATCGGCATTGACAGCCTGGAGGAGATCGCCGCGCTGCAGGCAGTCGCTGCCGCCCACACGGCGACCGTTGACGTGCTCGTACGTGTTGCACCCGGCGTAAGCGCAGACACCCATACCCACATCCAGACCGGACGGGTGGACACCAAGTTCGGCTTCCCCATCGTTGGCGGCGCGGCGCGGGAGGCGGTGGCGAGGGCGCTCGCCGCGCCGAACCTGAGGGTGCGAGGCATCAACTGCCACATCGGGAGCCAGATTCTGGAGACGGCTCCCTTTGCCCAGGCGGCCAGCCTGATGCTCGAGCTCGCCGCCGAACTGCGCGACGGCTTGGGTTATGTGATTGAGGAGCTGGACCTGGGAGGCGGTCTCGGAGTCCGATACCGGCCTGGCGACCAGCCCCCGAGTCTCGACGAATATGCGGAGGTGGTCACGGCCGCCGTGCGCGCCGCCTGCGAGAAGCACGCGCTGCCGCTTCCTCGGCTGATGCAGGAGCCGGGACGCAGCCTTGTCGGCGAGGCCGGGACCACTCTCTACACCGTGGGCGTGGTCAAGACCATTCCGGGGATCCGAACCTACGTGGTCGTTGACGGCGGCATGTCAGACAACCCCCGACCAGCCCTGTATGACGCTCGCTACGACGCCATTGTGGCAAACAAGGCACGCCAGGCGCGGACGACGAAGGTAACCGTGTCAGGCAAGCACTGTGAGACAGATACTCTGATCACCGACCTGGAGGCGCCTGAGATCGCTGCGAGCGACATCCTTGCGGTGCAGACCACCGGCGCCTATAACTACTCCATGGCCAGCAACTACAACCGGCTGCCCCGCCCAGCCATGGTCCTGGTGTCAGATGGGAGAGCGGACCTGATCGTGGAGCGCGAGAGTCTCGAGGACCTAGTCCGCATGGACCGAGTCCCCCCAAGACTGCTTACCCAGGAACCACCAGTATGAGCTTCCAACTGCTGGCAGTCCTGGTCGCCAGCGCGGGCATGGGAATGGTTGGCCTCACCTATGGGAGCGCCTCCGCCTACTTCATGTGCGGCACCCTGGGGGCGCTGATGATGATCAGCTACATCGCTGCTCGCCTCTCCGGGCAGGCTCTGGAGGTGCGCCGTCAGGTGTCCGACCGGGTGTTCGAGGGCGAGCCGTTCCACGTGCTGCTAGAAGTCACCAACCGCGGTCGCGTGCCCCTGTTCCTGCTCAAGCTCTCCGAGACGGTGTCCTCCTGGCTGGTCAGCGACACCGAACTGGGGTTCGTGCTCCCCACTCTCTGGCCGGGCGAGACGGCGCGGCTCTCCTACCGGCTGCGAGGCCGCAAGCGCGGCGTTCATACCATCGGACCGCTGCAGATTGTGGTCTCCGACCCGTTCGGGTTGTTCTCCCGACGGATCGCGCTGGAGTCCGCCTCAGGCGGAGAGGCAGTGATCTACCCCAGGCCCATCTCCCTTCGCGGCTCCGCCGCCAGGATTGGCAGCGAGGCCCACGCCATCACCACCGGGGAGCGGGCGCGGGGAGCCGAGTCAGGCCTGGACTTCTATGGGGTCCGTGACTATCAGCCGGGCGACGAGCTCAGGCGCATCCACTGGCCCACCACCGCCCACCATGCCAAGCTGACCGTGATCGAGTTCGACCAGGGGGTCTCCGACAGTGTGGCGGTGGTGCTGGACACCAGAGCGGGCACGGAGTTTGGCTCCGGCATCCGCACTACCCTCGAGGTAGCGGTCCAGGCCGCGGCCTCCCTGGCCCGGTGGACCCTGGATGCGGAGGGTGTCTTCTTCCTGGCGCATGACTCCGCCTCCGGGCCCCAGTGGCTCGAGGTGGACCGCGCCGACCGGGAGCACGAAGTGTTGGAGGCGCTGGCCCGGGTGAAGGCCGATGGCACGCAGTCCATCTCCTCGGTTGGGGACTGGGCGGTTCCGCTGCTTCCTCCGGGAGCCACCGTCTGGGTGATCACCGCCGCCCCGGATCCGGACCTCGAGAGGGTAGCGGAGGCCCTCAGACATGCGGCCACCACCAGCTCCCTCATGCTGCTAGCGCTGGACGCCAGCTCCTTCGATCGCTCGGCCCCCGGCCTGAGGGTGGACGAACTCGAGGCACGGCTGGCGCCGGCCGGCGGCGGCGTGATGGCGCTCCGCCGAGACCACGATCTTGGAGAGGCGCTGGAGAGTGTTCTCTCAACCAACACATAGAGCCCGGGACAGAAGGGGCCAAGGCCCCCCGCCCGATGCAGCCGCCGTCTGGTCCGCTCTCGGCGGCTGGCAAGACGACCTCATCCTGTACGGCTCCGGGGCGGTGGCGCTTGCGCTTCCGCTGCTGACATGGGGAATGGCCAGCCAGAGTCCAGGCTCCGCGGGCGTGGGCGCGCTGCTGGTGATCATGGGCGTGGTGGCGAGCGCCGGTCTATCCCGATACCGGTTGCTCATCTCGGTACCCATCGGTCTGGTGTTGGGCGCCTTCGCCGCCTGGCTGTGGTGGCTGATGGCGATACAGGCGGCCAGTGGAGAGAACGCCGTAGGTGTCATCTTTGGGGCGGACTCGGCTCTCGCCATGGCGCAGCGCATGTGCGCCCTGGTGCTGGCGCTCAGCTTCGTGGTGGTTCGTCCCAGCGTCATCGGCTTTGCGCTCGTTCCCTCCCTGACCGTCTTCGGGCTGGCCAGCGGACGACTGGATGGCCCCGTTGTAGGCGGCCTGTTCTGCGTATTCGTGGGGCTGGCGCTGGTGATCCTTGCCTGGGGAGTGCTCGCCCCTGAGGAGACAAGTGGTCCCCTGGGCCGGGCAAGGCCCGGCGCTCGCGAGACGGACCACTTCCCGACCCCCTCCCCTCGCACCTGGCGGAGCAAGCACCTGCTCACCGTGGGGACTGCCTTCCTCATCTGTCTGGTGTTCGGGTACGCCCTCTCTCTCCCCATGGTCGCATTCAGCGACCTCTACCGCTGGCCGCTGCTGATGGCGATGACTCCCGAAGGCAGGGAGCGTTTCCCGTTCTCGGTGGCGACCCCCGGCGAGATGAAGCGGTTCCCCGTGGGCCTGGGGCCCAGCGTGCTCAGCGAGGCCCCTGTTCTCGCCGTGTTCGGTGAGCCCGCGCAGTACTGGCGGGGCTCCGTGTACGACCAGTATACAGGCGCCGCCTGGCAGCGCTGGCAGGGTCCTCAGCCCATCCCGACGGAGGACCTTACTCGGCGCTTCGCGCCGAGGACCTCCGTTCGGGCGCCCTTGCGGGCGCACGTGACCGTAGATCTCTCCGCGCGCTTCCCCGCTCCTCCCGATGCCCAGCCCTCCAGCCACGAGGTCAGAGTGGAAGCAGACCAGCCCTTCCTGATCCACAGCCCCGGACAGATCCAGCACGCCGTCCTCCCCCTGCCGGAGCGTCTGCGGTGGCCCCTGCAGGTTGATCCCCTTGGCGCCCTCGAACTCCCCGGTGCTTTCCTGAGCAGAGGGGACGTCTACGAGGTCACCTCCGTGCCGCTGCAGCCGCCCCTCGACTTCGCTCGGGGTGGCCCCCCTCTCCCCGGGGGCGACCCTGAGCTTGCCGAAGGGCCGGAGGGGACTGCTCAGGAGGACACGGGTCTGCGCCCCGCCGAGGACATGCCGAAGATGTACCTCAAAGTCCCTCTCAGCGCCAACCGGGTGGAGGAGCTGGCCCACCAGGTGGCGGGTGGCAAGCCCACACCTGAGGCGAAGCTGGAGGCGCTGGTGCGGTATCTGCAGGCAAACTATGTCTACAGCCTGGAGGCGCCCGCGGTGCCGCAGGGAGAGGACGCGGCCGACTACTTCCTCTTCCGCCTGAAGCGCGGGCGCTGTGATCTCTTCGCCACCGCGCTGGGGATCATGGCACGCGCCGAGGGCATCCCTACTCGCCTTGCCACCGGCTTCCTGGAGGGGCGGTATGACAAGGAGAGCGGAGCCTATCTGCTGCGCGAGTCCGACCGGCACGCCTGGGTGGAAGCCTATGTCCCCTCCTCCGGCGGCTGGATCACCCTGGACCCAACCCCGGGAGTGGAAGCGCCGGGGAGACGGGCGAGCGGTTGGAAGATGACCTGGCTGCAGATTCGCTTCTTCTGGCAGGATCATCCTTGGGAGGCCGCAGCTCTCCTGCTGATGGTCGTCGCCGCGGCGCTGCTCGTTTACCGGGTACTGAGGAGCCGCCGGATCACCGCGGGCCAGGCCCCTGTCGCCGCCCGGGATGCCCGCACCGCCGTGGGGCGCTGCTACTGGCAGTTCCTTTCTCTCCTGCGCAGGCGGGGCCTGCCCAGACGCCCTTCTCAGACGCCTCTGGAGTACCTGGCCGCACTGAAGGCCGTCCCCGCCGCCTCCGGCCCCTCGCCCCTCCCCCCGGCCGCACTGTCTCCCGCCGCCGCCATCACAGAGGTCTTCGTCACCGCACGGTACGGGCCGGGGCCTGTCACCGACGATCACGTCGCCGCGGCACGAGCGGCCCTGCAGGCCGTGCGCACCGCTTTCCAGTCCCGAAGAGTCGCATCGCCCCAGGTCTAAAGCCGCAGGGGCCGCGCAACGCGCGGCCCCTGTGATCAAGTTGGCTTCCTCACCTGTTCAGATGGCGGCGTCCTGCTTCGCCTTTTCGCCCTCGTCCCCTTCCGGCTTGGGCATGCCCACATCGGCCAGATCCCGGATCAGCGCCTCCTCGGGGCCGGTGCCGAAGTCGGAGTCTGCGAACGCGGTCCGCAGGCGCTCGGCCTCCGAGGCGCGGGCGGCTGCGTACAGAGCCGCCTCACCCGGAGGTCCCTGCACGCGGAGGTGGCGGTAGGCGGGCATGCCCGTGCCCGCCGGAATCAGCCGCCCGATGATCACGTTCTCCTTCAGGCCGATCAGGTTGTCCACCCGGCCCTGAATGGCGGCCTCCGTGAGCACCCGCGTGGTCTTCTGGAAAGAGGCCGCCGAGAGCCAGCTATCGGTAGCCAACGAGGCCTCGGTGATACCCAGCAGCACCCACTCGGCGGTGGCCTCCCGGCCGCCCCGAGAGGCGATCTCGCTATTCACTTGGTCGAAGTGGAAGCGGTCGTAGATCTTGCCCGGTAGCAGCTCGGTATCGCCGGGCTCGACCACCCGGCGCTTCTTCAGCATCTGCCGGACGATCACCTCGATGTGCTTATCATTGATGTCCACCCCTTGCGACCGGTAGACCTTCTGGATCTCCCGCACCAGGTATTCCTGCACCGCTCGCACCCCCTGCATCTGGAGCACCTTCTGGGGGTCCAGCGGCCCTTCGGTGATGGCGTCGCCGGCGCGCACGCCGTCGCCCTCCCGCACTGGCAGCACGCCGCGGTAGGGCACCAGGTGCCGCCGCTCGATCTTCACCGCCTTCACCTTGTGCTGGATCAGCTTGGCGAGCAGCGCCGGGGTCAGTTCCTCGCCCCCGGCCACAATCAACTCGCCATCCCGCTTTCTCACCTCCTCCGCCAGCACTTCCCCGAACAACTTCTCCGGCTGCTCGGGATCCACCAACTGATCGGAGTGGATGATCACCCACTTCACCCCTGGGGTCTCGATGCGAGCGACTTCGCCATCAACCTCGGACACGATCGCCTGGCCCTTGGGGCGGCGCGCCTCGAACAGCTCCACCACCCGCAGCAGGCCCTTCACCTGTTCCTCCATCACCCGCACCAGTTGCTGCACCACCCGCCGCTGTTCGGGGTCGAGGCTGACGCGCCGGCCGGAGGTGGTCCTGCTCGCACTGGAGCGCCCAGCCTTGCTCGTCTTGGCCTTGCTCGTCTTGCTCGGCTTCTTCGCTGCCGTCTCCTCCCGCGGGTCGAGCTGCACTAGCCCCGACCGGACGTCCCCCCAGAACTGCTTCAGGGTATCCTTCCTCTTCTCTTTCACCTGGGCGACGCCGGTGAGGTACTGGCCCGCGACTCCGCCGGTGTGGAAGGTGCGCATGGTGAGCTGGGTGCCCGGCTCCCCAATGGACTCGGCGGCGATGATGCCCACCGCTTCGCCCACTTCCACCAGACGGTGGGTGGCGAGGTCCCGCCCGTAGCAGCGCGCGCAAATGCCCAGGGAGAGCTCGCAGGTCAGCGAAGAGCGAACCATCACCTCGCCCCGCGCCAGACCCTCTTTCTCCCGCAGCTCCCCGGCGAGACGCCGCAGCCGGGTCAAACCCTGCCCGCTCACCTTCTTGCCTTCCTCCACCAGCACCTTCCCGGTGAAGGGATCGGCCATGGTCGCGGGAGCGGGATCTCCCTCCTTGAGCTGCCTCACCTGGCGCTGGAAGGTCTCGCATTCCTCCACCACCCGCCGGATGCCCGCAAGCACAGACTCCACCTCCCCCGCCGCAAACCGCTCTTCACAGGAGTCGCACACCTTCACCAGCTCAAGGCTGCCCTGGCATCTGGGGCAGGCCACCTCCTCCAGCAGCAGTGTGCTGGGGATGGAGGTCCATACCGGCCCGTGATACTCGGGAGCATCCTCGTTGCTCTCGGCCTCCGCCTCCTCGCTCTCCTCGGCCGGATCGTCGTCAGAGGCCGTCTCTTCGTCTTCCCCCTCGGATTCGGCGACCTCATCTGCCCCTTCATCATCCACTGCGGCCTCGCCGGCGGCCAGGCTCGCGGGAACCAGCGGAGTCTCCGCCTGGTCATCGGCGAGCTGCTCCGCGAAGTACGCGTCGATCACCTCGTCCTCGGTCAGCATCTCCTCGCACTCGCGGCAGGCGTAGAAGCTGCTCAGTTCGCCATCGCACTGCGGGCATGGCTGATCGGTCAGCTCGCCGATCTCCTGACCCACACGCGCGATCACCCGATCCGTGCGCGGGTCCACCACTTCCTGTGGCACTACTCTCCCGTCCACGCGGCGGTCCAGAGACTCGATCTCCTCCGTCCCCTCCCGGATAGCGCTCACCCAGATGCCATTGCTGGTGTGGCAATCCAGCTCCCGCACGATCACGTCCTGCGACACATCCACCAGCCGCCGGGTGAGGTACCCCGCGTCCGCGGTCCGCAGCGCGGTATCCGCCAGCCCCTTGCGCGCTCCGTGCGTGGACACGAAATACTCCAGCACATTCAGCCCCTCGTGGAAGTTCGACTTGATCGGCAGGTCCTCCACAAACCTCCCGAACGGGTCGGACATCAGGCCTCTCATCCCCGCGATCTGCGTGATCTGCCGCGGCGTCCCTCTCGCCCCGGAGTTCGCCATCATGAAGATCGGGTTGAACGGGTCAATGTTGCCCAGGATCGCCTGTGAGACCTCGTCTGCCGCCTGATTCCACAACCGGCACACCCAGTCCGACCGCTCGCCTCCGCTGATCAACCCCCTCGCGAAATTGTCGTTCACCTTCCGCACCGCCGCCTCCGTGCGGGAGATGATGTCCTCCCGCCGCGCCCGCGGCACCACCAGATCGGCCATGGAGATAGTGATCCCGGCAGTGGTGGCGAACCGGAACCCCAGCTCCTTCAGCTCGTCCACCAACTGCACCGTTCTCGCCCCCCCATAGTGCCGATAGCACTCCCGGATCAGCCGCCCCAGCTCCTTGTCGTCCACTACTCGGTCGAGGTAGCGCAGCTTCGGCGGCAGCAGCTCGTTGAAGATCAGCCGCCCTACCGTGGTCTCCAGCAGCGCCCCCTCCACCCGCACCCTGATGTCTGCGTGCAGGTCCACCTTCCCCATCTGATAGGCGAGCCGCGCCTCCATCGCGCTGCCGAACGCCTTCCCGCTGCCCTGCGCACCCACTCGCTTCTGCGTGATGTAGTAGCACCCCAGGATGATGTCCCGGGTCGGCGTCACCACGGGCTTGCCGTCCGCCGGCGAGAACAGATTCTCCGTGGACAGCATGAGAATCCGCGCCTCTGCCTGCGCGGCGGTGGAAAGAGGCACGTGCACGGCCATCTGGTCGCCGTCGAAATCCGCCCCGAACGCAAAGCACACCAGCGGGTGAATCTGGATCGCCTTCCCGTCCACCAGCACCGGCTCGAACGCCTGGATCCCCAACCGGTGCAGCGTCGGCGCCCGGTTCAGCAGCACCGGATGGTCCCGGATCACCTCCTCCAGCGCATCCCACACCTCCGGCCGCATCCGGTCCACCATCTTCTTCGCGGTCTTCACATTGGTGGTGAACTGCCGCTCCACCAGCCGGCGCATCACGAACGGCTTGAACAGCTCCAGCGCCATCTCCTTCGGGATCCCGCACTGGTGCAGCCTCAGGTGCGGGTTCACTACGATCACCGACCGCCCGGAGTAGTCCACCCGCTTCCCCAGCAGGTTCTTGCGGAACCGCCCTTCCTTGCCCTTGAGCATGTCCGACAGCGACTTCAGCGGCCGGTTGTTCGACCCGGTCACCGGCCGGCTGCGGCGGCCGTTGTCAATCAGCGCGTCCACCGCCTCCTGGAGCAGCCGTTTCTCGTGGTTAATGATGGACTCCGGCGCGTGCAGCGCTTTGATCTTCTTCAGCCGGTTGTTCCGGTTGATGATCCGCCGGTAGAGGTCGTTCAAGTCGCTGGTGGCGAACCGCCCCCCGTCCAACTGCACCATCGGCCGCAGCTCCGGCGGGATCACCGGGATCACATCCATGATGATCCATTCCGGCCGATTCCTGGACTTGCGAAACGCCTCCGCCACCTCCAGCCGCTTGATCGCCCGCACCCGCTTCGGTCCCGTGGTCTGGCTGATCTCCTGCCGAAGCTCCCGGCACATCTCCTCCAGGTCAACCTCCTTCAGCAGGTCCCGCACCGCGGAAGCCCCCAGGTCCGCCCGGAACAGCCCCTCATAGTCCCGCCCGCCGGTCGGGTCCGCGATCAGCGCCTCCACCACCCGGTTGATCGCCCGATACTCCGACTCGGTGATCAACTGCTGCCTGCCCAGCCCGGGATCCCCGTCCAGCTTCGCCCCCAGCAGCAGCTTCAGGCCCAGCTCCAACTGCGCCTTCCGTTCCTCCGCCAGCCGCTCCTCCTCCCGTATCCTCGCCTCCACCGCCTCCGCTATCTCCCCCGCACTCAGCCCCTCCCCCTCCTCGCCGTCATGTTGAGGCGAAGCCGAGGCACCCCGCCGTTCCCCCTCCCCGGCGCCCTTCCTCAGCTCATCAATCTGCCGCTGCAGGCCTTCCTCTACCCTCCGCACCTGCGTCTCGACTACCGTCTTGATCTTCTCCACGCTCGCCGACAGGAGCTCATGGTCCACCCCGGTGACGATGTAGGAGGCGAAGTAGATCACCTTCTCCAGCGGGCGGGGGGAGATGTTCAGCAGCAGGCTCATCGGGCTGGGCACGCCTTTCAGATACCAGATGTGGCTCACCGGGGCGGCCAGCTCGATGTGCCCCATCCGCTCCCGCCTCACCTTCGCCCTCGTTACCTCCACCCCACACCGGTCGCAGGTGATTCCCCGGAACTTGATCTTCCGGTACTTCCCGCAGTGGCACTCCCAGTCCCGAGTCGGCCCGAATATCCGCTCGCAGAACAGCCCGTCCGGCTCCGGCTTGAAGGTGCGGTAGTTGATCGTTTCCGGCTTCCTCACTTCCCCCTTCGACCAGCGCCGGATCTCCTCCGACGACGCCAGCCCAAGCCGCAACTGATCAAACCGTGTGGTCTCTACCATGACGTGCCCATGCCTTTCCGTTTCTCTGATCCCCTCTCGGCCCTACCACCGCTCGCTCATCTCGCCGCCTCTTCGCCTTCGGAGGCATCGAGGCTGACGGGTTCCGCTTCCTTGGATTCGACGGTGAGCTGGAGGCCGAGGCTCTGGAGTTCCTTGATCAGAATCTTGAAGGACTCCGGGATGCCCGGCTCCATGATCGGCTCCCCCTTCACGATGGATTCATAGGTCTTCACCCGCCCCAGCACATCGTCGGACTTGATGGTGAGGATCTCCTGGAGGGTGTGGGCGGCGCCATAGGCCTCCAGCGCCCATACCTCCATCTCCCCGAACCGCTGCCCGCCGAACTGAGCCTTCCCCCCCAACGGCTGCTGGGTGACCAGGGAGTAGGGCCCCGTGGAGCGGGCGTGGATCTTGTCGTCGACCAGATGGATCAGCTTCATGGTGTAGATGTAGCCGATGGTGATCGGCTGGTTGAACGGCTCTCCGGACCGGCCGTCGTAGAGCCAGCACTTCCCAGTCTCCGGGTCGAAGCCGGCGCGGGCGTTCACCCCCTCGACGATCCGATCCGCCACTTCACTCGCCCTAGGCGGGCCCACCTCTCCGGACGCATCGCCATGCGCCCCTACCTGCACCCCGACCCACTGGGCCGCCCGCTCCAGGACCTCTGGCTCTGCCTGGGCGAGGTAGCGCTCCAGCGACTGGCGGCACTCTTCCAGGGACACAATCTCCCGTGCCCCTGCGCCTCTGGTCTGACCGAGCCCATTCATGAGCCCGGGGGGCAGGCACTCAGGAGGCAGGCCCATCTCCTCCACCGCATACTTGCGGAGAGCGCCTTTGCGAAACCGTTCCGCCGCCGCCTGGAAGTAGCCCAGGATCTCCTGGTCGGTGGCGCCCTCGAAGATGGGGTTCTCGAAGGCGATGCCGAGTTCGCTGGAGACCAGCCCCAGGTGGGTTTCCAGGATCTGCCCGATGTTCATGCGGGAGGGGACGCCCAGAGGGTTGAGCACCACGTCCACCGGAGTGCCGTCCGGCAGGAAGGGCATGTCCGCCTCGGGGAGGATCTTGGCGACCACTCCCTTGTTGCCATGGCGGCCGGCGAGCTTGTCCCCCTCCATGATCTTGCGGCGCTGGGCGACGTAAGCGCGCACGAGTTGGTTGACTCCCGGCAGCAGCTCGTCGCCCGGCTCGCGCTTCAGCTCCCCGCCGCAGCGGTCGCAGTAGTGCCGGTGCTGGTTCTTTCCGACCTGGTACTCGGTGTCGCATTTCTGGCAGCGGAGTCTCAAGCGGGAGAAGCGCTTCACCGCCACCACCTTGCCCTTCTCGCCGTGAGGGACGCGCAGGGAGGTGTCCCGCATCTCCGCCGCCTTCTCCCCGAAGATGGCGCGCACCAGCTTCTCCTCCGAGGTCAGCTCTTCCTGGCCCTTGGGCGCCACCTTGCCAACCAGAATGTCCTCCGCTCGCACCAGTGCGCCCAGGCGCACGATGCCATCCTCGTCCAGGTCCCGCAGTGCCTCCTCGCCTACATTGGGTATGTCCCGGGTGATCTCTTCAGGACCGACCTTGGTGTCGCGCGCCTCGATCTCGTACTTTTCGATGTGAATGGAGGTGAGCACGTCATCCCGCACCAGCCGGTCGCTGAGCACGATGGCGTCCTCGTAGTTGTAGCCCTCCCAGGGCATGAACGCCACCAGCAGGTTGCGCCCCAGGGCCAGGTGGCCGCGGTCTGTGGAGGGGCTGTCCGCCAGCACCTGCCCGGCGGTGACGAAGTCGCCCTTTTGCGCGACCGGGCGCTGGTTGATGCACGTCGCCTGGTTCGAGCGCACGAACTTCTGCAAGAGGTAGACGTCCACGGCGCCATCGGCGCGGGTCACCAGGATCCGGTCGCCGGTCACCGAGGTCACCAGCCCGTCGGCGCGCGCCAGCACCACCGCGCCGGAGTCTCTCGCCGCCCGCTCCTCCACCCCGGTCCTCACCAGCGGCGCCTCCGCCTTCAACAGCGGCACCGCCTGGCGCTGCATGTTGGAGCCCATCAGGGCGCGGTTGGCGTCATCATTCTCCAGGAATGGGATCAGGCAAGTGGCCACCGATACGATCTGCTTCGGGGAGAGGTCCACGAAGTCAACCTCGTTGGCGGCGACCTGGGGGTACGAATCCCGGTAGCGGACGCTCACTGCCTCGGCGGCGATCCGTCCCTTTTCGTCGGTGGGCACGGAGGCGGGCGCGATGCGGTATCCCTCCTCCTCGTCGGCGGTCAGGTACCTGATCTCATCGGTGACCACGCCACGCTTCACCACCCGGTAGGGTGTCTCGATGAACCCGTACTGGTCCAATCGAGCATAGATCGCCAGCGACCCTATCAGGCCGATGTTGGGGCCTTCCGGGGTCTCGATGGGACAGATGCGGCCGTAGTGCGAGTGGTGGACGTCGCGCACCTCCAGCTTCGCGCTCTGGCGGCTGAGCCCGCCGGGCCCGAGGGCGCTCAAGCGGCGCTTGTGGGTGAGCTCGGCCAGCGGGTTCGTCTCGTCCATGAACTGGCTGAGCTGGCTGGACCCGAAGAAGCTCTTGATCGCCGCGGAGATGGGCTTGGTGCTGATGATCGCCTGCGGCGTCACCTGTTCGGGGTCCAGGCTGGTCATGCGCTCCTTGCAGATGCGCTCCATCCGCAGGAAACCCACCCGGAACTGGTTCTGCAGCAGCTCGCCCACACACCTCACCCGCTTGTTCATGAGGTGGTCAATCTCGTCCACGCTCGCCGCCTCATCTCCCTCTCCCAGCCGAATCAGGTAGCGCAGAATGGCGATGAGATCTTCTTTGGTCAGCACCCGCACGCTTTCCGGCAGGTTGACGCTCAGCTTCTTGTTCAGCTTGTAGCGGCCCACGCGCGCCAGGTCGTAGCGGCGGCTGTCGGCGAAGATGCTCGCCAGCCGGTGGCGGGCGATCTCGGCGGTAACGGGGTCGCCCGGCCGCTCCCGCCGGTAGATGTCGAGCAGCGCTTCCTCCTCATTGTGCGTGGGATCCCGCTCCATGGTGTGGTCGATGAGAGGAGGCAAGACAGCGAGCGTCAGGCCCTTGGGCTTGAGTTCGATGACGCGCGCCGCGGTCTCGCTGTCGAGCTGCTGGCCGGCGGCGGCGATCACCTCGCCGGTGTTCTTGTCCACCACCCGCTCCCACACTCGCCGCCCCACCAGTTCGTCCAGGAGGAGCTTCTTTGGCTGCTCCGGTGCGCCGAAGAGCCGCATCAGCTCCACGTCGGTCGCGGACTTGATCTTCTCGCTGCCCGGCGCCAGGTTGATCGAGTTGAGCGCCCGCAGCAGCGTGGTGACCGGGAACTTGTGCGCCTGGCCGATCTTCACCGACACCAGGTCGTTGGCGTCCGACTCAATGTCCAGCCACGCTCCCTCGCTGGGGATCACCTGCGCGCTGTAAAGGATGCGGCCGCTGAAGTCAATGCTGTCCCGGAAGTAGACGCCGGGAGAGCGCGCAAGCTGGCTGACCACACACCGGGCCGGGCCGTTGACGATGAAGGTGCCCGTGTCGGTCATGATGGGAAGCTCGCCCAGGTAGACCTCGGACTCCTTGATCTCCCCGGTGCGCCTGTTGGTGAGCCAGACGCGCGCTTTCAGGGGCACCTCGAACGTGGCATCCCGGTCGCGGCACTCATAGAGGTCGTACTTGGGCTCCCCCAGGGTGTATTTCGGCTCATCGTCCTTGGGGTCGCAGAAAGAGAGGACCAGGTTTCCGGTGAAGTCTTCGATGGGCGAGAAGCTCTTGAACAGGTCTCGCAGACCGTCCGTTTGGAACCAGCGATAGGAGTCGAGCTGGATCTCGATCAGGTTCGGGATCTCTGCGGCTGCGCTGCGCTGGCTCGGCAACCGGCCCTTGACGCGGATCACTTCCATGCTGTGCTTCTCCCCTTTTCCGCCGCGCTAGCAGCCGCAGACGCGAATTACCACCCCGGCCAGCAACACGCGCGACCGCGGGCCAAGATCGGCTCGTGTCTGGCGTTTACTCAAAAGAGAGGATCACGCGGGTGGATAAACGGCCTCTTCACCTGTCCCCGGTCGTAGGCAGACTTCCAGTCTGCCCCTAGGGCGGAAAGCAGCTCCGCTGCCTCCGGAAGGTAATGGCTACTCCCTACACGCGGCAACCCAGAACTTATAGTATATGCACACCCCATACTGCTGTCAAGGGCCCCCGCCGCTTTTTTCGCTCCCCGCAGACACGCGACACGGCCCCTTCACGCCCTGGGATGATAGGCTGCGTAGGCCTCTCGCAGCCGGTCCGCGGACACGTGCGTGTAGATCTGGGTGGTGGTCACGCTGGCGTGCCCCAGCAGCTCCTGGATGGCCCGCAGGTCGGCGCCGCCGTCCAGCATGTGGGTGGCAAAGGAATGGCGGAGCGTGTGAGGCGAGATGCGGGTGCGGATGCCCGCCTGGCGGGCATAGCGAGCGATGATCCGCCAGCACGATACCCGGCTGAGGGCCCGGCCTCGGTTGCCCAGGAAGAGCGCGGGAAAGGCATCCGCGCGAGAGCCGAGGCACTGCCGCACCGCCTCCACCGCCGGCCGTCCCACCGGCACGATCCGCTCCTTGGACCCCTTCCCGACACATCGCACCAGGCCAAGCTCCAGGTTCACATCACCCCGCGTCAGGTTCACCAACTCAGACACTCGCAGCCCGCTCGCGTAGAGCAGCTCGAGCATGGCTCGGTCGCGCAGGCCCCTGGAGGTAGACCCATCCGGCTGCGCCAGCAGCCGCTGAATCTCCTCGATGGAGAGTACATCGGGAAGTTGGCGCAGCAACCGCGGCGCTGGCGAACCCGCCGTGGGGTCGGCCGGCAGCGTTCCCTCCCTCACCAGAAAGCGGTAGAACGAACGCATCGTCGAGACCTTGCGCATCATCGTCGCCGGCGCCGCACCCAGGCGGCGAAGATGGCCCAGATAGACGATCAGATGTGATTCCTGGATTTCCCGCAGGTCATGAGGCCCCTGCCCGATCAGCGATCTCAGATGCTGTTCGAGGTCACGCCGGTAGGCCGCGGCGGTGTTGAGCGACAGCCCCCGCTCCACCACCAAGCTGTCCAGGAAACCTTCCAGCGGAGCGGCGAATGCTGACGGCAAGGCGGGCTGGCCGCCGCCTCTGACCCGCCTCAAAGCAGGCGCTTTCGCAGTCCCCATGGCGATAGTCAGATACCATGTGCTCGGCGGTTGTTGTTCTTGCCAGCCCTCCGCTTCGGCCCACCAAGCAAAGCCAGGCAAACCAGGGCCACCGCCCCCTGTGGCAGCAGGCTGTCCACCTCCCGGCCGTGGTACTGGCGGTGGGTGGGCAGCAGCATCCGCTCGTCGCCGACACCCGCCAGCCGCGCCGCCAGATTCTCGACGTCCGGGACCACCGCCCCCGCCGCCCCCAAGAAGGCGCGCGACTCGCTGCCTTGGGTCAGCGCCACCCACCCCAGCGCCCCTGCCAGCATCACCGCCTCTTGCGGGATCGCCAGGTCCCGGTGCGGCAAGGCATCCGCCACCATGTGCGACAGCGCGCCCACCAGGAACGCCTGCGCCGGCGTCCGGCACAGCCGCCCCAGCACCGCGCCGCTGAGAGCATGAACCGCTGCTATCATCGTTCCCAGACATCCCCAGCACGGCAGGCCCCGTGCAAGTGTACCATAATGGCCACGCCCACGGCAGGCAGGTGGCCCCTGTGGAGGTCGCAGGTGTTCGCCGGGCGAACGGGGAACTACAGAGATGAGAGCATACGGCAGGCCGATGAGGCGACGGAGATGACGGCAGGGGGCTATGATCTGGAGGAGATCCGGGCGCGCGCGGACATCGCCGAGATCATCTCCCCACACGTTGCCTTGCGCAAGGCGGGCCGGCGACTGACCGGCCTCTGCCCCTTCCACAAGGAGCGCACGCCTTCGTTCACGGTAGACCCCGAAAACGGCCTCTGGCACTGCTTCGGCTGCAAGGCGGGAGGCGATCTCTTCCGTTTCGTGGAGATGATTGATAAGGTCACCTTCGCCGAGGCGGTGGAGTTGCTGGCTCGCCGCTACGGGGTGGCGCCCACGCGCAGGGCAGAGGCCGCCAGCGTTGCGCGCCGGGAGCGCATGCTTGCCCTGCACGCGGAGGCAGCGAGGTACTTCCAGCGGTGCCTGCGCGCCGCCGCCGCCCAAGCTGCCCGCGATTATCTGGCCGGCCGCGGCCTTTCCGCCGACGCCATCAAGGACTGGGGCCTCGGCTACGCGCCGCCGACTTGGGACGCGCTGCTGAAAGCGATGAGCAAGCGCAGCCACTCCGGAGACGAGCTGGCGCGCGCCGGCCTGGCGGTATCGAGGGAAGGCGGGCCCGATCAAGCGGGGTTCTACGACCGCTTCCGAGATCGCATCATCTTCCCCATCTGGGATGCCAGCGGCAGGGTCATCGCCTTCGGCGGCCGCGCCATGGCCGATGACCAGCAGCCGAAGTACCTGAACTCGCCGGAGACGCCGCTCTTTCAGAAAGGGCGCACTCTCTATGCCTTCCACCGCGCCCGCCGTGCCATGGCCGATGCGGGGCGGGCGATTGTGGTGGAGGGCTACCTGGATGCCATCGCCTGCCATGACGCCGGTTTCACCGAAACCGCCGGCACCATGGGCACCGCGCTCACTGCCGATCACGTGGAGCTGCTGCGCAGGCGGGTTCCCCGCCTGGTCCTTTCCTTCGACTCCGATTCCGCGGGGCTGTCAGCCGCGCTGCGGGGACGGGACCTGTTCCTGCAGGCCGGTCTCGAAGTGCTGGTGGTCACTCTGCCGGAGGGGTTTGATCCCGATCGCCTGGTGCGAGAGCAAGGGGCCGAGGCCTTCCGAGAGCTGGTCGCCGAGGCAATGCCCATCACCGAGTGGGAACTCCGTCGCATCCTGTCCAAGACGGCCCCCCCCGTAGGGCACGCTTCCAGCGTGCCGCCGGAGGACCCGCGACCCGAGGTGCTGAGGGAGGCGGCGGCGGCCTTGGCGAGGCTGCCGGAGGGTGTGGAAAGGGAATACTACGTGCGATGGCTTGCTCAGCAAGCTGGAGGGGCGTCGCCCGGCGCAACCACCGCGTTGGAGAATGCGCTGCGCGCGGAACTGTCCCGGCTTGACACAAGGAAAAGAGGTCGCGCTCAGCGAACACCCGATAAGTTGCCGGCACCGGAGGAGCACCCGGAACGAAGCGGAGACGCGGTGGCGGTGGGCCGGCTGGGAAGGTCTCTACTCGCGGCCTTCTTGCACCAGCCGGACCTCGCCCAGCGCTTTCTCGCGGAACTGGAGCTCGGGGACTTTCCCACTGCGGAGCAGCGGAGCGTCTTCGCCGCGATCGCCCACTCGGTGGAGCAGGGCCAGCCCGTGGCGACCCAGACGGTGCTGCCCCAGGTGGAGCCCGAGGCCCGCGCCTTGCTCGCCGAACTGGTGGTGTGCGAAGTGCCTGAGGAGCGGCTGGAAGAGGAGGTGCGGAGAGCGATCCGCCGCTTGGTCGAAGGAAGGCTGCGCCGAGAGGAGACCGCCCTGCAGCAGCAACTGGAGGCCGCGGGCTCAGACGCCCAGCGCCAGGCGCTCTTAGGGCGGCTGAGCGAGTGCCGCCGAAGACGGTCGGAACTGGCTGGTGAGCGGATTGTGGGAGAACCGTGAGGAAGCTCGCCCGGGTGCTGGGGAAAGCGTTGGCCGGGCTCGATCCCCCTCCCACGGTGTCGCAGCACTCTGCCAAGGTGGGTGGGATCGGCGGAACCCCGGCAGGCATCAGGGGTAGGTGTGTTGAAGGGATCAGTGCCACAAGGCTGAGATGGTAGCTATGCGAAGACGTCGTGAGTCAAGGCAAGACGAGGAAGTCCAGAAGCTGCTCACGCAGGGGCGCAGGAAGGGCGGCGTGCTGACCTACGCGGAGGTCAACGATACGCTCGGCGAGGAGCAGTTCGACGCTGACCAGCTCGACAGCATCCTGCAAGCAGTCACCGATGAGGGCATCCGCGTGGTGGAAGAAGAGGGAGGCCGGGCCGGCGAAGAGCGGGCGGCGCGTCGGGGTGGGGCGCGAGCGCTGGTGGCGGTGCCGGATGAGGAGACCCCGCCTGTGGAGGGGATCCCGCCCGATGATTCCGTGCGCATGTACCTGCGGGAGATCGGGCGCGTGCAGTTACTCACCCCGGAGGAGGAGGTGGAGCTGGCCAAGCGCCTGGAGCGGCACACCATCCTCTCCAAGCTGCAGGCGGTGTGGGACTACAGTGTGAATGTGCTCGGCCGCGAGCCCCGGTTCGCCGACATCGAGAGCGCCATCGGCAAACTGTCGGACGGCCAGTTGCAGCAGGAGGTCGAGATCATTGACCTGGTGCTCAAGCGACTGCACGCCCGGGGAGAGAGCGATCACGTGCGGCCCACCCGCGTGCGGGCCGAGGCGCAGGCCTACCTGAAGCAGCGGCTGGAGGAGATCAAGACCAGGCAAATGCTGCTGCTGCGCGATTACTCCGCCCCCGAGGATGAGGCCAGTCGCATCGGAAAGACGGAGCTTCACCGGGCGCTGGCCGAGGCGAGACAGCGGGGCGATCTCCTCCGCAAGCTGGCGCGCCGAATGCAGGCGCGCCGGATCGCACAGGACATGTTCGTGCGCAACGTGTGGGAGCAGTTCCGCGCGGAGGCGCGCAGCGAGGAAGAGGCCGGTCCCCCTGAGGACGAGGATATGGTAAGCCGCTACGCGGCCCCCGCCATTCTGGGCTTGTCCGCGGTGCAGTTGCGTCGCCACCTGCATGTGCTCACCGCGGCTGCCCGCAGGATCGGCACACCCCCGCGCGAGCCGAGCGTGAAGGACACTGCCCGCGCCGCCAAGACCCCCGCCGCGAAGGTCAGAGAGATCCTCGACTGGGCGCACATCACCCATTCGGAGGGGATGGCGGCGAAGCATCAACTGATCGAGGCCAACCTCCGCCTGGTGGTGAGCATCGCCAAGAAGTACAGCGGCCGGGGCATGTCTTTCCTCGACCTCATCCAGGAGGGCAATATCGGCCTCATCCGCGCCGTGGAGAAGTTCGACTATCGCAAGAAGTTCAAGTTCTCCACCTATGCCACGTGGTGGATCAGACAGGCGATCACCCGCGCCATCGCCGACCAGGGCCGCACCATCCGTATTCCCGTGCATATGGTGGAAACCATCAACAAGTACGCCAAGGTGGGGCGACATCTCCACCAGCAGTTTGGGCGCGAACCCAGCCTCCCGGAAATCGCGGAGGAGATGGAGGGGCCGTTCCTAACTCCCGAGGATCGCCAGAAGGCCGAGCTGCGGGTGGAGGAGATCCGCCGCATCGCCCCCGAGCCGCTCTCCCTGGAGACCCCCATCGGCGAGGAGGAGAACTCCCACCTCGGCGATTTCATCGAGGACCAGGAGGCAGTCTCCCCGGCCGACGCCGCCTCCACCCTGGTGCTGCGGGAGCAGCTCGAGTCCGTGCTCGATACCCTCACCGACCGGGAACGCGATGTGCTGAAGCTTCGCTTCGGCCTCGATGACGGCTACCAGCGGACCCTGGAGGAGGTCGGACACATCTTCAAGGTGACCCGCGAGCGCATCCGCCAGATCGAGGCGAAAGCCCTGAAGAAGCTTAAGCACCCCAGCCGGAGCCGGAGACTGAGGGACTACCTGGAATGAGATCATACCTCCTTCGCCTGGCGGCGCTGGGCGTGCTGCTGGCTTCTCTGCCCGCCCTGTGCGCCGACTACGCGCGGGCACCCAAGAAGGAGGAGATGCTGCTTGACGGCAACGTGGTGGTGGTGGATTACCGCACCTCCGCTACCTCCGACGATCTCCTTCTCCCCTTCTACCCGGGAGCGGGTGTCGAAGACAGCTTCTCCTACACGGTCACCACCAAAGAGGGCAAGCCGGTGCTGTACTACGCGCTCGCCGACCTGGTGAGCCCTGATCCGCCGAGCCGGGTGGCGGAAGACTGCCGGAGCAAGCTCCCCGGCAAGCCCAAGGCGGAAGCGATCAGTGACGACCAAGGAAAGCGCCTGGTGCTGGCGGTGGGCACCGAGGCGGAGGTGAGGGTAGTCACCATCACCGAGCGCAGCAGCGGGTCCCGCATTCGGCTGGTCCGGGCCACCAAGCCAATCATCCCGGAGGCGCGCCCCCTCCCCGCGCCGGTGCAGCCGCAGCGCCCCAGGCGCATGGGACCCGGCCGGCGCATGAGAAGAGGGATGCAGGCCTGAGTTCCTTGACCGGTCGGACGCTGTCTGTTAGCATTCATTGCACACGTCCGCCGAAACCTTCGGACTCAGGGACTTGTGGGGCCATAGTCGAGTGGGAAGACGCGTCCCTCGCACGGACGAGACGGCGGTTCGAATCCGCCTGGCTCCACCAGCCTTCGCCAAGGCTTTCGCGTTCTCATCCCCCCTATCCCCGCGCCTTCAGCCATCGCAGATCCTCCTGCGTCCAGCGTATGGGCTCACTGGCAACCAACGACGCGGAAGGAGCGGAGATGTCAACGTGTGATCGTTGTGGTGGCACCTACCCAGACAGCACCTTGACGGTGGTGCTGGACGTGCGGGACTACGGCATTGGCAAGTCCGAGATGTGTCCTTCCTGTGTGAGAGACTTCATGCGGGGACGTTCCGGCCTGATGCTGCGTCCATCCAGTCGCCCGCAGTCGCAGGGCAAGTGGTGGCAGTTCTGGAAGTAGGTGACCGAGAACGTCCGGAGC
>Ga0315279_10000845_pt1 | contig 55422 bp, 48 predicted proteins | sample YL17G06_20_MG_FD_203694 | JGI IMG/M metagenome (GOLD analysis project Ga0315279, IMG submission 203694) | Sediment microbial communities from Yellowstone Lake, YNP, Wyoming, USA - YL17G06_20 | ecosystem: Environmental > Aquatic > Freshwater > Lake > Sediment | place: USA: Wyoming | collected... | reverse complement strand
ACAGTAATTGTGGTATCCATACCAGCATTCCTTTCTTGTTATTTCCAAGAAATTTATCGGAAGGTTGGTATGTTTTTGCTTATTCGTTCTCAAAGTTAGTCGCCTAAAAAGTGCGAAAGTCAACAAATATCAAAATGACAATCCAAAACGCAAAATTTTCATCTTTATGCTGCAAGTGGTATTTTTCTTTCAATTTTGATTTTCGCTCAGCAGTTGGCACTCACCCGAATAATCGGGGGTTATATTACAGTAGCCGGATTAAAAGGTCAATAGGACTATATGCAAGATTTTTGCCATAGTGTGCCGATATAAGAGGTAGGGAGTGGAATTTACCCTTGACGGTGAAAATGGGTATGGCTATTATAAGACCGAATTCTGAAAGCCGATGTGAAAAGCGGCTAAAAAATTTAAGGGGCCAAAGTATGATTGTTGACTGCCATACGCATATTAGTTTTGCAGCCGACGATGTGGAGACCTCCGAGCATCTGGCGGCGGCAGAGACGGTGGATGCCTGCATAGTGCTGGCTGCCGCAGATGGCCCGAGCGAAGAGGCCAATAAGAGACTATCCGAATATGTGAACAGGCATAAGGAAAAGCTGGTTGGCTTTGCGGTTATAGAACCGACAAAGGATAAAATCGGTGTTAATAATCTAAAATCCCTTACGGAGAAGCTGGGATTTGACGGTGTGGTTCTGTATTGTTCGGCCTGTGGTTTTCATCCAGCGCACAGCAGAGCGCTGCAGTTTTACGAATCGGCACAGGAGCTTGGACTGCCTGTTTTCTTCCATAATAGCGGCCATTTGGGGCCTAATGCGGTTCTGGATTTCGCCCAGCCATATCTTCTGGATGAGGTTGCCAGGACGTTTCCCAGCCTGAGGATTGTGATTGGCGGTATGGGTGCACCTTTTGTTGAGCAGACGCTGGAGATGGCGGCCAAGCATAAGAATGTGTATGCGGACCTAACGATAAGGCCCAGTAACGTCTGGGGTGTTTATAATATTGTGGTGGCGGCCTACGAGCGGGCAGTGATGGATAAATTGTTGTTCGGTAGTGGTTTTCCATTTGGTAACACGCAGGAGTGTATGGAGACACTGCTTGGCTTTAATATGCTTCTATCTGATACGAATTTGCCGACGGTTCCCCGGGGTAACATTCGCGACATTATCGAACGTGATGCACTGAAGGCGCTTGGAATAAAGAAAGACTGGGCAGAAAAGCCAAAAGCGATTGACAACAGAGAATATGGCGCGAGAAAGATGGGGAAGTAAGCTCGGCGTAATACTGGCTGTGGCCGGCAGCGCTATCGGCCTTGGGAATTTCCTGAGGTTCCCGGTTCAGGCAGCACGCAATGGGGGCAGGTCAAAGAGTGGAATATCCTCATAACGACTGGTACAGAAAATGGTGGCAGGTCAGCCTAAGAAATCTTCAAATCATTTGAATTAAGGCAGGTCCGTGGACGAGAACACGCTACCGAAGATGGAAACGCATCGGGCGCAGTGGAAGACACAATGTGGATTTCTCCTCGCTGCCATCGGTTCTGCTATCGGTTTAGGGTCTATCTGGCGGTTTGCATACGTTTGCTACGAAAATGGCGGGGGTGCTTATCTTATCCCCTATTTTGTCGCTCTGGCGACGGCAGGGATTCCTCTGATGATTCTGGAATACGGCATTGGCCACCGCATGCGGGGGTCTGCACCGATGTCCTTTGCCAAGATTCGTCCACACTGGGAGTGGCTTGGCTGGTGGATGGTGATATTTGTTATGTTTGGGATTGTGATGTACTACGCTGTGGTTGTTGCCTGGTGCGTCTGTTACATCGGTTTCTCTTTTAACCTTGCATGGGGAGCCGACCCAAACCGTTTTTTCTTTCATCAGTTTTTAGGGGTCACAACCGGTCCGCTCGAGATAGGGGATGTGCGCAGTACTATCCTGCTGGGTTTACTCATTGTGTGGATAGTCAATTGGGTAATCGTTTTTTTTGGTGTAGAAAAAGGGATTGAGAGGGCCAATAAGATATTTATGCCGCTTCTTTTTGTGCTCATTCTTATCCTCGTGGGATGGGTTTGGTTTCTACCCGGCGCAAAAGAAGGAATCAGCCGTTACCTGAAACCTGACTTCTCGCGGCTTGCCAACCCAAAGGTGTGGATTGATGCCTATTCGCAGATGTTCTTTACTTTAAGTCTCGGCTTTGGAATTATGGTAACCTATGCCTCATACCTGCCTAAAAAGGCCGACATCAATCTTAATGCCTCTATGACGGTCCTGGTTGATACCATTGTTTCGGTTGTAGCCGGTCTGGCCATCTTTGGAACATTAGGATATATGACTGCCCAAACGAATAAACCATTTGAGCAGGTTGTGCAACACGGAATCGGGCTTGCTTTTGTAGCCTATCCCCAAGCGATCGGCCTACTACCCCGTTTCTCCCGCCTGTTTGGAGTACTTTTCTTCCTGACCCTTATGGTAGCCGGCATTGCCTCTACCATCTCGATCCTTGAGGCATTTTCTGCAGCGGTGATTGATAAGTTCCATTATCCTCGCAAGGCAGTGGTGACGGTGCTGTCCATACTTGGCTTCCTTGGAGGGATTGTCTTTGCAACTGGTGGAGGGTTTGCATGGCTGGATATCGTGGATCACTTCTTAAACCATTACGGGCTATTCGCTGCCTGTATCCTCCAGTGCATCCTGGTCGGGTGGATCTATGGAGCTAATCGCCTTCGGGAGCATGTGAATCCTATATCCGTCTTTCAAGTTGGCCGATTATTCGATTTTTCTATCCGCTATTTAGTCCCGGGGGTCTTGTTTTTCCTCTTCGTCAACGACCTCATTCAGGACATTCGCCGACCCTATGGGGGATACTCCTGGATCGCGCTTATTTTAATCGGCCGGGATTGGCTCCTCGTGACGTTGATTGCCGCCTTGCTGGTTGCGATGCGACCTTGGCGTAACCCTTCGAAACTGGATATATCACACCCACATTGAAGGGCTGCTTTCGATAAACTTTAAACAGTCCTAAAATGTAATCGCATTTGCCTCATCCAATGGGATAATCACTGGTCTGTTGTATGCTGACCGACAATGCGACAGGCCATACGCTATTTGAAGCCATCCACGCCTTTGGCAGTGTATTTCTCACAGGCCTTTTCCAAATCCACGCCGCTTATATTCGCCAGCGTGCAAAGCCAGGCAAAGACATCCGCAAATTCCTCCTGCCTGTTTTGCTCATTGTTTGATGCCAACGCTGTAGCGAGTTCTCCAACCTCTTCAATAAACCACATAAAGGTGGCGGGAACGCCTCTTTGGAGGTCGCGCTTTTTGTATTTTTCACAGATTAATTGTTGAAATTCGCTAATGTGCATTTTTGGCGCATAGCAATAGTTCGTTGTTTGCCCGACCAAACACAGGATAAAAGATTTCCTCTGCCTATGTTATTTCCATCTTCACAGCAGGTCTGAAAGCTTTGTTTTTCCAAAGACGGTTCTGGCCTGTGCGATTGCCTTTTCATAGACTTGCTCGGCCCGGACAGCGAATCTTGCTCCGTGTGTTTGCTCAGAGAGGTTCAACTGCCCCGTCATAGGTCCGTCCACGGCTTCGATAATCTGGAGCATTGTGATTTTTTTTGCTGATTTGGCCAGAGAGAACCCACCGTGAGGCCCTCTTTTGCTTCGCAAAACATTTGCTCTGACGAGCTGCTGCAGTATCTTAAGCAGGTATTCCAGAGGTATATCGTACTCTTTCGATATGTCTTGCGATAAGATAATCTTTTCATCCCAATGCTGGGCGATATAGCCTACTGCCAGTAGCGCATATCCGGTTGACCTACTGATTCTCATTTCAATCTCCTTCAAAATAAGCCGATAATCATAAAAGCTTTTGTGCCTGCTGTATGATACGCACGCAAGCTTGTTGACATTTATTATTTACTGTGTACTCGAAAATGCAAGAATTTTTCCCTCTGAAATACACAAAATTTTGGAAATTTAGCAGGCTGTTTTTTGAACGGCAGGCATTTTCCCCCCGAAAGCAGCGAAAATCTTAAAATTTTCTCCAAACGCGCAAAAAGCTTGACATCCGGACTGTCCTCACATAGGATTTCCATCCGAATTTATGGTTTTTTAGGAGATTACTATGGCTGAGATTAAGCCGAGAATAAGCGTCGAATATGCGAAGAACGCAACGATAGTTGCTTTTACCGACGAAAAAATCCTCGAAGAGACGGACATTCAGGCACTTCGGGAAACAATTATGTCCGTCATTGTGCAGACAGAGCATATAAATCTGGTTTTGGATTTTGGAAATGTCCGGTTTTTGTCCTCTGCTGTTCTGGGACTGTTAATACGAATTAGCAAAAGGATTTACGAGCACGGCGGCCAGCTAAAGCTCTGCAATATAAACTCGAAGATATACGAGATTTTCAAGATAACGCGGCTGACTAAAACCTTCGATATTTACAAAGACGTTGAAAGTGCGGTCGAAAGCCTGTCTAAAACGCGTTAGGGATAAGCTCTTTTACTTTGCTCAGGCAGGCAAAGATTGGCCGACAATTGCAGTCCGGTGTCACTAACCTGTAAAGCAGCTTTGGTCCATACAGACAACCCACTCGGCAAGGGTACCGGGAAGGCATAAGTTTATGGCATCAAAGAGACCGAGCAGTTGCTCAATGGTGGTCGAAAGCAGGACGTCTGCTATTGACGAGGTATCCGAGCAGATTTTGCCTGAGCTCGAAGGCAACGGTTTCGACAAAGAGGATATTTTTGCCGTTCATCTTGCCCTGGAGGAGGCTTTTATCAACGCCGTCAAGCACGGCAATAAAATGGACCCTGCTAAAAAGGTTAAAATTGAGTATTCAGTCAGTTCAGATAAAATCGAAGTTTCTATGACGGATGAGGGGAATGGATTTGACCCGGAAGTTGTGCCGGACCCGCGTTCCGGCGCAAATCTTTACAAGCCTGAAGGGAGGGGATTATTCCTTATGAAATCGTATATGGATGTGGTTAGATACAATGAACATGGCAACTGCGTGTATATGGTCAGGTATAAAGAAAAACCACCTCTGACAAAAAGTCTGGACGAGGACCAGGCATAATCAATAGTCCGCCGACAGCAAAATCATCGAGAGCGGGCTTGTTCATTATCGGTGAGATGACAGCAATGTCAAGGTAGCTTTTGCGCTAATACCAACATTCAGGCAATGGGGGTGCGTCCTATAAGCTCGTTTTCAGAAGCAGCAGTTACGCTTTTTTCGCAGAATTAAAGCAAACCATTAAAGGTAAGAAAGTTGCCTCGCAATTATACCGAAGGTTTAGCTGATAGTGTTATTTTGAAAGCTAAGCAAGGAGCTATTCAAATGGGTATGTATGAGCCACTGTTTTCTCAAAGCTGCGTGCTAAACGAGCAGATTGCGCGGCAGGTTTTCGACATCCTCCCTGAGCGAGGGCCTATTATGGTAATTATGGATAGAGACGGCAACTACTGGCCCAGCGACTCGGAAAAATTTTCCAACTTAAACGTTAGTGAACCGTTTTTAAGAGAACTTTGCGCCAAAGTTGATGATGGAACAGAGCCGGTTGTGACACAGGCGAATAATTGCAGCATTATTGCCACGCAGTTAACTACCGAGCAAACCAATTGCGGCTATGTGATTGTTGTCATGCCGCAAGCCAGCCCTGAATCAACTATGGCAAATATCGACCTGATTGAAATATTGCTCAATCAAGTCGGCTTGATAGCCAAGCTAATCGAAAAAAACAACATCCTTTACGAACTTCAAATGAAACACCACAGTGCTTACGGCAGGAGCGAGGTAGGTTCCAATTGAGAATCGTGGCACCGTTAATTAGGTGCATTTGAAGCATCTTTTTTCAGCCAAAGTGTAATCCTATTGTCTTTGCAACCGAGCGAATGTGCGTGGCTGCCAGGCGGTATTCTTCTGCATTTGGCAAATGCTCCAGCATAAGAGGTGTACCGGACAGTTTACCCAATTCTGTCAAAAACGCAGCATAATCGAGCCCGCCCAACCCCGGCCGGACTTCATCGAGATGGGTGGTGAGCTTGGGGGACAGGAGAATATCTTTAGCGTGGCAGCTTTTAATGTGCGGGCCAAGCTTTTTGAAGCATTCGCGAATTAGTTCACCGCTCTTAAAATACCGCTGCGGGCTGCAAACCAGATTTACCGGGTCGAAATGAACGGCAAAATGCTTGCGGTCAATTGCCTTTAGTAAGCGGACATACGAATCGGGACTATCCGGATAGGCCCAGGGCATAGTTTCCAATGTAAAATAGGTCCGCGTTGGTTTCACGTCATCGATGATGGCACGAGTTGTTTCAACAATCATATTGAATGTTTCTTCAGTCAGGTTTTGCGGAGAAGGCCCGTCCCAGTATTCACTGCGGGAACCGCTGATATTTACGCAACACCTGGCTGCAATGCGGTCTGCCAGAGCCAATTGCTCGCGACATTTTGCCAGTGCTGCCCGGCGTGTTTTTTCGTCAGGGCTTATAGGGTTGCTCCACGCTCCGACTTCGGCGATGATTATATCGGCTTTTTTAGCGGCGTCGGCATAAGCGCTGACGACATCGTCTTTTGCGTCAGCACCCACCGGGCAGTAGGCGGCGCTATACCCGAGCTTTTTGACGGCTTCCACCCAGGCATCTGGACCGTCAAATTTTTCAAAGACAGGGCCTCCCAGCCGTAACGGCGGCCCATTCGTCTGTGCAGCGGGCAGCTTAATCGCTCCCGTAGAGGCCAATATGGTCGTGCCGAGCATAGAGTCTCTTATAAATTGACGCCGAGATATGAATTCCTTCTTGTGCATCATCTTTGGTCCTTTCCTTTAACGCAACAGCAATTAGCGAATAACAAAACCAAAACCAGCTAAAATCTGCAGGTAAGATTTTAACCCACAGAGGCAGTAAATTCAGCCGAAATTTGGCTGCTTGCATCCAATGTCGCTATGGAGGTATCATCCCGGTTCCTTTACACAATGTCAACAATCGCTCGTGCTATGTGGCTGAAGTTTCACCAACATTATACCCATACACCGATAAGGGATAATGAAAATCAATGAGCGGCAAAGTTTGAGTTGCATTTGGGAATGCAACTATTATAATTAGTGAGTAAATAAAACAAGGTAACTGCTGTGTGTTAGGTGTAACGCTGTAAGCTAACAAGCAAGGGGAAAAATGAGGTTCCAGGTTTTTAAGAACGGCAAGGTTGTTGATAAATTCACATTGTGCGGCGCTTATCTTTTCGGAACCGATGGTATCGGTGTCCGCCGGGCCCAGATTGCGTTTAAGAATAGTTTAATCGAGTGTAAGAAGCCGAACCTGGAGACGGCAGGGCTGGCTTTGCTGTGGCGTGTGGATGGTTTTGGTAAGGTGCTTTTGCCCACAACGTGCCTGCCCGAAAGGGAGCGTCCATATAATTTGAACGTGGAAATAGCCCGGGCCCGGCTGATGCAAATCATTAACAAACGGGAAGACTGGTTGTTTTTTAATGGATTAGAAGGGTTGCGAGACATTTCCGAAGAGGCTCAACATTTGTTTATTCGAGCAATCCAGAACATCTCGGATGGACCATCAGCATCTATGTTGGCGGACGAATCGCTTAAAAAAGCCGTAGTTTTTTCTGAGCAGCTTGCGGTAAAGCAGGCAGAGTCCTCCTTTAACACCAGGGGCAGGAGTCATGGCTTTGGCCGGGGCTGCCTTGGCTGCAGAATAGACCCTCAGCAGATTAGCGACCCCGAGTATATGGAGAGACTGCTGGAATTGTTCGGCTCGGTAATGATACCGATAAACTGGGCACAGATAGAGTCTCAGAAAGGCAGCTACGATTTTTCGACGGTTGATGCATGTCTCGATGTGCTCGGACAAAAGAAGTTGGCAGTTGGCGCCGGTCCTTTGCTTTGTTTCTCAAAAAAGTATCTGCCCAAATGGCTCCTAAGGAGCGGCGCGGGATTTGAAAAGATTCGTGAAACTGCATATCAATTCATCTCGCAGGTGGTTGCTCGTTATTCCAGTATTATTCGTGCGTGGTGTGTTGTAAGCGGGCTGAACGTGTTTAATCATTTTGGGTTCAGGTTCGAGCAGGTCCTCGAGATGACACGAGCAGCTAATATGGCTGTAAAGGCGGCCAGCGACAGGGCCTTGAAGATAATAGAAATCAGCAACCCGTGGGGTGAATATTATGCCGCGGCGCCCAACAGTATCCCGCCATTAGTATATATGGATATGGTTGTGCAGAGCGGCATTAATTTTGACGCATTCGGCCTGCAGATGCACTTCGGCAAAAATCAGTCTGGCATGCACATTAGAGATATGATGCAGGTGTCGGCGGTTCTGGACTTATTCGGGCCTATCGCCAAGCCTTTGTACATCACAGACATTGCGGTCCCCAGCCAGGGCGGTAATGGTTTATACGATGGAAAAGTTGCGGGTATATGGCATGAGGAATGGGACCAGTCACGGCAATCGCAATGGATAGAACAGTTTTATGGAATAGCCCTTAGCAAACCATTTGTTGACTCGGTGACATATTCGAGCCTGGCTGATGCGGAAGATAGTCCCGTTGCCAACAGCGGCCTGCTGACGAGCCAGCTTGAACCCAAAGAATCGTTCCAAACCTTGAAGAGATTGCACGATGCCATTTTTACCCGGTAGATAATCAGCAGATATGCCAAACGATACGGAGAGCGATAATTTTATCCAACGAACGGAAGCCGGACAAAGCACGATTCAGTCATTTGCTTTTGTCATCAGCGTTTGTATGTGCGTTTTGTTTTCCCTGGGGTTTATTTCTGGTTTCGGGAACGTCGGACAACCATACGGAGTTGAGCTGGAAAGCCGTATAAATCCGAATGATGCGCCGGTAGCAAGTTTGATAAGATTGCCCGGTATAGGTGTTGCGCGTGCTCTTGCGATAGTGGCATACCGTGAGGACTTCAGTAAGAAAGACAGTAACGGTCCGGCGTTTCGAAATTGTGATGACTTGCAGAAAATCAAAGGCATAGGGCCTAAAACAGTACAAAATCTAAACGAATGGCTGAAGTTTGAATAGAACGTATTGCTCTCTTACATGTGTTTCGATAAACTGTCAGTGCGAGGCCTGCCAAGGCCGTGGCAATCTTAATTGCCAAAAGAGTCCCGACAAGTCGGGACTCGCAATGACAACCATCAATTGAGATATAACAGAGCAATGGCATTCCGGGCAAAGCGGGTAGGTAAAGAAGCAAATGGATGAGTGGGAAATCAATAAGCCGCTCGGCCAATGCTGCGGCAGCGGCAAAAAAATCGGATACGGTGAAGAATACTTCGGCGCTCTGGTAGAAACCCAGCAGGGACTTCAACGGCGGGATTTTTGTGTCGATTACTGGAAGAGGGAAAAGCCGAATGTGTTCTGTTACTGGAAAACAAAACTGCCGCACCCCGACCAGAAAAAGCAGATTTTTGTCGATGACCTGATGCTGATGGCCTTTTTTGAACGGCTGGCAGAAGAGACCGAGCAGGAGAAAATAAACTTTCGCTTTGTTCTGGCGCTCGTTTTGATGCGGAAAAGGCGACTGAAATACGATTCGTCCGGAACACAGGACGGCAAAGAGATTTGGTGTTTGAGAATAGTAGGTGACAAGCAGACCGTCGAGGTGATAAATCCACATCTTGATGATGAGCAAATCAAGCAACTATCCTCGCAGATAGGCCAGATATTGCAGACGGATTTATAGATAGTGATGCTCTATAGAAAAGCTCCACCGTCATTTCGACCGAAGCCCCGACGGGTCGGGGCAAAGTGGAGAAATCTATTCAAAAAGCAGATTTCTCGACTCGCCCCGCCGAAGGCGGGCTTGATCCGGTGCAGGGCTTCGCCCTGCCGACTCGCTCTCCACAGGGCACCTATCGGCGGAAATGACATTCTCAACTCTTTTCAACAGAGCAAGATAGTGACTTATCAGCACAACCGTTTGCTATTTTCTTATTTTGCTGCAGCAGTATTGATTCTCTCCGGATGTGCGCCCCAACAGCGAGAGCGAATGCCGGTCTGTCCGGGCAAGGAGACCGCAGCCGAGGCAATATCAATCCTGAGGTCACGGGCGAAAAATATAGTGCCGTTGAAGGCTAATGGCCAGTGCCTTCTGGAGTATTACGTTGAGGGAAAAAGGCATAAAGAAAACTTTCCCGTGAAGCTGTGGGTGAATCCGCCGGTCGAGGTTTACCTGCAGGGTGATATAGCTTTTAACCCGCGGGGCCTTGTTCTGGGGTCAAATGAGCGCGAGTTCTGGCTGTCAATAAAGCCGGAAGAAATCAGCAGTTACTGGTGGGGCCTGTGGTCCGAAGAAAGCTACAATGAGAAGCTGATGATTAGTCCGAAGATAGTGCTCGAAGCCCTCGGAATAGCAGCGATTGACGGTGACAAATCCGGCGAGAAAAATTGGTCGTTGTCAAAGGAAGGCAGCTTTGATGTTCTTACAAATTGCAATGATGAAGGACAACCCGTTAAGAAATTATATATTAGTAACTGTGGCTACCTGGTTCGAAGGATTGAGTATTTTTATACAAATAACGAAGTGATGGTCGCAGCAGAACTGGAGAAATACAAAGAAATTCTGAAGGGCATCTTTGTTCCTGCCGGCATAAAGATTACCAGGCAGGCCGGCGTCAACAACGGCGATTCGGTCATGATTACTCTTGATTCCATAAAGAAGGCGGAGTTCACGGAGAAGTTGCGGACTCGCCTTTTCACCCGTTCTGAGCCACAGGGCTTTAAGCATGTCTATAAGGTTGTGAACGGCAGGATTGTTGAACAAGAGTAACAAGGTAAAAGTAAAAAAAAGAATTCACAGAAATTATACAGCCGGATTTGAGGTTTACCGATGGCCAGAACCAACTTGAAAGGTAGAATCAGGCAAGGCCTGTTTTTGTTGGATGGGGCAATGGGAAGCGAGTTGATTGCTCGCGGCCTTGAAATGGGCACGTGCAACGAATATCTGAATGTCACGTCGCCCAACATCGTTTCCGGCATTCACCGGGCCTATCTGCAAGCAGGCAGTGACGCGATTCTTACCAACACATTTGGCGCCAATAAATATGTCCTGGCACGGCATGGATTTGGTGACGAGGTTGTCAGACTAAATATAGCCGGCGCCGAAATCGCCCGGCGGGCGGCGGGGGAAGAAAGGTATGTGTTAGGTGACATCGGGCCAAGCGGGGATTTTCTGGAGCCGCTGGGCGGCTTAAAGCACAACGAGCTAAAGGCAGCTTTTGTGCAGCAAGCTAAGGCGCTTTTAGATGGCGGCGTGGATGGATTTATAATCGAGACGATGACAGCCCTTGATGAAATGACAATCGCAATCGAAGCTGTAAAGTCGATTGGAGGAGATTTACCTGTCTTTGCGTCAATGGCTTTCGATAAAGCAGATGGCGGTTTCAAAACGATGATGGGCGTTGATGTAGAATCAGCGGTTTCAAAGATGATTTCGCTTGAGGTTGATGCAGTGGGGTTTAATTGCGGAACGGCTACACTCGATGAATATGTGGAGCTGGCGGAAAAGTTTGTCTCGGAAATTATGGCCTTAAAGAAAAGCCGGGTCACGATTTTCGCTGAGCCAAATGCCGGCAGGCCGGAACTTGTCGAAGGCAGGGCGGTTTATAAGGTTTCGCCTGATGACTTTGCAACGGCGGCGGAGAAAATATACTCAGCCGGCGTGAAAATTATCGGCGGGTGCTGTGGCACAGGCCCGGAGCACATAGAGGCCATTGTCAAAAGGTTAAAGAGGCCGAAATAGGCTGGCCCCAACCTGTGCGTACATAGAAGTTGGTGTTCGCTATCGCGCAGGAGCGTTTTTCACGTCTGTGTGCGAGGCTTGAGTTTCATTCCAAAGAGAAAACGCAGGATATTCATGCGTTTCACGAGCAGATTGTAGAGGGCAATAATAGCAAGGAATGAGGTCGTTGCAATGACAACGAATTTCGCCCATATTGCCATATCGAGTTGGACGACATAGAAACCAATTGCCAGAATGACGGTCTGGTGGAGGATATAAAATGGAAGGACTGCTTCGCTTGCATATCTAAGAAATCGGTTGCTGAAGTTCAGATGTCTGCTGCCGAAACCACATATCACAATGAGCCAGGCCCACGCGTTAAAAGCGCGCAGAAGTGCAAGAAGCCAGCCCGGAAGTGGGTAGCCTGATTCGACTAAAAAGAAGCCGAGGGCGGTGATGCATACACCTGTCATCAGGGCGGCCATACGTTGTTTTTCGATGATTGGTCCAAATTTCAAGTCGGATGCGATGATGTAACCCAGGTTAAAGAAGACCAGATAGGGGAGGATGCTCCAGCCGCCAAATGCTCTTGTGCCAAGAGTGGTGTGACTTACTGCGGGTAGGTTGGCGATGTATTCCATTACGGCGATGGGGATAGCTAACAGAAAGATACATCCCGGTTTTCTTAGGGACATAGCGGTTTTTGAAAGCAGAATGGCGCCGGTGTTGCTCTTTAGATAAATGAATGGGAACAACATAATAAGAGAGAAGACGAAGAGTACTTCCAGATACCACAGGTGTATGCCCATCCAGGCGAAATTGCCGCTATAGCCATACCAGCCGTCAAAATAGTATGGGTAAAACTGCCAAAATGAGCCGGTAAATTGCTGGTGGCTTACCCTTTCAAGATAGACCTGTAATGGCGCAATTACAACTAACATACCAAACACAAGAGGTACAACAAGTCGCTTGACCCTTGAGCGAACATATTTTGCCGCACTCTGGTAAGTCAGAGCATAATATGAACTCATACCGGAGAGCACGAAGAACAGCGGCATCATCCATTGGCCGACAATTACGAGAGACAGCGTTATGCCGTAGCTTGTCTGTGGGTTCTTGACGTGCCAGTCCTCGTTATTGAAGAACCTGCCACAGTGGTATATAAAGACCGCAAGCATAGCGAGGAATCTGAGCCAGTCGATGTCGTTGCGCCGTAAGTGCAGGTCTGTTCTTGTGCCTTGCGTATCTGTCCGGGGTTGGTTCACTGGGAATTTCTTTCACATAAGATTTCTGGCTCTGCGATTTTGTAATCGGGTTCAGGCAGTTACGCGCACTTGTTTATCACACGCACAGGAATTTGCTAATTTGCTCTATGCTTCTGGTTGTGGCGCCCTGGTTTTTTCTGATAACTTCCCGGCCATTTCGGGCGATTTTGTCAGCATAGGCCGGTTCAAGAAGGCACTTTTGGACCGTCGCAAGCAGTTCCTCTTTGTCTTTTACCATAATTGCACCGTTGTCGGCCAAGAGGGCGTCAACGGCCTGCGTAAAGTTGAAGGCGTGCGGGCCGAATATGGTGCACTTACCGAGGGCCGCCGCCTCCATCATATCCGAGCCGCCCATAGGGACAAGGGACCGACCGACAAAGATTATTGTCGCAAGCGAGTAGAATTTTCGCAAATCACCCATCGTATCGCCGAGGATAATAGACTCGATGCTCGATTTTCCTGTAGTTTGGCTTTTTACCTTGCTGTATCGGATAAGATTAAAGCCGGATTGTTCTATGAGCTGTGCGACTTCGTCGAAGCGTTCCGGTTTGCGGGGTATAATCGCCAATCGCAGGTCGCTGAATTGCTTCTGTCGTTTCAAGTCCTGATAGACTTCGAGCAGTATCTTTTCCTCGTCATTTCCGGTAGCGCCTGCAACCCACAAGGGAATTTCGAATTTAGAATTTAGAAATTCGAATTTTCCGAACAGCTGGGCCGCAAGGGTATCAGCACCTTCGATTTTATCGGTGATTTGAGCGGTGTCGTATTTCAATGAGCCGGTAACGATTACTTTCCCATCCGGACAGCCGAGTTCTTTGAACCGCTGGGCGTATTCGTATGTCTGGGCGAGAACGAGACCGACCTTGCGAAAGATTGTTTTCGCGATGGGTTTTATCTTTTTGTATTTCGAAAAACCTCTGTCACTTATTCGGCCATTGATTATGATGACAGGGACATTCAACTGCTTTGCGATTTGAACGAAGTTGGGCCAGACCTCCAGTTCCATCAGAAGACAGATTGTTGGGCGAATATTCTCAAAGGCGCGGTGCATTATCCAGGAAAGGTCAAGGGGAAAATAAAACACCCGCAGGTTGCGGCTGAATAGAGCGTTTGCCTGGGCAAAGCCGGTATCGGTAACAGTGCTGATAACAATTTCGAAATCAGAGAACCTGTTTTCAAGCTCTTTGATAAGGGTCTTGGCTGCGTTGACTTCACCGACACTCACAGCGTGAAGCCATATACACTTCTTTTCAGGATTTTTGCGGGTGATTTTGCCGAATCGCTGTGCCCAGCCGGTCCGGTAGCGTCTATGCCTGATGACACGATACAAAACCATAGGGCTTATGGCCGCACCGGCCAGCAAATATAGTAAATCGAAGACAAATCTCATTTACACATCCTGCAAGGAGAAAAATCAAAAATTAGTGCAAAGTGCAAGATACTTCCAACAAAGGCTAAATGATATTTGTAAAGGAGAGCCGTGTCAAACAATTGCTCAACTTGGCGATAGGAAAGAATCTTAGGTTTGGGACTGGGTTTTGTTTGCGCTAAGGTGCTATGGTTTCGCGCCAATGTTCGGCAAGGACGGCAAAGTCAAAGAAATTGATAAGGTCGTCCGGGGTTGGCGGGGCAAGGTCAGTTTGCGCATTCCAGTTGGGTGACTGAGGAGCAGCGTGCCAGGTGTTAGCAAAAGCGGTCTCTCAAGGGTTTTCAAAACAATCGGGGGGAATACCCGGACCTGAAGGGATGGGCGGTAGAGATGGCTCGCTGATGTTCCAGTTCGCAATTAGGATGTTCAGGTCGTTGAAGTGCACCCTGTAATATCCTGACTTGAGTCCACCCTCTTGGTCATGACCAAAATCAGCACAGACGCAGGGCACGCCATTAGGTGCGGTTACTGTGACAATGCCCGGACCTGAAGGGATGGGCGGTGGAGCCGGCTCTCTGACATTCCACCCGGCAATGAGCGTGTTCAGGTCGTTAAAGTGGACGTAGTAATAGCCCGTCTTTGAACCTCCTTCTTTCTTGCCGTCGGCGTCACCGTGGCATTGTCTTTTGTAACACCAGCACTGTGGGCTGCCCATACTAACCCAGTCGGTATAATCCGGATGGTTACATGGGAAACAATCACCACATGGGATATGCTCGAATTCAAGCCTATGTCCGCCTTGGTCAGGCAGGCCGCCGCTGCGGAGCACCAGATTAAACTCGGTAAAAAGATTCATTCCGATTATGCCGTCGAGCGTGCCACCTTCCGGCGAGGCAACATCGAGCATAATGACGGGGACATTCGTAAAGCTTAGCCACTCCGGCGTGGCAGTGATTTCGAGAGAGTCGATATAAAAGCCGGGTTTCATTTCAGCTTCGCCGGTAACGTCCGATATCTCAACCTCGAAGTCAGGGTTATTAGGGTTGAGGCCCAGCCGGGCAGCAATGGCTTCGCTAACGACGCTGACCTGAGCGCCTGTATCGAGCATAAAGCCATCCTTGTCGATGGCGCTTTTGGTTCCATTAGTTAGGTCAACGCTGGAGACAAAAAAGAGGCTCTGGGTCGGCAGAAACGACGATATTACCGAGGGGCTCATAGGCGCACCCCATTCCGGGTCTTCCGGGTCGAATATATTGGGGAAGTATTGGACGGAGACCCCGCCGGTAGGGCGCAGCTCCAGCGGTATAACGTTGTCAAAGTCCGGGACGCAGGGGTCGAAGCTGTCGTAAAAGAACACGTCCGGACCGGTGAATTCATTGCCGTCGCGGACGATAGTTACCTGCTGGTCGTTGTAGATAACTGCCGCAAAATACACCGATAGGGGCGTGCCTACAACTGTGGGTAAATTCGGCGATTCGACCTGGTCGCCGACGCAGATGGAGACGTTAGTTTCGCCGACCATCCAGGAGTCATCCAGGATTAGTCCGGTTGGTTCGATTGCACCGAGGCCGTCAATAAAAAGGCCAATCGGCTGGCTTACCCAGGCATTGACTGAGCCGATTACGCCTTGTAGTTCGACTGTGCTTGAAGTAATAAGACTTGGGTAATGGCTAAACAAACCGGCCCTTACGGCGTCAGCGTTGCCTATTATGTGAGCACCGGCACCGGTATCGAATATGCCGATAGCATAGTCCGTTTCGGGAGTGGGAGTTAAATAGTTGCCGACCACCGAAGGTTCGGGCACAGCATCAAGCTCAAGTTCTCCCGAACTCTCATCGGTAACAGCAACGGCGACCCAAGCGACAAAGCCGTTTATAGGAGGCGAGTCAATAACCGTTGCGACGACCGGTGCGGCAGATTCCACGCCAAATGAGACAGCTCCAGGAGCGGATTTACCAGGAAGGATTTTCTTAGATAGGGGTCCGACTCGACGGCCACCTTGTTTAGTCAGAAGCGGCAGGGGTTTTCCGCCTGGATAGTGGATGGCCTTGATGCTGCCCCCGCCCGTTAGTCGCCAGTTGACCTCCTGGCGTTGCCAGTCAGGACAACCAGCTTGCACGGCGGAAGTCCAGCACAAGGCAACAACAAGCGTCAAAACAACCCAACCTTGAACCAGCCTTGCTGATTTCATACCCTTACCCTTACTACCACTCACCACGCATCTTATTATATCATATTTTCGTAAGATTTGTGTGAAGAAAATCGCAAAAAACGGATACGTGCCGTTATATTCTTGACTTATCGGGCGTTTTCGCGTAATAGGTAGTGTTGGTTTTCGTCCCCGTAGCTCAATTGGACAGAGCGTTGGCCTCCGGAGCCAGAGGTTGTGCGTTCGAGCCGCACCGGGGATAATCCAGTGCATAGGTGCGTAAGAGCATAAGAGCAAAAGCAATCTTGGCACTTATGGCTTGTGCGCTTATGGTCTTGTGTTCTTTTTTCAGGATTGCAGGGATGGTAGTTCTGGTAGGGATTGATGAGGCCGGTTTTGGACCTATTCTTGGGCCGTTAGTCGTATCATCGAGCACTTTTTCGCTTCCACAACATCTTTTGACGACTGACCTGTGGCAGGTCCTGAAAAAAAGCGTCGGTGATAAGCGCAAGCACCTTGCGGGCCGATTGCTCATTGCCGACAGTAAAAAAGTCTACAGCAAATCGCTGGGCATCAGGCACCTCGAGCGTTCGGTCCTGGCGTGCCTGCGATGCCTCGGCGAAGAGCCGGGCACACTGGCCGAACTTGTGGAGCTGGTATGTCCGAATTGCTTAGAGCAATTAAGCGATTATCCCTGGTATAAAGATGCAGGGGATTATTGTCTTTCGACTGATTCCGCCGATAGGGCGATTGCCTCATCGGTGCTGGCTGATGATTTGACCTCAAACGATATTGAATTGCTGGAGTTGAAAAGTTACTGCCTGGAGGTTGCGCACTATAACAAAATGGTCAGCAGTGTGAAGAATAAAGCCAATGTGCTGTTCACCGCCGCCTCGGTCCTTATAAAGAACTCTTTTGATAATTTTGCAGGGGACGATTTGCAAATCATAATCGACAGGCAGGGCGGGCGGGTCCGCTATCGCAAGGCCCTCCAGTTGATGTTTCCGGATACGGAGCTGAAGATTATCCGTGAGAGTCCAGACGTCAGCAGCTACGAATTGGAGACTAAGGGCAAACGAATGCGTCTGCATTTTGTGGTCGGCGCGGATGGGCATTATTTGCCGGTGTCACTGGCCTCGATGGTGAGCAAATATATAAGGGAGCTTCTGATTGGCAGTATGAACCGTTATTTTGCGGGTTTTCACCCCGGTTTGCGGCCAACTGCGGGCTACTGGAAAGACGGCCTGCGTTTCATCGAGGACTTAAAAACGTATATTCCTCACCTCCAGATAGACAGCAATCAACTGATTCGCTGTCGCTGACACAGCCCACTTTTGCTCTTGCCTTACAGGGTAATTGCTGCTATATGTTTGAACTACTATGACATATTTGGCGGTTCCCATAGCAGCCCAGAATCTGGAACAGGCACAGCAGCAAACCAAAGCGGCTCTGGCCGCAGGTGCCGAGATGCTTGAGCTGCGAACCGACTATCTCGAAAACCTCAGTGTCGATTTAGCCAGAGATTTGATTGCTGCTGTAAAAAGCATTGCCGGCAAGCGGCTGCCTGTAATCGTAACCTGTCGTGACAGCCGGCAGGGGGGAGCGATTGCCTATCCGCAGCGGTTGCGAATCGAGGTGCTGACCGCTGCTTTGAAGGCCGGCGCCGAATTTATCGACTTTGAATACGAGAATTTTCTTTCTACGGAGACCCAGGAGCGAATACGGGTGGCACTGTCGGGGAGTTCGAGAGGGCGGCTGATTCTGTCGGCCCACAATTTCCAATCGCGATTTGCCGGCATCAGTAACCTGTATCGCAGCATTCTGACCACATATCCGGTTGCCATCCCCAAACTAATTTTTACGGCTAATCATATCAACGATTGCTTTGAGGCCTTCGACCTGCTGCATCAGACAAGCGGCGAGCGAATCGTCTTTTGTATGGGTGAGCCAGGCCTTATCAGCAGAATCATTGCAAAGAAGCTAAACTCCTTCGTTACCTTCGCAAGTATCGATGACCAAACCGCGACCGCACCGGGCCAATTGACCATTGAACAGATGAAAAAATTATACCGTTACGATTCTATAAACGCCGGAACCGAGCTTTACGGCGTGATTGCCGACCCGGTGGGACATTCGCTAAGTCCTGCGATTCATAATGCCGGTTTTGCTGAGAAGGGTATGAACAAGCTGTATCTGCCGCTATTGGTGAAAGGCGGGCGGAGCGAATTTGACCTGTTTATGCGAAATATCCTTTCGCGAAAGTGGCTAAATTTCAGCGGCTTTAGCGTAACAATCCCGCACAAAGAAAACGCCCTGAATTTTGTTCAGACCCGCGGCTGGCGGGTTGAGCCGCTGGCGCAGAAAATCGGAGCCGCTAACACGCTGGTAGTCAGTAAAGATGATGCGCTTAAAGCATATAATACCGATTACTCTGCCGCGCTGGATTCAATCACCTCGGGTCTGGGCATCACCAGAGCCGGCCTGAAGGAGCTGCCGGTTGCGGTCATTGGTGCTGGGGGCGTTGCGAGGGCCATAATTGCCGGGTTAAGTCACACCGGGGCAAAAATCAAAATTTACAACCGCACTCTCGAAAAGGCCCGAAAACTTGCAGCCGAGTTTAATTGTGACTTTGCACCTTTAGATGATTTGGCGAACCTAAATGTGAAATTGGTTATAAACTGCACAAGTATTGGAATGCATCCTAATGTTGAGGAAACGCCGTTGCCTGAGGAGTATCTAAAAAAGGATATGGTGGTGTTCGATACGGTTTACAATCCAGCCCAGACTCTGCTATTGAAGCAGGCAAAGAAAAAGAAGGCAAAGACCATCGATGGCCTGTCAATGTTTATTAACCAGGCCGCCGCCCAATTCAAACTCTTCACCGGCCAAGATGCTAACGCTGAACTTATGCGAAAAACTGTTGTTGATTCCCTATCTGATGAACAGCCTGAATGGGACATTTTGGGAGTATCTTGACATGGACTGGGAAGACTTAAATTGGGAAAATTTTTGTGAATCGATCAAACGGCTGCCGGAGAAACCTGGTGCCTACGCAATTCGCTGGGCCCCGAGAAAGCAACCTCAGCCAATCCAAAGGGTTTTTGGGCCAGACCAATCAGGTGTTTTGTGCTTTGGCGAGACGGGTGAAAAAAATGGCTTGAGAAATCGTTTGAATGATTTTTACCACGCAGCAGAAGGAAAAAATTACGCACATGCTGAAGGTGAGAGGTATTACAAGCTGGGAGATGCTGAGAAATTTCCTTTGGGCGAGTTGCAAATTGGGTACAGAATTTGTGCTGACAAAAAAGAAGCTAAAGAAACTGAAACATCCTGGTTCAATGCGTATGAGGTTTTTTTCGGTGAATTACCTCCGTTAAATCGGAGAAAAGGGTAAAAGCTATAGATGCGCCATATATCCCCAAGTAGGTATTCACGTGATTTAACTGTTGCTCTGGGAGGGCGGTTTTTGGTATCTTAAAAGAGGCAAAAATGTTAGGAATCGATTCAATATGGTAGCGATGGACAGAATAGAACAGTTTGGCCGGCGGATTGGGCGCCAGTTCGGCGCCGAGAGGGTGATACTATTCGGCTCTTACGCACGAGGCGAGGTTACAGAGGATTCGGATGTTGACCTCCTCATCATCGGGTCTTTTGAGGGTAGAAGCGTCGATAAATCGGTGGAGATTCGGATGAAGCTCCGGCCGGGATTTCCGATGGACCTGCTGGTTCGCACTCCCGAAAAGGTGCGCCAGCGGCTCGAAATGGGTGATGATTTTATGCGGGAGATTCTTGAAAAGGGAAAGGTGCTCTATGAAGCAAATGACCGCTGAATGGATTGCCAAGGCCGAAGGCGACTTTGCGATGATGGAGCGAGAGTCTCGAGTCAGAAAAAATCCTAACTATGATGGTATCTGCTTTCACGCACAACAATGCGCCGAGAAATATCTCAAAGCTCGGCTTTGTGAAGCGGATATCTCTTTCGGCAAAATCCACGACCTGGTAGCATTGCTCGAACAGATTATCGAGGTGGAACCCGAATGGGAAACCTTCCGTGAAAACCTTGCATATCTTTCAGATTTTGCCGTAGCTTTCCGCTATCCCGGAGAATCTGCTGACAGGGAGTCTGCTTTGGATGCCCAGCGTCGCTGTCGCACATTTCGTGATGCTGCACGCAAAACGCTTGGGTTGGAGACATAAACTTATCAAGGGTTAGTCTAATGGATAAGGGTAAAAACAAGAGTGAAAAGGTAGTATTGGCGTATAGTGGTGGGTTGGATACGAGTGTGATTCTGCCGTGGCTTAAGGAAACCTACGGCTACAAGGTCATTGCATTCGCAGCAGACCTCGGGCAAGGTGAGGAGTTGGCCGGCATTAAACGTAAGGCCCTGGCGAGCGGGGCGGTCAAGTGCATAGTCAAAGACCTGCGGCAGGAATTCGTGGAAGATTACCTGTGGCGGCTGCTCAAGGCGGGGGCCGTTTATGAAAAGGCGTATCTATTAGGCACCAGTATCGCCCGGCCTTTAATCGCCAAACATCAGGTCGATGTCGCCCACGCGGAAGGCGCAACAGCCGTCGCCCACGGCGCAACAGGCAAAGGCAACGACCAGGTGCGGTTCGAGGTAAGCTATATGGCCCTCGACCCATCGCTAAAGATTATCTCGCCCTGGAAAGACCCGAATTTCACGCTAACATCTCGTGAAGCGGCTGTGGATTACGCAAGGAAACATAAAATTCCGATTGAACAGTCAAAGAAAAAAATCTACTCCCGCGACCGCAACCTCTGGCACATAAGTCACGAAGGGGCCGACCTTGAGGACCCCGCCAACGAGCCGAAGGATGATTTGTTTGTCATCTCCCGGCCGGTCTCAAAGACGCCTGATAAGCCGGATTATGTGGAAGTCGGTTTTGACGAAGGGGTACCGGTAAAACTTAACGGCAAAAGGACGAGCGGCATCAAAATTATTGAAACATTGAACCAGCTCGGCGGCAAACACGCCATCGGCCAGGTGGACCTAGTTGAGAATCGGCTGGTCGGTATAAAGTCGCGGGGCGTATATGAGACGCCCGGCGGAACAATACTGATGACCGCTCACGATTGTCTGGAAAGCGTCACACTTGACAGGGAAACTTTGCATTGCAAGCAGCAGGTCGCTTTAAGATATGCTGAGCTGGTCTATTACGGCCTGTGGTTTACTCAGTTACGTGAGGCGATTGATGCCTTTGTTGATGTTACTCAGCGAAACGTTACCGGCGAGGTCAGAATGAAATTGTTTAAGGGCCGCTGCACACCCGCCGGCATAAAAAGCCCGAATAGTCTATACCGGGCCGATTTGGCAAGCTTCAAAATGGGTGCTGAATACAACCCGACTGATGCAACCGGCTTTATACGACTGTTTGGCTTGCCGGCGAAGGTGGCCGGTATAGTCAGCAGGAAAAGACGAAAAGGCACAAAGGCATAGGAGCGCAAGGTCTTGTTTATTTGAGTGCTGCTTTTGCAAGGGAGGCGTTGTGGCAGTACCTGACTGGATTTGGTTTATCTTTATCTTCGCATTCGGTTGTTGTATCGGCAGCTTCCTGAACGTTGTCATTTACCGCTTACCCCGGGATAAGTCCCTGATAAGGCCGGGTTCGTCTTGTCCTGCCTGCGGCGAGCGCATCCATTTCTATGACAATATACCACTGCTCTCGTGGCTGCTTTTAGGGGCCAAGTGCCGGCACTGTAAGGCGCCCATCTCGGCACGTTATTTTGTTATTGAGCTGTTGACGGCCCTGGTTTTCCTCGGCCTTTTCGTTTTGTATTTTGACACCGATTTGCGCGACGGCATCAAGCCGTTCCTTGGTGGCGGCTGGTTTATTTATCTGACCTCCATCATTTTGTTAGGTGCCTTCATTGCCGCTTCAGCGATTGACCTGGAGTACTGGGTCATTCCGCTATCTATATGCTGGTTAGTTACCGGCGCAGGGCTGGTTGCCTCGGCGGTCGGCGTTTATATAATTCACCCCCGTCTGATTCGTGCATATTCGCTTTTGCCAAGCGCCTCTGCCGACGCCGGCGCGCTGGCCATCGGAGCGGCGATAGGATTGGCCATATCCTGGGCGATGGTAGCAACTGGTTTAGTAAAAAGAAGTTATGAATCTATTGATGTAAAATCCGAAATCCGAAACTTGTCTGACGACAGTCAAGATCCGAAATCCGAAGCAGAGCAGCAGTTTAATCACCGGCTGGAGAGTTGCAGGGAGCTGCTCTTTTTACTGCCAATAGTCGTTTGTTCGGCGGCGGCTTTCTGGATTATCAAGGGAACAGTTCCGATAGAGTTCCGAAACAGTTTTCCGACACAACATCCTGCCATTGCTGGACTTCTGGGCAGTCTGTGGGGTTATTTTGTGGGCTGCGGCATTGTCTGGGTGGTGCGGATACTCGGAACGTTAGGTTTCGGCAGAGAGGCGATGGGATTGGGCGATGTGCATCTGATGGGCGCTGCAGGGGCGGTAACAGGTCCGCTCTTTGTTGTCGTGGCGTTTTTCATCGCGCCATTCTTTGGATTGGCCTGGGCGAGCTTTCAGATGTTTTTTAAAAAAATTCGACAAATTCCTTATGGTCCCTTCTTGTCTTTGGCGGTGTTTACTGTTATGATTTTACACGACTGGATTCGTGATCGGATAAGTTTTATGTTTTATCGTTAAGGTGTTAGAAGAATTAAGGAGATTTCAGATGCAAGTCACAAACAAAAAGGCACTCATTCTAATAAGTTGTCTGACATTGTTTTTCCTTTTACCCGGGTGCACAAATTGGAAGAAAAAATATGAAGGCCTGAATGTGGAGAACGAGAACGTAAAGGGCCTGCTCGACCGGGAGAGGACGGAAAAAGGTCAGCTCGCCGAGCAGGTTACGCAAAATCAGCAGACAATCGACGAGCTCCAGAAACAGATTGAGGTGCTAAAGAAGTCGCCTGCTGAGGCCACCGGTTTCGGACCAGGTTACGACGTTAAATTTAACGCCGCTGAAGGAACGATTACGGTGACAGTGCCGGATGCAATACTGTTCGATTCCGGTAAAGCAGAGCTGAAAAAAGCAAGTATTGCCGAGCTTGACCATATTCAGTCGGTGGTGCGGGAGAAATACGCCGGCAGACAAATAGATGTCATCGGTCATACCGATACAGACCCTATCAAAAAATCAAAATGGAAAGATAACTGGGAGCTCTCGGCCCAACGTGCTCTGACGGTGGCCAGGTATCTGATTCAGCGTGGCGTTTCTGAAAATAAGATTCGGGCGGTAGGATGCGGAGAAAGCCGACCTATCGCTTCCAACGCAACAGCCGCCGGCAAGACAAAAAACCGCAGGGTCGAAATCGTTGTTCACATGCGATAAGTGTGCTCCGCTTTTGCGGATGCTGCTTATACGCCAGGGATGGCAAGTATAGCCTTCACCTCAGGGTGAAGGCTATTTTTATTGCTGCTTAACAAATGTAGTTTCTATCGTGCCGGCTTTGTTGATGTGCACGGTGATGGCGCCGTCTCTGGCGGTGTAGAATAACTTTGTGTTGTTTTTCCGGCCGGCTGCCGGGCGTCTTTCGTATTGGGTCCGGTCGCAACTGACTATCAAAATATCGGCAGCAAGCTTTTCCATAAAAGCAGCATCTGAGGTTCTCGTTGACCCGTGATGAGGAACAACGACAACATCTGCTTTAAGGTCAGGAATTGTCGCAAGCAACTGCGCTTGTGCAAATTTTTCGATGTCGGAACATAAAAGCACTTTGGCGTCTGCAAATTGTATCAATAACACCAGCGATTTATCATTGTCACTCAATTGTTCGTGAAGTGTCTGCTCGCTCGGCCAGAGCATCTTTATAGTGGCAGGGCTATCCAAATTTAAGCCGCTGTCTAATCGTTCTATTTTAAGACCCTTTTCGGTGAGGTAATCGCTGAGAAATTTTGTCGGGCCCCACCGGTCCATTTCGTCGAAAAAGGCGTTATTGGCGTAAACGCACTCAACTTTACAATGTTCAACAATCTCAGGTATGCCGTTGATATGGTCTATATCGTTGTGACTTATGACAATGGCGTCGATTTTGCTTATTCCGCTGTAATCCAGAAATGGTGCAATTATTCTTCCGCCGACATTGGCTCTTTGCAGCGAGCCGGCATCGAACAAGATATTGGTTCTGCCCGGAAGCTGGGCCAATATCGCCTGTCCGTGGCCGACGTCAAGACAGGTCAAAACTAAATTATTTCTGGCGGTCCTGTGCCATTTTGCAGCACCCAAAGAAACAATTATCACAAGAGCGACTGCCGCACATATCAGTTTTTTCACAAAGGGTCTGCGAAGATAAGCGAAAAAGATAAAGAGAACGAAGGCATAATAGAGAATAACTACCGCAGGGGATACTTTCCCGAAGAGTATATCCGGGATGTTCCAGCCGGCAAAAAGTTTTACAATCCATATCAAAAGGTCGGACAGCGGCCTTATCACCATATCCAGCATCGCCGCTGCACTTGGAAGAAACAGTCCCAGAACTATTTTAACATACCCAACAACCGAGATAACACCTATCAGCGGCGAGACAATCACCGTCCAGATGCTCGTCAGATACTTGATTCTATAAAAATGGTACAGTAAAATGCCGGCACTACTCATCCACGCTGTTAAACTTGTGGAAAATAATCGTAATAAATATGGCCCCGCTATCGGAACTATGCGGAAAAGTAAGCTTGTTTTTGGGGCTTTCTTACCCCAGGTCAGACCCGTTATTTTTTCATATAGAAAGAAGTGTATCCGCACGCAAAAAAGCAAAAGTCCAAGCACTACTGCAAACGATAACTGCCAGCCTGCATCGAATAGGTCTGTTGGCTTTATCAGCAGCAGAATTACAGCCGCCAGTGACAGCGCATTAAAAGGATTGTATTTTCGGCGAAAGAAAAACGATACGCAAAAAACAGAGCTCATAATAGCTGCTCGAATTGCCGGCGATTGCGGCGGGATAACAAGCAAAAAGATACCTGCGGCAGCAAGGCATATCGCCGCACAGGCACGTTTCATCAGACCCGCTGTTTTACACAGCCACCAGATAATCCAAAACAAAATCACGAAGTTCATTCCCGACAGGCATAAAAAATGCAAAAGCCCTGTATTTTGAAACGCCCTGTAGGTGTCGCTGTCGATTTGTGTTCTATAGCCAAGCACCAATGCCTGCAGCAGGGCATAGTTTTGGCCCTCTATATCCAAATCACCTCGCAACGCCTGGCCGGCTATTTCCTGCAGACGCCTTTTCAGTTTTATAAAAGTCCCTGTGGAACTGTTCTTCTTTAATAACTCAATGGCCTCCCGCGACTGCACGGAAGCAGCGACAAAGACACCTTTCCTTGCCAAGTATTCTGCCGTATTGAATTGTCCCGGATTTGTCGGCTGTCTGAATCTGTCGAGCCGGCAGTACATTTGAACGTAGTCACCGGCTTTCAAATCCAGCACCGGCTCATCAACCTGCACGCGAACAGTGCCGGTTGCTTTTGCCCAGCCGTCAACGGTTTCTACTTCACTGACCTTCAGGTAGAAACTGCAGGCAGGGTCGGTGAACTGAAATCTTGCAAATTTCCAATCCTGGTTTTGCTGAATATACGGCTCAGTAATAATCAGCCCGCGAATTGTTGCCAGTTTCGCATCATCGGCGATAAGATTGCGTATGTCATTGGGTTTTGCCTGGTAAAAGCCAGCAAGTCGAATCGCACCGAGACACAGAAAGCAAATAAGTGCACAAGCGCTTAAGAGCACAGGTGCATAAGAAGCGATTTTGCCTTCTTTATGGACGGCGAAGATTAGAATAACCGCTGTCGCACAAAACCCCAGCATCACCAGCCAAACCCAGACTGGCAGCGTCACTGCATTTTGTATAACTATCCCTACTATCAGACCGGTCGCACAGAATAGCAGGGGGGCTGTGCTTATGATTTGTCTGTGATAATAGCCGGGACCCGCGGCAAGCTGCCTGTCAATCAAATCCAATTTTCGCTGGATATCATCCATTGCTACGACGTGGCGAGGTGGCGGAACATAAGATATTACGAGCTACAAACTATCTTTTCCTTGCCAGCCATATAAGGTCGCAGGACTTTTGGTATTGTTATCGAGCCGTCGGCATTCTGATAAAGCTCTAATACAGGTATCAGTATCCGCGGTGAGGCGATTACGGTATTGTTGAGCGTATGGCAAAATAGGTTCTTCCTGGTCGCAGGGTCTTTATAGCGAAGGTTCATCCGTCTTGCCTGGAACTCGTAGAATTTGCTCGCGCTGTGCGTTTCGCAATAATTGTCCCGTGAAGGCATCCACGCTTCTATGTCGTATTTCTTCGCCTGGCCACGGCCTAAGTCGCCGGTGCAGACAACGACGACACGGTAGGGCAGCTCCATCGCCTGCATTACTGCCTCGGCATTGGCTAAAATCTCATCGTGGAATTTATTGCTCTCCTCGGTGCTGTTTTTGCAGATAACCACCTGCTCGACCTTATCGAACTGATGGATTCTGTAAAGGCCATAAGTGTCTTTGCCCGCAGCGCCGGCTTCCCGCCGAAAGCAGCTTGACAGGGCCACATATTTTAACGGCAGCTCCTCGGCATCTAATATCTCTCCCATTCGGTAGGCCGTCAGCGGCACCTCCGCGGTCCCTGCCAGATTGAGCTCGTCTTTTTCCATTCGATACGTCTGCTCTTCGGAGCCGGGGTAATAGCCGGTCCCTCTCATTGCTTCATCTTTCATAAGAAGCGGCACCGCGAGGGGGACATATCCTCTATTGACCATAAAATCCATCGCGAACCGCAGGACTGCCCAGTGCAATAAGGTGCCGTCACCCTTCAGGAAATAATTTCTCGTCCCCGCCAACTTTACGCCTCGCTCGATATCCATAATGCCCAGAGCCAGCCCCAACTGGACGTGGTCTTTATGCTCGAAATCGAACTGGCGGACCTGGCCTACTCTTTTTATCTCGACATTTTCCGTATCATCCCTGCCTATCGGCACATCATCATCGGTCGGCTGAGGCACAAGCAGCATCAATTCATCGTTTTTCGGCTGAAGCTCTGTAACCTTATCTTCGTAAGCCGCCTCGTCTTGTTTCAATTTTGCTAATTGCGCTAATGCAGATTGTTTCTCGTCGCCGGACAGTTTTGGAATTGATTTGCCGATTCTATTTTTCTCGGTGGCAATATCCTGCAATTTAGTTTTTGCATCTCTCAGCGTCTGGTCCAGTTGGCAGAACTGCTTGATGTCAACATCGAAGCCTTTGTCCTTGGCGGCCTTTTCAAATCTTTCCGGGTTCTCTCGTATTTGTTTAATGTCAATCATTGTCTTCTGTCCTCTGTCTTCCGTCTTCAGTCCTCATATCTCTTCACAATCACCACATTATTCTGCCCGCCGAAGCCGAAGGATTCCTTCACCGTGATATTGACCGGCATTTTTCTGGGCTCATTGGGCACATAATCCAAATCGAGCTTTGGGTCAGGGTCGTTTAGATTCATCGTCGGCGGAACGATATTATCCCGTATCGCCAGAACGCACGTAATCAATTCGGCTGCACCGGCTGCACCGATTAGATGGCCGAGCATACTCTTGACACTACTGGCCGGAATATTTTTCGCCTTTTCCTTGAAGACCGCCTTGATGGCTTTGGTCTCTATCGAATCATTCTCGGTGGTGCTCGTGCCGTGCGTGTTTATATAATCCACATCTTTGTAGCTGATGCCGGCGTCGGCAATTGCCGCGGTCATCGCCTGGATTGGGCCTCTGCCCTCCTCGTGCATATCGGTAATCCTGAATGCATCGGAGCTGCTGCCATAGCCGATGACTTCTGCCAGGATTCCTACTCCTCTTTTTTTTGCCGATGTCAAACTTTCGAGGACTACAATCGCCGCACCTTCACCGAGGACGAAGCCGTCTCTGCTCGCCGAGAATGGCCTTGATGCCGTCTGCGGGCTGTCGTTTCTTGTCGATAGGGCGGTGAGACGGTTAAAGCCCATAACACCCAGCGGGTGTATCATCGAGTGCGTCCCGCCCGCAATCACCGCATCCGCCTCGCCTCTGCGGATTAGCATCATTGCTTCGCCTGCCGCCTGAGTGCTGGCTGCGCAGGCGGTAAGACAGCTTCTTACCGGTCCCCGTGCTCCGGTGAGCATTGCAATGTGCGCAGCCGGCATATTCGGTTCCTGCTCAAGCTCACGCATCGGGTCCATTTTGTCAAAAGCGACCTGTGCCCAGCGACCCCAGTCCATCTGGTTTTTGACCGGGTCCCACGCTTCAACTATCGCAGCAAAAAATGCGTCGTTATCGATAGAGCCTTCTCCTGCCCCCAGATAAATCCCCAATCTCGTGCGGTCTATGCCATCGGTTGGCCGAGGGGTTTCCACATCTATTCGGGCCTGTCGGCAGGCCTGAACCGTTGCGCCAATGGCAAACCCGGAGCCCCGGTTGCTATGTCTATGCAGGTGCGGATTCTTTGTGTATTTTGTGAAATCGTAATCTTTAACCTCGGCGTCGAATGTTGTGGGATACGTCGAGGCGTCAAAAATGGTTGTTTTTGCCGCTCCGCTTCTGCCGGCCAGTATCGCTTGCCAGAGCGTTTCCACATCGTGCCCCAGAGGACAAACGATACCCATTCCGGTTATGACTACCCGTTCACGCTTCAATTCCGATTTTACATTTATTGCCTGCATACACTTATGAACATCGACATTCAAAGTTCAATATTTTTTATAATATCTTTCTCTTTTCCCGTAACTCATTTCTTCTTTCAGTTCAAAGTTCGACGTTGGAAGTTCAATGTTCAAAGTTTTTTAAGATAAGAGCGGCTGTTTGTCCGCCGAACGTATAACTGCAGCACAGTGCGTAATGGACCTTTTGCTGATGAGGCCGCATCACAATATTAAGATTACAACCGTCGGCTTTTCTGTCACAGTTTTTTGCAGCAGGTATCTTGCCGTCAGCCATTGCACAAACCGCAGCAATAACATCGAGCGCTCCGCCGGCAGCACCCGTGTTACTTAGCATACTTTTGGTCGGCCAGACCACTATCTTACTTGCTGCTTTGCCGAGCGCAGCATAAATTGCTTTTGCCTCAGCTAAATCATCCGCAGGGATACCCGTCCCGTGCGGGATAATCAGATCCAGTTCATCCGGTTTTATCCGTGCATCCGCCATCGCTTTTTCTATGGCTATTTGAATACCTTTGCCGTCCGGTTCGAGCCGTTCGTATGCAGGATTGATACTGCTGCTTTGGCCGATACCGACTACTTCAGCATAAATCTTTGTGTCGCGTTTTTTGGCGTGTTCCAGATTTTCGAGTATCACAATACCGGCGGCCTCACCAAAGACCGAGCCTCTGGCATCGGCGTCAAAAGGCCGGCAGGCGGAAGCCGGCTGGTCATTGTTTTCGGTGGTGGCCCTTTTAAGCAGGCACTGGCGAGTAATACCCATCGGAGTGACTTTTGTTTCGGCGCCGCCGGCCAGGGCAATGTCACTATCGCCGCGGGCGATAATCTGGGCCGCTTCGCCTATCGCCAAATGGGCGGAGGATTCCGCACACGTGATTGTATTGCTGGGTCCCTGAATATCGTGAATAATACTTATATGGCAGGCGGGCATATTGGGCAGATACTTTAGCAGCCACAACGGCGTAATTAGCTCAAGACCCTGTTTGCCCCATTTGCGGATGTCAAACATACCATTGGTAACGCTCGCTGCGGCTGCGGGAGCCAGCTCAACCAAATCACAGCTTATAAGCCCCGCACCGAGATTAATTGCGACACGCTCCGGATTGATATTGACCTTATCCGGGTTGATACCTTTTGTAACCAGGCCGCTGCCGGTTAGCACCTCGTGTGCTGCTATGACCGCCAGCTCGATGTCCCTGGACATCAGTTTGACGGCCTTGCGATACGCCCTTGGCACATACTGCTGGATGTTATACTCGGGGACCTGGCCGGCCAATTTGCAGCCAAAGCCCGCAGGGTCAAATGCTGTGATTTCCCCTATTCCCGACCTGCCGGCACAAAGACCCGCCCACGTATCTTTAACAGTTAATCCGAGCGGACTTATCTCGCCAAGGCCGGTTATCACTACGCGAGCCGAACTCATCGGTCCTGCTCCGACTTCTGCCCGGCACCGGCTATAAGCACATCTCGTAGAAGTGATTCAAACATACCTGTGAACACGAAGTTTTCCTTCGGGAATTCTTTGCCCGCGAGGTTTTGGTCTATGTGGCTAAACATCAAATCTATCTCGGCTATCAACTTGTCGCTGCAGGTAATCTTACCAGTCGTGCTTGCCGCCTCGGGGGTGATGGATTCGATCTTTGCATCTATTTTTATCGTATCACCTGGTCTTACGTAGTCAAAAAACACCGCTTTTCTTATCTTTGCAAGGATTACTTTCTCCTGGAACTTTCTTGCCTCACCGACGAGGATTCCCGATGTCTGTGCCATTGCCTCAATCATCAAACTCTCCGGCATAACGGGAAAGCCCGGAAAATGGTCGTGCAGATGCTCTTCCGCGAGCGTTACGTTCTTAATTGCTGTGGCGCTCTTGCCGCTGTGAAACTCAATGAACTTATCTATCCAAATCCACCGCATCTTCCGCCTGTCCTAAAGCTAACGGCAGGTTCACTTTGTGCAATCCTGCCGCTGCCAACATCTCGAAAACCATTACTTTATTAAGCAGCGTTCAGCTTACCCTCAATGTAATTTACAATAGCGTTGACGGTGAACAGATTACCAAGTTTGTTGATATCGGGGTCTTTCTCAAATGCAGTGATGTCGGTGTGCGGAATTTTGTTTCGCAATTCAGTCAGTCCTGCTTTGGTCAACTTGCCGTTGCTGACAAATTGAGGATTATTCATCAAAGTCTCAGCTGGAAATAACTCCTCCCGCGGAATCTTTATTCCGAAGATTTTCTCTAATCGAAACACAATGTCCAGAAAATCGATGCTTTCAGCTCCTAAATCTCCCATCAAGGTCGCTTCAGGCGTAACTTCATCATTGTCAACTCCCAACGCATCGACCAGAACCCCCTGAACCTGCTGGAAAATTTCGTCCCGACTTATTGCCATATTCTTTTTACCTCCGGTAAACTTGGGTTTTTAACAAATTTTTTTCCAAATGCGGCTCTAATTTCAGTGCCACAGTAGTTTCCACTGCCTTTTCATATTTTCGATAACTCTGGCATCCACTTCTGTCATCGCCGGATTTTGCGAGGCGAGGTTAAAGTGCCGTAGTCCAAATCGTGCTTCTACGATACGTTCGCCCTGTGATAGACCGAAGCCGGTAAAGCTGCTGACGTTTTCTTCGATAGTATTGGCCTCAACTGTGTATTCTATCTGGGCACCCGGCGCCAGAAAACTTCTATATTTTACATTTCTGGCCTGCTCAAGCAATATCATACTATGGGCAAAGTTCTCTACCTCCCTTACCAGCCAGGATGCCGACTCGATTAGCCCCTCCAGCAGCAGCACGCCGGGCAGCACCGGAAATGTAGGAAAATGGTCCGCCAGATATTCTTCAGCCAGAGAAACACTCTTGACCGCTTTTATCTGTTTGCCGCTATCCAGCGAAACAACCTTGTCAATAAGTATAAATCTCATAAGTTAGTTCATAGTTCGTAGTTTTGAGTTCGTAGTATTTAGCCCGCCGTTTCACGGTGGGTTTTTACTGCCGGTCATTGTCATTCGCACGACGCGATACGATATACGAGATGCATTCATTTTTCCAGTCTTTTTTGACTTTTTGCGTTTTTAACCTTGACCGTTACTGCAATTAAGGGGTATAATTACAACTAAAGAAAGATTAGTATAGAACAAACCTAATCAGGAGCGAAAACGACTCAAAGAAATGTCGTGGTGTTACTGTGCGCGCAAATTGCACGGCGGGAAAGACTACTTACAGCCGTTATTTAGGAGAACCCTGTGATGGATAAATATCTTGTTTGGGGAAAAAGTTTTTAAGTGGAGGATTCGACTAGGAGAGAACTTGTATAGATATGGTTACTGAATTTTGTTCAGAAAAAACGGCTTTTTAGTTTTGGTTGGAGGATTTGATTATGAGAAGTGTCAAGCTAAAATTGTTAATGGTTCTTTTTGTTTTAAGTATCTGCATCGGGCAATCAGTCCTTGCCGGTCAGCTTTGTAAAGATTGCGAGGAGATTTTTCAAACCGGAAACGTCCAGAGCGGCTTTTACGATATCTCACCGGATGGGCAGACGATAATCCGCGCTTATTGTTACATGACCGCTGACCATGGTTGGACAGTTATCGACCCCACTGTAGACCCCAAGTGGTCCGGTTTTTTCAATGGTTGGAATTCTTATGCTGATGGACTTGCCTATAGTAATGGGGTCTCGTCCTCAAGCTGGAGACAGTGGTTCACCTTGGCAGACGCAAATACAGTTTTTGCTCTTTGTCCGGATTGTCGGCAAATAACAACGCAGGATGTAGTATATAAAATAACGGGAAACTATTATGGCTGCTATTGGTACAATAGAAATTGTGAGTTTGATGGCGAGTGTCATGGATGCATTGATGATTGGGGCGAGTTAAAAATGGGAACATGCCCTTGGCTGGAGCGTCTCGCGCCGGGGGATATCGGGCCGGATGACACTTACTCTGGCGCGTGTGACTGGGATTGGTGGAATCGTGCTCCTTCTATTGGTGCTAACGGCACTCACTGCGTAGCTTACTACCGTATAGGAGTTCAGCCACCAATAGTGAAGTGGCGTCCTTTCTGGTTCCTTAATACCCGGATGAGACTTGTGTGGACACCTGGATGGGTGACCTTCCCGACCGGTTACTGGGGAGGCTGGTATTGGTGGTACTATCAGTTCTACTGGTTCTACCCGTGGTATGGCCCTGTGTCGTGGTACTGGCCCTACTGTTACCAATACCCCTACTGGGCTTACTGGGATTACTGGCCCTACTATAGATACTATCACCCCTGGTGGCATTACTGGAATTGGCGCGGCTGGCCCTGGTTCTGGGGCTTTAATGACCGCTTGACCTACTGGTACTGGTGGCGGAGGCCAGCCACCGTTTATTGGTGGAGTTACTATTGGGACCCTGCCGGCCAGGGGAATTGCCTGGAGCTGGTCACTATGGCTGATGAAAACAATCCGGCTGGCGGACGAATACTGCCGCTTGACCCCAACGTTATCAATCACCTCGAGGTTCAGAGTCACCAGTTTAGCGTCAACGGAGGGAAAGTCGAGGGCGAATTCAGCCAGCTTGAGTTCATTCAAACTATGCATCTGGAAGAATACTACAGGAGCATACCCGGTGTAACCGAAAGCGAAGTCCAGACTTTCATAAATAGTGACATCGTCGGGGAGCTGAGGAAGAACGACCCCTCAGGCGAGGGCTTGGTCGGCGTCCAGTACGCCCAATGGCAGCATCCCGTTTCTCCCCTGACTGTTTCTGATACGTCCATTGCACTCCCCGAGGGAGCTGAAGCCCAGTATAGCATCGGCCTTCGTGAGTCATCGCCCGATTCAGTTACTGTCAGAGTCGTTTCCTCTAAACCCGAACGCCTGCTCATCCGCTGCCCGGACGGGCACTGGGATGTTGAGAGTTTCTTTGACGTTTATTTTGATATGCCGCAGACTGTAACCATAAAGGCCGTGGACGACACCTTCAGTGAAGGCGAGGAGACCATTATGCTTGCCAACTTCCTCGAGAACGACCCCGAGAATGGATTCCCTCTGGCGGTTACTATCCAAGATGATGAGTGTGGCGGCAAGGGATATCATGAAGCCGACCTTAACCATGATTGCAAAGTGAATTTCTACGACTTTGCTATAATGGCGGATGGTTGGCTTTCATGCACAGACCCAGGGCAATAGAGTTGAAAGTGTATCAATAGATTCATTACGACTGTGATTTCTGGTATAAAGGCCGCAAGCGCGACGCTTGCGGCCTTTTCTTTATTTCAGCAGGAAATTGGGCTTTGACCTGCACACAACGCAATACGATATACGAGGTCCATTCGCTTTTCCAGCTTTTTTTGGCTTTTTCTGTTTCTAACGGATACCCACGTGAGCCGGCACAGGCTTATCTGACATAGCCGACAACTAATACCAATTGTGTTTATTTACTGCGCTGATGGCTGTCATTGCGAGCGGAGCGAAGCAATCTCTTTACCGTTTGTTTTTGAGATTGCCACGGCCTGTTTCACAGGCCTCGCAATGACGGAGAAAACGAACCCAATGTCATTGCGAGGAGTCCCGTTTATCAGGACGACGAAGCAATCTCTTGTTTGGCAACAAGCCCTTTCGCGGGAATGACGGGATCGGGCAATCGGCAATCAATAAGTAAAATTGGTATAATCACGGGACTATTTACGCCCTCTCAAACATTGGCCACAAGCGCAGACGTTCTACGCATGCATTTTGCTTTATAGAAAAGACCTATCGTCATTTCGACCGAAGCGACGTGGATCATCGGGAAGTGGAGAAATCCATTCAAAAACAGATTTCTCGACTCGCCCCGCCGAAGGCGGGCTTGATACAGTGCAGGGCTTCGCCCTGCCAGCTCGCTCGAAATGACACGGGGTGCTGCTTGGCTGCGCTCCAAAGACAATCTGAACTCTGCAAATGTTTCAGATTGCGATTCCGTCAAAATTTGACGAAATTACAATTTCCATGCAATAGCTTATAAATCAGACACTTACACTCCAGAAAATAGAAACGCATTGACGAAACTGCAATCTGCCCGCGCTCGGTCAACAGCCGTAATCGAAAAATATGGTTTTTATAACCCTTTTTCCTGCAAGTATTTATAAATTTTCAGCCGGTTGTTTTCAATCCTGGCACAGCAGTTGTTATACAGATAATCAGGTGGAAAATCATCGAAAGATGTGAATGGTTTGTTGAAGAGAAAAATGGAAATTAAATGTTCATAGACGAGATAGACATACTGGCAGTGGGCATAAGAGACAGGGGCGAGCTCCTTGAACAGATGCCGATAAGGATTCTTCTGGTTGACAGAGCTTACGAGGTCATCTCCTGTCTGCGGCGCTCCAGGATACGCACGATGGCAAGCAAATGGAACCTGCCTGATATGACCGATGGCGAGCTGCTCCAGCGTGTAATAGAGGCAAAACCGGGAATGCCGACGATAGCTGTCATTGAGTCCGGCAGCTTCGGACAGGAAGTCGCCGCAAGAAAGTTGGGCGTAACAATAGTCTTACCCGAGGATGTAGATGATGGCCGGTTCGATGAGGCAATTTGCCAGGTCCTCGGACTAAGAGGGATAACAAGCATAAAGGGACGCTACGAAATTGAGCGGAATAAAAACATAATGGAAGGAACTGAAAGCGCACACTTATTAGTTTCTCCTATACACTCCTTATCTCCGAGCTGGGTTTGTAATCCGGTCAGTGATCAGCGGTTATCAGACCCGGCTGAATACAAACGCGGCAGTAAATTGCTGCGATGTAAATATGCCGTGAAAAAGTGAATAAGTGAATAAATGAGAAAATTGCGAAAGTAAAAACGTTTCATCCTTATTACCTCCTGAATAGGCTGGGTTTGTCGGCCAGTGATCAGGCACGCCAGACCCGGCAGAGGATAAACACAACAACGGTGTTGTTGTGATAAGAAATAAGGGCCGGCCCCAGATCACTGGCCGGTCTTGGGTCGGCCCGTTTATTACTCTTGTGGCCAGGTGGAGGACTATAACAGGTAGTCTGAACAATCGTGTCAATAAATAGAAAAGAATAACGACCGGCCAGGTCACAATAGTCGACCATGCCAGTGATCGACAGAAAGGAGAACGCTTATGTAACAAAATCCGGCTGGTGATTGAACCAGTTGGGAACATGCCGCCGCGGATGTTCTGCAGCGGGAAAGGAAAATCAAATAGAACAAAAACAATGAGTAACAAGTTTCGGAGGAGACTCAAATGAAAAAGTTAATAACAATTGTATTAGTAGGATTGTTACTTGCCGCAAGTAATGCGGCTTTGGCTACCTACACAGTGACGCCTTATACCTACGGTTCGGGGACTACACAGTGGACCAATACTACATCCGCAGTTGGCAGTTCCTCCCTGCAGTTGAACGACCCAGGAAATACTATCAACTACGCAGGCGCGCGGGTCGCGAACCTAGGTGGCGTCAAGGTCAAGGATTTTATCAACTGGGCTTACTGGACCATGGGACCGGAATTTCATGGCGTAAATTTCGTGATGGCCCTCGATACGTCGGAGGGCTATGATCACTACGCCGGTTCGGATTACGATCTCATGCTCCAGGTCATGCCCTACAACATGATGGGCGCTCAGACAATTCCCGGCGACACTTGGGTTAACTTGCAGAGCTCTAACCCATATCCATATCAGGTTTGGTCTCCGCTTGGTGGCTATGACATTTCGATGTGGGACCCAAATCCAGACAACATGACAACGTGGAGTGAGTTCCAGAACCTGGACCTCACGGTCTGGGGAAGACCCTATGATTTCGGCGAGGCCACTGTGCTGAGGGTCACTATGCGTATGGGCGGCGGCGGACACGTCTCAGACAACACGGGCTACCTTGATGACTTCACGTTGAACGGCATACCCGTTTCTGTGGAGAATGGCTTCACGGTCATTCCCGCTCCGGGTGCGATTCTGCTTGCCGGTATAGGAACGAGCCTTGTCGGCTGGCTGCGAAGACGCAGAACTCTTGTATAGAAATATTTGAAAGAATCCCTTGCGGACTATAGGGCGGGAAGATGTATTCCCGCCTTAGTCCGTTACAACACAGAAGTGAAAGACAAATCATCTGAATGATAGATAAAGTAAAAATGAATTATTAACTTTATGACCGGCCAGGTCAAAAATAGCCGACCGTGCCAGTGGTAGGCGGAAAGGAGAAATGCTTATGTAACAAAATCCGGCTGGTGATTGAGCCAGCTCGGAACGTGCCGCTGCGGGTGTTCCGTAGCGGAAAAAGAACATCAAATAGAGCAAAAAAACAACGAGTAACAAATTTCGGAGAAAATTCAAATGAAAAAGTTAATGACGATTTGTGTTGTTGGTTTAATGTTACTGACATCTTCAGCATTTGCCGATTATACCGTCAATCTGTATGTCGATAGTGCTCCCAATGTAAATGGTTCACCGGCTTGGGCACCGTGGTGGACCCAGACTAAAACCGATGTCGTAGGAGGTTTATTTACGAACATGCGAACCGGAACTTATCCAGGAACGCTTTATATGGACCCCTATGATGAAATCGTCTATAGTACGGGTGACCTGGGCAAGCGGCTCCACTGGATATACTGGATTCCTGGCGCCACCAAAGCGGGTCTTAACAACTTGTTTCAGGTTAAGATGGTAGTCGACTGGGACGGGGTAGACTACACGTATGATTGGAGTAGTGGTGGGGTTCTTGCCCCTGATAGTGCCGAGTTGGGTTGGGTCCAGCCAGGGAGCTGGGCAGATTATTCTGGTGGTGTGATTGGTTCATTCGGCCATGCGTGGTGGGCTACCGACAATGAGGCCTTGCCTTATTCTACGTACGGTACTTCTTATGATGAAACCAACCAAGCGGACATAGATGCTCTTCGTCAAGAGGTTTTCGATTACCAGACTTTCGCATTAGGAATGTATCGCATCAGAGATACCGATACCGATCCTTGGCAATACGGTTCTCTGCAAGTGAATGTCATTCCTGCTCCCGGCGCTATTCTGTTAGCTGGTATAGGAACGAGTATTGTCGGCTGGCTTCGAAGACGCAGGACACTTATATAGAGAAATACCAAACATTTTCCATTCCGGACTTAGGGCGGGACATAGTCGTCCCGCCTCGGTCCGTGTAAGGTATGATGAAATTTAAATCCTTTAATAGGAGGAAACAGAATATGAAAAGGTTAATAACAATTTGTATAGTGGCTGGTTTAATAATAGCGGTCGCCAATTCGGCACAGGCTGCACTTACATTACCTGATGGAACGGTTACATCTAACAGGCAGGATAGCGGAACAGGTTCATCTGCTTGGTTTGGCGAGAGCGTAACCACATTAACCATTGATGCTCAAAACATCCCAGCCGGCGCCAGAGTTGAGGTGTCGGGCAAAATTACAGGTATATCTAACCCAGGCACAAGCTGGGCAGAGGTCGGACTTATCCCAAAGGCCAAATGGGATTACTGGCAGACCGCCTACGGCGGCGCTTATAAATCGGCCGTCTTCGACAAGGGTGTCTATGTAGTATCCTGGTCAAGTGGGGGGCTCGGGCTTACTCTGCAAGAAGGATGGGATAATGGAGGACCACCAACACAACTGAACAAAGGTCCCTTTGCCTGGCCTCTTAGTTCGCCATCGACCAGTTCGCCCTGGGATTTTAAGTTCACGATGTATCCCGGCGGAGGTGGTGGCGGAGGCGCTTATCTGGATGTTGTAGGCGCCACCGAATACGGCACCCAACCCTGGGCTTATACAAAGGATTATAGTCAATGTTATTTGATTGCTCAAATATGGAGCAATACACAAAATGCAACATTTTCTTTTACCGATGTGCAAGCATCTGTTGTTCCGGCTCCCGGTGCGATTCTGCTGGCCGGTGTTGGGACGAGTATTGTCGGCTGGCTGCGAAGACGAAGGACACTGTGATGGGATTATTATAAAGACGCCGTTATGGATTGCGCGTGTATGGATTGTATGGACCAGAGGCAGGATGCTTTTATCCTGCCTCTGGTCTTGATTGTGTATTAAAATTATTATTTCATTGATCTGGAGGAGGTAAATTATGTTAACAAGGAGAATTGCAATTGGATTGGCCCTGTTGTTCATAACCGCTTGTGGAGCGGAAGCAGCAACGACCGTATTGGGGCTCGACTACGACCCAGGGTGGCCGTGGCCCACTATGCAACGCTGGAAAGATGTTGCGGGCAACCTGTACGAAGGCACATGGAACAGTAGCGCGTATAATGGCGCAATCAACAATGTGGTTGTTGATTATGAGGTCACTGGGCATCAGTTGACCGGGACGGTCACGGCGACCGGACTCAAGCCCAACTTTGCGTATCAATTGAAACTGGAAGGTTCAAGCGATGCGTGGACGAATACTACACTGCAGAACATTGGTCGGACCAGCGGCAGCACGGGCTACCTGGCCTTCGGCTCTCTTGTGACTGATAATAGCGGAAATGCCACGACCAGTTTCGTAACGGACAGCAGTTTCCATGTCTTGTATAGGACACCCGACTCCACGGGAATAACAGGAACATACGGAGTGGTAGCAAGAACTGGCAATGATGGACCAGTCAGCTATTACGCGTTCGACCCGGACCCGAGTTCGCCCTGGTACGACATAAACTATGGACCGGCTAATGTGGGAATCTATGGCAACTTGGAACCCGGCCGGGCACTACCAGGCACATTGCAACTGCCTTTGGGCACTTACATCTGTAAGTTCGTGCTGACCGAGGAGTCGTTCCACGACGGCATGTGGAGCGGAGCTCCCGGTGGGTCTTGGGCCTCGCCTTTCAAGGGTGATATCACCTTTGATGTCCCGGCGATACCGGCTCCCGGGGCTATCTTGTTAGGCAGTATCGGCGTTGGCCTTGTCGGCTGGCTGCGAAGACGAAGGACACTTATATAGAGAAATACCAAACATTTTCCATTCCGAACTCAGGGCAGGACGGATATTCCGTCCTGCCCTGAACTTTTTGACTATGAGTCAAACCTTTTTGAGGAGGGAAGTTGACCTTGTTGACATTGCGATTCTCACCTCGCACTGGCTGGAGGAAAGGAAGTAAGAAGTCAGAAGTGAGAAGGCAGAAGTTAAAATATAACAGTTATACGATTTTCTGACCCCCGAACCCTGACTCCTGACCGCTGACCCCTGCATTCTGCTAAGCAAGATTTTGCTGGCAAATCAAAAAATTCTCGCTATACTTTCCACTTGATGAACATACGCAATGCAAAAATATCTGACGCCAAGGCGATTTACGGCCTCATCAATTACTATGCCGAACGTGACAAGATGTTGTTTCGCTCACTGGCTGACATTTACGAGAATATCCAGACCTTCAATGTGGCTGAACTCGACGGCGAAGTGGTCGGGTGCTGCGCATTAGAGGTTATATGGTCCGACCTGGCGGAAATAAAGTCACTGGCGGTGAACAAGGACCATACCGGAAAGGGGATTGGCAAAATGCTGGTCACTGCCGTCATCGAGAAAGCTTGTCAGCTCGGCTTACCCCAGGTTTTTGCCCTTACGTTAAATCCCCAGTTTCTTGAAAAAATGGGCTTTACAACACTCGAGATGGATTTGCTGCCGATGAAAGTCTGGAAGGATTGTGCCCGCTGCCCCAAGCAGCAGAACTGCGATGAAATAGCACTAATCAAGCAAGTGGCAAATAAATAATCAATCTGCTCTGTAGAAAAGACCCACTGTCATTTCGACCGAAGCGGCGAGGAGCGCCGCGAAGTGGAGAAATATGGGTTAGCAGCGCTGTTGCATGCAGATTTCTCGACTCGCCTACGGCTCGCTCGAAATGACGTTGCTGAGTGTTTTCTACAAAGCATAATCAATCATCAATCATCAATAATCAATTCTCAGCCCACCTGTCGTCTCTGGAACAGGGCAACAGCCAGCGAAACTATCCCCGCCGCATAACACAGGGCATAAGCAGCACTTATCAGGATGTATTTGAAGGGGACCGTGCTGCCTTCATAAATGGCATCGCTAATCCAGAAGACCTGTAGATTCGGCACAAGGAATCTGCCTATTTTGGCCCACAGTTGCGTTTCCGCGAACCTGCCGAATGTGTAATCGCTTATAAGACCCAACAAAAATATCCCGATGCAGGCCGAAAGCGTTACCACTATGTTGAACCGGGCTGAAAGTGCCACCGCCAGCGCCACAATTATAATCGCTCCCAGCAGCAGCAATACCGAGCCATAGATGTCCACTGCATTTATGCCGTTGTTCTGGGGGTTAAATTTCCAGTTCCTGTCGATAAAAGACAGAAACACTATGCCCAACGTGGCAAGTATCCCGGTCAGCACTATGGCGGTTGATGAGAATTTCCAGTCGTAAGCATAGTTGAAAAAAGCACTTAGCAGAAATGCTGTGCCAACCACAACTCCTGCCGTGCTGATGACCGTCCAGTCGTGGGGGTCCGAGACCGATTCAAGGACGCCGTGTCTAATTGCCATAAGTAAGGCTATGGTGCAAATATAGTGCGCCAGAGCTACAGCAGCAGTGACACCCAAAAATTTTGCCACAATGAATATCGGACGTTGGACCGGCTTACTGAGGACGGTGGTTATAGTTTTATTCTCCAGTTCATCCGCCACAGCTCCGGAAGCGGAAAATATCGCTATGAACAAGCTGCTTAAAAATAGCGTAGATAATCCTAACTCGCGCAAGAGTTTATTGTCATCGCTCATTGTGTACATTGTCAAAGATGGACTCATAAAGAATAAAAACAAAGCGGCGACAATGATTATGGCATAGACCGGCTGTCTGAGTGTCTCGGTAAAGGTGTTTTTTGCTATTGTTAAGAGTTTATGCATAATATGCGTTTTTATCTACCACGTGTTCTACCGGCTATTGGGGCTTCCAGCACGATTTCGGGACTCACTTTTTTGGCACTTGTCTCTATACTTAAATGGCATTTGCTGTTATATTGCACAGCTTCTACTTTGTAAAGAGGTTATAGCTTATTGAATAAATACTATCTTGCAATTTTTTTGTTCTAATTGTGGACCGCAATAAAAAATGGCAACATCATCCAAACGCCCCGAACAAGCAGCCCTGGCCTCTTTGGTTTTGAGCGTCCTCTTTTTCGGCATCGTCTTCTTTTTAGGCCAATGGAGTGATTGCTTTGCAATCTCAGTGATTAGCTGGCTTCTCCTGTCGGCCGCATTGATTTGGCTTGTCCTTGTTATCCAGTTCCATCAGCGTGCCTTAGCTGAGCAGGAAAAGCTCGATATGAGCCAGTTGACCAAGGATGAGCAAACAGCCACAATCTTTCAAGCCAAAGGCGAGCGTGCAGCTTTATTTGCCGTCGCTCAGCGCCGCCTCCAGATACTGGAGAAATGGTTCATCCCGATATTTTCAGCCATAATCACTGCCTATCAGACAGGCATTGGGCTGTATTTGTTGAGAGCTATCCCGGAAGGGGCCGGTGTCGAAGCGAAACAGCCGCTGCTTTGCGCAATTTTTTTGACAGCCATAGCATTTGTGAGCTTTTTGGTTTCCCGCTACGCTACCGGCCTGTCGGCCCAGCCGCAGTGGAAACCGTTAAGGGCCGGCAGCAGCGTTCTGCTTGCTGTAGCTATCCTGTGTTTTGCACTGGCAATAGGCATGGCACTGGCGCAATTTAAGATTTTCATCGTGGCAAAAGTAATCGCGGTCGCTGTCCCCATATTGCTTGTTGTGCTCGGCGTAGAGACCGCCCTGAATATCGTGCTGGACATATATCGGCCGAGGTTGAAAGACCAATACAGCAGAAGCGCTTTCGACAGCAGGGTATTGGGGCTTATAAATGAGCCGGGCGGAATATTACGCAGCGTCGCAAGCACTATTGATTATCAGTTCGGCTTTCAAGTCTCTCAGACATGGTTTTACAAACTCCTCGAAAAAGCGATTGTGCCGCTGGTCTTATTTGCTGCCGTTACGCTTTATCTGTTAAGCTGCATCGTTGTGGTGGCTCCGAACGAAGAGGCGATAATAGAGCACTTTGGAAACCCCGTGAGCGATGCAAACGATATTAGACTTGTCGGACCCGGCCTGACCTTCAAATGGCCCTGGCCAATCGATATCGCCTACAAATATCCCACAAAAAAAGTGATGGAGCTTCATATCGGCTATGTCCCCAAGGTTGACCCGAAAACCAAAGAGGCAATTCGCGAGCCTTTGCTATGGGGCAGGACCCATTTCCAGGAAGAATACAGTGTGATTGTCGCAGGCCGGTATTCGGGCGGAAATTTAGCCGAGGCGGCAGGGCCCATAAGCCTTGTTAAAGCAAATGTCCCTGTCCAATACAGGATAAAGGATTTGTACTCTTACCTGTATAACCACAGCGAGCCAGAAAAATTGTTGGAGGCCATTTGTTATCACGAGCTTGCTAAATTTGCAGCCAGCGCTAAGGTTGAAGTCGATGACCAGGACCAGGGCGGTGGCAACCTCAAGGAAAGTTTACTTGGAGCCGGCAGAACCGAGGCTAAAAAGGTTTTATCGGATAACATCCAGAAGGCAGCAGACAGGGCAGGTCTGGGCGTCGAAATCGTGTTTCTGGGTTTGCAGGGTATTCATCCTACGGTAGAAGTTGCAGCAGATTACCAGAAGGTTGTTGGCGCCATTCAGAAAAAACAGGCGATTATTCTCCAGGCCCAGGCAGAACGGAACAAGAGTTTGAGCACGCTTGTAGGCTCTGTAGAGGATGCCGACGAGCTTTATAATCTTGCAGCCAGATACCAGCAAGCCAGGCGGGAAAACAGGCTACAGGATGTGGAAAAGCTTGGTGGCGAATTGGATATGGCCTTTGCAAAAGCAAGCGGCGATATCTTTAAGACCCTTAGAGAATCACAGAGTTACGCTTTCGAAAAAGCGACACTTGCGCAGGCGACCGGCCTGCGATTTGCCAGCCAGCTCAAGGCATACAGGGCAGCGGAGAAAATCTACAAACATGAGCAAAAATCAGCAATCCTCGAAGAAGCCCTCAAGAAAACACGAAAATATGTTGTGGTTGCTGACCCCAACGATATGCAGGTTTTCATAGTCAATTTTGAGGAAAAACTGATGCCAGGATTGTATGACATAACTGGTTTTCAGGAGAGCGGCAAAAAATGAAAAATGTAGCGATTACAATTCTCATCGGACTAATAGTGGCGGTTATGGGTTTGTATCTTGTCTTGTTCCCGGTAAGAGAGATAGAAACAGCATTGGTAACGACCTTTGGCAAACCTACTCGTCAAATCACCACGCCCGGATGGTATCGCAAATGGCCGAGTCCCATCCAGCGAGTGTATAAATTCGACTCCCGGATGAGAGTTTTTGAAGCCGACCTCGGTGAAACAACAACCAAAGGCGCCGTGCCGATTATCGTGAATACCTATGTCGTCTGGCGAATCGCCGAACCATTGCAGTTCTTTAATGCCGTGGGAACTGTTAAGGAAGCTGAAACCAAGTTACTTAGCCAGATAAGTGATGCTCAAAACAGGGTAGTCGGCCAGCATTCCTTCGGTGAGTTTGTCAACAGCGACCCCAATAAGATAAAATTTGAAGAAATTCAGGCAGAAATGCTTGCCGACCTTAAACAGACTGCCAGGGGAAATTACGGCATCGACATCAAAACCGTTGGCATAAAGCAGCTCAAGGTCAGTAACGATGTCAGTAAAGACGTTTTCGACCGAATGAAGGCAGAAAGGAATCGAAGGACCGAGGCCACTATTGCGCAGGGCAACGCAGAGGCAGCCAGGATAAAAACCGATGCCGACTCGAAAAAGACGGAACTGCTTGCTGCCGCCGAAGCAAGAGCAAAGGCAATACAGGGCCAGGGTGACGCTGAAGCTGCAAAATACTACAAATTGCTCGAAGAAGACCCCCAGCTTGCAATGTTTTTGCGGGATATTGAAACGCTCAAAAAAATATTGGAGGAAAGAGCAACTATTGTTTTGAGCACAGATTCAGAGCCTTTCAAACTTCTGAGAGAAATGCCTTCTTTGGAACCGAAAAAAGAGGGGCCGCGGCTGATAATACAGTCGGCAGACCCGAACGAAATGCCCTCTCCGGGACCGAAAAAAGAATAAGAGAGCGGTGTCTGTTACACTGAAAAAGGAATCCCGACAGGTCGGGACGAAAATCATGGCAAGGCAAAATAAGGAAAACGATAAAGATTTGCACGCCGGTCCGCTAAAGAATTTCACCGGCGAAGAACTCGATGCCAGCGGCAAGTCCCTCTTCGAGGCGCTTAGGATTAGCTTTATTATCCTGAAGATAATAATGATTGTAGTGGTCGTTGCTTTTCTGGCATCGGGGTTTAAGACCGTTGGTTCCGGCGAGCGGGCGCTCGTTTTGCGATTCGGAAAAATTCTCGGTGTAGGTGAAGAAAGGGTCCTTGGTCCCGGCCCACACTGGGTGTTCCCATATCCAATAGACGAAATTATAAGAATACCGGCAGAGAAAAAGGTGACCTTGCCTGTCAACTCGTTCTGGTATTTCCAGACTAAGGAAGAGATACTCGAAGGCCAGAAAAGAAAGGTCCTCCCCTCCGAAAAGCTTAACCCCCTGCAGGATGGCTATTGCATCACCCGAAGTGAAAAACAAAGCGATGCTATCGCAGGCTCTGACGGCAGTGACTACAACATTATCCATTGCAAGTGGCAGATAACCTATCAGATTGATGACCCCGAGCGCTTCTTTAGAAATGTTTACGTCGAAGATGTAAAACCAGGCGAGGTTTACTTTGATGTTATAGCAAAAAGCATAACGCCGCTTTTGGAAGACCTTGTCGAGGATTCGGTTGTAACCGCAATGGTTAATTATACCATTGACGAGGCAATTAAAAGCCAGGATAGAATTCCGAAACACGTTAGAAGGATGCTGCAGGAAAGACTCGATAAAATAGACAGCGGCATAAAGGTTATTGACGTATATCTGACAGACATAACCTGGCCGCGTCAGGTCGATGAGGCGTTCCTGGCCTCGATTAAAGCCAGTCAAACAAGTCAAAAGGCAATCAGTGAGGCCAGAACTTATGCGGAAAATACCCTCAACGAATCCGCCGGGCCGGTCGCTGAGCGTCTCTTTGCATCTCTGCATGATAAAAATATCACCGAAGCGGAAAAAGAGTTGTTATGGTCTCAATTAGCCGGCGCCGCTGAGGGAAAAATCGCCCAGGCACGGGCCTACCGCACAAAGGTCGTGGAAAATGCCAAAGCCAACGCCGATTATTTGCAGCGACTGCTGCCCGAATATCGCAAACGCCCGGAGCTTGTTATTCAAAAGGTTTATCAGGACGCGATAGAATATGTTCTAAACAAAGCCGATGAGAAATTTATTATCCAGCCGACCGAAGGCGCCAAGGGCAAAGAACTCAGAATCCTCTTGAGCAGGGACCCATCATTGAAACCGAAGTCTAATAAGGAGCAAGCGACTAAGGGAGATTGAAAGCTGGAGGTGAATTTGGCCTAATATCTGGTATAGACACCAACAGCAAAACAAGAGATTATGGCTCACGAACATCTACATTTCAAAGAAGATATTGCTGTCGAACATACTTACGGCAGGCAGATTCGAGTAAGTATGGCCCTGCTGGGAACATTGGCAGGGGGGATGCTGCTGATAAATAGCGCCATCGCCAGGTTCTTCTACGGCAGCGACAGCTTCAATACTGACTTGCTGGCAATGGCTGCTGCAATATTGCTCGGCACCCCTATTGTTCTGCACGCAATAAAAAGTCTTGCCAAAAGACAGATGCACATGGATGAGCTGGTGGCACTGGCAATAATCGCTGCCTTTGCAACACAAAAATATGCCACAGCGGGTATTGTTGCATTCTTTATGCTGTTAAGTGAGCTTATTGAAACTCGCACGGCCCTCGGCGCCCGCGTCTCGATTGAATCACTGATAAAGCTTACGCCTACAAAAGCAAACCTCCTCGAAAGAGACGGCAGCGAAAAAGAGGTGCGCGTGAGCGGCTTAAGGCCCGGCGATTGTGTCCGCGTCCGTCCCGGCGATAATATACCAGCCGACGGCGAGGTTATTAAAGGACTCAGTTCCGTCAATGAGGCAACGATAACAGGTGAATCTTTGCCCGTGGACAAAGTTCCAGGAATGCAGGTCTTTGCCGGCACCAGCAACCTGACAGGTGTGCTCGATATTACCGTCACCAAGGCCGGCAAAGATACGACCCTCGGCAAGGTCCAGTCGCTGATTATGCAGGCCGAACTGACCAGGATACCGATTATGCGGATAATCGACCGCTATGTTAAATGGTACACGCCGACGATTCTAATGATTGCAGGAATAGTTCTGTTCTTCACCCGTGACATCGACAGAGCGATTACGATACTTGTTGTCTCGTGTCCCTGTGCTTTAATTTTGGCAACACCTACTGCAATGGTCGCGGCGATTTCGGCGTCCGCCCGCCTCGGCATCCTGATAAAGAATGTCGCCGACCTCGAAATTGCCGGCAAGATTACAGCGATGGTATTTGATAAGACGGGAACGGTGACAACAGGTCGGCTGTATGTGACAAAACTCACACCCGCTGAAGGTGTTTTGCCGGCCAAGCTGTTAGCCGTTGCTGCCGCCGCCGAGCAGATGAGTAAGCACCCGGCTGCAAGAGCGCTCCAGGAGGTCGCCAGAGAGGCAAACCTTTCCTTACCCTCAACAGATAGCTTTCGGGAAACTCCGGGTAAAGGTGTAACTGCTGTGGTTGATTCGGCAAAAATTTACGTCGGAAGGGACACCTTCCTTAAAGAAAATAAGGTGGATATTACCGGTGTCCCTGAACCGAGCATGCATGAAAAGCAGGGCTTCAGCACCCTATATGTGGCGAAGGATTCTCAGTGTCTTGGCTGGATTGGATTGCAGGATAAGACCAGACCTGAAGCTCAAAAAGCCGTCCGAGAGCTGTTTGATATCGGCGTAAAGAGAGTAACTATGCTCACGGGAGACCGCAGTGAGGTTGCCAGCCGCGTTGCCGCTGAATTGGGCTGCACCGATTTCAAGGCGCAGTGTTTGCCTCAGGATAAATTAGCGATTGTCGAGCAGATTAAAAAAGATGGTCACACCGTTGTTGTTGTTGGAGACGGCATCAATGATGCACCGGCTCTGGCAGCCGGCGACCTCGGCATTGCTATGGGAGCTGCCGGCAGCGACGTGGCCATAAACTCTGCTTCAATTGCGCTGATGAGCAATGACTTGAAGCGGCTGCCTTTTCTTGTTCGGCTTTCACGCAAAACGAGAAGGGTTATTAACCAAAACCTCGGATTCGGAGTAATGTTTATCATTCTCGGTGATACCGCAGCAGCGGCGGCGTGGTTGCCGGCGGTCTATGCCGCGGTCTTGCATTTTGTCGGCTCATTGATTGTGGTTTTTAACAGCGCTCGACTTGTCCGCTATGGTGAGGAACTCGAACACGAACCGCAAAAAGTATAGATTTCAAAGTGTAAAATCCAAAATTGCAGACGCTGACTTTTGTTCAACAATTTTGATTTTTGATTTGTCCTATGGAATATGCTGTTGAAACTTTCTCCCTGACCAAGATTTTTTCTGACTGGTGGGGAAGGGCCAAGGTTTATGCCGTTGACGACCTGAATCTGCAGGTTCAGTATAATGAAGTGTTTGGGCTTTTGGGCCCCAACGGCTCAGGCAAAACAACCACCCTGAAACTGCTGCTTGGCTTACTTCATCCTACAAAAGGCAGGGCCTTAGTTTTGGGTGGCGATGGCGCCGACCCTAAAATCAATGCCAGAATCGGCTTTCTGCCCGAAGAATCTTATCTCTACCGATACTTGAATGCCCGAGAAACGCTGGATTTCTACGGCAGATTATTCGGCTTGCCCGGCAGGGTGCGGAAAATGCGAATAGAAGCTCTGCTCGATATGGCAGGTCTAACAGCCGTGGCGAACAGGCCCGTAGGAACGTTTTCAAAAGGTATGGCACGCAGAATCGGCTTGGCCCAGGCCCTTATAAACGACCCGGACCTGCTCATACTGGATGAGCCGACAATAGGACTCGACCCTATCGGAACAAGGCAGATAAAGGATTTAATCCTCAAACTTGCGGAACGCGGCAAGACAATTCTGCTCTGTAGTCACCTACTCGCCGATGTCGAGGATGTATGCGATAGAATCGCAATCCTCTACGGCGGCAGAATCCAGGCGCAAGGCGAGGTTAAAGACCTCTTACAGCAAACCGATAAAAGGCAAATTATTACCGATGCTATCAGCGATGCTGCCGTCGAGAATATAAAGCAGATAGTTCAAGCTGAACACGCCGATTGTGTCATAACTTCTCCTATGGACAGGCTCGAAACATTTTTCATAAGAACGGTTGCAGCCGCCCAGCAACAGGCCCAGCCCACAAGCGGGGCGGTCAGCACAACCAAGCTCGGTGATTTTCTTACTCACCCGCCTACCCAAGAAAGCATACTCGACAAGCTTGTTTCCGCACCCATCTCGCAGGAAGCCCCCTCAAAAACTCCGCCAACAGAGCGCGTTGCACCTGTTGAAACTTCGGGGGCTAAACCCGATGAGCAGTTGCTAAGCAAACTAACTGAACCGGTTAAATCATTTCCTTCAGACGAAGTCGTTAAAGACCAAAAGGTAAAAACAGAACCAGTCGAACACAAAACCGCCCAGCAGCGCGAAGTCACGAAAAGTATCTTAGACCAGCTCACAGGTCGCTCAACAGCTCCAAACGCCGACAAACAGCAAACTGATAAACCCCAGACAGGAGAGAGCACCGATGTATAGTATCTGGGCTGTCGCAACAAATACTATAAAGCAGGCCCTGCGGATGAAAATTGCGGCAGTTTTTATAATTCTGCTGATTATTCTGCTTCCGATTATGGGCGTTACAGCAACAGGCGACGGCACCATCAAAGGCCGGCTGCAAACCTTTGTCAGCTACGGCCTTTCGCTCACTAGTCTCCTTCTTTGTTTGCTGACGATAATAGTCTCAATTTATTCATTAACCAGCGACATCCAGCAAAAACAAATATATACCGTTATTACCAAACCCATTCGCCGGTTTCAGCTTCTTTTAGGCAAATTGCTCGGCGTAATCTTGCTGGATGTGGCCCTGCTTGTGCTGTTCGCAGCTACAATATATGCAATTACCATTTACATACCGAGACTTTCGCACGCAACCGAAGAACAGCAGACCCAGCTCAACAACGAGTTTTTCACCGCACGCACCGGATTAGTCCCTGCTGAAGTAGATGTTACCCAGGAGGTTCTTAATACCTATAAACAGCTTGAGAAGGGCGGCCAACTGGGCGAATTGTTCCCGGACCTCTCACGCAAGGAAATTATTGCTCAGCTTACTACTCAGAAAAAACTCGAAAAACGGGCTGCGGCGGTTGGCCAGGAGTTGCTCTGGGAATTCCACAAAGTCAGACCTCTCGACCCAAACGAAAGTTTATTTATAAAATTCAAATACGATGTCTCTGTGAATCCTCCCGACTCGCAGGTTTACAGCCAGTGGCTTGTGGGCGACTATCGGCAGGTATATGGTACCAAGATTGAAACACGCATTTACTCATTTGAGCGCAAAGACGCTGTCCGCACATCCCATGAAATACAAGTCCCCGCCGATACCGTAGCGCAGGATGGCTATCTGGCTGTCGGGTTTCTCAATGTCCCCCTGAATAACACGGTGGTAATCTTTCCGCTTGAGGATGGTCTTGAGGTGCTTTACAAAGCTGATACCTTCACCGCAAATTTTGTAAGGGCTGCTCTTTTAATCCTGTGCCGTTTAATCTTCCTCGCCTGTTTAGGCGTATTGGCGGCAACTTTCCTTTCATTTCCGGTGGCGATATTGTTTTGCCTTGTGTTTTTCCTTACCGCAAGTTTCAGTGGTTTCGTCATCGAATCCTTTGACTTCCTCGGCGGAAATTTAAGCAGCGTATATTCTTATACTCTCAAACCTGTTATTGGGTTTCTGCCCCAGTTTGATAAGTTTAACCCCACTAAATTCTTGGTCCCCGGTCGGTTATTGAGTTGGTCTTTAGTAGGTAAGGCCGCCGGCCTTATGGTTTGTATTAGAGCGCCTTTGCTGCTGCTCCTGGGATTACTGATTTTTAGTTATAAAGAGATTGCAAAGATTATAGTTTAGGTCCGGCTTATGCGATTGCGCGACCTGATAATTTGGTCTGCCGGCATTATTGTTGCCGCCGCTTTGCTCATTGTTGCAGGCACTCGTCTGGATTATATAAATTCCCAGCGGCAGCAAATGAAGCTGATAACTAATTCGCCTCTGGAAAATGCCCCGCCTTCGCTGGCGTTTGCAACTGTTGCGATGGGGGCCTTCCGCGGCCTGGTCGTCGATGTTCTGTGGATGCGGGCAGACCGGCTGAAAGAGCAGGGCCAATTTTTTGATGCAAGACAGCTTGCCGAATGGATAACCACTCTGCAGCCTCGTTTCGCGTCCGTCTGGGAGTTCCAGGCCTGGAATATGGCCTACAACATCTCCGTTGCCATACCTGCAACACAGCCGGACCAGCGGTGGCGATGGGTCAAAAATGGCTATGAGCTGCTTCGCGACCAGGGCATCCCGCTAAACCCCAAAAGCATCGCCCTCTATCACGAACTTGCCAGAATATTCCAGCACAAGATAGGCAGCGTATCGGATGATGCACACAAATACTATAAGCTCCAATTAGCGATGGCTATGGAACCGCTGCTCGGTCCCGCAGATAACCAGTATTTCGATGCTCTTGCTGAAGCGGCGTCTGACTGGCAGCAGATTGTCAAGGACCCAAATGTAATCCTGCTCATCACCGCCTTAAAATCAGCCGACAGCACGTTCTCCGATAACGATGAGTTTGTAAGTAACTATCTATCCCTAAGGCAAAACGCCGGCAGGTTTACTCCGGCTGCCGCTGCGGTAATAGATGATTTTAGAGGCACACAAGCCCTTAGAAAATTCGATATCTTCGCCAGGGCCTATCAATTACGGAAAGTCTGGAAACTCGACCCTGTTCTGATGCGCCAGTTAAACAAAACATACGGCCCTATTGACTGGGCTGACCCGAACACGTGTTTACCTCTGGATTGGCGGCACCCTGATAGTCACGCAATTTACTGGGCAATCAAAGGATTGCAAATTGCCGCAAAAGACAGGACCCGAGAAATAGATATAACTGAAACCAACACCGACCGTATCATCGGCCATAGTTTGCAAAACCTCTTTCGCAACGGCAAAATATTCATCTACGACGTTCCACTTGAGGTCCCCTCGGAGAATTCTTCGCAGCCGCCTCAGACACAGGTATTTAAGGATGTGTTTTTGCGGCCGGATTTACGGATGTTCGAGCCGTACAATAGGGCGGTGCTGGCGGTCCTCGAAAAATACAAAAAACCCGAAGACAAAGGGGCCTATGAATCACTTCAAAACGGCCACAGAAATATGCTCAAAAACGCTGTGCTTGCCTTCTATCAGGCAGGCCATAAGCTCCAGGCACAAAAAATCTATGACGAGCTCAGGCAGCTATATCCTCTGGATGATTTCAAAGTCCAGCTTGTGGAGTTCGCTAGAAAACGCTTTCTTGAGGAGCTCGATAGCATCGGCATAGACGATGCAAAGGAGCAGATATTATCCCTGCTCAGGGAAGGCTACTTCTTATATGCAATACGTGATGACGACCAAGCGTTTGGCAGAGAAAAAATGGCACAGGAGGTTTATGACTATTACCGGTCGCAATACTCAGATGAAAATAGAATTGACCTGCCTGAGTTTAAGCTGTTAAGATACCTGGCACTTATCGATTTCCTTAATGACCAGCAGTATCCACCTTACCTAAGAGGCGGTTTGCTTGCCCGCATAAAAGTTGAAAGGCCGGAGCTTCTGGACCAATTGGAGCAGCAGGAAAAAAAATTGACAGAACAATTACAAAAATCAGAGCAACCCGCACAGTAAGCACCATCTATGCACGACACACTCTCTCAACAATTAACCGCCTCGCAAAGAAAAGCCGTTTTTCACGTTGAAGGGCCATTGCTTGTTATTGCCGGCCCGGGTAGCGGTAAGACCCGTGTTATAACATATCGCATTGCGGCTCTTATCGACTCAGGCGTCCTGCCCCGCAACATCTGCGCAATAACCTTCACCAACAAAGCCGCCGACGAAATGCGCCAAAGGGCAATTGCTCTCGGCGCCTCTGCCGGAGCGCATATCAGCACCTTCCACTCCCTGTGCGTCAGAATCCTTCGCCAATATGCCGATAATGCGGGCATAAACTCTAACTTTAGTATTTATGACGAGTCCGACCAGGCGAGATGTATAAAACAGGCCGTCAAGGATTGCGAGCTTGATGCTACAAATTTCTCACCCGCCGGGATGCTTGGGGCAATTTCCACTCTGAAAAACGGCCTGATAGATGTGGACCGTTTCGAAAATAACGCCGAAGATTTTTTTTCCAAGACGCTGGCCAAAATATATGCCCGCTATCAGCATATCCTGGACGAGCATAATGCCCTGGATTTTGATGACCTGCTGATGAAGACTGCCTTTTTGCTCCAGAATTGCCCTGATGTCTGCTGCCAGTTGGCAGACCGTTTCAAATTCCTGCTGATAGATGAATATCAGGACACCAATCGCGCCCAGTACATAATTGCTAAAACCCTTGCTTCCCAGCACAACAATATCTGCGCAACCGGCGACCCTGACCAGTCCATATATCGCTGGCGCGGCGCTGACATCCGCAATATACTGGACTTTGAAAGCGATTGGCCTGATGCTATTATTGTCAAACTCGAGGAAAATTTTCGCAGCACCGCCAATATCCTCGAACTGGCGGATAACTTGATTTCATTCAACCGAAAACGCAAAGAAAAAAAGCTTATCCCCACAAAACCCTCTGGCAGGGATATTGCAGTAAGTGTCTGCGAGGATGAAATAGAGGAGGCCGAGACAGTCGCCTTCCGCGTAAAAGAGCTGACCGACCAGGGTGAATCTCTAAAAAACATGGCCGTATTCTATCGTGTTAATGCTATGAGCAGGCTGCTCGAAGAGGCATTTATCCGCAATAAAATACCATACCAGGTTGTCCGCGGTGTTGAATTTTACAGCAGGAAAGAAATCCGTGACGTGCTCGCCTATTTAAAGGTCCTCGTCAACCCAAGTAATGAAATCGCGCTACTCCGCATCATCAATACGCCCACACGAGGAATAGGAAAGACAACCATCGACAAGGTCCGGACCTATGCCGCTCGAAACCGAGTTAGCCTTTTCGAGGCACTAAAGAAAGCAAAGCGTATCGACTCTCTCCCAGAAGGAACAAAAAGTAAGCTCATCGCATTCGTGAATATGCTCGAAAAGTTCACAAAAGATATAGCGGGCAAAGTCGCCCCGCTTGCAGAGTGCATTTTTGCCGAATCAGGACTGGCTGAATCTCTTCGAGCAGCAGGCACTCAGGGACAGGAATCGCAGGAAAACATCAAAGAGCTGATAAATGCTGCCGCCTATTATGACCAGCAGACGGAGCATCCCTCGCTGGTGGACTATCTCCAGCAGATTTCGCTTTTCAGCGACGTCGATGGATATGACACCTCCAGTGACCGTGTTGCCCTGATGACCTTGCACGCCGCAAAAGGACTTGAATTTGAGAATGTCTTTATAGTCGGCGTCGAAGATGGCTTATTACCCCACGCAAAAACTGACGCCTACAAGGACGAAGATGAGCTGGAAGAGGAGCGCAGACTATTTTTTGTCGGCATAACTCGTGCTAAAACAGGTTTATACATTAGCTACGCGCGGTACCGAACGCTGCGCGGCCAGATGCTGCGAACAATACCGTCGCAGTTTCTTTTTGAGCTTGGTATCGACCTTACCGAAACCGCCCAGGAAAATCTCCCCCGATTTGTCGAAACCGATGATTCAATCGCGGCTACCCCGCACTTTACTGCGGGCCAGCGGGTGCGGCACAAATTTTTCGGCCGCGGCCGGGTCAAAGAGTTTATCGATATGGGCGAAAACAGTGTCGTTGTAGTAGAATTTAACACTGGCCAGACAAAATCACTAATGGTAAAATATGCTGACCTTTCGATAATATGAGGTTTTAGTAAGTGAACTTTCGCATTTTTCATAATCGATTATGCTGCCGAAGCTACGGCATTGATAAAGAATTCGATAATTCGTGCAGGTACGGTATGATTGCCGAACATTGTAATAATTCGTTTCCGCCACAGCAC
>Ga0315279_10000843_pt1 | contig 55477 bp, 50 predicted proteins | sample YL17G06_20_MG_FD_203694 | JGI IMG/M metagenome (GOLD analysis project Ga0315279, IMG submission 203694) | Sediment microbial communities from Yellowstone Lake, YNP, Wyoming, USA - YL17G06_20 | ecosystem: Environmental > Aquatic > Freshwater > Lake > Sediment | place: USA: Wyoming | collected... | reverse complement strand
CACCTGCCCCGGTTTTGAAACCACGTCGACTGGCTACTCGCTGCTGCCTTGACGTGGTTTCAAAGCCCGTCCGGGTCCTGTCCGCGGGTCGGACCCACAGTCGCTCCCCGGCCGCGAACAGGTACCTCGGTACGGCCCGGGAGCGACAGGGGTCCGCCCGCGGCCACCCGCCCCGGTTTTGAAACCACGTTGACTGACTACTCGCTACTTTCTACTCGCCACTGCCTACCGCTTTTGCGCGATCGCGATCGGATCGCGCCTGGCGCGAATCTCGTCGATCCAGTGCTCGGCCAGCAGCCCGCCCCGGGGTGCAATCGGCTACGATCGAAGCCCGTGACAAATTTGGCCGTCTCAACCGTCTTACCACCAGGAGTGCAACCGGCACACGACGACCGCCGCGATCGGGAGCTGTTCGGCTTGCTGGCCAGGGGAGACAGCGGGGCACTCGGGGAGATCTACGACCGGCACGCGCCGGCGCTCTTCCGCCACGGACTCGCGCTCGCTCGCCGGGCCGCGGACGCCGAGGACCTCGTGCAGGCGACCTTCGTCAGGCTGGCGACGACGGGGGCGCCGCTGCTGGGTGTGCGGAAGCCGGCCAGCTATCTGCACGGGATGTTGAGGGCCGCCTGGATCGACCTTCAACGCCGGCGCGCCGTGAGCCGGGAGGAGCCGATCGCCGGCGATCCACCCGGTTCGGCTGGCGGCGATGCTGACGCGGTCATCGATGTCCGGCACGCCCTTGCGACGCTCTCCGGGCACCAGCGCGAGGTCATCGTGCTCCACGTGTTCAACGGGTTTTCATTCAGGGAGATCGGGAACATCGCGGGCGTGTCCACGTTCACCGCCGCCAGCCGCTACCGGCTTGCGATCGGCCGGCTGCGGCGGTTGCTGGGCGAACAATGATGCAACGCAACATGCTCGAGGAGCGTTTGCGCGAGACGGCGTGGCCGGAGCCGGGATCCGATCTGCGCGATCGGGTGCTCGCCGCCGCCACTGCGCGAGTGCGCCCGAGCGCGACGTGGGCCGACCGCATGTGGTTCTCGCGTCGCTGGCGGCTGGCCGCGGTCGTGTTGGTTCTCGCGCTCGTGGTGCTGGATCGGATCCCGGTGGTCCCTGGTTCGTACAGCCCGGACGCGCCCGGCTTCGCCGCGGCGGAAACGGCGCGCGCCGCGGACGAAGCGGGCAGGCAGATGGGCCTGTCGCCCGAGCAGGCGAAGGCGCTCGCACGGCGAGCATTGATCGCGGCGAGCCAGCTGGCCGACGACAGCCAGCTGGAGATGCCATTCCTGGATGGCCCAAGGCATCGGTAGGGCGGGGCTTAAGTCCCGCCGTAGGGCGGCCCTTGAGGGCCGCCCTACGGCGATCGGCGAAGGAGTACACGGTGGGGCAACTTGAATCGGATCGACGCTCGCGCGTGCCGTTCGCCTGGCTGCTGGATTGGTGGCAGCGGCATTGGCGGCGCCCCGCCCTGGTGCTGCTCATCCTCGCCGCGGTGTTGCTGGTGTTCCGCGCCGCGCTCGATGTCTGGGCCGGTCGCAGGCTGAACGCGGAAATCTCGCGTCTCGAGAAGGTGTACGGCAGGCTGGATCCGGCAACGCTCGCGCCTCCACGTGTGTCGCCGGGTGAAAACCGTGCACGTGTCATACGCGCCGCGGCAAGCCTGCTGGTTGTCCCAATCAACGAGTTGGGAACCCTGAACTGGTACATGAGAGCGTCGCGGCAGCCGTCCTCGCTGCTGACCGAGAACCTGGGACGGCTCCTCGAAGAGAACCGGTTGGCGGTGCAGGTGGCCGAGCAAGGCCGCCGGCGCCCGAAGTCCAACTGGGAGATCGATTACGCGAACGACGATGCCAACTTCCCACGGCTACTCGACGTTCGCACGCTGGGGAACGTCCTCGCCGCGTCGTGTCTGGTCGATGTCGATGCCGGGCGCCCAGATCAGGCGGCCGAAGCGGCGCTGGCCGGCCTCGCCGAAGCCGCGTCGTTAGGTGGGGAGCCGGTCACGATCATTCAACTGATCCGGATCGGGATCGCTCGAGAGCAGATGGCCTGCCTGCAAGATCTGCTCGAGCGGGACCAGCCTTCTGTCGCGGTCCTCGTGGAGCTCGCCCAGGCCCTTGCGGAGAACCGGACGCCGGATCCCATGCACGCGGCCCTCATCGGCGAGTTGAAACACGCCAACCACGTGATTGGGCAGATGGAGCGCGGCGACGTGGGCGTCGGCCGTTACGGCGGCCCCAACCCGAGCTCGACTTGGGCGGCGCAGCTGGTGACGTGGCTCTGTCGCCCGCTGATCCGGCTCGCGCACGTTCGCTACCTGGAGGGAATGGCCCGGATTATCGACCTTCAGCGTGTGGCGCCGTTCGCACGCCCGGCGTCGGCCGCCGATCCGCAGCCGACGACCCCATGGCGGCCGCGGCGATGGTGGCAGCTTGGGCGACGCTTTGACGAGACGTTCCTCGCCCGCCTCGCGAACCTGGACGAAACGTTCCTCGCCGGCCTCACGAGGCTGGCAGATAGCGGGTACCTCTACACCTCTCAACTCAACGGGGCGGAGCTCGCCGTCGCGCTTCGTCGTTTCCGGTTGGATCGCGGGACGTATCCGGGCGCCCTCACAGAACTCGCCCCGCAATACCTGGCGCAGGTGCCGATCGATCCGATCACCGGCCGCCCGCCTGAGTACACCAGGCAGGGCACAGGCTTCGAGCTTCGCGGGCACGCCCCGAAGTGGATGCGCGAGGATGATAACCCGCTGCTCGTGTGGAAGATCCCGCGGTAGGGCGAAGATCGACACGTCCGAAGTCCGAAGTCCGACGTCCGAAGGTCGGTACCGTAGGCACCGAGCTTCCAGCTCGGGGCCCGCGGATGCCGAAGGTCGGAGGCAGTGCCGTGGGGTCGGGAAGCGGGAGCCCGGAGCCTGGAGCCCGGAGCCGGCATGGATCAGTTGGGCGGGTCCACCGTTCCTGCCGGCGTCCACGGGCCGCAGCGGACGATGCGGCCGAGCGCGCGCCAGCTGCCGCCCACGATGCCGTGCGTGCGCAGGACGGTTTCGGCGTAGCGGCTGCAGGTGGGCGTGAACCGGCATCTGAGGCCGCAGGCGCCCAGCACCGGCGAGAGCGTGCGCTGGTAGACGTGAATCGCGCGCACCGCCAGGGCAGCGGTCCACTGATGCTCCGGCGCGCGGGACGCGTCGAGCCCGACGACGGCGACAAAGACGGCGACGAGCGCGACAGCGAGGCGCCGTCGTCGCGACAGCCGGGCGCTCGAATCGATTCCCTGAACTGCCATTGAGCCCCTGAATAGGAGTTCACGATTCGGAGTCGCCGCGGGAGCGGGCGCACCACCGAACGAGCCGTGCGTAGCAGGCTGCAGTCGATGCTGGAACCCGACGAGCGGTTGCGCCGGTTTCCCCGGCGCAGCGCGTAGCGGTCGTGCAAGCGCGATTAGCGCAAGCCGGACCCACCGATCCGGAAAACGGCGCACCGCGAGGAGTGGTTCCCAGACTGCGCAGCCCGGCTCGAGAGGTGGTGCGTCCGCTCCCGTGTCGCGACTCCGAATCCTTGTCTCGCACTTAGCCCGCGGATTTGCGGAGGACTGGGCTCGAGCGTGGTCTGCGCCGCGCTGCGCACCGCATCCTTCACAACCTCGCCCGCACGAACAGGAAGTACAGCACGAGCAGCGCGGCCAGCGCGCACGTTAGCCACCTGACCTCCCGAGTCCTCCCGCCGAGCAGCTTCACGATCGGATAAGCGACGAACCCGAGCGCGAGGCCGTCCGCGATCGAGTAGAAGAGCGGGATGCCGATGATCGTCAGGAACGCCGGGATCGCCTCCGAGAAATCGTCCCAGTCGATCTTCGTCACGTTCTGCATCATCATCGCGCCCACGATCACGAGGGCGGGCGCGGTGATGGGCAGGTAACGACCGACGCTGGCGACCAGCGGGCTGAACAACAACGTCAGCAGGAAGAGGATCCCGGTGACGATGGCCGTGAGGCCCGTGCGGCCGCCTGCGGCGACGCCCGCCCCGCTCTCGATGAAGGCCGTGATGGTTGACGTGCCCAGGCATGCGCCCGCCACCGTGGCCGTGGCGTCCACCATCAGCACGCGGTTCGCGCGCGGCAGGGTGTTGTCCTTCGTGAAGCCCGCCTGTTCGGCCACGCCGATGAGCGTGCCGATCGTGTCGAAGACGTCCATGAAGACGAGCACGATCACGAACGGCAGCAGCGACAGGCTGAGCGCTCCGGCAATGTCCATCTTGAACAGGGCCAGGTGCTGCGCGTGCGGCAGGCCGACGAGGCCGGCGTAGTGGATCTTGCCGAACGCGGCCGCGGCGGCAGATGCGGCCAGCATGCCCCAGAGGATCGCCCCGCGCACGCGGCGCGCCTGCAGCGAGGCGGCCACCATCAGGCCGGTGAAGAACACCGCGATGTCGGCCGACAGCAGGTGCGGGTTGAGCGTCACGAACGTGCTCGGGCTCGCCACCAGCAGGCCGGTGTTGCGCAACCCGATGAACGTGATGAACAGGCCGATGCCCACCGCGATGCCGTTGCGCATGCTCCGGCTGATCGAGTTCAGGATGGCCTCGCGGATGCCGGAGGCGGACACGAGCCAGAAGATGATGCCGGCCACGAAGACGACGCCGAGCGCCGTCTGCCAGGCGTTGGGAATGCCCAGCGCCGTCACGCTCATGATGACCGACACGAAGAAGAAGTTCTCGCCCATGCCCGGTGCCAGCGCGATCGGGTAGTTCGCGTAGAGGCCCATCAGGATGCTGGCGAACGCGGACCCGACGCAGGTGGCGAGGAGGATCGCGCCGAATTCCAGGCCCGTGGGGTGCCCGGCGAAATCGGTGGAGAGCACCGCGGGCTGCACGAAGACGATGTAGGCCATCGTCACGAACGTCGTGACGCCGGCGAGCACCTCGGTGCGGACGCTGGTCGCCTGCGCGGACAGGTGGAATTGCCGTTCGAGCCATCCTTGCGGCAGCATGCCCACGGCTCCGGTCATGCGAGGCTTCCTCCTACTCGAGCCACAGCCCCACGTATTCCTGCTTCGCCGCGTTCACCAGTCCCCGGTCCGTCAGCCTCAACGCGGGAATCACTTCCAGGGCAAGGAAGCTCATCGTCATGAACGGATCGTGGAGCCGCGAGCCGAACGCGCCGGCTGCGCGCAGGATGGCATCGACCTGCTCGCGCACGACTTCGACCGGCGCGGGGCTCATGAGGCCGGCAAGCGGCAACGGCACTTCCGCCAGCACCCGTTCCCCTTCGGCTGCGACCATCCCGCCGTTGAGCTGTGCGACGCGGCGCGCGGCGGTCATCATCGACACATCGTCGGCGCCGGCGACGACCAGGTTGTGGTGATCGTGGGCCACCGACGAGGCGAGTGCGCCGCGCCGGAGGCCCAGACCCTTGACGAAGCCCAGGCCCGTGGCGCCCGATGCCATGTGCCGCTCGATGACGGCCAGCTTGAGGATGTCGCGGGCCGGATCGGCAACGGCGAGACCGAGGTCGGCCGTGATCGTTTCGTGGAGTTCCGTCGTGTTCAGATCGCCGGGGATGACGCCGATGACGCGCGCCCGGCGCCCCCGGGCAGGGATCTGCAGGTCGACCTTGTCCCACGCGATGTTCATCGTGCCACGCAGCCCCCTGGCCGGCGTCGGCCGCGGCTCGACGAGCATCTGCCCGTCGCGCGCCACCATCTGGCCGTCGCGGAACACCATCCTCGGCGCGGGCGCGCGCAGGTCGTCGAACACCACCATGTCGGCGCGCCGTCCCGGCGCGATCGCGCCGCGGTCGTGCAGCCGGAAGTACGAGGCGGCATTGATGGTCGCCAGCCGGATGGCCGTGATCGGATCGACGCCGAGCGCGATCGCCAGGCGCACCAGGTGGTCGATGTGTCCCTGGTCGAGCAGATCGGCCAGCTGGCGATCGTCGGTGCAGAAGCAGAACCGTTGCTGCGTGACCGGCGTGACCAGCGGGACGAGCGCGGCGAGGTTCCGGGCGACCGTACCCTCGCGGATGAAGATCGTCATGCCGAGCCGCAGTTTTTCGCGCGCCTCCTCGGCGGTCGTGCACTCGTGATCCGACTGGATGCCGGCCGCGACGTACGCCTGCAGCGCCTTCCCGCCCAGCTGCGGCGCGTGGCCGTCGACGATCGATCCGCCGAACATCTGCAGCTTGCGCAGCACGTCGGCGTCGCCCGCCACCACGCTGCGGTAGTTCATCACCTCGGCCAGTCCGAGCACCCAGGGGTCGGCCTTGAACGGCACCAGATCTTCGGCGTGCAGCACCGCGCCCGAGGTCTCCAGGTTCGTCGCGGGCACGCACGAGGACACCATCACGTACATGCTGAGGGGGCCGTGCTTCGCGCAGTCGAACATGAACCGGATGCCGTCGAGGCCCAGCACGTTGGCGATCTCGTGTGGGTCGATGACGACCGTGGTCGTGCCGCGCGGCACGACCGCGCGCGCGAATTCCCCCGGCGGCACCATCGCGCTCTCGATGTGCACGTGCGCGTCGATGAAGCCGGGCGCGAGGTAGGCGCCGCCGAGATCGATGACGCGCTCGGCCTCGTACGACCCGACCCCGACGATGCGCGTGTGGAACACCGCGACGTCGGCCTCTTCGATCTCGCCGCTGAACACGTTGACGACGCGCGCGTGCTTCAGCAGCAGGTCGGCCGGGGCGTCGCCGCGGGCGTGACGGACCAGAGTGGTGAGATCCATGGGGGTGCTCCGGAATTGCGACAACTCTAGTGATGTCTTGCGGCGGGCGCAACGGTTTTGACGTAAAATCCTGGAGCCCCGCCTTACGGAGAACAAGCATATGCGTCAGGCACCAGGCTTCCTCTGGCTGTTCGTTGCGTGCGCCGTCGTGGTCGCCGCCGCCGCGCTCGCCGGATGCGCAGCGCGCGTCGAGCCGGCCGACCTCGTCCTGCACAACGGCAAGATCGCCACCGTGGACACCGCCCGGCCGTCCGCCCAGGCGCTGGCCGTGCGCGGCGACAGCATTGTCGCCCTCGGGACGGATGAGGAGATCAACGCGTACATCGGCGACAAGACGCAGGTCATCGACCTGGCCGGCAAGCTCGCCATCCCGGGCCTCATCGACTCGCACCTGCACTTCATGGGCGTCGGCGAGCAGAAGCTCCAGCTGGATCTGACGAAAGCGAAGAACTGGGACGACATCGTCGCGATGGTCGCCGAGGCGGTGAAGACGACGCCGCCCGGGCAGCCGATCCGCGGCCGCGGCTGGCACCAGGAGAAATGGGACAAGGTGCCGGTGCCCAACATCGAAGGCTTCCCGCTGCACGACGCGCTGAGCAAGGTGTCGCCCAACAACCCGGTCTACCTCACCCACGCGAGCGGGCACGCGACGATCGCCAACGCGAAGGCGATGGAACTGGCCGGCATCACGAAGAAGACCGCGGACCCGCCCGGCGGCGACCTCGTGCGCGACAAGCAGGGGAACCCGATCGGCGTGTTCCGTGAGAACGGGGCGCGCCTGCTGCGGGCGCGTGCCGGCACGGTGCCCGAGACGACCCCCGAGCAGGCGGAGGCGCAGGCGCGCAAGGTCCTCGATCTTGCGGTGCAGGAGTGCCTGTCGAAGGGCGTCACCACCGCGCACGACGCGGGCGCCGGCTTCCAGACGGTGGACCTGTACAAGAAGGCCGCCGACGAGAAGAAGCTGGGCGTGCGGCTGAATGTGATGGTGAACAGCGGCAACGAGAGCCTGCGCCAGAACCTGGCGAAGTACAAGATGATCGGCTACGGCGACAAGCACCTGACCGTCCGCACGATCAAACGCGTCCTCGACGGCGCGCTCGGTTCGCGCACCGCCTGGCTGCTGGAGCCGTATTCCGATCTGCCTGCGGCGCCGGCGCCTGCTGCGATGACGACCGCCAACAAGGCCGCGCAGCCGGTGGTCGCCGCCACCGGGATCGAGACGATGCCAATACCGGAACTGGCGGACACGGCGAAGATCGCGATCGAGAACGACTTCCAGCTCGCGGTCCATGCCATCGGTGACCGTGCGAACCGCGAGGCGCTGAACGTCTTCGAGGAGGCGTTCAAGGCGCACCCGGACAAGAAGGACGTTCGGTGGCGCATCGAGCACGCGCAGCACATCAACGCCGCCGACATCCCGCGCTTCGGCCAGCTGGGCGTCATCGCCTCGATGCAGGGCATTCACTGCACGTCGGACGGACCGTACGTCCTGTTGCGACTGGGCGCGCAGCGGGCCGAGGAAGGCGCCTACGTGTGGCAGAAGCTGATGAAATCGGGCGCGCTCGTCGCCAACGGCACCGACGCGCCGGTGGAGGCGGTGGACGCGATTCCCGGCTTCTACGCGCTCGTCACGCGGAAGATGAAGAACGGCGAGGCGTTCTACCCGGACCAGCGGATGACCCGCGAGGACGCGCTGAAGGCCTACACGCTGAACGGCGCCTACAGCGCCTTCGAGGAGGCCGTCAAGGGATCGCTCGCGCCCGGCAAGCTGGCCGACATCACGATCCTGTCGAAGGACATCCTCACGATTCCCGAGGACGAGATCCTGAAGACCGAGGTGCTCTATACGATCGTGGGCGGGAGAGTGCTCTACAAGAAATGATGCAGGGATCAGGGACCAGCGCAACGTAGGGATCAGGGGGCAGCCCCTGATCCCTACGTTTTCGTTCCGGAGCTCCATGGCCAGCAGCGTCGAACGCGCCAACCAACGCAACGCGCTCATTGCCGGCTTTCTCGGTTGGACGCTCGCCGCCTTCGACTTCTTCGTCCTGACGTTCGTCCTCGCCGACGTCGCCCGCGACTGCGCGGCTTCTTCCCGGGATTCGCCTGTCAGCTCGGTGTGCTGATCGCCTCGTCTATCGGGTACCTCGAGGCGCTGCCCGCCCAGCACTTCAGCTACAGCTTTTCGATGGGCCTCCTGGCCGTCGCCGTGCTGCTGGTCGGCGCCATCGTCATCGGCGTCGGCCCCGAGGCGCACGGCGTGGCATTCGGGCGGTCGGTGTCGCGCGAGCTGCAGTAGCGCGGGCCTTGAGGCCCGCGAAACAACGTGAAAAACCCCAAGCGCGGTCATCACTCCGTTTACGTCGTCTACCTGCGGAATCCCAAGGGGGACGGCCGCGCGGGTTACTACGTCGGGATGACCGGCCTCACGCCCGAAGAGCGCTTCGCGAATCACAAGGCCGGGATCAAGGCGGCCGGCGTCGTCCGGCGGTTCGGCGTGCGCCTCGTGCCGCGCCTGTACGCGCACCTCAACCCGATGCCCTTCAAGGAGGCCGCCGCCTTGGAAGGCGCACTCGCCGACGCGCTGCGGAAGCGCGGCTTCCAGGTCTTCGGCGGGCACTAGAAGAGGCGTCAGGATTCGGGAGCCAGGATTCAGGAGTTCGGACCGGTTCTTGGGTCCTGATTCCCGACTCCTGATTCCTGACTCCTGATTCCTGCACTTCCGGCGTGATATCGTTCTGCTGCCCCAGGAGGACTGCCCGTGGAGTTCCTGAACCTCGTCCTCATCTTCATCACCGCGTACCTGGTATTCCGCCGGCCCGATAAGGAACGCCTGGCGTTCCGGATCCTGATCGCCAGCGTTCTGCTGATGGTGTTCCTGTTCTCGATGGCCACCCGGACGGCCCTGCTGCCCGGCGTGAATTATTGAAGGACACGCAGATGCAAGTGACGGAAACCGCCGGGAAACAGAATGCTGTGTACACGATGCTGGCCATCGCGGTGCTGGGCCTGGCGGTCGTCCCGGTGGGCACCGCGGTGTTCGTGCTCGGCTTCATCTACGGCGACTCGCCGTGCGTGATGTGCTGGGAGCAGCGCATCGGCATGGCGCTGGTCGCGCTCATCGGCCTGTTCGTGCTGCGCTTCGGCGCGCGGCCGAAGTACATCGGCCTCTCGGTGCTCGTCGGCGCCTGGGGCATGTTCATGGGCCTGCGCCACGTCGGGATGCACGCCGCGCGCGACATCGGGCAGGGTTTCAGCGTCGAGATCCTCGGCGCCCACACCTACACGTGGTCGCTCTTCATCTTCTGGATGTGCATCGTCACGATGGGCGTGCTGCTGATGATGTTGAAGGCAGGCGATCGCGCCGACTCGCCACGCGAGCTGCGGCCGCTCGAGACGCTCGCGATGGTCGTCTTCCTGCTCGTCATCGCGGGCAACATCGTGCAGGCGTTTGCGAGCACCGGGCCGCCGCCTTACATGGGACAGGGCGATCCGGTGCGCTTCTCGTTCAACCCGAAGCACTGGGTCTGGTCGCTCGAGGAGTGGTCCCCGGCTTCCGTCTCGCTGCGAGGGCGGTGGGCCGCGGAGAAGCCGAGTGTTACCGGCATGCCGGCCGATCCGGCCATGGGTCCTCTTGCGAATCTGCCCGTGCTCGCCGCCAGGGAACCGCGGTTCGCGTTGCCGATCAAGGGCATCATCACCGACCTTTCGTACGACGCGGCGACCGACCGATTCCTGGCGACCACGCAGCACGGCATCTACATCCTGGACGGCGGGTTCCAGGGCATCGTTCGATACACCGTCGTCGATCCCGGCTACTCGGTGGATCTCGGCGACTTCGCGGGCGCGGCGTTCCTCGACAGCCGGACGGTGATGGCGCTCGGCGAGAACAAGAGCTACGTGGTGCTGAGGGAAGACGACAAGGCCGGCGCGGACAAGAACTTCAGGTACTTCCTCGAGTCGTTCGACAAGTTCAGCGAGGTGTCGCGATCGCGTCTCGCCACGGTGCGCGCGCGGATGATGTACACGATGTCGCTCGCGTTCGACGGGGCCAGCAAGTCGCTCTACACGGTAACGGTCCCCAATTCGAAGTCGAAGCGCCTGATCGTGTCGCGCTTCGATCGGCGGGACATGACGCTGTCAGAGGAGTTCGCGCCGGTCTTGAAGTCGGATGCCGGACTCGCGCTGCGCGGGCAGCGGTCGCTGGACGAGTTCTGCGTGACGGGCGCCACGATCGACAACGGCCGCATGTACGTGGTCAGCGCCGCCTTCAGCACGCTCCTCACAATCGACCTTGCCACGCACCAGGTCATCGCCGCCCACGCCATCCCGGCGCTGGAGCGGCCAACCGGATTGGCGGTCAAGGGCGACACCCTGTACATCGCGTGCGAGGACGGCCGCGTGACGACCGTCGCGAAACCGGACGTGCAGGAGCAATGAGCCGGGCTCCGGGCTCCAGGCTCCAGGCTCCTGATTCCTGACTCCTCCGGGGTGTGCCTCACGCGACGTTGCCGTGAGCCCGTCAGATGGGGTTCAGGGCCCGACTTGGCTCATGGCCTGAATCCTGCGCTCCCGGGCTGAAGCCCGGAAGTCCCACAACCGAGAACTTGCGCCGTTCGACCTCCATTGCGGGGACTTGCTAGGCAAGGCTTGTGCCGCAAAGCAAGGCGGGTGGGGCGGGTGGGGCGGGGCGGGCTTGCCAAGCCGAAGCGCCCGCCTTCGCTTGTCGCGCTCGGACCTCCACGCGACAAGCTACGGCGAGGCAGCCTTCAGCGAGACGGGCGCGAAGGCTGGTGGGAATAAACGACGGGCCCCCCGGGTCCAAGGAGGTGACAAGCAGAACCGCACGGCCGAAATCGGTGGCCGTAAACAGGAGGATTACCAGATGAACCGTACCGTTCGTCGCGCGGCGTTCGCCCTCGCGTTTGCCGCCATCGTTATCACCGGCGCATTTGCCTTCGCCCAGGGCACGCCGCCACCCCCGCAGCACCGTCCGGGCCAGATGATGGGCCGCGGAGGGCCGGGCGGCCCCGGACAGGCGGGTGTCATGCAGCACCTCAACCTGACCGACGACCAGCGCACGAAGATCCAGTCGCTGATGGAGGAGCAGCGCCAGTCGCACCAGGGCGAGATGCAGAAGAAGATGATGGATCTCCAGCAGCAGCTGAAGAACGCGATCTTCGCCGACAACGGCCCCGCGGACACCGGCGGCGTGCAGGCGCAGATTGCGACTCTGCAGGCGCAGCTCGAGGCCGATCGCATCAACCTGCAGAAGCAGGTCGCGGCGATTCTGACGCCCGACCAGCGCAAGCAGGTGCGCGACATGCCCGGTCCGGGACCGTTCATGGGCGGCCGGGGTATGGGACCGGGCTTCCAGATGGGCCCGATGCACCGCGGGCGCGGCTGGTAGGGCAGCCGCAACACGCGCAGGGCGGCCGCGTCGGTCCGCGGCGGCGAGTTGGTAGATGGTAGTTCGCTCCCCACGGGAAGGCGGGCTACTATCTACCAACTGTCGTTTCGGCGCGGGCTCGACCCACGCCCCGTGTTGATGCCCGGTTCATCCATGCAGCCCGATCCCGATCGCAGCCTGGTCGATGCCTCGGCCGCTGGCGACGCCGACGCGTTCGGCGCGCTCGTCCTGCGCTACCAGGCGCGCATCGTCAACCTCGCTCGCGCGATGACGGCCGACGATGGCGAGGCCGAGGACCTGGCACAGGAGGCATTCATCCGGGCCTACAAGGGGATTGGGCGATTCCGCGGTGACAGCGCCTTCGGCACCTGGCTCTATCGCATCGCCGTCAATGTCATCCAGAGCCACCTGCGAAGGCGGACCAGGCGCTGGCGATGGTTCGGGCCGAGCCTGGACGAGCGCGACGCGGGAGCGCAGGCGACGCCTGGCCTGTCGACCCCGGCAACGGTCGAAGAGGATGCGGTGCGGCGGCAGCTGATCGATCGCGCGCTGGCGGCGCTTCCCGTCGAGATGCGCATCGCGGTCACGCTTCGCGACGTCCATGGCTTCGATTACGCGGAGATTGCCGGCATGCTCGGCATCCCAATCGGCACCGTCGAATCCCGGATCTTCCGTGCCCGGCAGCGGCTGCGTCCGCTGCTCGCGCCGCTCGTGTCGCGCGGGCAGGAGGTGCAGGGATCTGGCGCAGCCGGAACAGGCGACCGGCGGGCAGCCCAGCCAGGCGGAATAGCGCGCCCGTCCGATGCAGAGGGGTTTTCGACTCGGGACACGAGCGCGGTGAAATCATGAACTGCGAAGACGTCAACGAAGTGTTGATCGAGTACCAGGATGGCCGGCTCGACGACCGGCGCTGCCGTGATGTCGACCAGCATCTGGCCGCATGCGCCGCGTGTCGCGAAACAGCGGCCGGACAACGTGCCGTCTCGACCGTGCTGGCATCGCGGCCCGAGGCGCGGATGTCGGCGGCGTTTGCCGCCCGCGTGTCGGCGCGCATCGCGGGCGACGGCACCTGGTTTGCGGTCGCCGACTGGCGATGGTGGTCGGTGCGGTTCGCGCCGATTGCCGCAGCGTTGCTCATCGCGGCCGGCATCGTCATCGAGCGCGAAGCCCAGCCGTCGGACGATCGCTCGCTGGCCAGCGTCGTCGAGACGTTGGCGGCGGGCGAGAACGACTCGCTGCCGGTCACTTCCGTGCTGTGGCAGCAGGACGCGCCAGACGACTCGGTGCTGCTGACGGTGCTCACCGCCCCTGCGGATGCCAGGATTGTGAGACAGGCCAATGAACGATAAACACCTGCGCGCGTGGTTCGTGGTGTTCGTCGTCGCGGTGTTCATGGCCGGCGCCGGCGGCGGCCTGATTCTGGACCGCTACATCGGGCTGGCCGATCAGAGGAATCCGCGAGCCGGCCCGCGGCCCGTCGGCCGGCCCGGCGGGCCCGGGCCCGGCGCCGGCGTCCCGATGATCAGGAATCGCCTCGCCACCGACCTCGACCTGACTGCCGAGCAGCAGGCGAAGCTCGATGTGATCCTCGCCAACCGGCAAAAGCGGATCGGGCAGGTTCAGAGCGAGGTGCGCGCGCGCTTCGAGTCGGAGCAGCGCGAGATGCGCGACGAGATCCAGAAAATCCTCACTCCCGAGCAGCGCAAGAAGTTCGAGGGATGGCTCCTGCGCGAACCGATGCCGCCGGGCATGATGCACGGGCCGGGGCCGGGCATGGGGCGAGGCCGCGGCATGGGTTCCGGGCCGGGCAGAGGACGCGGCCCCGGGGGCGGGTTCTGAGGAAATCCGGCTCGGCTCGGAACGTGCATACCCACTCAGCCAGGACCCCGACTGTCCCAATTCGAGAGCGCCTGTCCCCTGGATCAGACCGGTCGGCGGGTGCCGGGCGCTCGCGTGACCCAACCGGGCTTGACGGGGTGCACCCGCCTTCGCAGCGCGGCGGCCTGATGCTCTCCTTGAGCTGCTTCGGCGGGTCAAGGGGTCCCCGCCATTCAAAAGATGGAGGAAGTCCGTGAGCGGATTTTCGAGAGCCTCGAGCGCAACGCGAGCGCTCGTTGCCATCGCCATCGTTGCGCCGGCATTGCTGTCGGGTGTCACCGTCGCCGCCCGTTCGAAGAAGCCGGATATCATCAGCCGCTGGCGGGGCGACACACCGATCGCGATCGACGGCGTCAACCAGGAATGGGAGGGACGGCTGTCGCCCGTGAAGGACGCGCCCATCTCGATCGGTTTTTACAACGACAGTCAGTACCTGTATTTCTGCCTCACCACGAGCGACCGCGCGGCGCGCGGGCAGATCCTCCGCCAGGGGCTGATCGTGTGGATCGATCAGAAAGCCGGCAAGAAGAAGAGCTTCGGCGTGGAGTTCCCGGTCGGGATGCCCGGCACGTACGTGGTTGAGCGCACCGGTGACACGGGCGAGGCCACTGGCAGGCAGGGTCAGCCGATGGCCGCAAACCAGGACCGTCTGGTCATCCTCGGACCCGGCAAGAACGATCGCCGCGACCTCGCGTTCGAGGAAGCGCCAGGCATCCAGGCGAAGATCGGCGAATCGACCGGCGTGCTGGTGTACGAGATGCGCGTGCCGCTCGTGAAATCGGACAGCCAGCCGTACGCGATCGGCGCCAGGGCGAATGCGATGATCGGCGTCGGCCTCCAAACGCCAGAGTTCGACCGATCGGCGATGCGCCCGCAGATGGGCGGTGGAGGTGGCGGAGGCGGGCGTGGCGGACGCGGCGGTTTCGGCGGACGCGGCGGCGGCATGGGCGGCCGCGGAGGCTACGGGGGGCGCGGAGGGATGGGCGGTGGGCGCGGCTTCGAGGCGCCGAAGCCGCTGAAGGTGTGGAACGTCGTCCAGCTGGCCGCGCAGTAGGGGCTGAGCTTGCTGAGCCCCGTCCCCGCGATTGCTCCGACACGTCGGGTACAATCGCTCTCGAGGGAGCCCCCATGCTGTTCAGCTCGAAGACGAAGTTGCCGGCCCGCGAGCAGGCGCTGCCGGGCCGCCCAGACAAGATGTCGGTGCCCGAGACGCATTTCGTCAACGGTGCGCGGCTCGAGCCGCCGTTTCCCGACGGCACCGAGCCCGCGCTGTTCGCGCTCGGATGCTTCTGGGGCGCCGAGCGCGTGTTCTGGCAGAGGCCGGGCGTCGTGTCAACGGCCGTCGGGTACGCGGGCGGGTTCACGTCGAACCCGACCTATCGCGAAGTGTGTTCAGGGTTGACCGGGCACGCAGAAACCGCGCTCGTCGTGTTCGATCCGGCGCGTGTCAGCTACGAGGACCTGCTGCGGCTGTTCTGGGAGAGCCACGATCCAACGCAGGGGATGCGGCAGGGCAACGACGTCGGCACGCAGTACCGCTCGGCGATCTACTACTTCGACGACGCGCAGCGCGACGCGGCGCTCAGGTCACGCGAAACCTACCAGGACAAGTTGAGCGCTGCGGGCTACGGCGCGATCACGACCGAGATCGCGCCGGCGCCCGCGTTCTACTACGCCGAGGACTACCACCAGCAGTACCTGGCGAAGAACCCCGAAGGCTACTGCGGCCTGGGCGGCACCGGCGTGGGGTCAGGCACCTTTTCTCATCTCAGTCTCATTGTCGGCCGGGCCCGTAGATGACCCGCCCGGGCCGCGCGCCGGTGTGCTGGCCGTTGTCCACGACGAGCTGGCCGTTCACGAGCACGTACGGAATGCCCTTCGGGTACTGGTGCGGCGCCTCATAGGTCGCGGTGTCCTCGATGCGCTCGTAGTCGAACATCACGAGGTCCGCGAAGCTGCCCTCGGTCAGCACCCCGCGTCCACCGAGGTGCAGCTTCGTGGCCGGCAGGGACGTCATCCGGCGGATCGCGTTCTCGAGCGTCAGGACCTTCGCCTCGCGCACGTAGCGGGCGATGATGCGCGCGAAGGTGCCGTACTGCCGCGGATGTCCGCGGCCCTGCGCGGTCTCGATGCTGCCCGCCGCGGCATCGCTGCCGACGCTGACCCACGGATACGTCATCGCCGTCCGCACGTCGTCCTCGCTCATCATGAAGTAGAGGGCATTGATCCCCCCGGTCGCCTGCGAGACCAGATCCATCACCGTGTCCTCGGGCGGCTGTTGCCGCTCGCGCGCAATGGCGTCGATGCTCAAGCCGACGTAGTGCTGGTCGCCGCCCGGCGGCATCGAGGCGATGACGATGTTCTTCCAGCTGCCCACCGCGTCGATGCGGTTGAACCAGCCCGGCGCCCCGTGCGCCATCTCGTTCCGGATGCGCGCGCGGACGGCCGGGTCCTTCAGCCGCTTGTTGCGCTCGGCCGCGCCGCCCTCGGCCGCCCACGCGGGAATGCAGGCCTCGAGGCCGGTGCTGCTCGCCGTGTACGGGTACTGGTCCGCCGTTACATCCACGCCACGCGCGCGGGCCGCGCGCACCAGCGCGTCGATCTTCGGCAGCATCGTCTTCCAGCCGGCGCGATGCGCGACCTTGAGGTGGAAGATCTCCACCGGAAGCCCGGCCTTCTCGCCGATCTCGATCGCTTCGCCGATCGCGTCGAGCACGCCGAGTCCTTCGTCTCGCACGTGACTCGCGTAGATGCCGCCGTAGCGCGCCGCAACCTTCGCCAGCTCGACGAGCTCCGGCGTCTTCGAGTACGACTCGGGCGGATAGATGAGCGCCGTCGTCAGGCCGAGCGCGCCATGCTGCATGCCGGCTTCGACGATCGCCTTCATGCGATCCAGTTCCTCCCGGCTCGGGTCGCGGTTGGCCGACTGGAGGATGGCCGTGCGCGCCTGCGCGGCGCTGACGAACGTGCCGAAATTCAGGCTGATGCCCTGCTTCTCGAGCGTGGCGAAGTAGCCGTCCAGGTCCGCGGGCGGGACCGGCGTGCCGCCCTCGCCGGCAATTGCGGTCGTCACCCCCTGGCGGACCTTGCTCTGCGCGGTGCCGTCGCGGCGCAGGACGGCGCCCGACTGGTCCATGATGTCGATGAACCCGGGCGCGACGTAGAGGCCGGTGGCATCGATGACGCGCGCGGCCGGGGCCGTGAAGCGGCCGATCCGCACGATGCGGTCGCCCTTGATGGCGAGGTTCGCGGCCACCCACGGATTGCCGGCGCCGTCGAGCACGCGCCCGCCGGTGATGAGGATGTCGTAGCCCGGCTGCGGGTAGGCGGCGAGCGCGAGGCCGGCGGTCAGTGCCGCCACCGCGACAGCGACGTGCGCGCGTCGAATCATCAGTCCGTCCTCCTTGCGCGTGCCAGCTTACCTGATGCGGCGACCGTTGCGAGGTGCCGTAAACTGAACGATGAGATCGACACGGAACGAGGACCGCATGGCGCATCGCATCTGCCCGTGGTGGCTCGGTTACCTGCTCGCGAGTCCACTGCGGCGACTCTACCAGGATCCGCGGGCGATTCTCGCACCGCATCTTCGTCCCGGCACCATCGTGATCGAAACCGGCCCCGGGATGGGGTTCTTCACCCTGGAAATCGCCCGGCTCGTCGGACCCGCGGGAAGGGTCGTCGCGATCGACGTGCAGCCGAAGATGATCGACGCGCTGAGACGCCGGGCGATGCGCGCGGGTCTGCTCGATCGCGTAGAGGCCAGGCTGGTGGCGGAGGACGCAACGGGCATGGAGGGCGCACCGCTTCTTCATCGCCGCCGCCGCTGCGCTGAAACCCGGCGGGCGCACGCTGCTGGCTGAACCGAGAGGACACGTCGGCGCGGAGGATTTCGCGAAGACATTGACCGCGGCAGAAGCGTGCGGACTGCACCGCGTCGGCATCCCGCCTGTCCGCGGAAGCCATTCCGCCCTGCTGGAGAAGATGCCTCGGCGGGTCTGAAGACCCGCGATCTCCCTACCGCGACACGAACAACCAGACCGAGACGACCAGCCCCACCGTGATCACGAAGCGGCCCACCCAGCGCGGATCGACCCGCATCGCGGTCCGGGCGCCCACGTAGCCGCCGGCGATCGCGCCCGCGGCCATCAGCGCCGCCAGCGGCCAGACGACGAGTCCCTTCGCCGCGAAGAAGACGAACGCGATGACGTTGATGAGCGCGCCGAGAATCGTCTTGAGCGCGTTCATGCGATGGATGTCGCGAAGTCCCATCAGGCCGAGCGAGGCCAGCATCAGGATGCCGATGCCCGCGCCGAAGTAGCCGCCGTAGGTCGCCACGAGCAGCTGGAACAGAAAGCCCCAGACGCGACCCGCCGTGGTCACGTGTTCGTCGACGCCCGGTGCCTGGCCGGTCCAGCGCGAGATCCGTCCGCGGGCCGCGAAGAGCAGCGTCGCGAAGAGCACCAGGAACGGCACCACGCGATCGAAGAGATCGGGCGGCGTGGAGACGAGCACGAAGGCCCCGAGCAGGCCCCCGACGATGCTGGGCACGAGCAGGGCAGGCAACAGGCCGCGGTAGAGCGAAGTCTGCCGCCGATAGGCCACCGCGCTGGCGACCGAGCCCGGCCAGAGCGCCGCAGTGTTGGTGGCGTTGGCGAGGATGGCGGGCTGCCCGGCGGCGACCAGCGCGGGAAAGGAGATGAGGCTGCCGCCGCCGGCCACCGAATTGACGGCCCCGGCGACCGTCGCCGCGAGAAACAGCCCCACGACGCCGAAAAGTGTGTGCATCGCCACGAGCGCCCGATGGTAACACCGGAAAACAGATCGGGTCTATTCTTCACTTTCTGCCACACGTTGCTGCCGCTGGGAAGGCTTGGGAAAGGCGGCGGGTAGAATAAACTTGATCGTTAAGCTACATATGAGCTAATTTATGGCTGTCCGCAAGCCTGCGATTCCGATAAATATGATCATAATTTCATAAGATGATCACATTCTGCGGAACGCGATGAAGTCCTTTGAACCTGGTTTCCTCGAACGCCAGACCGTGCCGATCTCGCTGCTGGGTACCGTGCGCCTGCTTGGCGAGTTGAAGGCCAGGCAAGGCGTCTCCAGCCAGCCTTCCCTGCAGGCGCTCGATCGGCTGCGGCAGGCGGCTCTCCTTGAGAGCGCTGAAAGCTCGAATCGCCTCGACGCCATCGTTGTGCCATTCGAACGGGTGGCGGATCTCGTTGCCAGGCGCGCGGATCCCCTGAGCCGCCCGGAGCAGGAGGTCGCCGGCTATCGCGATGCGCTCGAGCGAATAGCGTCGAACGCCGGGCAGCACGCCGTGACGCCGCAGGTCGTGCTGGAGCTGCACGCCGATCTCTATCGATTCGTGCCCGAGGGCGGCGGGCGCTGGAAGATCTCCGACGATCTGGTCACCGAGACGCAGGCTGATGGGTCGAGCGCGGTTGTCTTCACTCCGGTTCCGGCCTACACCGTCGAAGACGCGATGAACCGGCTTCACGAAGGATTGGCTCGTCTTTGGGCAGGCGGCATCGTCGACCCGCTGCTGCTGGTGCCCGCTTACCTGCTCGACTTTCTCTGCATCCATCCCTTCTCGGACGGCAGCGAGCGGGTGGCGCGCCTGCTGGCCCGACTACTCCTCGAAAAGGCCGGCTACCACGTCACCACGTTCATGTCGCTGGATCCGTTGTTCGAGAGCACACGGGCGGCCTGCTCCGCCGCGCTGCAGGCATCGTGGCGGGGCTGGCACCAGGCAAGGCACAATCTCGCGCCCTGGTGGGAGTACTTTCTCGGCGTGGTGTTGCAGGCGTACCAGGCACTGGAACGCCGGCTCGCCGTCGACTGGCCGCCACGCGGGGCAAAGCGCCAGATGGTCCTCGATGCCGTGCGTCGGCTTCCGCGTGAGTTCCGCCACGGCGATCTCGAGCGGCTCGTGCCCTCCATCAGCCGGCCGACGATCAACCGCGTGCTCCGGCAGCTGCGCACCGAGCGCGAGGTCCGCTGCGTGAAACCCGGTCGTCACGCGCGTTGGCAGCGAAGCGAGCCGCCGCCCTGAGTGCCGCGCGTCGGAGCCGGCCGTTCGGTCCAATCCGCTATACTCGTCCCATGTCCTTTCTTGCCTGTCGCGTGTTCCAGGAGGGCGGCGCGCCGGTTGCGCGCCTGCAGCAGATGGACCTCGACGCGCTGACGCCGGGCGACGTGGTCATCCGCTCGGAGTGGTCGGGTGTCAACTTCAAGGACGCGCTTGCGGTGACGGGGCGCGGGAAGATCCTCAAGCGATTCCCGCTGAACCCGGGCATCGACGTGGCGGGCCGCGTGGAGCGCTCGTCGGATGCGCGCTTCCGGCCGGGAGATCACGTGCTCGTCAACGGCATGGGCCTCGGCGAGATCGTCGACGGCGGGTTCGCCGGCATGGTGCGCGTCGCCGCCGAGACCGTGGTGCCGCTGCCACCGGGCCTCAGCGCGTTCGAGGCGATGACGCTCGGGACGGCGGGATTCACCGCCGCGCTCGCGCTCCACCGCATGGAAGTGAACGGACAGGCGCCCGACCTCGGTCCGATCGTGGTCACTGGAGCGACCGGGGGCGTGGGGTCGGTGGCGGTCTCGATGCTGGCCGCCCGCGGCTATCGCGTGATCGCCGTGTCCGGCCGTCCGGAACACGAAGGGTACCTGCGATCGCTTGGCGCGCACGAGGTGTCGACGCCCGACCTGCTGCAGCTGGGCAAACGTCCGCTCGAGAGCGTGCGGTTCGGCGGGGCGATCGACAACGTGGGCGGCGCGCTGCTCGCGGGCCTGCTACGACACGTGCAGTTGTGGGGCAACGTCGCGGCCATCGGCATGGCGGGCGCCGCGGACTTCGACGCGAACGTGTTCCCGTTCATCCTGCGCGGCGTCAGCCTGCTCGGCGCGAGCTCGGCGAACTGCCCCATGGACCTTCGTGCGGAGATCTGGCATCGCCTGGGCGGCGACGTGAAGCCGCCGCACCTTGCGCAGATCGTGGACAGCGTCGTGCCGCTCGGGGAGGTCGTCCAGGCGTGCGAGAAGGTGATGGACCGGAAGGCGCGGGGACGGATCGTGGTGGACTGCCGGGAAGGCCGGGAAGAAGTGGCGAGTAGCGAGTAGCGGGTAGGGGCAGTCGACAGTCAACCGTCGACGGTCAACCGTCGCGACGGCGCACGGTCAACGATGGACTATCAACTATCAACTATCGACTGGCTACGGCACCCACTACCCACTACCCACTACTCTCCGATCGCCTTCCGCATCATCTCCTGGAACTGCTGCCGCGTCGCCTGTCCTGCGTGGCGGTCGACGATCCGGCCCGCCGCATCAATCGCGATGGTCACCGGCACGGGCCCGGGCAGGCCGAACCGCGCGTTGATCGCGTCGTAGTCGGGGGCATCGTAGATGAGGACCGGCGCATCGATCTTGCGCTCCGCGACGAACGCCCGCATCTTCTTCAGCACCTCGTCTTTCGTCACGTCGGGGATCATCAGGTCGTAGGACACCGTCAGCACCACGGCGTTGCGGTCGCGGTATTCGCGCCCGGTCGCGAGGAACTCGGGCAGCTCGGCGACGCACGGCTCGCACCAGATCGCCCAGAAGTTCACCAGCACGGCCTTGCCCCGGTTGCGCGCAACCGCCGCAACCAGGCCCTTCAGATCGACAACGCGGATCTCGGGCTGTGCGGCGGCCGCCCGGGCGCCGCGGCGCACCACGTCGGTCGCGCGTCCGGCCGCAGCCCCACCGACCGGCAGCGCGCACGCCAGCAGCACCACGAAAACGACACGTCTGCACATTCGGAAGCCCCCAGAAACACGCAGGGGCACGGTGTCGCCGTGCCCCTCTGTCAGCCCAAAGCCTAAGGCCAAAAGCTTAAGGCCCAACGCCTAACGCCCAACCCGGCCGCCTGCTCTCTTCACGAGAGAGCTAACCGCGCTTGATCGTTCAACCGTAAGGCTTGGTCGTGGGCGTCGCAACCGGCTTGCCAGCCAGCACCGCATCGATGGCGTCGCGCACGTAGCCAGTCGCCTGCGCCCCCTTGGTCCCCTTGGGATCGTCATCGAGCGCGCCCGTATACTGCAGCGTGCCGTCCTTGTCGAGGACGAAGCAGTGCGGGGTGTTGGTGCCGCCGAACAGGTCGGTGAGCTTGTTGCCCGGATCGACCATCACCAGGAAGTTGACGCCGGCCTGCTGCACGTGGTCGCGAAGGTTGGCGTACGACCCGGTGGCGTCCGCCTTCAGCTCTCCCTGGTTCGCGTTGATCGCGATCTCGACGAGCTTGTCCCCGAACTGCTTCTGCAGTTCGATGCACTTCGGCTCGGCCAGCTTCTCGTACGGGCACACGATCGACCAGAAGTGGATGAACACCACTTTGCCGCGGTACTCGCCGAGCGTGTGGTCCTTGCCGTAGACGTCTGTCAGCGTGACATCCTTCGGCACCGTCGTGCCGATCTGGTAGGGTGTCGAGGCCTGGCCGTGGATCCGTGCGGGCGCCGCGCACACCAGAGCGGCGACGACGAGCAGCAATGCCGCGATTCTCATCCTGCGTCTCCTTGCCGGCGCGCCTGCCGGCAGGGGCGATTATACCCCGGTCCCGCCCGCCGGCAGCCACCCCCCGGCACGGGCGGGGTTCTCGCCGCCAGGCGGCACCGGCTGGTCGATGCCGCGCCGGGGTGCCGTGCTAGCATCTGGGGTTCGTTGAACAAGCCCGGAGGAAAGGCGAAGCGATGCGGCTGAGCAGCATGATTTCGGCGGTGGACCTGCATGCGTGCGGCGAGCCAGGGCGGGTGATCGTGGGCGGCGTGCTCGATGTGCCAGGCAGGACGATGTTCGAGAAGATGAAGTATTTCGAGTCGCAGGCCGACGACCTGCGCAAGCGGATGCTACGGGAGCCGCGCGGCTATCCGGCGGCGAACTGCAACCTGATCCTCCCGCCCACCCGGCCCGAGGCCGACGCCGGCTTCATCATCATGGAGCAGATGGAATATCCCGCGATGTCGGGGACCAACACCATCTGCGTGACGACCGCGCTGCTCGAAACGGGCATGCTGCCGATGCGCGAGCCGACGACCGACCTCGTGCTCGAGGCGCCCGCCGGGCTGGTCGGCGTGCGCGCCGAGTGCGCGAACGGCAAGGTGCAGAGCGTCACGTTCCGCAACGTACCGGCGTTTGCCGCGCACCTCGACCGGTCGATCGAGGTGCCGCACCTCGGCACGGTCACGGTCGACGTCGGGTGGGGCGGCATGTTCTACGTGATTGCGGACGCCGAGCCATTCGGCCTGCGCCTCACGCCAGACGAGGGACGCGACATCGTGCGCATCGGCGAGATGATCAAGGCGGCGGCGCAGGAGCAGCTCCCGGTGGAACACCCCACCATCCCGGGTATCGGCATCACCATCGCGCAGCTCTCCGGCCCGCCGTCGCGGCCCGACGCCGATCGGAAGAACGCGGTCATCGTGTCCACCGGCCGGCTGGACTGGAATCGTCCGGCCACCTGGACCGGCGCGATCGATCGGTCACCGTGCGGTACCGGGACGTGCGCGAAGATGGCGACGCTGTACGCGAAGGGAAAGCTGGCGCTCGGGCAGGACTTCCGCCACGAAGGCATCCTGGGGACCATCTTCACGGGCCGGCTGATCGAGGAAACGCCCCTCGGCGTTCACCGCGCACTCGTGCCGACGCTGACTGGCCGCGCCTGGATCACCGGCTTCGCGCAGTACGTCGTCGATCCGGACGATCCGTTTCCGAACGGCTTCACGGTGGGCGACATCTGGGGATGCTGAGTCAATAGTCAATAGTCGACAGTCCATCGTTGCGATAGCGCAACGCTCGACCATCGACCACCAACTATCGACCGTCGTCGGCAGCCCCCCCTACCGCTCAGTGCACCGTCACAATCGAGATGACCGGCGACATCTTGTAGGTGCCGTTGCCCGTCTGGATGATCGACTTGTCGCCGTCGAAGTCGAGCAGGATCGACGTCGTGGCGTTGACCGGGAGGTCGAACTCCCGGTTGAGCACGATTTGCGCGGGCGGGATGTCGATCGATGCGCTCCGGCCAGCCGGCGTCGCGATCGTCGCGGCGCACGGACCGATGGTGGCCGGGTTGTCGAAATACAGCACCGCGCTCGTGACCGTCACGCGGACCTGGGTATAGTGCCCCGCCGGCAGCGGTCCCGTCCCCAGCACGTCCTGCGCGCTGGTCAGTTGTTTCAGGTCGCACGTGCGCGAGGTGGCGCCGCCGCTGAATGCCAGCGTGGTCCAACCGCCGCCGCTGCTGTGCACGCTGATTTCGGAGAAGGTGATCAGCACCGCGCGAGCGTCGCTGAACGGGCTGTCCTTCAACATGATCGACAGCGATCCGCTCTGTGTGGCGCTCGTCGGACTGCCGCCGCAGGCGATGGCCAGGGCAAGCAGCGCCGCGGCGACGCTCGCCGACAGGAAACGGAATCTCATGGCTGGCTCCTTGTGCCTCATCGCGATATCAGTCCACCGATGCCCCGGGCAAGGACCATACCAGCGCGGCCGAGGTAGGACATCGGGCGCAAACAGGCGTGACCGCACCGGCTGTCGCGTTGTGGAAAAAGCGTCAGCCGGCCCGCAACTGTAATCGGACGAACAGAATTGTCTTGCGCGGGACCGGCTCCTCGTTCGGATACAATCGCTTCGGCTGACGCCGGATTTCGATGAGCGTTCTACTTGTCGCCATCGGCTGCGCTCTCGGCTCGGTCGCGCGCCACGCGCTCGGCGGGTTCGTGGGCGCGATGGTGCAGGAGGACCTCGTCACCCTTGAACGCGCCGAGATCCTGATGTACCGCGCTCCCGGCAAGCCGTGGAAATGAGACTGACATGAGAAAAGGCGCCAGTCCCCATTACGTCCATTACGTTTTTGGTGCGGTGATGCTCGCGGTGTTGGCGATGCCGCTTTTGGCGAAGCAGACGCCGCCCGCGGCGCCGCAGAACCCGCCGTCAGCAGGCGCCATGCCCAGCTGTCCCGAGCTCGCCCGCGCGCTGTCGGCGGTCGTCCGCAACGACAACCGGTTGCGCGACTGGCCGGATCTGGCGCGCTATCGCGAGGCCAATCGTCATCTGGCTGCGCCGCCGGCCGCGGACGGGCGCGTCGTCTTCATGGGCGATTCAATCACGGACCTCTGGCAGCAGCCGCGGTTCGGCGGCTTCTTTCCCGGCAAGCCGTACGTCGACCGCGGTATCAGCGGCCAGACGACGCCGCAGATGCTCGTCCGATTCCGGCCGGATGTGATCGCGCTCGAGCCGAAGGCCGTGGTGATCCTGGCCGGCACCAACGACGTCGCGGGCAACACCGGACCGGCCACCAACGAGGAAATCGAAGGGAACCTCGCGTCGATGAGCGAGCTCGCGCGGGCCAACGGCATTCGGGTCGTGCTCTCGAGCATCCTGCCTGTGAGCGCGCATCACCACCGCGCCGACGATCCCTCGCCGCCGCAGACCACGGCGCGGCCCATGTCGCGAATCATCGCGGTGAACGAGTGGATGAAGACGTACGCGGCCGCGCACGGCCACCTGTACCTGGACTACTTCTCGGCGATGGTCGATTCGAGCGGGGTGTTGCGCGCGGAGCTGAGCGAGGACGACCTGCATCCGAACGCGAAGGGATACGCGGTGATGGCGCCGCTTGCCGAGGCGGCGATCGCGAAGGCACTGAAGTGACGGAGGCGCTCGTGCGCAGACATCTTCCCGTATTCGCTCTCGTCCTCATTCTCGTCGCCGCGGCATTCGGCGCCGTTCGGGCGCAGGGGCCGGACGGGCTCAGCGAGGAGAACCTCAGAGGTTTCGCCTACCGGAACCTCGGACCGTTCCGGGCCGGATCGTGGATTGCGGACATCGCCGTGCCCGACCAGCCGGCCACAGCGCACCTCTACACGATGTACGTCGCGGTGCGCTACGGCGGGCTCTGGAAGACGACGAACAACGGGACGACGTTCGCGCTCGTCTTCCCGGGCGGGAGCACGAGTTCGATGGGCTGCGTCAGCGTCGCGCCATCGAACGAGAACATCGTCTGGCTGGGCACGGGCGACGCGTCGCAGGTGCGCGTGTCGATGCCGGGCGACGGCGTCTACAAGTCGATCGACGGCGGCAAGAGCTGGCAGCACATGGGTCTGCCCGACACGCAGCACATCGCGCGCATCGTCATCCATCCCACGAGGCCCGACATCGTCTACGTCGCCGCGATGGGGCACCTGTGGTCGCCGAACGGAGAACGCGGGGTGTTCAAGACGATCGACGGCGGAAAGACGTGGAGGAAGATCCTCTACGTCGACGAGACAACCGGCGTCATCGATCTCGTCGTCGACAGGAAGCAACCCGATACCCTCTACGCGGCCACCTACGACGTGCAGCGCTACCCGTGGCGGCTGGTCGAAGGCGGAGCGGGCACCGGCATTCACAAGACGACCGACGGTGGCAGGACATGGACGCGGCTCGAGGGCGGCCTGCCGAAGGGCCCCGTGGGCCGCATCGGCCTCGACATCTACCAGAAGAACCCGAAGGTCCTCTACGCGGTGCTCGAGAACCTGACCAGGCGACCGCCCACCGAGGAGGAGGCGAAGCAGGACCAGGCGCGCAAGATCGCGCCGCGCGATCGGCTGGCCGGCGGAGAAGTGTATCGGACCGACGACGGCGGGCGGACCTGGCGGCGAATGAACGCCGCGAAAGACGACGTCAGCAACAAGGCCGGGTACTCGTTCAACCAGATCCGTATCGATCAGAACAACGATCAACGCATCATCCTCAACCAGGATTCGCTGCTGAGCTCGGAAGACGGCGGCAGGACGTGGACCGGCCTGACCTGGAACTCGCGCAACCTGTTCGCGAACGCATTCGGCGACTTCCGGACGATGTGGATCGACCCGCAGAACTCGGACCGGATGATCCTCGGCAGCGACGGCGGCGTGCACGTGTCCTACGATGGCGGCAAGACGTGCGACCACTACGCGAACATCCCCGGCGGCGAGTTCTACGCCATCTCGGTGGACATGGAGGAGCCGTATCGCATCTACGGTGGCCTGCAGGATCACGATTCCTGGCGCGGGCCCGTCAGCGGCTGGTCGGGGCGTGTCGATCTCGAAGACTGGGTGACGGTGGGCGACAACGACGGGATGTACAACCAGGTGGATCCGACCGACAGCCGCTGGGTCTACAACACGTTCCAGTGGGGAGGGCACTACCGCGTCGACCAGAAGACGCACACGCGCAAGCCGATCGCGCCGGCGCGTCCCGCGGGTCAGCCGCCGCTGCGGTACAACTGGACGCCGCCGCTTCGCATCTCGCCGCACAACAGTCAGATCCTGTACACCGGCGCGCAGGTGCTCTTCCGGTCGCTCGATCGCGGCGACCACTGGGAACAGATCAGCCCGGATCTGACGACGAACGATGCGTCGAAGATCTCGCCGCCCGGCAGCACGGTGCAGTACTGCACGATCACGACGATCTCCGAGTCGCCGGTGAAGGCGGGCATCATCTGGGTGGGCACCGACGACGGCAGGGTGCAGGTCACGGAGAACCACGGCGCGACGTGGACCGACGTGACGCCGAAGATCGTGGCGGCCGGCGGGCCGGCGACCTACTGGGTGACCCGCGTGCTCGCGTCGGCGCACGAGCCAGCCACGGCCTACGTGACGAAGTCGGGCCATCGCTTCGACAAGTACGAGCCGCTCGTTTTCAAGACGACCGATTCCGGCGCGACGTGGACGGCGATTCAGTCGAACCTGCCGGCCGGCCACCCGGCGAACGTGATCGTCGAGGATCCGAAGGACAAGGATCTGTTGTTCGTCGGGACGATGGGCGGCGTGTTCGTGTCGGTCGACGGCGGCCGGCAATGGGCCGCGCTGAAGGGGAACATGCCGGTCGTTTCCGTGACCGACCTCCTCATCCATCCGCGGGAGAGCGATCTGGTGGCGGCAACCTACGGCCGCGGCCTGTGGGTGGGCGACATCGCGTGGCTGCGCGAGGCGAAGGCGGGCGCGTTCGGCGAGGACGTCCATTTCTTCGCGGTGCCGGCGTTCACGCCACCGGGCGAGAACGCGTGGGGCAACTACGAGCTGTACGGCGATCGCCACCTGTTCGCACCGAACGACGAGGGCGCGAAGCTGACCTACTTCCTGCGCGACGAGCCGGCTGGAAAGGTGACGATCACCATTGCGAATGTGGCGGGGCAGGTGGTACGGACGATCGAGGCACCGGCCAACGCAGGTCTCAACCGCGCGGAATGGAACGGCCGCGCCGGACGCACGGGCGTCGTCCCGCCCGGCGAGTACACGGCCACGCTGCAGGTGGGCGAGAAGAAGCTGGCGCAGAAGCTGGTCGTCCGCCCGCGCCTGCCGTAGTAGGGGCGGAGCTTGCTCCGCCCTCTCAACCGCGACCGAACAACCCGATGACGAGCTGCGGGCAGAAGACGAGCGCTCCGAAGCGGACGATGCGCCCGCACGCGGCCGCGCCAAGGAAGCGCGGAAAGGCCATTCCGACGGTACCTGCGGCGATCGTCGTCAGGTAGAGCGGCGGGATGCCGAGCGCGGAACTGGCGAACACGAGCGCGAGCGCGCGCAGGCGTCGCCCGCGCAGTCGCTCGCGCCATCGTTCCAGGCGCCCGGTGCGCGCAACCTTCAGCCGGCCGGTTCGAAGTCCCACCCAGTAGAGCGCGCACTTGCCGACCATCTGCCCCGCTGCAGCCACGAGCGCCAGCGCCGCCAGGTCGAGCGGCGACCGCAGCATGGCGGCGAACGACAGCGCGATCAGCTCGCCGTTGAACCAGGGCAGAATCGCGCTGACGATCGACAGTCCGAAGCAGGACGTCAGGATCCAGAACGTTTCGGGATGGTGCCACGCGTTCATTGCCATGCCTCGAGCGTGAGCTCCGCCTCGAACCACCAGCGCGGCCGGTAGACGATGCGAACGGGCACTTCGGCCAGCGGACCGTCGGTTGCGTAGGTAAGGCGGAACCCCGTTTCCGAGCGGGTCGCGCGATTCCGGATGTGGAATTCGCTCTCGATGCAGTTGTAGTAGGTCTTCGGCCCGAGCTGCAGTCGGGGGACGCTCGTCGATGTGAGCAATGTGAGATCGTAGACACCGCGGTCGTAGACGAACGCCCGGACCTGGCTGTGGGCAGGCCGCCCCGTCTTGCGGACCGCGCTGATGCTGGCGTGCATCAGATCGGCGAGCGCACCGAGGAAGCCCGGACTCGTGCCCTGCGGCACCTGGATGCGCGCCGTGGGTTCGCCGCCTTCCGGCAGCCGGCCGAGAACGACTCCCACGTCCCGGAACGTGAAGTTCTCATCCAGCGCGATCCTGACGACCTGTAGTGGTATTCGCCGGTTGCGGGCAGGCGCGGGGTTGCCGTCCAGCGCGCGAGTGCCGCCGGCGCCGAGGCGCGGCCGACCTCGTGCGCGCCGCCGAGCACGACGACGGCGAGGATCACGGCCGCCGCCTGCCGAACGCCGTCGCTCCGGTTGCGTCGCCTCGGTGTCATCGTCCACCTCGCTTTCGCGCTCACAGGGCGAAGAACAGGACCACGAACAGCGCCCAGGTCATGGCGTACGGAGGAAGGAAGTACCGGCGCCAGGTCATCCAGGCCTGGAACGGTCCGGTCATCGAACGGAATTTCCCCGGCACGTAGCCGCGCACCAGGATCTTGAAGAGCAGCTCGTTGAACATCCGCTCGCCGCCAATCGCACACAGCAGCAGGAACAGCGGGCTGGCGGTGTGAGCCGAGGCAATCAGGCCCGCGACGGCGCCGGATACGGGGCTCTTGAGAAACTTGTGGAAGTAGAACCCCTCGATCGTTCCGTCCTTGTAGGCACCGGTCGCTGCGAGCGCGAGGCCGATGCCGCCGCCGAAGATCAGGCCGCTTGCCGGCGCGGACATGCCGTCGCAGAGGAACTCGAACAGCCTGCAGAGGCCGTAGATCGACGCCAGGAAGCCCGAGCCCCAGAACAGGCGCGCCAGCGGGTTGTGGATGACCCGCCCGAGGCCGTGCATCTGGGTCGGGATGCGGAATCCCTCCTGCGGTTCGACGCGCAGGAACAGCTTCCAGAACTCGGTGACGATCCGCGACAGCGCGAAGACCGACACGTAGAGGACGAACGGGGTCTGCCCGTCCGAGAGGTGCAGCGCGGCCAGCGCGAGCGCCGCGGCCATCGCGATGACGAGTTCGCGAAGGAATCGTCGCGGCAGGAACGACTCGTGCGGCGAGTCCTTGTAGGCGCCGTACAGCGCCGCGTGAAGACCCGCGGCCAGCCCGATGATGACGACGACTGCCGTGGACATGGTGACCTCCCACGCCACCAGGCCGCACGGCGTGACCGCGCCGCGGGTGTGGCGTTCCTACCGGCAGCTGCGCCAAATCGGGGAGAAGCGGCTCAGTGAAGATGGATCGGGACGAATCCTGGTGCGGGTTCTGCGCAAGGCAGCCGAGCGGCGGCCGATGCGACTTCTCGACTGTGCGGTAAACGGGCTGGAGCCCCCTTACGGGCTGGAGCGTGTGCGCGAGTGCATCCGACGCAGAAACTGAAATTCGTCCCGATCTGATTTTTCCCGTGCCTATAATGGGCCGCCTCAGCCGAGAGCCGAAAGCCGAAGGCCTGAAGCCGAGAGCCCAAAGCCCAGGGAGCAGCAGCGTGGCGTCGTACCAGTACATCTTCACGATGAAGGGCCTCACCAGGGTCCATCCGCCCGACAAGGTGGTCCTCAAGGACATCTGGCTGTCGTTCTTCCCCGGGGCGAAGATCGGCGTGCTGGGCGCCAACGGCGCCGGCAAGAGCACGCTGTTGCGCATCATGGCGGGTCTCGACAGGGACTTCGGCGGCGAGGCGTTTCCCGCCGATGGCGTCTCCATCGGGTTGCTGCCGCAGGAGCCCGAGCTCGACGCGGCGAAGGACGTGCGCGGCAACATCGAGGACGGCGTCGCCGAAACGCGCGCCCTGCTCGCGGAGTACGACCGCCTGTCGGAGCGCCTTGGAGAAGACCTGTCGCCCGACGAAATGGAGAAGGCCCTCGAGCAGCAAGGCCGGTTGCAGGATCGCATCGAGGCGGCGGGCGCGTGGGATCTCGATTCGCGCGTCGAGCTGGCCATGGACGCGCTTCGCGTGCCGCCGCCGGATGCCGACGTCCGGACGCTCTCGGGCGGCGAACGGCGCCGGGTCGCGCTGTGCCGGCTGCTGCTGCGCTCGCCCGATCTGCTGCTGCTCGACGAGCCCACCAACCACCTCGACGCCGAATCGGTCGCATGGCTCGAGCGCTTCCTCCAGGATTACAGGGGCACGGTCGTCGCCGTCACCCACGATCGCTACTTCCTCGACAACGTCGCCGGCTGGATCCTGGAGCTCGATCGCGGCCAGGGCATCCCGTGGAAGGGCAACTACTCGTCGTGGCTGGAGCAGAAGCAGCAGCGCCTCGAGCACGAGGAGAAGCAGGAAGCCCGGCGGCAGCGGACGCTGTCGCGCGAGCTCGAATGGATCCGCATGTCGCCTCGCGCGCGGCAGGCCAAGGGCAAGGCGCGGCTGAACGCGTACGAACAGCTGCTGGCCGAGGATCCGACGCAGCGCATCGACCGCGGCGAGATCTACATCGCGCCCGGCCCGCGGCTGGGCGATGTCGTCGTCGAGGCCGAGCGGGTGCGCAAAGGCTACGGCGAGAAGCTGCTCATCGACGATTTCAGCTTCAGGCTGCCGCGCGGAGCCGTCGTGGGCGTCATCGGCCCGAACGGCGCCGGGAAGACGACGCTGTTCCGACTGATCACGGCGCAGGAGCCGCCGGACGCCGGCACGCTGCGAGTCGGCGAGACGGTGCAGATCGGCCACGTCGATCAGAGCCGCGACGCGCTCGATCCCGACAAGACGGTGTGGGAAGAGATTTCGGGCGGGCTGGACGAGATCCAGATCGGCAAGCGCGCCGTCTCATCGCGCGCCTACGCGTCCTGGTTCAACTTCAAGGGCCGGGACCAGCAGCGCAAGGTCGGGACGCTGTCGGGCGGCGAGCGCAACCGGGTGCACCTGGCGACGCTGCTGCGCGGCGGCTGCAACCTGCTGCTGCTCGACGAGCCGACCAACGACCTCGACGTCGATACGCTTCGCTCGCTGGAGGACGCGCTGCTGGCGTTCGCCGGCTGCGCGGTGGTCATTTCGCACGATCGGTGGTTCCTCGATCGCATCGCGACGCACATGCTGGCCTTCGAAGGCGACAGCCAAGTGGTGTGGTTCCAGGGCAATTACCAGGATTACGAGGCCGATCGCCGCCGCCGGCTGGGCGCCGACGCCGATCGGCCGCACCGTGTGAAGTACCGGAAGATGACGCGGTAAAGGAGTGCGAGGTGCGGAGTGCGGAGTGCGGAGTGCGACGTGCGAAGTGCGACAGGGAACGTTGCGGCCGAGTTTGGGGGGAACAACGGCCGTGCTGGATAGGCGGGCAATGCACATGACGGACGACCGCCGTCGTGATCGCTCTCGCGGCTGCCTGCTCGGCCTGGCGGTGGGCGACGCGCTGGGCACGTCGGTGGAATTCTCGCCGCCGGGCAGCTTTCCGCCGCTTGTCGACATCGTCGGCGGCGGCCCGTTCAACCTGCGGCCCGGTGAGTGGACCGACGACACGGCGATGGCGCTGTGCCTCGCTGAGAGCCTTGTCGAGAAACGGACGTTCGATCCGGTCGATCAGCTCGAACGCTACGTGCGCTGGTGGCGCCACGGCCACATGAGCTGCAACGGCAGGTGCTTCGACATCGGCAACACGGTGAGCACCGCGCTCGCGCGCTTCGAACGCACGCACGAACCGTATCCCGGGGTGTCCGATGCCATGTCGGCCGGCAACGGCTCGATCATGCGGCTCGCGCCGGTCGTGATCTTCTACGCGGCATCGCCGCCGGGTCTGGAAACCCGGCCTGCCGCGGGAGCGCGGCCCTCCAGGCCCGTGGCACGCAAGGCGATCGATTTCGCCGCGGCGAGCTCGCGGACGACACACCGGTCGAGAGAAGCGGTCGATGCGTGCAGGTTCATGGCGAGCCTGCTTCTCGGGTTGCTGGACGGCCGGCCGAAGGAGCAGGTGCTGTCGCCGGACTACGAGGCGGTACCCGGGCTGTGGGACGTCGAGCCGCTCGAGCGCCGGGTGGCGAAGATCCGTCGCGGGTCGTTCAAGGAGCGGCAGCCGCCACGGATCCGCGGCAGCGGCTACGTGATCGCGACGCTCGAGGCCGCGCTCTGGGCCTTCTGGAATTCGCACGACTTCCGGGAGGGCGCGTTGCTCGCCGTCAACCTGGGCGAGGACGCCGACACGACCGGGGCGGTCTACGGGCAGATTGCAGGCGCGGCGTACGGCATGTCGGGGATCCCCGACCCGTGGCTCGCGAAGCTCGCGTGGCGCGATCGAATTATCGCCTTCGCGGACGCGCTCTGCCCGCCTCACCCGTAGGGCGGGCCTTCAGGCTGTAGAATAGTGGGCCCATGAAACTCGCCTTCATCGGAACTCACGGCGTGGGCAAGACCACGCTCTGCTACGACCTCGCGTCGGTGCTCAAGCGGCAGGGGATCAACGTGGACATGGTGAAGGAGGTGGCCCGCCTCTCGCCGCTTCCGATCAACCGCAAGACGTCGCTCGACGCGCAGATGTGGATCCTGACGACGCAGATCGCCGAGGAGATCCGCTCGGCCGCCCACCACGACGTGGTCGTCTGCGATCGCAGCGTGCTCGACAACTACGCCTACATGATGTTCGCCTGCGGCAGGCAGAAGCCGATCGAGCGCTTCGTCGATCACTGGATGAAGAGCTACGACCTGCTCTTCAAGGTGCCGATTTGCGGCGCGGCCGATGCCGATGGCGTGCGCGACACCGACGAGTTCTTCATGCGCCACATCGATCAGCTGGTCGACACGCTGCTGGCCGAGCGCAAGCTCCCGCACGAGCGGCTGCCCGACGGCCAGCGGGACGGTTGGATCGACATCGTCAAGAGCGTCGTCCTGCGGCACCCGCAGCTGGCGTCGCGGCTGATCTGACCTGGCGCTTGCCACCGGTCTCGGGGTCCCCAGCGCGGCTGCCGCGCTGGGGGCCCCGCTGAAGACCGGCGGTCCCACGAAATCACCTGAAGACCGGCGGTCCCACAGAAGCACCTGCAGACCGGCGGTCCCACGAAATCACCTGAAGACCGGCGGTCCCACAGGAGCAGTTGTGGGACTTCCGGGCTTCAGCGCCGTTGCCACCGGTCTGCAGACCGGCGGTCCCACAGAGTCAGTTGTGGGACTTCCGGGCTTCAGCCCGGGAGCGATCGTTGGTCACCACCCGCACGATCGCCGTCGCGAAGGGCCGCATCCTGATCGTTGCGTCGGCCAGCCTTCCCGCCGTGCGATCTTCCTCGATGCGATCCACGCGAATGGGCACGGTGGGCCGACTTGCGATGATACGCGCCATCGCTGGCCGCGCGGACGCGTTGTAGAGCCGCGCGATCAGCTCGCCTCGCTGCCCGCCGGATCGAATCGACGACACCACGACACCCGGGCCTTGCACCCTGAAGGTTGCCCGCGGCATCGGCGCCCGCGGGAGGACGACGTAGGCCAGCAGCGGCTGCTCCTGCTCGGCGCCGAACTGCCTGATCGCCACCTCGTCTATGCTTGTCCCTGTCCCTGGCCCTGGCTCTGACGCTGACCCTGACGCCGCGCTCGCGCTTGCACGTGTGCCCGCGTTCGCGCTGCCCCCGTGCGGCTTCAACGCGAAGCGAAACACCAGCGGTCCCTCCTGGTCGGCCTTGTAGTTGGTGTGCCAGTAGTTGTTGAGCAGGTAGGCGTAGACGGCCGGACCGTCCGCCGTGCCGGTCCGCCACGTCCGTTGCCGCACCTTGGGGTCGATGCGTTCGTCGGTCAGCGCGCCGATCTCGACGAGCGGCGCATCGAGCGTGGCGAGGGAGATGCCCGCCGTGCCGGTGGACACATCCACCACGCTGTGCGCACCGATGAAATCGCGGCACGAGCCGTCGATCTGATCGCGCTCGACAACCACCACCGCCGCGCCTTCGTCGACGCGGACGGTGGCCCCCGGCAGGTTGAAGGGAAAGGCGACGTGTGCGCTCTCCTTCGCGCGGACCGCGGTCTTGTCGAGCGTGTCTTCGATGTTCACGACCGTCTGGCCGGCGGTCAGCGTGACCCGGCGGACGAGCGAGCGGACACCCGGCGCGGCGCTCTCGATGCGGACGGTCGCCACCAGCGGTCCCGCGTCTTCGACGCTCGCTCGCGCCGGCCCCGCCGGCTGCGCCTCGGCCGGATCGCGGCCGGGAACGTACAGGTAGCTGTTGAGGCCGCGCGACGCGGGGACGAATTCGGGGCTCGCCGCGCCCGAGAATGCGAGACGCAACGTGCGGATGTCACCCGTCCCGGGGTCGACGCCGACGCGCACGAACTCGTTGGCCATCGTGAGATCGCCTTCGATCTTCACGGTGCGGCGGGACGTCGACGCGGCGCCGCCGGAGAGCAGGAGGCGAATCGCGCCCAGTGGGGGGACGCGATCGACGAGCACCGCGAGCTGCCCGTCCTTCAATCGCTGGCTCGGCACCGGGCGTCCGTTTGCGCCGGTCACACGATCCCGGGCTGCGCTGGTATCCGCCGGCAGCAACACCACCCCGCCGCGCGGCCACGAGAGCGTGTTGGCGATCTCGATCGTGGTGGGAGCGGTGGGGCGGGGCTTTAGCCCCGCCAGCGGCCGTTGCGCCACGGTGGCGGCGGTCGCCGTCTCCAGCAGCGCGCGTGATCGCCTGTCCGCCTCGACGGCGAACTGCCGCTTGTAGAGCCACTGCCCGACGACGTCGGCGCGATCCGGCTGGCTGACGCTGTCGGCGGCGCCCCAGGTGTGCTCGTGCCACAGGAGCACGTTGCGCCACGCCTCGGCCTGCTCGTCCTCGCGCGAGGGAGATCGGGCCGGCGCGCGCAGGCACCAGAGCGTTTCGGCCTGCACCAGCCGCCGCGCGCTCGCGCGGACGAGCGCCTCCTCGCCGGCGCTGGACACCGCGCCGTCTTCCCAGTACGGCGTCATGTCGCCCGCGAGCGTCGGCAGTTGCGCGCCGTGCCGCCGCTCGAACTCGGCGAACATCGCGTCGGCGGTGTTGATGACGAGCTGCGGCCACTCGAACGTCTCGTTCCACGCCTTCACGAAATCGGGCAGCTCGGGATCGACGGGGCCGTTGTCGCCGCCGATCGTGTAGCGGACCTGCACGAGGTCCCACGCGTAGCCGGCCGCGTCGAGATCGCGCACGTAGTCGAGCAGCGGGAGGCGCCCGGCTTTCGCGATCGATCCCATGTTGAGGCCGTGGAACCACGAGTAGCCGCGCCCCGCCATCCAGAAGAGGAGGCGCTCGTTGCCCGAGGGCGATGCCCACCAGAACGGCCGGTCGCCGAGCGCGTTGAGCGTGTGGCCGATGCGGTCGCCGCGGTCGGGCATCGACGGCATGAAATTCGGGCCGCTGCTGAAGTAGCGGACACCGCCCTCGGCGAGCGCGCGCACCGAGGTCCAGCTCAGGCCGGGGATGTCAGTGTGCATCGCGGATCGGATCGGCGGCAGGCCGTACCGGGCGCGCATCTGCCGCGCCGCATCGGTCCAGTGCGAGAGCTCGTCGGGCGAGGCAAGGCCGGTCAGGATGCTCGTGTAGTTGGCCTGCAGCCCGATGGCGCCGTGCCTGACCGCGTCGATGAACGCGGCCCGTTCGCCCTCGGGCGCCTGGCGCAGGTAGCTCTCGACCGACCACAGGCCTTCGACATTCCACTTGAAGCGCGCCTCTTCCGGATAGGCCGCCGTCTTCTGCGCCAGCGCCACTGCGTCGCGCAGGTTCTTCCACTGCTTGCGCTCGACCTCCGGCTGCGGGTCGGAGTAGCCGATGTCCACGTGTGAGTGCGGCAGCAGGTGAATCTCCCAGCGCCGCACGGGCGTCATCGACAGCGTCGCCTCGAACACCTGCCGGCCGCCTTCTTCCACGCTGACCGGCGCCTGCACCGGCGCGACGGTTGGCGCCGGGATGAACACCGACGTGTACGCGGGACCGATCGTGCCCGACCAGAGGACCGTCTGTCCGGACACTACCCGCGCCGGCTCCGCGTTGGCGATGCGACTCGTCTCCAGGCGCAGGACCCGCTGCCCGTCCCGCAGGATTGCCTGCTCGGCGAGCACGCGCGTCCAGTCGCGGACCGGCTGCAGGAACGTCATGTAGTAATCCTGGCTGCCCGCGGCTTCGCCCACCACCGAGAAGCGCGGACGTCCGGACGAGACGAGCCGCGCCGGCACTGAGAAGACCATCAGGCCGAACAGCTCGTTGAAGGTGCCCACTCTCGTCGTCTTGAACGAGAGGGTCGCGTCGCACTCGCCTTTCACCGACCATTCGCGGTCGTTGGTGTCCCGGCCAGACGCGAACGTCGCGCACGGCGTCCCGTTGATCGAGAGCGTGAACCGATGCGCGCCGTAGCCGGAGGCGAGGCCGGCGTGCCAGATGAAATTGACGGTCTCGCCTGGCGCGGCGGCCGGCGGCTGCGTGGTCTCCCATTCGATTCGCTTCTGTCCGTCGGTCGCACGCGTGAGCAGCGCGCGCGCCTGGCCGGGATAGGCCGATGGATAGGGAATGACTTCTCCGGAGATGTAGCTGGCGTAGCCGGGCACCCACCGATCGGGGATGCTGACCGGCGTGCGCGAGATCTCCTGGCCCTGCGCGGGCAGCGCGCGCGCCGCCGCTGCACGCGCGGGCACGGCACGCTCGTCGACCCGGTGCCTGGTCTTCGCTGCGCGTCCGTAGGCCCCGAGCTTCAGCTCCCCCGGTTTCGCGTAGGCCCCGAGCTTCAGCTCCCCCGGTTTCGCGTAGGCCCCGAGCTTCAGCTCGGGGCCCGCCAGCACGAGGCACGCCGCGACGATCCACACCACGCGCCGGACACACGCATCAACCATGGCGTCCTCCCGGGGAGAAGAAGGCTCCAGGCTCCGGGCTTCTGGCTCCTGATTCCTGATTCCTACGACGTATGCCTGTCAGATGTGGCTCGAGGCCCTTAGCCAAGCCAGGCCCAAGCCATAAGCCATAAGCCTTAGGCCGACTGCGTCACGACCCAGGCTTTCGGAACAACACGAGGTACATGTTCGCGGACCAGTCGCGGATGGTGCACACGTGGCTGAAGCCGGCGCCGGTCAGCTCGTCTATCACGGTTTCGGCGCGCACGCCGTGCCCGCCGCGATTTGCCGGCACTCCCGACGGGGGCTGCCGCCAGGGAACGGCGCAGCAGCGGACCATTGCGCATACTTCATCATGCCCGTCCTGCGCTCGGTTTGTCACGCGAACGTGGAGTATTCTCATGGTCGCTGATCGCCGGTTGCCGCTACGGCACCGCTGGGCTTATGAACCTCCGATACACCAGGCTGGCCGCGGTCGTGGCGCTGGTCGCCACCGTCATCGCGGTGTGCGTCTTTCTCTTCTTCCTTCACCGCGCGCGTCCGCCGCAGCCCCAACCGGTCCGATGGCCGACCGTCGTGACCACGCTCGCAGGCGTCGGCGCGCCCGGTTTCGCCGAGGGGCGCGGCCACCAGGCCGCTTTCGCGGATCCGTTCGGGGTCGCGGTGGACGCGGCGGGCCATACCTACGTGGCCGATGGCGGCGACAACAACCTCATCTGGCGGATCGATCCTGACGGACTCGCACGGGTCATCGCCGGCGGGCCTGAAGCGTTCTTCGACGGCGCCGCCCGGTCTGCGGCGTTCAATACGCCGTCGGGACTGGCCCTGGACGCGGCGGGCAACCTGCTGGTCGCCGACACCGGCAACCATGCGATCCGACGGGTCACGCCCGGGGGCGAGGTCAGCACGGTTGCCGGAAACGGCGAGCCGGGCAACACGGATGGACGCGGCCGCGAGGCGCGCTTCAACGGGCCGATCGGTGTCGCCGTCGCGCCAGGTGGCCGCATCGTCGTGGCCGACACCTACAACGACTGCATCCGGCTGATTGCGTCCGACGGCCAGGTGAGGACGATCGCGGGCGGCAGCGCAACCGGCTACCGCGACGGGGCCGCCGCGCAGGCGCTCTTCGACACGCCATCGGGCGTTGCCGTGGACGGTGACGGCGTCATCTATGTCGCCGACACGGGCAACGACGTGATTCGGCGTATCGGCCGCGACGGCCAGGTGACGACGCTGGGGGCGGTGGCGGGCGGCGCAGGCGGGACGTGGCAGCGCGCCGAGCTGTTCTGGCCCGTCGGCATCGCCCTGAAATCAGATCGGGACGAATCAGGAAGTGAAACTGGTCCCGATCTGATTTTCGTCGGCGACGCCACAGGCCGCGTGGTGGCGCTCTCGGCGGCCGGCGGCCAGGTGCTCAACGTCGCGGGCGCGGCGCCGGACTTCGCCAACGCCACGGGCGGCGGCGCGAGACTCCGCAATCCGACCGGCATTGCGGTCGCTCCCGACGGCAGCCTGCGTGTCGCCGACAGCGACAACTTCGTGGTGCGTCGTCTCACGCGCCCCGGCGATCGCGTCCCCCCGGCGGACATCGACTTCACGCCGATGCCGTGGCTCACGTCGGCGACACTGAAGATTGCCGCGCTGCCGTGGCCGCTCGACCCGCAGCACGGCTGGCACGAGCTGGCAGCGACGCTGGGAGAAGCGCGGGGCAGCCCCGGCGGCGACGGGCGCGAACGCCTGCACACCGGCGTCGATGTCCGCGGACCGGTCGGCGCCATCGTCCGCGCCGTGCACGATGAGAAAATCGAGCGGCCGATTGGCGCCACCGCCTTCGACGGTGCGAACGAGGCGCTGCGCATCGGCGTCGTGTCGTACGTCCACGTGCGGATCGGGCGCACGGCCGGAGGACACATTCTCGATCCTGCACGCTTCTCGGTGGTGAACGACGATGTCGGCCGGCCGGTGCGCGTTCGCGTGCGGCGCGGAACCAGGTTCCACGTCGGGGATGCGATCGGCAGCGTGAACAGGTTTGCGCACGTTCACCTCGATGTCGGCCCGCACGGTGCCGAAATCAACCCGCTCTCGCTGCCGCTCGAGGGCTTCCACGACGCCGTGGCGCCGACCATCGTGCCCAGGGGCATCGAACTGTACTCGGAGGCGGGCACTCGCATCGTGCCGCCTCGCCGCGGACCGGTTCCCGTGTCCGGCCGCGTCGCCATCGTGGTCGAAGCCTACGACCGGGTGGACGGAAACGGGGCCAGGCGAAAGCTGGGCGTCTACAAGCTCGGCTACCAGGTGCTTGGAGCGGACGGCGTGCCCGCGCCGGGATTCGACCAGCCGCGCATGACGATCGAGTTCGATCGCCTGCCGGCCGAGGCTGATGCGCCCCGCCTCATCTACGCGGATGGCAGCGGCATCGCGGTGTACGGCGCCAGGACCACCCGTTTCCGCTACATCGTTACCAACGCCCTGCACGACGGACACGTCACCCAGGGGTTGTGGGACGCGTCGCAGCTGCCCGTCGGCGACTACCTGCTGCGCGTCATCGCGGCCGACTGGTCGGGAAACGAGACAACGCGGGACGTGGCGGTGCGGGTGCGCTGAAGGTCGCAGCGAAGGCGGGATATACTCGTCCTGATGGATCAGCCAGCAAGACGAACGGCGCTCGTCACCGGCGCGTCGGCCGGGATCGGCGAAGCGCTGGCCCGGGTGTTCGCCGAACACGGCTTCGACCTGGTGTTGGTCGCGCGCCGGGAGGAGAGGCTGCAGGCCCTCTCACGCGAGCTCGGCGACCGGTTCCAGGTCGACGCGCGGGTCCTCGTCGCAGATCTCGCGGATCCGGCGGCGCCCGCCCGCATTTTCGAGAAATGCCGGGCCGGCGGCCACCAGGTGGACGCGCTCGTGAACAACGCGGGGTACGGTCTCGGCGGCCGGTTTCTCGACTCGAGCTGGGACGCTCATGCGCGGTTCATCCAGGTGATGGTGACCGCTCCGGCGGAGCTGACCTGGCGTTTCCTGCCCGGCATGCTCGATCGCGGCTACGGCCGCATCATCAACGTCGCCTCGCTTGCCGGCCTCGTGCCGGCCGGCGCCGGGCACGCGCTCTACGGCGCGTCGAAGGCGTTCATGATCAAGTTCTCGGAGTCGGTGGCGCTCGAAACGCGCCGCCACGGGGTGCACGTCACCGCGCTGTGCCCGGGGTTCACCCACACCGAGTTCCACGACGTGAGCGGCACGCGGGAACTCGTCAGCCAGTTGCCGAAGTGGATGTGGATGGACGCGGAGAGCGTGGCGCGCGACGGGTACGACGCGGTGATGCGCGGGCAGATTGTCCGCGTGCCCGGCCGCAAGAACCGGACGATCGCCCTGCTCGTCCGGCTGCTGCCGCCCTCGCTGCTGACATCGGTCGCCAGGCGGCAGGGCCGGCGGTTTCGCAAGGCAGGGGAGTGAGGGTCTCGCCGCAGGCGAGCGAAGGCGGGAGGAGATTCATGAGCACCGGGAAACTCACGAAACGATGCGTGGCAGCACTGGTGGGCCTGTTGGTCGCCCTCGGCTCGGCATCCGCGCTGGTCGTCTATGCGCAGGCGGAGCAGTCGGCCGGCGCGCGTGCGGAGCTGAAGAACGGGAAGGGCGAGACGGTCGGCACCGTGCAGCTGACCGAAACCCCAGCCGGTGTCCTGCTCCACGGAACGCTGTCGAACCTGCCGCCGGGTGCGCACGCATTCCACATCCACGACGTCGGCCAGTGCGAACCGCCCGATTTCAAGTCGGCGGGCGGCCACTTCAACCCGGGCAGCCAGCATCATGGCTTTGCGAACCCGGACGGACCGCACGCCGGTGACCTCCCGAATCTCTACGTGCCCGAGAGCGGGAAGCTCGAATTCGACGCGCTGGCCCGAGGCGTCACGCTCGGCGCCGGTTCCACCAGCCTCTTCGATGCCAACGGCTCGTCGCTCGTCATTCACCAGGCCGCAGACGACTACAAGACGGACCCGGCGGGCAACGCCGGCGCGCGGCTGGCGTGCGGAGTGATCGTGAGGTGAGGGGGAGCGCCGGTGTTGACAGGCGCGCCCGATCGCATACATTCTCCGGTGCAACAGGAGCAGTCGCATGGCTGACAAGCTTGCATTCGAGGAACTGAAGCACAAGACGGTGATCGAGCTGCGGGAGATCGCGGCCGGCATGCCGCAGGAAGCGCTCAAGGGCCACACGCAGATGAACAAGGAGCACCTGCTCACGGCCATCTGCCACGCGCTCAACATCGACATGCACGCACACCACGAGGTGGTCGGCGTCAACAAGTCGGAGATCAAGGCGCAGATCCGCCAGCTGAAGAAGCAGCGCGAGGAGACAATCGGCGCGGGCGACCACGATCAGCTGCACATGATCCGGCGTCGCATCCACCACCTCAAACGCGAACTCCACAAGGCGACGGTTTGAACTGGCTCCAGGCTCCGGGCTCCAGGCTCCAGGGGGGCCGGCCGCGCGTCAGCCGGGCCGTAAGCCTCAAGCCGTGAGCCCTAAGCCGGTTTTCCTCGGAGAAGCGCTGATGTACACACTCGTGCTGCTGCGCCACGGCGAGAGTGCCTGGAACCTGGAGAACCGCTTCACCGGGTGGGTCGACGTGGACCTCTCCACCAGGGGCGCGCAGGAGGCCGCCGACGCGGCGAGGCTGCTCGCCGGTGCGAACCTCACCTTCGACGTTGCCTACACGTCGGTCCTGAAGCGCGCGATCCGCACGCTCTGGATCGTGCTCGACCGCATGGACCTGATGTGGATCCCCGTGCACCGCAGCTGGCGCCTGAACGAGCGCCATTACGGCGCGCTGCAGGGCCTGAACAAGGCTGAGATGGCGCAGCAGTACGGCAACGAGCAGGTGATGATCTGGCGCCGCAGCTACGCCACGCCGCCGCCGCCGCTTGCGCCGGACGATCCCCGCTACCCGGGGCACGATCGGCGCTACGCGGATCTGACGCCCGAGCAACTCCCCCTGTGCGAGTCGCTGAAGGACACCGTCGAGCGGTTCCTGCCCTACTGGCACGAGACGATCGCGCCGACGGTGCGCTCCGGCAAACGCGTGCTCATCGCCGCCCACGGCAACAGCCTGCGCGCGCTCGTGAAGTACCTCGACAACGTCTCCCACAAGGACATCGTCGACCTGAACATCCCGACGGGCATGCCGCTCGTCTACGAGCTGGACGATGAGCTGAAGCCCATCAGTCACTCCTACCTGGGCGACCCGGAGACCGTGGCCAGAGCGGCGGACGCCGTGAAGCGCCAGGGGCACGTGGGGTAACACCTGGTCGATCGGGTCGAACGCGGTCTCGTCACGCTGAGCGATCCGCTGTTCAGCGTCATCGCGGCGGCACAGCAGGTGAGCGACCGGAGCGGCGGCGCGTTCGACATCACCGTCTGACCGCTCGTGAGGCTGTGGGGATTCCACGACAAGAAGCCGCACGTGCCCACCGACTTGGAACTGCAGGCCGTGAAACCGCTGGTCGATCACCGGAACCTGCTGCTCGACGAGGTCTCGCACACGATCCGGTTCGCCCGGCCGGGTGTCGAGATCGATCTAGGCGGCATCGCGAAGGGATTCGCGGTGGAGCTGGCGGCGAACGTGCTGAAGCGCCACGGCCTGGCCGGCTTCATCGACGCGGGCGGCAACCAGTGCATGCTCGGCCTGCCCCCCGGCAAATCCGCATGGACAGTTGGCGTGCGCGACCCGGATCGCGCCGACGCCTTGATCGGCACGATCGACAGTCCCGGCGGCTCGGTCTCGACGTCGGCTGGCTACGCGACGTTCCTGACGGGGGGCGGGAAGCGCTACGGCCACATCATGGACCCGCGTGCCCTGCATCCCTCGGACGCCTGCCTCAGCGTCACCACCATCGCTCCTGACGGCACGCTGGCCGATGCCGTCTCCACCGCGGCCTACGTCCTCGGCTCCGAACGCGGCCTCGCGCTCATCGACTCCTTTCCCGACATGGCCGGCCTCATCGTCTATCGCGCGGCCGACGGCAAGGTGGCGATCGTGATGTCGAAGTCGCTGGAAGGACGGTTCCACCGGATCGCCGCCAGCCCCCGGTCCCTGGTCCCCAATCCCTAGAAGTGGTTTCAAAACCCGTCCGGGTCCTGTCCGCCCGCGGCCACCCGCATCGGTCTTGAAACCACTTCTAGTCCCTGGTCCCTGGTCCCTCCGATAGTCGACAGTTGATAGTCGACGGGTCAATCGGTGACCGGCGGCGCCCTCGCAACGATGAACCATTGACTGTTGACTATTGACTGGCCAGTCCCTGGTCCCCGCTCCCAGCGTGCTATCCTCGCCTCCGAGGAGGAGCCCGTGCGCAAGATCATCTGCCGGTCCCTGCTGCCGGTCGTCGCCGTCGCCGCGCTGCTCGCGACAAGCCTGCCTGTCCTGCTGCGTGCCGCGCCGCAACAGAAACCCGAGACGCCCGCGCGCAGCGAGGCGCCCGCGAAAATCGCGAGCATCGAGGACAAGACCAGGGGCCTGCAGAAGCTGGACGGCTACTTCCCGATGTACTGGGACCGGGCGGCCGGCACGCTGTGGCTGGAGATCCCGAGGCTCGAGACCGAGGTGCTCTACATCAACGGCCTATCGGCCGGCATCGGCTCGAACGACATCGGCCTCGACCGCGGCCAGATCGGCGCGACACGCATCGTCCGGTTCGAGCGCGTCGGGACGAAGGTGCTGATGGTGCAGCCGAACTACCGGTTCCGCGCCACCGGCGGCAGCCCGGACGAAGCGCGCGCCGTGCGCGAGTCGTTCGCGACCTCCGTCATCTGGGGCTTCAGCGTCGGCGCGCAGACCGGCGGGCGCGTGCTCGTGGACCTCACCGATTTCCTGCTGCGCGATGCCACCGGCGTGGCCAACCGCCTGCGCCCCGCGACGTTCCGCGTCGATCGCACCCGCAGCGCGGTGTACATGCCGAACACGAAGGCGTTTCCGAAGAACACCGAGATGGACGTGACGCTGACGTTCACCGCGGAGGGCAGCACCGCGAACGCGGGCGGCGGGTTCGAGCGCGGATCGCTCAACTACGTCGCGCCGGCCACCGATGCCGTCACAGTGCGCCAGCACCACTCACTGGTGGAGTTGCCCGATGGCAACTTCGAGCCGCGCAAGTTCGATCCCCGCGGCGGCTTCATCGACTTCACCTACGAAGACTACTCCGCGCCGCTCGGTGCGCCGACGACGCAGCGGTTGATCGTCCGGCATCGGCTGCAGAAGAAGGATCCGGCCGCGAAGGTCAGCGACCCGGTCAAGCCAGTCATCTACTACCTGGATCGCGCCGCCCCCGAGCCGATCCGCTCCGCGCTGCTCGAGGGCGCGCGCTGGTGGAACCAGGCGTTCGAGGCGGCCGGCTTCCGCAACGCCTTCCGCGTCGAGCTGATGCCGGAGGGCGCCGACCCGATGGACGTCCGTTACAACGTCATCCAGTGGGTCCACCGCTCGACGCGCGGCTGGAGCTACGGCGGCGGCGTCGTGGATCCGCGCACCGGCGAGATCATCCAGGGACACGTCACCCTCGGATCGCTGCGGGTGCGCCAGGACTACATGATCGGGGTCGGCCTGACGACGCCCTACACGAACGGGAACGAGGACGCGGCCGAGGCCCGAAAGATGGCGCTCGAGCGCATCCGCCAGCTCGCGCCGCACGAGGTGGGTCACGCCATCGGCCTGAGCCACAACTACTATGACAGCTCGCGCGGGTACATCTCGGTGATGGATTACCCGCAGCCGCTGGCGACACTGCGGCCCGACGGCACGATCGATCTGTCGCAGGCGTACGGCGTCGGCATCGGCGACTGGGACAAGGTGGCGATCACCTGGGGCTACTCGGAGTTCCCGCCGGGCACCGACGAGGACAAGGCGCTCGATGGGATTCTGGAGGATGCCTGGGCGAAGGATCTGCGCTTCCTGAGCAACCAGGACACCGACTACAACCCGAGAGTCGACCAGTGGTCGAACGGCACCGATGCCGCTGCCGAGCTGAATCGCATGATGGACCTGCGCCGGGCGGTGCTCGCGCGGTTCGGCGAGAACGTCGTCCAGACCGGGCAGCCGCTCGCGCTGATCGAGGAGCCCTTCGTGCCGATATACCTCTACCACCGTTACCAGGTAGAGGCGGCGGCGTCGGCACTCGGCGGCCTCGATTATTTCTACGCGGTGCGCGGCGACGGCCAGGGGCACGCCAGCGCGGCTGTCGCGCCGGGGACCCAGGGGCACCCCAGCGCGGTTGCCGCGCCGGGGACCCCGCCAGACCGGGCGTGGTCGTTCACACCCGCCGCGCAACAGGGAGCGGCGCTCGAGGCGCTGATGCGCACGCTCGCGCCGGCGGAGCTCGTGGTGCCCGAGCCGATCCTGAGGCGGCTTCCGCCGCGCCCCGATGGCTACGGCCTGAACCGCGAGGTCTTTCCGCGCAACACCGGCCTGCCGTTCGACGCGCTGACGCCCGCGATCGTCGCGTCGGACCTGACGGTATCTTTCATCCTCCGCCCCGATCGGGCGGCGCGCCTCGTCAATCAGCACGCGCTCGACCCGGCGCTGCCGGCGCTGGGCGAAGTGATCGACACGATGATCAAGACGGTCTTCGAGGGCCGGGTCGCCACGCCGTACGAAGGCGAAGTCAAGCGCGCGGTGGAACGCGTAGTGGTGGAGCGTCTGCTGGCGCTCGCCGCGACGGCCCCGGCCAGCCAGGTGCGTGCGATCGCCACCGACCGGCTCGAGCAGCTGCGCGATCACCTCAAATCGGTGACCTTCAGCAACGACGACGACCGCGCACAGGCGAGGTTGATCGCGGCCGACATCACGCGGTTCCTCGAGCGGCCCGCCGAACCTTACAAGGCAGCGCCGGTTCCCACCGTCCCGCCCGGCGCGCCCATCGGCGAGCCGGGGTATCAGTGGCTGCCGCCGTACGGCACGGGGACGATGTGGTGGGAGTGGTGGGATCGGTAGAACGCGCAGCGCTCATTCCCACTCGATCGTGCCAGGCGGCTTCGACGTGATGTCGAGCGCGAGGCCACTCACGTCGGGCAGCGGCAGGATGTGCCGGCGCAGCTCGGCGAGGAGCGCGGCCGGCAGGCGGGCGGGGGTCGCCGTCATCGCGCGCTCCGAGTGTATCGGCCGGACGACGACGAGCTCGCGGCCGTTGCCGTCGATCTCGAGCGGCACGAGCACCGTCGGGCACTGCCAGATCGTGTCGTAGAGCCCGTGGCGCCGCAGGCCGTCCATGACGATGGCGTCGGCCTCGCGAAGCAGATCGAGCCGAGCCCTCGTCACGGTGGCGGCAAGCGGCCGGACGCGCGCCGGCGCGCCGGGACCGAGGTTCCACAGGCACCGGTTGATGCCGGCGACCTGCCGGAAGATCGTGCCGGCCAGTTCGAGCAGCCGCTCCCATTCGACGTCGCCGCTGACGAGCACCGGGTGCTCGTACGAGCGCAGGTCGGCCTTCACGCCGACCGATCGGATCGGCAGCGCCATCGCCGCGACGCCGTAGCACGTCGCGATCTCGGCCACCTTCGGCTCGATCTCGTCGAAGTGCTCCCGATCCTCGCACCCGTTCGAGCAGAGCAGCCGCACCCCGAGGCCGGGGCCCGGGAACGGGTGGCGCCAGATCATCTCGCGCGGCACGCGCAGCTGCTCGCCGAGCTCGCGCACCTCCACCTTGTACAACTCGGCCAGCGGTTCGACGACGCGGCCTTCGGCGATCATGCGCTCGATGACCTGGACGCGGTTGTGGTGCGTCTTGATCGTATCGGCGCGCTTCGTGCCGCCCGTCTCGATCGTGTCGGGATAGATGGTGCCCTGACCCAGGAGATGGTTCTCGATGCCGAGCCGCGCCGCCTCGCGCTCGAACACCTCGATGAACGTGTCGCCGATGATGCGCCGCTTCCGCTCGGGTTCGACGACGCCCTCGAGCGCCTTTACGAACGTCTCGCTCGCGTCCACGAAGTGCAGGTGGCGATCCAGCCCGAGGACCTTCAGCGTCTGCAGCACCTTGCCGCTCTCGTCCTTGCGCATGAGCCCGTTGTCCACGTGCAGCAGGTGCAACCGATCCGGGCCGAGCGCCAGGCCGAACAGCTTCGCCGCCACCGTCGAATCGACGCCGCCCGAGACGAGCAGGAACACCGAGCGGTCGCCCACCTCCTGGCGCACCCGCGCCACCTGATCCTCGAGGTACCGCTTCATCGTCCACGATGGCTGGCAACCACAGATGCCAAGGACGAAGTTGCGGATCATCTCGGTGCCGTGTGTCGTGTCGTCCACCTCGGGGTGGAACTGCACGCCGTAGCGGCGGTGCCTGTCGGATCCGATGGCCGCGTAGCGGTGCGGCTCGCCCGCGTCGCCCAGCTTCGTGTATCCGAGCTCCACGAAGTCGGGGCCGACCGAGGTCACCGAATCGAAGTGGCTCATCCAGACCTGCTCGACGGGCGCGAGACCCGCAAAGAGCGGGTGCGCGTTCGCGATGTGGAGGTCGGCCCGCCCCCACTCGCGCCCGCCGTGGACGACGCCGCCGCCGTAGTGCTTCGCGATTTCCTGGTGTCCGAAGCAGAACCCGAGGATCGGGATGTCGAGCTCGTAAATGGCCTTGTTGTAGGCGGAGTCCTCGCCGAAGGCGGACAGGCTCGGGCTGCCGGAGAGGATGATGCCCTTGCAGCGCGCAAAGAGCGGCGTCGGATCCTCGGGTTGGCGGATCTCGGCGAGCACGTGCAGGCGCCGGATCTTGGTGGCGATCAGGTGCGCGTACTGTCCGCCGAAATCGACGACGGCGATGGTGTCGTGGGCCATGTGCGACGACGGGTACGCGTTACTTCTTGGGTATCGTCCACAGATACACCCTGCGGCCGTCCACCTCGATCTGCTGCTCGGGCGGCCAGTCGGCGCCCATGTCGAACGAGAACGAGACGATCCGGGTGCCCGGCTTCAGCTCGGCATTCAGTTTCGGTATCAGTTTCTGGTTCAGCGAGGTCAGGAGGTACAAGGTGACCACGGTGGCCTCGCCGATCGGCGCCGTGAAGAGGTCGCCCTCGACGATCCTGACGAGGTGGCTGACTCCGGCTTTCGTGGCGGCGTCGCGCGACTCCCTGACCCGCTGCGGGTCGATGTCGATGCCGACGCCGCGCGCGCCGTACATCCGGGCCGCCGTCACCACGATCCGGCCGTCACCGCAGCCCAGGTCGTAGACCACGTCGTCTTTGGTGACGTTGGCCAGTTTCAGCATCGCGTCGACGACTTCCTGGGGCGTCGGCAACCAGAAAATGTCGGGCGTGCGCTTGGGCGGAGACTGCTGATCCTGGGGGCTGAGGCTGGAAAGGGGAATAGGCGTCTGCGCGGACGCGGACGGCCCCGTCCCGTGCAGCATCACGAAGCCGATGGCCACGATCGCGACGGCCCAGTTCAATCGACGAACACGCATCGCGCCCTCCTGTTGTTCATGAACCCGATGCGGAACCACACGTCGTCATGCTACCCGAACTCGGCGGCCGGTCCAACGCGTCTTCCTCGAGCAGCCCGGGCGCGAGACCGCGTCCGCGCGCGCCTACATCTCCTGCGCCAGCGCGACGACGAGCCCCACCAGGCTCTCCAGGTCGCGCAGATCCATCACCTCGACCGGCGAATGCGAGTAGCGCCCGGGCCAGGACAGCGGCACCACGATCGCGCCGTAGCGGCTGAACTGCGAGCCGTCGTTGCCGCCGCTGGTCGCCGAGACGACCACCGGAACCTTGTGGGCGCGGCCGATGGCGACCACCCGCGCGACGGTTTCCGGCGGCGTGATGCTGCTGCTGTCGATGGCGCGCGCGACGGCGCCCGAGCCGAGCGGCACCAGCGCCAGGCGCTGCGGATCGATCGGCGAATCGGACGAGACGAACGTGTCGATCGCGAACACGTAGGCCGGGTGCAACCGTTCGGCCAGGAAGCCCGAACCGACCAGGCCCGTTTCCTCGCCGACGACGAAGGCGAAGGTGACGCGGTTTTGCACCTTCGCGGGATCGATGCGGTTGAGCGCCGCGATGAGGGTGGCGACGCCGCACCGGTCGTCCATCGATCGCGCGGTCCAACGCGCGCCGGCAAGCTGCGTCAGCTCTTTGCGAATGGTCGCCGTATCGCCCTTCGCGACGCCGAGCGCCTGCGTCTCCGCGCGCGACGCCGTGCCGAAATACAGCACGATCTCTTCAGGTTTCGGCGTGCCGGTGCTCGCCGCCAGGTAGCCCGGCCGCGGTGCGACGATGGCGGGCACGACGCCCTTCGCGGTCTGCACGAAGACCGGGTGGGCCTCCCACAAATAGTCGAAGAAGCCACCGAGCTTGCGCACCGACGCGGTTCCGTCTTCCAACACGTCGGTGATCTGGTAGCCGATCTCGTCCATGTGCGCGACGAACACCAGTTCCTTGCCGCCCCCGCCTTCGCTCGCGCCCATCTCAGGCGAGCTGCGGCGAGGCCTCGCCGTGGCTGCGCGGGCATCTGCAGGCGCAGCGGAGGCGGGCTGGCCGAAGCTGACCGTCACGTTGCCCCGCTCGTCCACCTGCGGCTTGGCCCACGCCGGCAGCTGCTTGACGACCGCCTCCCGCACTGGCGCCTCGGCGCCGGACACCGCCGTCGCCTCGACGAGCGGGCGGAGCAGGCTGGGGAGATCAGTCCCTTGCGGCGGGGCTCCGGGATCGGCGTGAACCGAGACTCCACCTTGCGGCGGAGGCACGCCAGCCAGGATTCTCAGCAGGTTGGCCAGCGTCTTCACGTCGCGCACATCAACCACTTCGACGGTCGATTGCGCAAACAGAACCGGCAGGGCCACCAGGTTCGTCTTCGCCGCGGGCCACGCAGCCGGGGCGCGCAACACGCCCGCGATCGGTTGCACCGGCACGCCCTGCTGCTTCGCCAGATCGATCGTCTTCGCATCCGCGTCGGCGACGATGACGCCGCCACCGAGCTGCCCGACGGTTCCCTTCGGGTTGTTGCCCTCCCGTGGCATCGCCGTGCGTGTGACGACGATCACGCGGTCGGGATTGATCTCCTGGGCGAGCCGCGCCATCCCGCGATCGCCGAACGTGCCACGCGCCGTCCACGCCACCGTGAGCGTGCCGGTCACGGAAGGCGCGTCAGGCTGGTCGAGGAGTTGCGTCAATGCCTGGTCCGCCGCCCGCGTCTGTGCGGCGACGCCGGCTATGCGGCCGTTCGCGAGCGAGGCGCTGCGCTCCCGCAGACTTATCGGATCAAGTACCTGGACGCCGATCCGCTCCACATCGGCCCTGCTGCTCGCGCCGACGTCCACCCAGAGGTCGTCCAGACTCTTGGGCGTGGCCGACTGGTCACGTCCTCGCTGCAGGTGGGTTGACGCGGTCGCAATGACCCCGGCCACGTGTTTGCCGCTCTGCGTTCGGATGAAGATCGGCTGGCCGTAGTGCATTTGCTCGAAGAGCCGGTTCGTCACGCCAGTCGTCACGCGATGCAGCCGCAGGTATCCCTCGTCTGTGATACCGGAGACGAAGTAGCCGTCCTCATCCATGTTGGCGCACACGAGCACGTGCGGCTGGCCTCCGCCGATGGTCACAATCAGATTGCCCGCTTCGTCCACGCGGGCACGCCCGCGGGCCCAGGGTCGGAGGCTTGCGCGAATGCCAAAGGCGACGTCGCCCTCGAAACCGGCGACGCCGGGCCTTGCCATCAGGCTGCGTATTTGGATCGCGTCTGTATCGCGCTGTTCCTGCTGCCCGGTGGCGGGCAGCGGTAACAGGCACAACGCGACGAGCAGGCTTGCAACGAAACGGCATGGATGCATCGAGGATCCTCGAAGGGGCAGGGTTATCTCGTCATTGCCGCGCGCCGGAACTGCATCGTCAGCGTCTGCGTCTCCGCGCCCCGCTTGACGACGAACACCGCGACGTCGCCCCAGCGCCTGGCGGCCACCAGGCGATTGAGCGTTTCCTTGTCCGGCACCGGCGTGCCGTCCATCGACACCAGCACGTCGCCTTCCTTGAAGCCCGCCTTCTCGGCCAGCGATCCCTTCTCGGGCGCCAGCACCTGCAGCGCCTTCCCGTTGTCGATGGCACGCGTCGAGAGCACTGGATTCGGATACAGCGAGTCGATCTCCTCGGGGATGCCCCAGATGAAATTCGCGTACGAGGCGCGCACCGTCTCGATCGGCACCAGGTTGTCGGTCACCTCCATCGGGATGACGCTGGCGATCGGCGCGGTGAACCACTGCCGCGCCTGGTGTTCGATGCCCAGGCCGTAGGCGACGTGTCCCGCGCCGACCAGCACCACCATGATCGCGTCGCTGCCGCCGTCGCGCTTCAACGTCTGCACGGCGTTGTAGCCCATCGTCGCGTCCCAGGTGGCCTGCGCCGAGAGCATCGACTTCCACATGTCGTCGGTCATGTTGCCCATCATCATCGGCCCGCCGGTCTCGCCCGCGAAAGTGGCCTTGAAGAACGCCAGGTGATCGGGGTTGCCTGCGTCGATGTCCTTCGGGATGTGCGCCGCCTCTTCCGGCGTGAGGTTCGCGAAGCCCCGGCGCCGCACGGCCGACACCACCTCGCGCGGCGCGTTGAGCGCGTACATCGGGATGCGATGGTCGCGCGCGAACACGAAGATGTCGCGGTAGTACTCCCAGTTGTAGCCCCAGTTGTCGTACCAGCGCGAGAGGCGCACGAAGCCGTCCTCGGTCAGCAGGCCGCCGCGCCAGTCGTCGAGCCAGTGCTGCTCGGTGTCGGGGTACATCTCCAGGCCGATGAAGACGCGCCTGCCCGCCGCCTGCAGCCCTTCGATGATGCGCGCCTGGACGCAATGGATGTCGATGTTGGTGTGTTCTTCTCCGACGAGGAGCAGCCGCACGCCCGCCAGGCGGCTGACGAGTTGAGCCGGCGTGATCGCGTCACCGGTCTTCGTGTCGATGATGGTGTCGAGTTGCAGCGGCACCTCCCGGTCTTTCCGGGCCGGGTCGCCGACGGAAAGGTGCAGCACCTGGTTGCCCGATTGGGCGATGGCCGGGGCGACGACGAGCGACAGGAACAGGAAGATTGCAACCGAGGTGCGGCGGACGTTCATCGATGGTTCTCCTTTGCAGGCCGCGGCAAACGTCCGAACGGGCTGCGACGGCCTGTCATGGTCCCGCCGGATGTGGCGCGCGTGCGCCCGGTCTCACAAACGCCACAGGTCATGGGTTCGGGCGCCGGCCAGTGTAGCGTTGTTTCGGCCGGCCTGCAGCAGGAATCGGCCGGGTTTGACGCCCTTTCGCCCCCGGTCGATCCGGCGCAGCCCGACCGTGAGGTTGGTACGGGGTTCGCTTGCCCGCCATCCTCTTCCAGGGACTGTCAACGGCTGCGTAGGAGGAGAGAGCGTATGAAGCGTCTGGTACTGGCCGTCATCACCGTCGTCGTCGCCATCATGTTCGGTGCGCCGCTCTACGCGCAGGACAAGGCAGCTGAGGGGAAGAAGGTGTTCGAGCGCGAGAAGTGCAGCGTGTGCCACAACGCCAAGCTGAACTCGCTCGAGGGTGTCGGCTCGAAGCTGACCGCCGAACAGATCCGCGAGTGGATCGTGAACCCGACCGCGTCCGCGCAGAAGGCGAAGTCGACGTCGAAGCTGAAGATGCCGGCCAGGAAGCTCTCGCCCGGGGACATCGACGCGCTGGTCGCGTACCTCGGGACCATGAAGAAGTAGGCATCGCATCTGTAGGGGCGACACATGCGTCGCCCCTACTGGCCCGACCCGCCCAACCCGCCCAACCTGCCCAACCCGCCCTTATCCAGCCCACTTGCCCTCCACACCCCGATCGAATCAAGATCGCTGGGATGTTCTTCCTGATTGCCAGGCAGGCGAGGTCGAACGACGCCGGCACCCGCAGACGTGCGGCCGAAAAGCTGGGCGCCGGCGGTCGCAGCGCGGATGGCGGCGGTCAGATGCCGCGCCACGTGGCGCTGCTGCTGGATCTTGTGAAGGACGCCGACGGCGGCGTGCGAACGGCGGCCTACGACGCGCTCGGCCGGGTCGCGGACGCGCGGGCGCTCGGCGCCATGGCGGCGGGACTCAAGGACATCGACAAGCTCGGAGAGCCGGCGGCGACCGGGGTGCGCAACGCGGCCGCCCGGGCGTTTCAGGCACTGGGCACGGAGGCGACGGCCGCTCTGGTGGATCTGGCGAAAGACAGGAACACGAGGGCGCGCGAAGCGGCGGTGGCCGCGCTTGGCGGCATCGGCGGCGCCGACGCGGAACGGGCGCTCGTGGCGGCGCTGCAGGACGGCCGGTCCAGCGTCCGTCAGCTCGCCGTGCAGGCGCTGGCGAAGAGCGCGGCCGCGGGCTCGATCGGATCGCTGTCTGCGGCGCTCGACCACCGGGACCCGGCGACGCGGCGCAGCGCGATCGACGCGCTGGCCGACATGAAAGGCGCTGACGCCGGGCGAGCGCTCGCCCGATTGACGCGCGATGGCGATCGTGGTGTGCGCGAGGCGGCGGTCCACGGGCTGGCCAGGCAGGGATCTGCCGAGGCGATCGACGCGCTGCGCGCGGTGTATGGCGGCCAGGATCGCGAGCTGCGGCAGCTGGCGGCCACCTCGCTGAAGGATCTGCGGTGGGAGCCGGCGACGCCGGAGCAGCGCGCCCTTCGCGCGATCCTGGGCGGCAACTACCAGGCTGCGGCAGCCGAAGGCGAAGCCGCGGTGCAGCCGCTCACGGTGTCGCTGGCCGACAGATCGCCTGCGGTTCGCCGGGCGGTGACCGAGGCGCTCGGCCGCACGTCGCACGCGGCCGCGGTGAAGCCGCTGCTGCTGTCGCTGCAGGACAACGACCCGGCCGTCCGGCAGGCGGCTGCCGAGGCGCTGGTGCAGATCGGGGCGGCGGCGACGGCGCCCCTGGCGTGCGCGGTCCACGAGGCAGTGCGAGCCGCCGCGCCCGACATCGTGTCGCGAATCGGCGCGCCCGCCGCTTCGCCGCTCCTGGACCTGCTGGAGCAGGGGGAATCGATCACGAACGAGGGCGCCAACCTGCGGCGGGTGGCCGACCAGCAGGACGCCGAACGCGCCGAGCGCGCGGCGCACCTGCTCACCCGCCTGCTCGGCCAGTCCGCCCGCGTCCTGGACCCGCACGCGCTGGGCCGCGCCGCCCGCCTGCGCGACGTCGTTCGCGTGCGCGAGATCATGCCCGCAAGCCGGCGCGAGAGCGTGACGACGGTGGTCGAAACGGTCGTGGACTGCAAGGAGCTGCGCGGCCGCGCCGCGGCGGAGCTGGAACGGCGGAAGGCCTAGGGACGGTGGACGCCCGCCTTCGCTGGCGTCGATAATGAGCCAGCTACGGCGAGGCAGCCTTCGCATGAGGGTTCGGCTTGCCAGGCCATAGCTCGCCGAAGGCGAGCGAAGGCTGGACTTCGGACACCGGACACCGGACTTCGGACATCGGACGACGTGTATGGCCAAAGTGATAGTCATCACCGGCGCGAGCGGTGGCATCGGCGCTGCGCTCGCGGTGCAGCTCGGACAGCAGGGCCATCGGCTGGTCCTCGGCGCGAGGCGTGAA
>Ga0315279_10000842_pt1 | contig 55521 bp, 43 predicted proteins | sample YL17G06_20_MG_FD_203694 | JGI IMG/M metagenome (GOLD analysis project Ga0315279, IMG submission 203694) | Sediment microbial communities from Yellowstone Lake, YNP, Wyoming, USA - YL17G06_20 | ecosystem: Environmental > Aquatic > Freshwater > Lake > Sediment | place: USA: Wyoming | collected... | reverse complement strand
TTTTCCAGGTCGACCGGATCAAGACGCCGACGCTCTTCATGGGCGGTGATAAGGATTTCAACGTCCCGATCGTCGGCGGCGAACAGATGTACCAGGCGCTCAAAAGCCTCGGCGTCGAGACGCAGCTCGTCATCTACCCCGGCCAGTTCCATGGCTTGACCATGCCGAGCTACCAACGCGACCGCCTTGAGCGATATATCGCCTGGTTCAACAAGCATCTGAAAACCGTCCGTCAGCAATGACCGACGGAGTTTGACAAACCCGGCCGGAGCAATAAAACGGGCGACCAGCGCGGCGGAAAATGAATTTCTTATTCCTTTATCGTTGATAATTCCCGGAGGTAAATATTTTTGAAATACAGCGCAGTGCTGTGAGCCTGGAGCTCGATCTGGCCCAGGGGATAAATGGGCTTGTCGCGCTCCCAGTAATTCTCCATGACGATGTTGTCCACGACGAGCACGCCGTTGAGATGGACAGTCACCCGCTCACCCGTCATTTTGATATAGAACGTATTCCACTCGCCTACAGGGCGGTCGGCGGGCACAAGCGGCTGTGCCGGATTGATCTTGTTGTTGTAAAGTCCGCCTGACCCTTCGGGCCACTGGGCGGGGTCCCAGATCTGGACCTGGGGCGAGCCGCGAATGTAAATGCCGCTGTCCCCTTTCGGCCCGATCTTCCAATCCACGAACATCTCGAAATCGCGGTAATCCTTGAGCGTGCACAGGCTGTGGCCTTTTCCATCGAAGACGAGCGCGCCCTCGATCACTTTCCAGTGCTGCCGCATGAGTTCGTTCGCTTCGCGCTGGGCCTTGGCCAATTCGACCGACGTCATCTTAGCCCGCTTGGCCGGATCGGCGACCAACCCCTTCCACCCGGCGAGATCTTTGCCGTTGAAAAGAAGCGAGAATCCTTCCTTGATCAGAATCTCTTGAACGTACTTCTCGGCCTGCCCCTTGTCGTATTCGTCGTCGATTAAGAGCAAGGCCTTTTTTAAGATCATGGCCGTATCGAATCCGGCGAGCCCCTCGGCTCCGGGCGATGGAAGGGCCATCCTCAAAATCGCCTGAGCGGCCTTGACCCGAAACGCCGGATCATCCAGAAATTTGGCGGCCATTTTCAGCGATTCCGTCGTTCTGACGTTGGCCAGGCCGGAGATCACGAGGTTCTTTTCTTCGGTTTCGACCGCGATTTCGAGGGCGTCTTCTAAACACGATAGCTTTTGCTCGAAAGAAAGCGCCGCATCTCCGCTCAGGCGGGTGATACCCTGAAGAGCCAGGTAGCGCGACCTCTTATCCGGGGCGGTGCGAGCGACTCTAAACAATTCTTCCCTGGCGTTCGCATCCGCCCAGTTGGCCAGGGTGAAAATGGCCACAGTCTGCAGCTGGGGATCCTGGCTCTTTGTTTCGGCAACGATGAATTGGAGGGCTTTTGTCCCGCCGATTTTGGCCAGCGGTCTCATCAGGTCTACGCGTTTCGACCCCTGGGCTTTTTCCAGTGCGGCAAGAATTTCGTCCGCCCGCTTTTCCGGATCAGCGATCTGGTTCGCGGCGGCGACAAGAGCGTTTTGAATGAGCGTGACTTCCGGGGCCGCCGAAACCGTCAAAAGAAGGTCGATGATTTGAGGCACATCTTCGGCGCGGCCTAAAGGCTCGATCGCCTCCAAAGAGGCTTTGCGGATGACTTCGTTCTCGCTCCGAGCCTGGGCGAGTATGAGGCCGGCCTGCTCCCGGGCGCGGCGTTCGGCTAAAATCTCGATGAGCGCGGCGCGCGCATGGGGCGGCGCTTCGCCCAGCAGCGCTGCCGCTTTGGCAACGACTTGGCCGGCCGGAAAATTCAGCAAAGCCTGTTTGACAACCTTGACCTGGTCCTCGTCGTCGGTCTGGATGAGCGGCCAGATTTCATTAAAAACTTCGGCTCCGTCGAATTTTGCGGCCGCCGTGACCGCGGCCAGCCGGACGGCCTTGTCCTCGCTCTTGATCTTTTCCCGGACGACCGGAAACGCCGATTTATCGCCGCGGCGGCCCAGCATGGCGATGATATCCGCCTGGGCTTCTGGCCGCGCCTTCGAAATTTTTTCTATCCAGCGCGCCGTCGCCGGCTCCCCCGGGATCGAATCCGCGATCTCGAGCGCCCTCTGACGGAAGGGGGCATCGGCCGAATCAACGGCTTCCAGGAGAACGTCGAAGATATCCGCTCCAAGAATCTTGGCCAGAAGCGACAGCGCAGAGGCCCGGACCTGGCTTTCGCCGGCCGCCGTGTAATTTTTGATGAAATCGCGGCAGATCTTTTCCGCCGCGTCCTTTTTCCCCGATTCCCACAGCCTTTGCCCATAGAGCAGATAGAGCGAGGCGGCCTTGGCCCGGTCATAGGGCGATGCCGTCACCGTGATTCTTTCGAGAACGGGTTGGGCAGCGAAGTCGCCGATGTTCGCCAGCGCGGCAAGCGCGGCCCGGCGGAGATCCTCATTGGGCCCGCTGGCAAAGGGCATGATCTTCTTCACCGCCGCCGCGCTTCTCAGCTCGCCGAGGGCCTGGACCACATCAACCTTATTCTCAAGCGGAGCGAGATCCAAAGCTTTTACCAGGACGCCTTCCGCTTCGGCCGTCCCGACCGCGACAAGCGCGCGTGCGGCCGGGCCGCATAATTTCGAGTCCTTGAGGAATTTGCCCAGCGGTTTAACGACTTCCCTTTTCCCGGCCAACTGGATCTGGCTGATGAGAAAGGCTTTGACATCGGTGTTGCGCGGCTCGCCGAGCGCTTTAAGAAGTTCTTTGACGAACATCAGCCGCTCCGTCCGAGCTCCCGGCCTCGTCACATACGCGGCCACCGCATCGACCGCGAATCGCGCCAGGCTGTCATCATCCGTCCCCGGAGCGGCCAGCCGGCGGCAGACATCGCGGAGGCCTTCCCGCCCGAGAGACAGGAGCTCGGCCGCGCAGAGGTCTTTATCCCTAGAATTTTCAGCCGGGAACTTGGCCAGAATAGCCGACACCTTGAAGGCAAGCGTTCCGGCTTCCTGGGCGTAGATAAAAGAAAAGAGAAACAAGGCGCTTAAGATCAGAACCAATCCTCTGAACTTAAATCTTCTTCCTCTCATCATCTTGCTCCAAGCTAATCCCTCCTGCTCCTCCTTCATAAAAAGAGGGTATGGGGGGATTTTATTCTCGTTTCTCATTCCGGCTCACAGATGCCAGGGAGCGCGCATCGGCTCCTGAATCAGCCGGTTGGCTTCTTCATCATTCATGAAACGCTGCCCGAGGGGATCGAACCGGAGAGATCTCCCCAGCCGCACTGCGATCTTCGCCAGATTGACGATGGTGCAGGACCGGTGGCCATTCTCTTCATTGAGGCTGAACTTCTGCCGCGTCTTGACGGCTTCGGCAAAGTCGGCCAACTGCGGCTCGGGATCGGGAAGCGCGGCCGCCTTCTCTTTGATGTCCGGAATGTCGGACCGGAATCCCCGGTAAAGCTTTCCCGCCGGCCCCTCGATGAACGGCGCGTTCACATCCTTGTTTTCGCCATCCAGAATGATCTCGCAGCCGTCCTCGTATCTCAGCCGGATGCGGCGCCAGCTCCCGCACGCGTCGGGATGCTGCTGGGGGCAGTCGGCCTCGATCTCGATCGGACTCGTGAAGTCCTTTTCTAAAATATACTGCACGGGGTCGAGGTAATGCATGCCCATATCGCCCAGTCCTCCGCCGTCGTAATCCCAGTAGCCGCGGAACGTCTGATGGACGCGGTGGGGATGATAAGGTTTAAAAGGAGCGGGCCCAAGCCAGAAGTCGTAATCCAATTCTTTGGGCACGGTTTGAGGCGGAAGATAAGTTTTTCCGCTCCAGTAGAACTTCCAGTCGAAACCGGTGATCCCGCTGACCGTGACCTTCAGCGGCCATCCCAAAAGCCTGTTCTGGACGATCTTCTTGATCGGCTTCACGGTCGAGCCGAAGCCGTAAAACTGACCCTGGAATCGGAACCAGGTGTTTATCCGGAAGATGCGGCCGTATTTCTGCACGGCTTCGACGACCCGCTGCCCTTCGCCGATCGTCCGCGTCATCGGCTTTTCGCACCAGATGTCCTTCCCCGCTTCGGCCGCGGCCACAGACATGAGGGCATGCCAGTGCGGCGGCGTCGCGATATGGACGATGTCGATATCGGGCCGGGCCAGGACTTCGCGGAAATCCTTGGCGCCCTTGACGCCGGGTCCGGCCGTGTCCAGGGCGGTCTTGAGGTGGTTTTCGTCCACATCGCAGACGGCGAGCAGCCGGCCGTCTTCATACCGGATATGTCCCAAACCCATGCCGCCGACGCCGATGATGGCGCGCGTCAGCCGGTCGCTGGGAGACGTATATCCCTGGCCTCCAAGGACATGGCGCGGCACGATCGTGAACGCGGCAGCCGCCGCGAACGTCTGTTTAAGGAATTCCCGCCTTCCCAGGCGCTTTCGTCCGGCCATGGCGACCTCCTCTCCAGGCGATGGCGAAACAATATTTGTTCATATCTTAACGTTTTCCCCTCCCGGCAATCAATCAGAATCCTGTGAGACAGTAAGCAATTCTTTTTCCGGTGTCAGACCAATTTAGGGCGGGGTCCTGTCGCGGCTCTTCCCCGGCCGTGCTCGCCGCCAAGCCGCTGCGCGCGGGCGGGGAGCCCCTTCGCCGCGCCACCCCTGATCGACTTTCCGGCGCGCCGGAAAAAGAATTGCTTACCGTGAGACACCGGTGCTTGTCTTAGATTTCTTTTCTCGACATAATTCCCCAGTTATGACAGGCCCGTCACATTCAAGCTTGACCGCGGTTCAGCCCTTGGTTAGACTAAAAAAGCACAAAATGCGAAAATAGCTGTCTCAATGGAAGCCCAAAGTATTTCACGGATTAAGAAAATCGGGGGAGAATCACAAAAAGATGAATCGCACAACTAAATTCATCCTGATCGGCGCCTTGATCCTGGTCGGACTCGGGGCTTTTCTCCTGCTGAACCAAAAGCCGCAGGAAAGCGCTGGATCCGGAGAACCGTCCGTATCCCTGCCGGTTTTTCCTACGCCCAAAGAAATCACCATCCGCAACGTGACGAAAGACGTCGTCACCTACTCGCTCGCGCCGTCCGGCTCGAAGGCCAAGCCCGTCGAGAAAAAGCTCGCTGCCGGCGCCATTGACCGCGTTCCGGTCGCGCAGACCATGGTCGTCACCTATAAAAAATACGGTCAGGACGTTACCTATTCCTTAAACCCCGGAACGCCGTATTCTTTCCGCAACGACAGCAGCGGCCAGATCGATATCTGGGTCGGATCGCACGGCCGGGAGGACGCTGAAGACCTGGCGCCGTTTGTGCCTACCCCCCAGACTGTCGTCGCCAAAATGCTCGAGATGGCCCAGGCGGACAAGGACGACATCATCTATGACATCGGCTGCGGCGACGGCCGGATCGTGATTTTTGCGGCCCAGCAATATGGCGCTCACGGTGTCGGCATCGACATCGACCCGGAGCGGATCAAGGAATCCAAGGCCAACGCGAAAAAGGCCGGCGTGGAAAAACTCGTCAGGTTCCGCCTCGGGGACGCCACGAAGACCGATATTTCGGCAGCGACGATCGTGACGGTCTATCTCCTTCCGGAATCGAATGAGTTGCTCAGGCCGAAGTTCGAGCGCGAGCTCAAGCCCGGAACATTCGTCGTTTCGCACAATTATATCGTTCCCGGCTGGGAGGCTAAGGAAGTCGATTCAGCCACGGTCAAGGACGAGGAGGGAACAGAGCACTCCGTCTACCTGTATAAGCGATGACAGGTTTTACGCGGACAAGGACCTTCTCCGGCTCCGGCAAAAAAGTCATCAACATCAAGGAGGTTGAGCAAATGAGCGAAGAAACCAAAAAAGAATGGACGAAGAAGTTTTTCACCGAAGCGGACATGAAGGAGTTCGAGGAGATCGGCAAGAAGTACTCGCCCGAGGCGATGCGGGACTACCAGAACAAATGGACCTCGCTTATCGCCGAGGTCCAAAAGAACCTGAGCGCCGATCCAGAGAGCGACATCGCCCAGGACCTGGCCACGCGCTGGCGCGACCTGCTGAATGAAGGATACGGCGGCTATGAAGGGCTCCGGGAGAAGATCGGCCAAGCATACCAAGAGTCCTGGAAAACAGGCGAATTCCCGACCACGCCTTCGGGTAAGCCGCCTTTCGACCAAAGGATCTGGGAATTCATCCAAAAGGCCTGCGCAGCCCGAAAAGCGAAATAAATGGTGGAGATAAGATGGGATCAGACCTCAGAATCTCAAGGTCTGATCCCATCTTAGAGTGACAAGCCAGGGGGATCATCGCCGCTTATGATCGATGGTCAGAAGCGTATCCATTTGACAAAATCAACAAAATCAACAAAATCAAATTAGATTTGGAATCGTCAAATGTATAGGTCTGACCCCGCCTCCATTCATCTTTCCGTTGTGGTCCCCGCTTATGATGAAGAGGAACGGATCGGCCAAACCCTGACCTCGATCGCCTCCTATCTCCAAAAGCAGGATTTCTTAAGCGAGGTGATCGTCGTGGACGACGGGAGCCAAGACCGAACCTCCGAGCGCGCTGCTCGAGCGCTCCAAGGGATGGACCGGGTCCGCATCATCAAGCTTCCTCAAAACCTCGGCAAGGGGGCGGCCGTGAAAGAAGGTGTTCTCCAAGCTCAAGGCGATTTCGTCCTGTTCTCGGACGCGGACCTCTCCACGCCCATCAAAGAGCTCGAAAAATTTTGGCCCTGGACCGGCCAGGGGTTCGACGTCATCATCGGCTCCCGGGCGCTTCCCGGAGCCGATATCCAGGTCCGCCAGTTTTTCTTCCGGGAGCTCATGGGCAAGACGTTCAACGTGTTCATCCGCCTTTTCCTCATGAAAGGCATTCCGGACACGCAGTGCGGCTTCAAACTGTTCAGGAAAGATGTCGCCAAAAACGTATTCCCGCTCGTCGAGATCAAAGGTTTCAGTTTCGACGCAGAAGCCCTGTATCTTTGCCGCCGCCGCGGCTATAACATCAAACAAGTTCCCGTCGTCTGGAGGAATTCTCGGCAAAGCAAGGTCAAGATCATTCGAAGCTCTCTGGGCATGCTTCTGGACCTGTGGAAGATCAAGCGGCTTCACCGAAAAAATGCCTGAAAAGAAAGATCGGATACGTGTTGACGAAGGTCCGCTAGAAAAGGAAGGTTTGAGCGAAAGAAGGGATCAGCCGACCACAAGCCTTGTGAACGGAAAGACATAGGCCTGAAGCAGGATGAGCAGCCCGACGAGCGCCGCAAGCGCCAGGCTGTGGAAGAAGACATAGCGGAGGATCTCACCTTCATGCCCGTACCATTTGGTCGCCGTGCTGGCGACGACGATGCTCTGGGCGTCGATCATCTTGCCCATGACGCCTCCCGAACTGTTCGCCGCGGCCATGAGCACGGGACTGACGCCGATCTGTTCGGCCGAGATCCTCTGCAGGCTGCCGAAGAGAACATTTGAGGATGTGTCCGAGCCGGTGAGCGCGACGCCCAGCCACCCAAGCATGGTTCCGAAGAAAGGATAGAGGACGCCGGTGCGGGCGAAGGCCAGTCCCATCGTCGCGTCCAGGCCGGAATAACGGGCCGTGTAGCCGAGGGCGAGCATCGCCGCCACGGTGAGGAGCGAGTAGCGCACGCGCTTGACGGTCCTCCACCAGGCTGCGGCCATCTCGCGGAGCCTGAATCCCATGATGAGCGCGGACAGGACGGCCGAAATGAGAATGCCCGTGCCGGTGAACGACAGCCAGTTGAACGCAAAAACGGCCCCTTCGGCCGCGGGTTGAGCAACGACCGGCGGCATGCGGTTGATCAGTTTGTCCACGCCCGGGACCGGGATCTTGAACACCGAGATGCCGTCGAGAAACGCTTTGAATTGCGGAATTCCCCAGATAAATACGAGGACGCTGAGGACGAGCCAGGGAACCCAGGCTTTAAAGACAATCGCCCGGCTGTGATCATGCCTCCCTCTCGCCTCGCGGCCGTCTTCGCTTCCGTTCAAACCCCAGATCCTTTTCGGGTGCCAGACGCGCAGGAAGACAATAAGAAAGCCCATCGAAACAATTGCCGACAGGACATCCACAAGCCATGGGCCGTGAAGGTTCGAGATCAAAAATTGAGGAACGGCGAAGAATGCGCCGGCCACAAGGAGCGCGGGCCAGACTTCGAGCATGCCGCCGAAACCGGCGAAGGCCCAGACCAGCCAAAAAGGGACGATAAGCGAAAAGAAAGGGAGCTGCCGTCCGACCATGGCGCTCAAGGCACGGATGTCCAGGCCTGTGACGGCGGCCAGGGCGATGATGGGCGTGCCGAGCGCGCCATACGCCACGGGCGCCGTGTTGGCAATGAGTGATAGCCCGGAGGCCGCGAGCGGACCGAATCCCAGACCTATTAAGATGGCTGCCGTGACAGCGACCGGCGTCCCGAACCCGGCCGCGCCCTCGAAGAACGCGCCGAACGAAAAAGCGATGAGCAGAAGCTGAAGCCGGCGGTCCTGGGTGATGCCGGTCAGACTCTCCTGGAGGATCTTGAAATACCCCTTCTCATTCGCCAGCGTGTAGAGAAAAATGACGTTCAGGATGATCCAGCCGATGGGAAACAGCCCGTAGGCCGCGCCGTATACGGCTACGGTCAAACCCTTGCCGGCCGGCATGCCGAAAACGAAGATCGCGATGGCCAGCGCCGAGCTGAGGCCGAGGACGGCCGCCCAGTGGGCCTTAAGGCGGAGAAAGGCGAGCGTGCCGAGCAGGACGAAGATGGGGAGCGTGGCGAGGAGCGTCGAGAAGACCCATTGCCCAACGGGATCGTAGACCTGATTCCACGGCATGCGTGTCTCCTTCCAGGGCATTATATCAAGAAATAAAATAAATATTCGATGATCGTTCCTGATGAATTTTTTTCTCCTCCACCATTTGACCCGACGCGCCTTTCTATGATAAATGGAACTGGGATTTAAAATGAACAAAGCGAATAAGAAAAAACGGATCCTATCCTCAACCAAGGCCGCGCCGTCCGCCGTCCTCAAGCAAAAAAACGGGGAAAGAGAAAAGCGGTACCTGGCGCTTCTCGATAACCTGCCGGTCGGCATCTATCGCACGACGCCGGACGGCACGATCATCGAGGCCAATCCCGCCCTGGCGAAAATGCTGGGATACCGGGAATCCGAATTTAAAAAAATCAACGCCAAAGACCTCTTTGTCCAAAAGTCCCAGCGCGAGTCGTTTCGGAAAATGGTGGAAAAAGAGGCGTTCACGTCTTTTGAATTCAAGCTCCGGCGGAAAGACGGCCGATCGATCTGGGGACGGGATTACGCCCAAGCAGTCGCCGGCCCGGACGGCCGGATCGCTTATTACGACGGCATCCTGGTCGATATCACCCGGGAGAAGACCATCGAAGAGAAATTGAAGAAGGCCCTGACCAAGCTCAAGGAGTCCAACCGGGAGCGGCTGAAGATGATCAACGAGCTCGAGAGCCACTCCGTCACGGACGACCTGACCGGCCTCTATAACCGGCGCGGATTTTTCATGATCTCCAAAGAATATCTGAACGTGGCCAGCCGGAACAAGACCAAGATGTTCCTCCTCTTCTTGGACCTAGACCACCTCAAGAACATCAACGACAGCTTCGGCCACCACGTCGGGGACGCTGCGCTCGTCGAATTGGCGAAGATCCTGAAGCGCACGTTCCGCAATTCCGACATCAAGGGCCGCATGGGCGGCGATGAATTCGCCGTTTTCCCGATCGACGCTTCGCTCGTCGGCGTCGAAGCCGTCTTAGGGCGACTGAGCAAGCATATTAAAGCCTTCAACTCGGCCGGAGACGCTCTTTTCAAACTGTCGATCAGCTCAGGAGTGGCCTGCTACGATCCTGAATTCCCTTCGACGATCGAGGATCTCATGGTCCGTGCGGACAAGCTGATGTACGAAGAGAAACGGCAAAAACACGGAACTTGACCCTGTTTTTTTCCTTTTGATAAATTCCAGGATTTTCTATAAGCTAAAGCCTTCCACCCGCCATGCGCACCGACCTAAAAAAGGAGGGTTCATGAAAAAGCTTTTTGCGATTTCATTGACAAGTGAAAATGATCCATTAGCTTTCAACCGCCGCCGTTTTATTGAGTATTTCGGTTCCATCGGACTCGGCGCGACCCTCATGCCCGGGGCGCTTTTGGCCGTGGCCCAGGATGCGCCGCAAATCACGCTGGGCATGGTGGACGAAGCGGCGAGGGTCGCCGGCCTGTCGCTCCCGCCCGAAGCGGAAAAGCGGATCGCCGAGAGCCTGAGCCGGAAAGGCGGACTGCTCGCCAATTATCAGACGCTCCGCGAAATGAAGCTCGGAAACGACACCCTGTCGGCCATCGTCTTCAACCCGCTTCTGCCAGGAATGAAGCTGCCGGCCGATCGCAAAACCTTCAAATGGTCGAAGCCGAACGTGGCCAAGCCCAAGACCGATGAAGACCTGGCTTTTCTCCCCGTGACACACCTCGCCCGCCTCATCGAAAAACGCGAGATCAAATCCCTTGACCTCACCAAGCTCTACCTCGAACGGTTGAAAAAATATGATCCGATCCTCCACTGCGTCGTCACCCTGACCGAAGAGCTGGCCCTCAAACAGGCCGCCAAAGCCGACCAGGAGATCGCGGCGGGAAAATACCGCGGGCCGCTGCATGGGATTCCGTGGGGGGCCAAAGATTTGCTGGCCGTGAAGGGTTACAAAACAACCTTCGGCGCCTCCCCCTATAAAGAGCAGGCCATCGACGTCGATGCGAGCGTCTATACAAAGCTCACCGCTGCCGGGGCCGTGCTCGTTGGCAAGCTGACGCTCGGCGCGCTGGCCATGGGCGACCGGTGGTTCGGCGGACAGACGAAAAGTCCCTGGGACCCTGTGAATCCGAATAGCGGCTCGAGCGGTTCCTCGGCCGGGCCAGCGTCGGCCACCGCAGCCGGCCTGGTCGGGTTCTCGATCGGGACCGAAACCCGCGGTTCGATCATGTCCCCTGCCAGCCGCTGCGGGGTGACAGGGCTGCGTCCGACATTCGGCCGCGTGAGCCGCTATGGGGCCATGGCCTTGAGCTGGACAATGGACAAGATCGGCCCGCTCTGCCGGACAGCCGAGGACTGCGCCTTGGCCTTGAAGGCCATCTGCGGGCCGGACGGAAAGGACAACCATGTCATCCCTGCGCCGTTCGACTGGGACGCCAGCCGCGATGTGCGGAAGCTCAGAGTTGGCTACATCAAAACCGATTATGTAGGCGAGATTCCCGATGATCCCAAGAACCCGGATCGCGTCGAGCGTCAGCGTGCAAACAGGAAATTCAACGTGGATGCGCTCGCCGTCATCAAGGGACTGGGCGTGAACCTCATCCCCCTCGAGCTTCCCAAAGGATCAAGCGGCGCCATGGACTTCATCCTGACGACCGAGGGGGCGGCGGCGTTCGACGATCTCATCCGCAGCGACAAACTCGAGATGATGTCGGCCGAGCCCGAGCGGAGCTCCTGGGTCGGATCTTTCCGGCTGCACAGGTTCGTCCCGGCCGTGGAGTACATCCAGGCCAACCGGGCCCGCTATAAACTCATGGAGGAGTTTAATCAAGTCTTCGATAAGATCGACCTTTTCATCGGCAGCTCGCTCAGCGTGACCAACTTGACCGGTCACCCGGAGATCAGCCTGCCCCACGGCTTCGATTCGAAGGGCCAGCCAACGAGCCTGCGCTTCACGGGGCGATTGTTCGGCGAAGAAGACATGCTTCTCCTGGCCCGCGCCTTTCAGAGCAAGACCGATTTTCATCTGAAGCGGCCGAAGCTGTGATATTTTTCATGAAAGCAAAGTCAAGGCTCCGGGTCTTCCTCTTCGCTGCGTTGTCGGCCGCCTGTCTCTATTTGACGGCAATCCATGCCCCGGAGGATCTCAAGCCCGTCACCATCGGTCCCGCCGACAGGCCCGAGGACATCGTCCGCAAGGCGGCATCCGTGACGCCGTCGGAGCGCCAGCTCGCCTGGCAGGAAGTTGAGTTCGCCGCCTTCGTCCATTTCGGGATGAACACTTTCACCAACCGGGAGTGGGGCGAAGGCAAGGAGGATCCGAAGCTTTTCAACCCGACGGACTTCAATGCCCGCCAGTGGGTGGCGGCGTTTAAAGAGGCCGGGATGAAAATGTTGATCCTGACCGCCAAGCACCACGACGGCTTCTGCCTCTGGCCGAGTCGGTCCACCGAACACTCGGTCAAGAACAGCCCGTGGCGCGGGGGGAAAGGCGACGTCGTGGCCGAAGTGGCCGACGCCTGCCGGGAGGCGAAGTTGAAGCTCGGCCTCTATCTTTCGCCCTGGGACCGGCACGAGCCGAAGTACGGCGATTCGCCGGCCTACAATGAGCATTTCAAGAACCAGCTGGGCGAACTGCTGACGAACTACGGCGACGTGGCAGACGTGTGGTTCGACGGCGCCTGCGGCGAAGGCCCCAACGGCAAGCGGCAGATCTATGATTGGCCGGCCTATTGGAGCGTCATCCGCGAGCTGCAGCCCAAGGCGACGATCTCGATCATGGGGCCGGACGCCCGCTGGTGCGGCAACGAAGCCGGCATCTCTAGAGAGAGCGAATGGAGCGTCGTGCCCTTCTTCAAGCCTGTCGAAGAAGCCGCATCCGACAGCCTCGGCGGGCTCAACTTCCAGCAGAAAGATCTCGGCTCCCGCCCGGTTTTGTTCGAGGCGGCGAAAAAAGGCGCGCAGCTGGTCTGGTATCCGGCCCAAGTCGACACCTCCATCCGGCCCGGCTGGTTCTATCATGCCGCCGAGGACGGCAAGGTCAGGCCGCTCGACCGCCTGCTGGACATTTATTACGGCTCGGTCGGCGGCAACTGCATGCTTCTGCTCAATGTGCCGCCCGACCAAAGGGGCCGCATCCACGAGAACGACGCCCAACGGCTTAAGGAGATCGGGAACGTCTTGCGGGCGACATTCGCCAATAACCTGGTCAAGGGCGCGAAGGCGGCAGCGTCAAACACGAGGAAGGGCGGGATGTTCGGCGCGGCCAACACGATCGACGCCGACAAGGACAGCTATTGGAGCCCAGACGATGGAGTGACCGCCGCTTCGATCGAATATGACCTCGGTACGGCCAAAACCTTCAATGTCGCCATGCTCCAAGAGCAGATCCATGTCGGGCAGCGGATCGAAGAGTTTTTCTTGGATGCCTGGACAGGAAGCTCGTGGAAAGAAATCGTCCGCTCGACGACCGTCGGCTATAAGAGGCTTTTGCGGTTTCCAGAGCTGACCGCGCTCAGGCTGCGCGTCCGCATCACCAAGTCGAGAGTCTGCCCGACGCTCTCGAACTTCGGTCTGTTCCGGGCGCCGGCTATTGCCCCTGCGCCGAAGCCTCTTCTAAAGGAGCCAAAAGAGAAGCCGTGATCCGCGGCTTTGTTTGACAGAACGGGGTTAGCGGTTTATACTATTATTTCGAGAGGAATTGTGTATTTTGGCCTTCAAAGGAGACAGCCATGACCATCAAGCGTTCGATATACGCGGCGCTGGGGCTCGGACTTGTCCTCGGTTTCGCCGCAACCCTGGAGTTGGCAGCCGCTCCGGCCGGAAATTCCCCGGTTTCCGTTTTCGCCCAAGCCTCCTCCGGGAATCAGGAGATCGCCTATAAGCCCCTTCCGAAATCCGGGAAAAAATACGAGATCGGCGACGGCGCCTATCTTATTTATGAGTTCAGCGAAAAGCCCAAAATGGGCACGGTCATCTTGAAGATCCAGATCTTTGACAGGAACGGCGACAAAATCACGCCCTACGCCATCAAGGGCCGGTCCGATATGCCCATGATGCGGGGCGCCCACGATTCGGGCGACGTGGAGTTCAAGCTGAACAAAAAAAACGACTATCTTATGCCCGTCAACATCGTCATGCCGGGCAGCTGGGAAATCCGGGTGACGTTCCTTAAGGACGGAAATCCCCTCTTCTACGGCAGCATCACGTTTGATGTTTAAAAAGGGCTTTATCTTATTGTTTCTGGTTCTCGCCGGAACCGCCGGTCCCCTTCTTTCATCGAGCTATTTATTTTTTCTCGAGGCCCAGGGGATCGCCGGCTGGTCTTCTGCCGCAAAAAAAGCCGTCTATTCCTCTATGAATCAAATGGAGGCGATGCAGAAGCCGAGCCTCGGGTTCGATTATATCCAGAGGTTTTCCGGCGAGACCAGAGATATCGCGGTCCTGGCCGTTCAGGCGCGGCTGGCCGTCAACGCCGAAGGCGAAAAGACCCTGGAGCCTCAGCTCTATAATGCTTACTTGAAGTTCAAAACCCGGGCTTTCGATATCTGGGTCGGGCACAACCGCCCGAAGTTCGGTCTGGCTTCCTATTTCGATAACCACGCCGAGCTCCTCCAGCCGCTCTCGATGAACGGCTTCGGTTTCGACCGCGATTGGGGGATCGGCATCGAGCATGATTACGCGAGCGGGAACGTGGGGTTATCGCTGACCACGGGCTCGGGGATGCCGCTTCACTTCAAAGGAAATTTCTTCCTGGCGGGACGATATTCCAAAGGAGTTCTCGCTCAGGACAACTATAATGTCGGGTTGTCGGCCGGATATGGAAAAATCCTGGACGTCATGGGCTATCACTTGATGTCCGATGAGCCGATCCAATTTGCCATGTCCAGCATCGATATCACCTGGCGCCGGAACAACCTGGAACATCACGTCGAAATCATGCTGGGAGACCGGGGCAGCTGCGGGGCATTCCTTTTGTTCTGGCGGACGGGCATGGGCCTGCTCGAGGAGGGCCGGCTGAAGATCGAGGCCCAGCCCGTTCTTTTGATCGCCAGCCAGAAGACCAACATCCAATTCTCGGCCGGCGTGACGTATCTGGCCAGTGGAGATTGGACGTTCCGGGCAATGGTCATGTATGACAAAGAGACAAAGGATTCGCGGATCGTGTTTCAGGTTTATGGCTACAAAGGAATAAGGTTTTAGATGCTGTGCTGGTCCTGTCACGGCCGCGTCTCTCACGCCCTCGCCCAAGACCCTCCCACCCACCACTCAGGCGCTTCGGGCGTTGGGGGGGCAGCAGCCGGGCCACCCGGACCGGATTTATTGAAGGAGTCGGAATGAAGTATTTAGTGATAATAATTTTAATTATGTCCCTTGTCTCCGCGCCGCTTCTCGCCGCAGTCGGTTGCGATCTCAACGACCCGGACCGCGACGTGAAGCGCCTTTTCCCCGACTCCACGGGATATAAGACCCTCTACGTGACGATCGCGGAAAAGGGCGGCGACGCGCTCCTGCGACGGGTCGAGGAACGTCTCGGCGATAAATTCAAAGGATTGTTCGAGACCGCTGACGTTCCCTACACGATGTACCAGATCTTCAAGGGCAAGGACATCATCGGCTACATCCACGGCGTCAACCAGAAAGGCCAATACGGCGGCGTCCAGGTCGTCCTGGCGCTCGACATCGAAGGCAACATCCGGGCCTTTTACTTTCAGAAGCTGACCAACCAGTACGCCAAACTCCTCCTCGACCGGGAATTCGGCAAGCAGTTCATCGGGCTGAACTTAAAAGATTTTAATGATTATGACATTGTGACCGGCCAGGCCAAGGCCGGCAGCCGCATGGCGGCCATCAAGAATCCGGCGCCGAAAGCCGGGGAAGACTTCCGCGCGGCGCTCCGGGCGGCGAAGAAGAACCTGATATTGTGCGATGAATTTTTACTGGGAAACAAATACTTGAAATAATGAAAAATTTTAGAGAAATAATAAGGAGTATTCATGGCCAAAAAAATCAGTATCTACCAAATCGCGTATAAAAATCTCCTCCGCAAAAAAACGCGGAGCGCGCTGACCATCCTGGGCATCGGGCTCTCGGCCTGGGTGCTCATCAGCCTGCTCGGCTTCAACCGCGGCTACGAGTCGGCGCTCAACAAGGACATCGACAACATGGGATTCCAGGTCCTGGTGACCGCCAAGGGCTGCCCCTACGAGGCAGCGACGCTCATGCTCAAGGGCGGCACGGGGCTGCGTTACATGAAGGAGTCGATCCTGGCCGACATCCTCAAACACAAAGAAGTGCAGCAAGTCACGCCCCAGCTCATGGCCGCGATCTTCGACCCGAATAGAGGCGAGAGCGGCGGGATCAACGCCTACCTCGGCATCGACCCCGCTACCTTCCCCGCGATGAAGTCCTACCTGAAGTTCAAGCAGGGCGGCTGGTTCACGGACCCCAACGCCTTTGAGGCCGTGGTCGGCTACGAGGCGGCTGAGCTCGAGCAGCGCGAGGTCGGGGACAAGCTTCTGATCCCGGAAAAAAACGTCGAGCTCAAGGTCGTCGGCATCCTGGCCCGCTCGGGAACCGCGGACGACGGGACGATCTTCGTCCCCCTCCGGGCCGTTCAGAAGATCTTCGATAAGGAAGGCCAGATCACGGCCGCGGGCATCAAAGTGGACAAGAACGCCAATATGACCGAGCTCGAGAACAAGCTCTACGACCTGCCCGACGTGCAGGTCGTCTCCATGGCCCAGGTGAAGACGACGATCATGAGCCTCGTCTCGACGGCCAAGGTCATGGTCTTCTCCATCGCCCTGATCGCCATCCTCATCGCCATGTTGGGCGTCGTCAACACGATCTTGATGTCTGTCCTGGAACGCTTTCAGGAGATCGGCATCATCAAGAGCATGGGGGCCATGCCCTGGGATGTGTTCCGCATGATCTGGACCGAGACGATCATCTTGTGTTTGCTCGGCGGGGCGATCGGAATCGGTTTTTCTTTCGCCCTGTCCAAGATCACCGACATTCTCATCCGAAGGCTTCTCCCCTACACACCGACAGGGAGCCTCATCGCCATCAACGCTCAGCTCGGGCTTATCACCCTAGCCGTTGTCCTCGGGATCGGGCTCGTGAGCGGCGTGTATCCGGCCTGGAGGGCGGCCCGAGTCAGGCCCCTCGAATCGATCCGGAGCGAAGGAGACTGATATGACCCTCGACAATATCGCCCTCGAAGCCCATCACTTGAAAAAGATCTATAAGCGCGGAGCCGAAGAAATTCTGGCTATCGACGATGTCTCACTCACGATCCAAAAAGGAGAGTTCATGTCCTTCATCGGTCCGTCCGGCTCGGGAAAGACGACCCTGATCAACATCCTCGGCTGCCTGGACAACGCCACATCGGGCAGCCTCAAGATCGGCGGCCGGACGGTCTTCGCGGACAATCAAGGCCTTTCGGAAACCGAATTGACGAAGATCCGGCGCCGGGTCTTCGGCTACATCTTTCAAAAATTCTATCTCATCCCGACGCTCAACGTGTATGAAAATGTTCTTTTGCCGTTCGCCTTTTTCCAAAAGCCCGAGGCGAACGCGGACCCTATGGAAATCTTGAAATTTCTCGGATTGGATAAAAGGATCCATCACCGTCCCTCCGAACTTTCGGGCGGCGAGATGCAGCGCGTCGCTATCGCCCGGGCGCTGGTCAATAAGCCCGAAATTCTCCTGGCCGACGAGCCGACGGGGAACCTGGATACGAAGCGCAGCGAAGAGATCGGTGAGGTTTTGAAAACGCTGAATGAAAAGGAAGGCCTGACCGTTCTCTTGGTCACGCACAATCCTATGCTGGCGAAGTTCGCCGGCCGGACGATCACGCTCCGCGACGGCAAGATCGCGGGATCTTAATTCCTGCGCATTTTGACATCGATCCGGATTTTCTGACAGCCTCTTTGATCGTTCTTTTTCCGAGAGGTTTTTTTGATTGTTGTCCAAGCGGCACCCCCAGGCTGGATAATACAATCATGAAATATTCGACCTGCAATCTAATAGAAGCCTTCCAAGCCGTTGATATAGACTTTCCCTCGCGAAAACCACTTCTTATATTATCAAGAATTCATATTTACGACGCTCGAAACCGCCCGGCGTTAAATAACGAGGCGGATCCAGACTATGACCGGATTTCCCGTATAGGGGAGGCCGGCGACAAGCGGCCCCCCCTCGGCCGATTCGCGCGAAATCCAGGTCGAAGTGACGGTGTCGAGCGTCTCGACCAAGTAGCGGCCGCACGGGACGTCGATGACCATCTGGCTGGGAAAGATTTCGCCGGGAGTTGATCGCGGATCACACCAAAGACAGCATTGAGCCGAACCGGCCAGGAAACCGAATCGCCCGACCCAAGGAGGAAGGCTCCCGACCTGCGAAGCCCGGCCGCGTTTAAATGCGCGCAGATCATTCCCTGGATCGTGCGCCGGCGGCCGGCCCGCTTTCGTCAGTGCCGCCCGGATCAGAGAGCGGGTTTTGTCGGCCGACAGCGCCGGCGGCCGTTTTGCCTCATTCTTCTTTTTCAATCTTTCGCCTTCCCACATCGCAGCCCATTTGCCGGGCTATGGACCACACGATTCCTATGTATTCAACAGGAGGGTCTCCTCCGCATTTCGAGTCATATCCCTTGCTGGCTTTCCTTATCCTCACTCCGCTCTCATCGTAAAAATGCACCCAGCCCGGCCTTAACCAGCTCGCCCGCGTCCGGCAGGTTCGAAAGCTTTACCCGTTGCTCATCCGGGACGGCGCCGTTATAGACCTCGATGACCGCCGCCAGCGCTTCGAGATGGATGCCGACCCGCTTTGCCAGCGGCCACGCGGGATCGTTGGCCGGATCGCCGGGCGCTTCCTTCCGCGAGCCGGGATTGGGCGTTTCGAAAAGAAATGCCCTTGCCCGGGTGGCATCTCCCCATTCCCGGTGCGACAGTCCCCGGAACGTTGCCGACGACTCTTCAAGTTTCATCGTCAGACCATTCGCCTCGAGGGTGAGCACGGCCTCGGCAGCCAGCTCAATATTTTTCGGGTTGGCGACGATCATCATCGCCAGCCGGCTTCCGGGAGGAGCCTCGTGAAGGTCGAACGCCAGATCAACGTTTTCCTTCTTGAGCAGGGTGACGATGGCGAAAGCCATCCTCTGGGTCAGGTTTCCGTCCGCTTTGCCAGGATACTGCCTGTCGAGGTTGCGCGGGACATTATCCGAGGCATATTCCGGGGAGGGCGCCGTCGCGTCCGGCGGATCGGGCTCCCCCTGGTGTTCGGATTTGGTCAGCCGCGCCCCGATCGGGAATATCCGTTCGCCGCTTGACGTCTTGACCGAGAACGTCGCGGGGCCGGCGGACCTCGTCGGATCCCGGTAAGTGATTGCCGAGTTGTTAGCGTAAGGGATGACGATCAGCCGGCCCCGATCGACCTTGGCCCGCTCGACAAGAACGATGGCGGCCATGCTGCCCGCGATCTCGCCCGCGTGCGTTCCGCCGGCGACGAAGACCGTTCCTCCGGTCTCGAGCCCCTCTAAGACATAAACTGCGGTGTCGCCCGGTGTTTTCGCCAGGCCGGGAAGGTAATCGGATAACAGCCGCGTCTTGACCCCGGGCCCCGGCCGCACGTCATGGACCGCCGGCGGCGCGGAGGGAATTTTAATCTTCGCCGCGGCCGCTTGGGCCGGCACCATTCCCCCCGAGGCAATGCCTGCCGCTCCGATCCCTGCGACGACGCTCAATAAAGCGCCCATCACTCGAATATTTCGATGTTTTCCTGCTCTCACCATTTGCAAATCTCCTCAAGCCGCCGACCCGCGGGCACGGTGAAACCTCGTTCAGCCCCGATCTTACGGATCAGAACGCGGCGGCGCTGTGTTCCTCGCCTGACGTTTGCCTTCATGGTCTCCATAAAATGAATTCATGGATTAACATTGAAAGCCAAACCTTGCCGGGCCCCCAACTCAAGCCGCTTGGCTCAGTGCCCCAGCACAGCGCCGTCGCGCCGGGGATCGGCGCCGCCGATATGCATTCCGGTTTTCGGGTCGATGATGATGCCCTGAGCGCCGCCGAAAAATAAATCAAATGGGCCAAGCTTCCTGAGTGCGTAACCCATCTTCGTCAGCGCGGCGACCGTCGCCTCCGGCAGCCTCGGCTCGATCGAAAGCTCCTTATCACTGGGAAAGAACCGGGGCAGTTCGATGGCCTCCTGGAGGCCCATTTTGTAGTCGATCAGGTTCGAGATGAGAAGCGCCATGGTGGTTAAAATGCGGGCTGCGCCCGGGGTGCCGAGGGTCGCGAACGCTTTTCCGTCTTTGACCACAATGGTCGGCGCGATTGTCGTCCTCATCCGTTTGCCGGGAGCCAGGGCATTGACTCCGCTTGCCGAGAAGTTCCTCATCTCGTTGTTGAGGATGATCCCCGTGCCCGCGACCATGACTTTGGCCCCGAAAAAGTCCGAAATCGTCTGCGTCAGGGCGACCATATTGCCCGCTTTATCGACGACGGAGAGGGATGTCGTGCTGGGGCTTTCGCCTTTTCCCGGATCGCCCGGCCCGATCTTATCGCTGATCTTCCCGGGATCGATCTCCGCGGCGCGTGCTTTGGCGTACGGTTTGGAAAGCAGTCCGGCCACCGGAACCTTGACGAAGTCCGGATCCCCGACGAACGCGCGCCAGTCGGTCGCGCCGCGCTTCATGGCCTCGGCCATGAGATGAATGCGGGCTGGCGAGAGCGGCTCGAACTTAGCCAAATCGAAATGTTCGAGGATCTGGAGGATCTCGACGACGGCCAGCCCGCCGACCGGCGGCGGCGCCGAAATGAGGTCGTACCCCCGGTATGAGCCACGGACCGGCGTCCGCTCCACCGCCCGGTACGAAGCCAGGTCGTCCTTGGTAATGAAACCACCCCGCTCTTTCATCTCTGCGGCGATCTTTTCGGCCAGCTCGCCGCGGTAGAACACGTCCCGGCCGCCCGCCGCGATCTTGCGCAGGCTTTCGGCGAGGTCGGGATTCCGGAGCGTATCGCCGGGTTCGAGCGGCAAATCCCCGGGACAGAATATCTTCGCCAGCTCTTTCTGCTTCATGATTTCCTCGTAGTCATCCCGGATGATCAAGGCGAGTGTCGGGCCGACCGCGAAGCCGTCGGCCGCGAGCTTGATCGACGGCGCCAGCACCCGGGCGAGGGTCATGGTTCCGTATTTTTCGAGCGCCAGGCTCAGCCCGGCCACGGTTCCCGGAATCGCCGCAGCGGCATGGCCGTTTGAGGGAATACTTTTGGGAAAGGCCGAGGTCGCCGGCGCTGCAGAGCGGTAATCGATGGCGATGGCGGTCCCGGGCTTGACGAGGTAGATGATGATCATCCCTTCCCCGCCGATCCCGTTGGCGTTCGGCTCCACGACGCCTATGGCGAACGCCGCCGCCACCGCCGCATCGACCGCGTTGCCGCCGGCCTTCAGGATATCGACGCCGGCCTGGGAAGCCAGCATATGGCCCGAGGCCACCATGCCATTGGCGGCCGTCACTTCGACATTCTTTGTCGCCTTTCCGGCGGGTGGCGTCGGCAGGGTCGCGCAGGACGGCGCCAGAAGCGCCGCAGCGACCGCAACAACCAGCAGTCGCAATATGAAGGCTTTCGCTATGACTTTTTTCATCTTAAGTTTTATGACACAGAATCCGCAGGGCTGTCAATGAATGAAAACCGAGGCCAGCCTCTCCTTTTTTATGAAATTAAGAAAAGTGATGTAGTTCCGCGCATCGCGATACAGGACAATTATGAAAAAATTTTCTTTTTAGCAGCGTAATATGCCACACCTGCTATTAACACGGCAATGCCAATGATCCAGGCTTGTGTAGAAGCGAAGAAAATGAAGACTAACAATGCGAGGCATGTCGCTGTGCCAAGAACAGGCACGAATCGCGGGTACAACCTATCTTTAACCTTCAATCTTAGCGCTGAGATGTTGGCCAAAGAGTAATAGAAGAGTAAGGCGAAAGTGCTGATAGCGACAACCTTTGAGATATCAATCATCAAAACAAGCAAGGCCATCAGGGCGCCCGATATCCAGATCGAATAATAAGGCGTGTTGTGCTTCGGGTGCAGTTTGCTCAGGGCTTCGGGAATGTCTTTTCTTTTTGCCATGGCGTAGGCCATGCGAGATACCCCTAAAATGGACGTCAGCAAAACGCTTGCCGTTGCCAATAATGCTCCTGCCGAAATGATAGAGGACGCCGTTCGGCTATGCGCGGCTTCCATGGCCTTTGTCAGCGGCGAATTTGAGCTTGCGAGCACAGATGCTCCGACAAGTCCAACAGCCACAACACCGACAAATATGTAAACGATTGTGGATATCGCCAGCGACAGCAATATCGCTCTGGGGACATTGCGTTTTGCGTCTTTGATTTCATCTGCGACTATGGCTACTCTTGCGAAGCCGCCGTAGGCAAAAAAGATGAAGCAGGCGCCGTAAAGCACCCCAACTTTAAAAGGAGCAAACGGAACGAAATTTGCCATATGGGCGTGCGTTAAACCAAAGATAACGAAAAATGCCAGGATGAGGAGTTTCGTCACGACGATGAAATTGTTCAGGCGCGCTGATTGCCGGATGCTGAAGAAGTTCAGCGCTGCGAAGGCTATACAGAGAACAGCTGCCGTCCCGCTGGCCGGCAAAATTGGAAATAGGGCTGCGAGATAGTGCCCAAAGCTCAACGAGACTGCGGCTCCCGCAAAAACATTGGAAAACATCCATACCCATCCGACGATAAAGCCGGCGAAGGGAGAAATCAGTTGATATGTATATTCATATATGCTTCCCTCTTTTGGCTGCCAAGCCGTAAGCTCGGCAAAGCTTAAGGCGGTGAACATGGAAATAACGGCCGCGATAAGCAGCGAAACGATGAGAGCAGAGCCGGCTAAACCTGCGGCCATGCCGGTGACAACGAATATGCCTGCCCCGATTATTGCGCCCACGCTTATGGCTGTAGCATCGAATAATCCCAAAGTCTGCTTAAATCGGGATTTTCGACTCATTTCAGCGCTCATTTCTGACTCATTCAAAGAATCTGTTCAAAGGATTTAATTATAAAATTAGACCCCCTACCTCCTGACACAATTCAGTGGGATTAAAAGATCAGCCCGCGTCTTGTTTATCCGAGCTTTGTCCTCGTGATCTTGGCCACCAGGTTGGACGTGGGATCAGGGCAGCGGACAAACTCCGTGGTCACGCCGTTGGGATCAATGACCTTCTCATAGGGCGTCTTCTCGTACTTCCAGGGCAGGACTGCCCCATGATTGAGGGCAGTGAGAAAATCGCGGAGGCTCCCGAGCAGCCAGGGGCAAAGCTTCCCGATGTCCTGCGGGTAGCTGAATTTATCCCCTTTCTTGTGGCACCACGAATCAGGCCGTGCCTCATAAATCTCGATTTCGAGCTTGTACTTCGGCGGTTTGGGCGGCGGCGTCTGTTGCTCGCCCGATAGGGCTGATCCAAAGATGAGAGGAGCGGACATCAGACCGGCAAAACTGCATCCTGCTTTTCCCATAAATTTTCGTCTGTTCATATGGCCTCCTTTTTGGCCGGCCCTCGCGGCCGGCGGTCCTTATTCCAGGATATTCAAAAAGAACTTTATGATCAAGGAACATAAAAAAAACAACGAGCCTGTCCCGGTCAATGGTCATTCCGCCGACTCGATTTCCTTCTGTTTTCTAAGCAACCGCTGGGCGGAGACCGGAAAAGCCGTCCTCAGCTCCGGGGCGAACAGCGCCACTTTGAACTCCTCGACCATCCATCGGAATTCCTCGACCGCCTCTCTAGTTTCGATCGGCGTTCCCGGAGCGATTTTCCCCTGGAGCTTTTGGAGGACCTGGACGAACATATCGGCCTGAGCGGCTTTCCGGCGGTCTTTTTCCGGATCATTTTTTGCCCGTTCCGCCCGCAGCCTGAGCGCGTTCAAGTACCGGGGAAGATGGACAAGCCGGTCGATCGCATAGATCTCAAGAAAATTCTTCGGAACAAGCCGGTCCTTTTCCTGCCGAATTTGACCGCAAATTCCGGATAGGACCTTATTGGACGGGTTCGTTTTTTCGATCGCGTACAACGTGGCATGAAGTTCCTGATAAGCGGCGAGGATCGGCCGCGTCGCTTCCCACAGCAGGTGCGCTTTCTCAAAAAGCGCCCTAACAACGGTTTCCGAATACGACTTGAATTCTTCTTCCAAGCGCAGGTTTTTGCGGAAGACCGCGGCTTTCAGGTTCTCAAGGAGCATTCGTTCGACCGCCGCTTCCCCCCCGAAATACAGAGCAGCCTTATGATATTCGGCCGGAAGGGCGAGATGCCGTTCCATGAATTTCAGGTCCTTGGCGAATTTAAGAAGGAGGAGGGCCTCAGCGCCTTTCTTGTGAGAAGCGAGGGCCTCCGCATCGGTTCTAAAGAGCCTGAGGTTCACCCCGTTCTCGGCCGGCTCAAGACCCGGATAAGCGACCGCTCCCGGCCCGATCGAAATCATCTCGGGCAGCTCGCCGAAATTCCAGGACATTATTCCCCGCCTTTCGTATTTTTGGCGGGCTTTTGCCCACACATCAGGGTCCTGCGCCGCGGCCCGGGCCGCTTCCCGGCGGGCGCGCCTCATGGCCTCAAGATCCCGGCCCGCGGCCAGTTCTTTCCCATGCGGGTCGATGATGGCGAGACGCAGTTTCAGATGCTTCGGCAGTTCCACCTCCGCCCATTCGGAGGCCGGGATTTCGGCGCGGTATCTCTGTTTGACGAAGCGGGCCAGAGTCTCGAAGAGCGACGCATCCGAAGGTTCGATATCCTGGACGATGGCATCCACCGTATTGGAGACGGGTACGAGCAGCTTCCGGTATCTTTTCGGAAGCCCCTTGATGAGGGCCGTGATCTTCTCCTTGAGAAGGCCCGGGACGCCCCATTCCAAGGGCTCAGCGGGGATCCGCCCGGCCTGTTCCGCCGGGATCTTCAAAGTGACGCCGTCATCCTCGTCTCCCGGGGCGAATTTGTACGAAGCCTTAAACCGCCGGCCGCCGATGGGCAGCTCGTCGGGATAGAGGGCCAGCTCTTTCTCGTCGGGAAAAGATCGAAGAAGGTCTGTTTCCTTCATCTTCAAGAACGCGTCGTCTCCCCGACGCCGGATCCGCTCTCTCAACCCGCGAACGTCATAGATGCCGGCGAGGTGTCTGGAATAAAAATCGGCCCTGATCTTTTCATCGGCAAGGATGTCTCGGCGTCTCAGCTTCTCTTCCATCACTGACAGCCGCCGGCGCAAGTCAAGATTATGACGGAGAAAATCGAAATGGTCCTTGACATGCCCCTCGACGAGGCCGGACCGGACAAAGATGCGGTGGGCCTCCTCGGGATCGATGGGTCCGTATGGAACGATCCTCCCCGAAACGATCTCCAAGCCGAAAAGCGTCACGCGCTCCTCGGCGACGACCTGCCCTCTCCCCCTATCCCAGCGCGGGTTGGCGTGGGAATAGCGGCAGAGATCGCCGCCCAGGGTCTCCAGCCACTCAGCGTTCGTCCTCGCCGCCGTCCGGGCGAACAGCCGGCTCGTTCGGACCATTTCCGCGGCGACAATCCAAGACGCATTCTTGTTGAAAAGCGTTGAGCCGGGAAAGATCATGGCCTCCCGGCCCTTTGCCGCCGTGAACATGTTTTTTTCCTTGTGAACCGCGATGTTGGAGAGATAGCCGCTCAGGATGGACCTGTGAACGGCGGCATAAAGGTCCTTCGACATCTCGGCCCTCTGCGTCCGGCCGAGAGGAATCTTCAGCTCCCTCAAGATGTCGAGAATCTCGTTGTGGATCAAGCTCCACTCGCGCATGCGCGAGAAAGAAAGAAAATGCTCACGGCAGAACCTCCGCTTCTGGCCGTGGCTCGCAAGCCCGGCCAAATCGCCGTGATAGCGGTTCCAGATGTTGACGAGCGACAGGAAATCAGAGTCGGGGTCGCGGAAGGCCGCGTGCATGGCGTCGGCCTGGGCCGTTTTATCCGGAGGCCGCTCGCGCGGGTCCCTGATGCTCAGGGCCGCGGCGATGACAGCCACTTCCCGGAGGCAATTCTCTTTCTGAGCTTCGATGAGCATGCGAGAGATTCGCGGATCGAACGGCAGGCGGGCCATTAACCGGCCCTTTCCCGTGAGCACAGGCTCCTCCCCTTTCCGCCTGATCGCTCCCAGCTCGACGAGGGACTCATATCCGTCCTCGACGTTCTTCGGATTCGGCCTGTCCACGAAGGGGAATTTCAGGGGATGGCCGAGGTTGAGGTCGATCATGCGCAGGATGACTTCGGCGAGGTTCGACCTCAGGATCTCGGGAGGAGTGAATTGCGGCCGGGCCAAATAATCCTCCTCTTCATACAGCCGGACGCACAAGCCCTTCTGGACACGCCCGCAGCGGCCTTTTCTCTGGTCGGCGCTGCTTTTGGAGATGGGCCGGATCGGAAGGCTGTTGATCCGCGATCCGGGCAGATACTGAGAGATCCGGGCCAGGCCCGTGTCGATGACGTATTTGATGCCGGGGATCGTGAGCGATGTCTCAGCGACATTCGTCGCGACCACGATCTTCGGGCCCGTGACCGAATACACCCGGCCCTGCTCTGCGCCGGGAAGCCGGGCGTATAAGGGCAAAATCGTGACGCTGGCCAACCTCCGGCCTTCAAGGATCTCGCAGGTCTCCAAAATATCCTGCTCGGTCGGCATGAAAATAAGGATATCCCCGGCCAGCTTTTCCGCCCTGAGATCAGCCACGGCCTCGACGGCCATTTCCACGTAGTCGGCGTCGCCGCCGTCCAGGTCTTCCGGGTCCGGGGGCCGGTATTCGACATCGACCGGATAAAGGCGACCGCTGACTTCGAGAATGGGCGCACCCTCGAAAGCCTTTGAGAATTTCTCGATGTCGAGCGTCGCCGAGGTGATGATGAGCCTCAGGTCCGGCCGGAGGGGAGTGAGCGTTTTGGCGATGCCCAAGAGGAAATCGATGTTCAGGCTGCGCTCATGGGCCTCGTCGATGATGATGGTGTCGTATTCCAAAAGCCGGGGATCGGATGGCGTTTCGGCCAACAGCATCCCGTCGGTCAAGATCTTAATGCGCGTCTCGGGCGAAGTCTTGTCGTCGAAGCGGATCTTGTAGCCAACCGTGCGGCCGACCGCCTCGCCGAGCTCCTGGGCGATGCGCTGGGCGATCGTGATCGCGGCGATGCGGCGGGGCTGAGTGCAGCCGACCCGGCCGCGGCGGCCGCGGCCAGCCTCGAGGCACATTTTCGGGATCTGGGTGCTCTTCCCGCAGCCGGTCTCGCCCGAGATGACGACGACCTGATATTTTTGGACGGCCCGGACGATCTCGGCGCGCATGGCCGTGATCGGAAGTTCAGGGGGATATGTGATCACGACTCACTCATACCACAGGCGGAAACAACGGTCAACGCGAAGGAGGATCCTACGGCGGCAGGACATTCCGGGCGGTCTCATGTTCCGCCTCCGGATTAGCGCCAGCCTGGGCAAGCACCGGAAAAATGAGGAGAAGGATCATCGGGATGATCAGGATGATCTGGTTCATAGTCCATTCTTCGTTCAAAAATCATCCCCCAAATAGACCCTGTCTCCTGGTTTTTCAATAAGGAAAAAGGATGAATTCCTGAAAGAGGACTTTAGTCCCACGAAAATGCAGGCAATTCTTTTTCCGGACGCCGCTCGTCGTGCAGGGGTGGCACGGCGAAGGGGCTCCCCGCCCGCGCGCAGCGGCTTGGCGGCGAGCACGGCCGGGGAAGAGCCGCGACAGGACCCCGCCCATAATTGGCCCGACACCGGAAAAAGAATTGCTTACGATTGATAATCGTTTGTTGCGAGATCGAGGCCAAAAGCCTAGGATTAACATGTTGGTTATTTTTAAGATGACAAGGAGGAGCGATGAAAATCCCGATCTATCAGGTTGATGCTTTCACGGATAAGATTTTCGGCGGCAATCCCGCCGCCGTCTGCCCGCTTGAAAAATGGATCCCGGCCGCAGCCATGCAGGCCATCGCCATGGAGAACAATTTGTCGGAAACCGCCTTCTTTGTGAGAAAAGGGAGCGTGTTTAAGATCCGCTGGTTCACGCCCGCGATTGAAGTGGACTTATGCGGGCACGCAACGCTCGCCTCGGCCCACGTGATCTTCAAGCACCTCGGACATGCCAAACCTCAGATTACGTTTCTTTCCAAAAGCGGGGAGTTAAAAGCCTCCCTGAAAAAAGACTTGATCTATCTCGATTTCCCGGCTTACGACCCGATCCCAGTTGGCTCCCCGCCGGCCGCCCTTCTTAAAGGGCTTGGAAAAAAGCCGAAAGAGGTCTTGAAAGGGCGGGACTATCTTGCCGTTTTCAAGACAGAAGCGGACGTCCTCGCCCTCCAACCTGATTTCGCCGAGCTCAACAAGCTCGACTGCCTGGGCATCATCGCCACGGCTGAAGGCGACAAAAGCGACTTCGTCTCGCGGTTTTTTGCGCCCCGGGCCGGGATCCTCGAAGACCCGGTCACGGGCTCAGCCCATACGCTTCTCATCCCTTTCTGGGCCAAGTGTTTTCATAAAAAGAAGTTACATGCCTTCCAGCTCTCCAAACGCCGCGGAGAGCTGTTCTGCGAACTCCAGGGAAAACGCGTTCTCATCGGCGGGCACGCTCGGACATTCTTGAAAGGGACGATCGCGGTCTAAGAATCTTAGGAAAAACTGCGCCAGGCAATATGAAACTTTTTCTGCATACCGGGAATTGAACTCGATGACGCCCACCGAATTCACAGGGCTTTGATGTTGGCTTCGATCAAGTGGATCTGGGACCGCAGCTCTTGAAGCTTCTGCTTTTCCTTTTCGACGACATCGGCCGGCGCGCGCTGGATAAAGCTCTCGTTGGACAGCCGGGCTTCGGTCTTCTGGACGTCATCGACGAGCTTTTTTCGCCTGGCCTCCAGCCGTTCCCTTTCTTTGTCTGCGTCGATTACACCGGCGAGGTAAACTTCAACATCGCCGATGACCTGGCCGGCCGCGGTCGCCGGGCGCTTGACGCCCGGCCCGACTTCGAGGGATTTAAGGGCGGCCATATGCCTGACGAGATGGCTCATGGGCCGCAATACATCAGCCGATTTTCCATCCGCCTTGATTAACGCGTCGAGCTTCCGGCCGGACGGGATGTTATGAAGCGAGCGGAATTCGCGGATCCCGCGGATGACGTTTTGGACGAGCGCGAAATCCGCCTCGTTCTGCCGGTCTTCCCTTTCCGGCTCGGGCTCGGGCCACGAGGCGGAGATCAGAAGCTCGGATGAAGAGATCGGCTTCTCCAGTCCGCGGCAAGGGCACTGGACATTCAGCCGCTCCCAGAGCACTTCGGTAATGAACGGGACAAAGGGATGGAAAAGCCGCAGGACTTGATCGAGGGCGAGGGCCAGGACCGACCGCGCGACCGGCGCCGAAGCCTCGTCCTTCAAGCGGGGTTTAATGAGTTCAAGATACCAATCACACAGCTCGCCCCAGAAAAATTCGCGGGCCGCACCGAGGGCGGCGGAGGGATTATAGGATTGGAGCTCTTCGGTGACCTTGGCGATAACCCTCGACAGCCGCGATAAAATCCACTGATCTTCCGCCGCAAGCTTATCCGGCGCGAGCGGGACGAATTTATGCTCGCCCAAATTCATCAAGGCGAACCGGGCTGCGTTCCACAGCTTTGTGCAAAACGCTCGGCCGATATCGAACCGCTCGCTGATGATTTTAGCCATGGGCAGGTCGGGCATGGTTCCCAAAACATCAAATTCTTTTCCGGTCTTGGGGCAGATATACGTGAAGATCGACCGGCCGTGTTTGGCCGTGGCTAAATCCACAAGCTCACCCGTGTAAGGCGAGACCGCCTGCACGGGGAGCTTGATGTCCTGCGTGCCGGTCTGCATGTCGCACAGGACGTAGCGCATCGCGTCCGCTCCGTATTTGTCGATGATGTCTTCGGGATCGATGCCGTTGCCCTTGCTCTTGCTCATCCGCTCGCCCTTCCCGTCCTGGATGTTGGCGTGGATGAAGCAGTCCGTGAAGGGCACGTCGCCCAGCAGGTACAACCCCATGAGCTGCATGCGGGCGACCCAGAGAGTGATGATGTCGCGGGCGGTGACGAGACACGAGCCGGGATAGTAATAGCTCAGGCAGTCCTCGCCGCCGTCCACGATGCCGAGCGACCGCTGGCCGGGTTCGAGCTCGGCCGTCGCGGGGTCGGGCCAGCCGAGCGTGCTGAACGGCCAGAGCGCGGAACTGAACCAGGTGTCGAGGACATCGGGATCCTGAGCAAAGCCGGCGGACTCAAGCGCGGCCGCGTATTTTTCCTCGGCGGCCGCATTCTGAAGCGAGATCAGAATATCGAAGCGGCTTTTCGGATCGAGGCCATAGATCTCGTCGGTCCGATAAAGCCGGCCTTCGTTGTCGGCGATCCAGGCGCAGAGCCCGGAGCTTTCGGCCTTGGGGATGGAAGCGATGGCCCCGGCGAGATCGACGCCATCAACGCTCGCCTGCCAGATAGGGATGCGGTGGCCCCACCAGAGCTGGCGGCTGATGCACCAATCGCGCTTTTCGGCCAGCCAGCTCGTGTAGGTCCCGCCGTATCGGACAGGGTCAGGATGAAAGGTCAAGCCCCATCCGCTCGGCGATTTCAGTTTCCCGTTCGCCGCGTCAATGGCAACTTGGGCCAGCCCGGTGGCGCGGAATTTTTTCTTCGTGACGGCGCCGCACAGGATGCCGCCCTTGACGTCGCCCATGCGGACGAACCACTGCTTACTCAAATACGGCTCGATGGGCGTCTTAGACCGGTCGGAGTGGCCGATCTCGATCTCGCGATCTTCGATCTCTTCGAGAAGGCCCTGCGCTTTAAGGTCGGCGACCACACGCTTGCGGGCTTCGAAGCGGTCAAGGCCGGCATAAGGCCCGGCCTTGGCGTTAAGCGAGCCGTCGGGATTGAGAATGTTAATGATGTTTATCCTGTCCTTGTGGCGGCCCCAGACATCATAGTCGTTGGGGTCATGGCCGGGGGTGATCTTCACGCAACCCGAGCCGAGCGATGGATCGGCCCATTCATCGAGAATAAGCGGGATTTCGCGGTCGAGCAAAGGCAGCAGCACTTTTCTCCCCTGCCGGGCCATCTCCCTGAGCTTTAGCAGGTGCGGAAGGATCTCTTTCTTGCGCTCTTCAATCCGCTCTAATTCTCTTTCAAGCTCTTCCTTCTCTTTCTTCGAAGCGCCTCCCATTCGTTCCTTAAGAATTCTTCTCTGTTTTTCGATCTCTCCAGCTGGGTCGGGATGGCAGGCCACAGCCGTGTCGCCGAGCATGGTTTCCGGCCTCGTCGTCGCGACCGTCACGAATTCCGGTTCGCCGGGCTTCGGGTCGATGATCGGATACTTGATATGCCAGAAATGCCCCTGCACTTTCTCATGGACGATCTCGTCGTCGGAAACCGCGGTCTGGAGTTGGCAGTCCCAGTTGACGAGCCTGTTGCCGCGGTAGATCAACCCGTCGCGGAAAAGACGGAAAAAGGCCTCCCGGACCGCCCTGGTGCAGACGGCGTCCATGGTGAACCGCTGACGCAGCCAGTCGCAGGAGCAGCCCATGCTCTGCTGCTGGCGGATGATCCGCTCCCGGTATTCATCCTTCCAGGCCTGGATCTTGGCCACGAGCCCTTCGCGCCCGAGGTCATGCCGGGTCTTTCCCTCGTGCTCGAACAGCCGCTTTTCGACGACAGCCTGAGTCCCGATCCCTGCGTGGTCTGTGCCAGCCATCCAGAGCGTGTTGTCCCCCATCATCCGGTGCCAGCGGATGAGTAAATCCTGCATGACGTTGTCCATGGCGTGGCCCATGTGGAGAGCGCCGGTGACATTGGGCAGCGGCATCATGATGACATAGCTATTCTGCCGGCCGTCTGGAACCGCGGCGAAGGCGTCGGCGGCGAGCCAACGCGCGTAAATCTGCGTCTCGTATTGCTTATGTTCGTATCGCTTCGGGATTTCCTCGGGCATCGTTCAAATCCTTTAAAATGTTCCTATTCCTTTTATCATATCGAGGCCTGAAATTAAAGAGGACGGCTGTTAAAGGCCTTCGCGGCGGCGACATGAATAATTCAGACGAGGTGCCTGTTACCGAATTTTTATGCTTTCAATTCCCGAAGATCGATTTTCGCCATATCATCGGTGCCGAGTCCTTTTCTGGCACAGCCGGCGACATGGGTTGAAATGTCTCTGATTGGCTCCAGATTATGTTCTTTCCTTTTGGCCTCCAGAATATCGAGACCGATCCTGTCCATAGCCACCGGGTCCCGGCTGAAAAAGATCCGATTATCATAAGCCACTTGCGCTCCGGCGACGCTGACCGTGGATATTTTAGCGGCCTCGCCGATATGCAATACCATTTTATCTTTTAAACACGGCACGCTGAGGATCTCTGGAATGGCTTTGGTGCAGTAATCGATATGAAAACGGACCTTGTTTGTCGTGACGCCCAAGGCGATGTTTTTCGCCGCCCATGTCACGCCACTGTCCTCATTGTGCTTGAGAACCGCGATATTGATGAGCTTGGTGATGTCCTTTGTGACGATATTGGACAGGCAGGATTTTTCTTCATCTTCAATGGTCACATCATTGAACATATCCCAGACTTCTTCGGCGATTTTCTTGATCCCTTCCCGATCGCTGTAATCCATGTACAATCGCCTGATTTCGGCGCTGTATTTCTTGGCTTTTTCATTTCCCTGCTGAATGAGCATCCACAGCCAGGTCACGGAATTAAAGATCTCCCGATGCGATCCCTCTTTCGTAAAATCTCGCTTGATGAGTTCCCTGTATTTTTTGAGAGTTCCGTCATCGAAGGAAACATAGACGTCTTTGTCATAGCCCTCAACCCAGGGCAAGACCGCTTCCGATACCATGGAGGTGCCATGGGCGCGGACTCCGGTCGTGCTTTTATTGATCTGAAGCCCTGTTCGGGCGACCTCCCGGTCTGTCCGGTCCCAGATGATGATATTGTTTTCTTTGACACCGACGCTTTTAAGCCCGGCGACCGTCTCGTTGATCGAAGCCAGGGACGAGGATATCTTCGGCGCGCCGATGCAATTGATCTTGATCCCGACCACGTCTTGGGGTGAGAACAAGGACGACCAGGCGTTCTCGAGTGTCTTTTGGCCCGTCAATTCCTTTAATCCCGCGGCAAACGTTCGGTGGACGGCCTCGGGATTGTACGCCCCTTCCTTGAGCATATCCTCGGCAGCGACGGAAATGACCCGGCTTTTTACAAAACGCTCTCCGTGACTCTTGGTTATGAACTCGCTGCCCCCAAAAATCGTGCCCCCAGCTATGATCGCGGAATTCTTTATAAATTCCCTTCTCGTCGGCATTGCTTATAATCCTTTCACAAATGGGATGGGTACCTACCCGTCCCAAGATATATTAATATTAGAAAATTCCTCCTATTTTTATCATACCGGGACACTCCTGGCAAACGCAGAGAATCGACGCTGCCAGGCGCAAAAGATTTTTTCTTATAAGGGGAAGAGATCTTCATCTATGAGTTTTCGGATGAAGCCAGGACCGTTCCCATGGGCTATTTCACCAGTTGCTTCATCCTGGTGGGAATTCGGCGCTCCAATTTGGGATAAGCCTCAATAAGCCTGATTATATCGGCTAAGTCTTTTTGCCTTTTGCTCCTGCGGCGCTGTTCGTCACAATAAGCCCAGATCTAAACGCCTCTCTAAGCAGAGAAACGATTCATGTCCCTAGCCAAAAAAATATATCTATTTCCAAAAATAATAATTTTGATTAAGATGGCTTTCAAGGCCTTGAAAAAGGAGGATTTCATGAAAAAAACAACGGTATTTTTCATCGTTATCTTAGTCCTGGCATCTGCCGTCGCATCCGGCCCGGCCACCGGCCGCAGCGGCTATTATCGCTACCCGGCGATCCACAAAGATGTCATCGTTTTTACCTCTGAGAGCGACCTCTGGACCGTGGGTCTTGAAGGAGGGATGGCCCGCCGTTTGACTTCCCATGCCGGGATGGAAAGCTATCCGGCCGTTTCGCCCGACGGCGCCACCCTCGCTTTTTCCGCCCAGTACGAAGGGCCGACCGAGGTTTATACGATGCCTTTGTCTGGCGGGCTTCCCGTCCGGCGGACATTCACCGGCCAAACCTCCATGGTCGTCGGCTGGACGCCCGACGGAAAAATTCTCTACAGCACGCAGAAATATTCGACTCTGCCCAACACCCAGCTTGTCGCCCTCGACCTTGGCTCCGGAATGGAAACCCTCATTCCGCTCAGCCAGGCCGCCGACGGCAGCTTCGACGCCTCCGCCCGCACGTTCTTTTTCACCCGCCTTCCTTTTCAAGGCAGCTATACCAAGCGCTACAAGGGCGGAACCGCTCAAAATCTCTGGAAATACGCCGACGGGAGCGCGGAAGCCGTCCCCCTCACCGCCGACTATCCGGGAACGAGCAAGAACCCGATGCTCTGGCAGGGCCGCATCTATTTTGTCTCCGACCGGGATGGGACGATGAACCTGTGGTCGATGGATCTCGAAGGCCGTGGACTCAAGCAGCACACCTTCCACAAAGGCTTCGATATGAGCTCCCCATCGCTTTCCGACGGCCGGATCGCCTACCAGCTCGTGGCCGACCTTCACATCTATGAGATCAACTCCGGCAAAGACCGCAAAGTCGAGGTCACTCTTCCTTCGGATTTCGACCAGCTGCGGGAAAAGTGGGTGGCGAAGCCCCTGGAGTACCTGACTGCGGTTCACCTCTCCCCGTCGGGAGATAAGGTCGTCCTTATCTCCCGGGGCCAGGTCTTTGTTGCGCCCGTCGGCGACGGCCGATGGGTTCGCGTCAGCCGCAAGGAGGGGATTCGAAACAGGAACGCCCGCTTCTTTCCCGACGGGAAAAACCTCATGGTCCTTTCCGATGAGAGCGGCGAATGGGAGTTCTATAGAGTTCCGGCCGACGGACTCGGCGCCGGACGGCAGCTCACGAGCGGGGCCAAAGTCATCCGCTTCGACGGAATTCCTTCGCCCGACGGACGGCGTCTGGCCTTCGCTGACAAGGATAACCAGCTCTGGATTGCCGACGTCGAGAAGCAGTCTTTGAAAAAAGTCGCCACGAACGATAATGAAATGTTCAGCGACCTGGCCTGGTCTACGGACGGCCGTTGGCTCGCCTATGTCCAGACGGCCGACAACCAGTTTTCCGAGATTATGGTCCTCAACGCCGAAACGGGCGCGGCAATGGAGCTCACCAACGACCGCGTCGACTCCTCTAGCCCCGCTTGGAGCCCCGACGGGAAATGGCTCTATTTCCTCTCCGACCGCTATTTTCAGAGCGCCGTCGGCAGCCCCTGGGGCGCCCGGCAGCCCGAGCCGTATTTCGACAAAACGACCAAGGTTTACGCCATCGGTTTGACCGCCAAAGAGACTTTCCCTTTCCTGCCGGCGACCGAACTCCAGAGTGAGGCCGCGGAGAAAAAGGACAAGAAGCCCGTAGACGTCGTCATCGACTTCGGCGGAATTCAGGAGCGGGTTTTCGAGCTCCCCTTGCCCGTGGGCGTTTATTCCAGGCTGGCGCTCAATGATAAATTCCTCTTCCTCATCGACAAGGAAAGCAACGCTGCCGGCAGGAGCAAGCTCCAGGCCGTCGAGATCAAAAACAAGGACGTCAAAGCCAAGACGCTCGTCGAGGATATCCGGAGCTTTGAGCTCTCCGCGGATGGAAAGAAGCTCCTCGTCCAGAAAGGCCAGGACCTCTACGTCATCGACGCTTCGGCCACGGCCCCTTCCTCGCTGGCGGAGAAGAAAGTCGATCTTTCGAGCTGGACGTTCTCCCTCGACCCGCGCGCGGAGTGGCGCCAGATGTTCGTGGATGCCTGGCGCATGGAACGCGACTACTTCTATGACCGGAACCTCCACAATGTCGATTACGAAGGTCTACTCAAACGCTACCTGCCTTTTCTCGACAGGGTCAGCGACCGGTTCGAGCTCAACGACCTCATCGCCCATCTCGTCGGAGAGCTCTCGGCGCTCCACACCTTCGTCCGCGGCGGCGACCTCCGTCAGGGAACGGACAACATCGCGCCGGCTTCACTCGGCGCCCGACTCGCCCGGGACGAAGCAAAGGGCGGCTACCGGATCGAGCACATCTACCGGGCCGACCCCGAGTATCCGGAGCGCTCCTCGCCCTTAGCTAAACCGATGCTCGCGCTCCGCGAAGGCGACGTCATCGCCGCCATCGATGGGACACCCACCCTCGCCGTCGCCGACCCGTCGCTCCTCCTGCGGAACACAGCCGGCCGCCAGGTCCTCCTCGAGGTCAAACCGGCGGCGGGAGGCGCGGCGACAAAGGCCATCGTCTATCCTATAACGGCCGGCGCCGAATCCGACCTCCGCTATGCCGAATGGGAGTTCACCCGTCGTCTCGAGGTCGAGAAGCTCGGGAAAGGCGAGGTCGGCTATGTCCATCTCCGGGCCATGGGCGGGGGCAATTATACGGAATGGGTCAAGAACTTCTACCCGGTCTACAACAGGAAGGGTCTCATCATCGACGTCCGGCACAACCGGGGCGGCAATATCGACTCCTGGATCCTGGAGAAGCTTCTCCGGAGGGCCTGGTTTTTCTGGAAGCCGCGCGTCGGCAACCCCACCTGGAATATGCAGTATGCCTTCCGCGGCCACATGGTCGTCCTGTGCAACGAGTACACGGCCTCGGACGGCGAAGCCTTCAGCGAGGGGTTCCGGCGGCTCGGCCTGGGCAAGGTCATTGGCACGCGTACCTGGGGCGGTGAGATCTGGCTGAGTTCGTCGAACGTCCTCGTCGACAGGGGCCTGGCCTCGGCGGCGGAGACGGGGGTCTATGGACCCGAAGGCATTTGGCTCATCGAGGGCCACGGGGTTGATCCGGACATCATCGTGGACAATCCGCCGCATGCAGCCTTCCTCGGGAAGGACGCTCAGCTCGAGGCGGCCGTCAAACATCTCCAGGAGAGAATCGCCAAGGATCCCGTCGAAGTTCCCAAACATCCTCCGTACCCCGACAAAAAGAAGTGAGGCAGCCGCCGGCCGGTTTGGCAGAGTCCTCGGATCCGCCAAGATTTTCACCTTGAAGCCAGGACAGCGGATGATCTTTCTTCTCGGTCATGCTTCATATCCTTTTTATTTTACGAATTTAGAGGTCTGATCCCGTCTTATCTCCAGGGATCGCGAGTTCGCTTTAGCGGAGGGACAGACTCCTCGTCCTTAAGCTTTAAAACGAAAACGGGATTGTCCGCGGAAAGTGGGGACAGGTGCGCACCATATCCCCGAATTATTTAATGAAGCGTGAAACGGGAAGTTCTTCCCTGCTCGGCGTCGAGCGGCTTTTCGGTAGCCGGGTTGCGGTGGGCCTTCCACTCCCAGATAATTTCCTTGCCGCCCGCCTGGAACTTGATCGTTCCGCTGATGTTATGTCCGGCGGCCTTCCCTTCGAAGACCATGGAGACGAGCTTCTCTTCGACCGGCCGATCTATAACGAACCGGATCTGGTCTCCTTTTAACGTCAGGTCCTTGATCTCAGTGGCCGCCCCGCCGACCGTCGCGCTGCCCGAAGGAACCTGAAAATGCTGCTCGAGGTTCATTTCGCCCTTGACCGCCGGCTTTCCCATGGTCCACGTCCAGGTCCCGCTGACATTGGCCGGGATGATCCACAGAAAGACGTCGTGGGAGATGTCGTCGACCATCACTTCCGAAGACTGGTCCGGCTTCCATTCGCCCATGCCGAAATTGTGGGAAACGAGCCGCGTCCCGGGCCGGAGCTCCCGGAGCAGCTTCGGCCGCAATCTAAGGTTGACGCTGGTGAGCAGATAGATGGTCATGGCCGTGGCCTCATGGAAATCGGCCTGGAAAAGGTCCTGTTCAAAAAATTGGACAAGGTTCTTAACACCGGCCTTGGTGGCGTTTTCCCAGCTTTCCTGGATGCGTTCGGGATCGATGTCAAATCCGACCCCGTGAGCGCCGTACTTTTGCGCGGCACCGACGACGAGGCGGCCGTCTCCGCAGCCGAGGTCGTAAACGATGTCGCTCTTCTGGATGTCGGCCATTCGCAGCATCTCGTCCACGACGGGATATTTCGTCGGGACGTAAGGAACGTCCAGTTGTTTTTGCTGAGCGGCCTGAAAGGACGGTGTCAGCATCAGGGAAAAACAGAGCACCGCAGGAATGAATTTTTTAATCATGACCTTATCCTCTCAACTTGAAATTATACACCATAAAATCTATTGACATTCGACGCCGATGTCAAGCCGAAAAAGAGCAGGGCGCGTCTTTAATAACACTCGGAAATTCGATAGAATAATCAACGCTCCGATGACCTTCGACGTTCCGATCCTCCTGGTCCTCCTGATCGTGTTCGCCGCAACGCTCGTCCGCGCGACATTCGGCTTCGGCGACGCGCTCATCGGCATGCCCCTGCTGGCCCTCGTCATCTCGATTCGCGAGGCCACACCGCTCATGGCCTTCATCGGCCCGACCATCGCCGTCGTCCTCCTGATCAAGGAATGGCGCCATATCAACCTGAAAAGCACCTTGACCTTGATCGTCTCCACGCTGGTCGGCATCCCCATCGGCCTCCTCTTTCTCAAACACATTGATGAAAACATCGTGAGTCTCGTCCTGGCCGTCGTCATCCTTCTTTTTTCTCTTTATAATCTGATCCGTCCCGGCCTCCTTCGTTTAAAAAGCGACCGGCCGGTTTTTCTTTTCGGTTTTTTGGCCGGAATCTTGGGAGCCGCCTATAACGCCAACGGCCCTCCGGTCATACTCTATGGCGCCCTGAGAGGATGGAAGCCGGAGTCATTCCGGGCCACCCTTCAGGGCTATTTTCTGCCGACAGGCGGGGCGATTCTCGTCGGCCAGGGAATAGCGGGGCTTTGGACTAAGACCGTCGTGACGGCCTATCTCTATTCCCTGCCCCTTGTCGCTCTGGCGATCTTCATGGGTCTTAAATTGAGCCGGAAGATCCCGCCGGAAAAATTCAACCGGTATGTCTATGGGATGCTGCTCGTCATCGGGATGATCTTATTGATCAAAGTCCTCCGCTAATTTTGGGGACGCATCACTTCATTCAATCGCCGGACAATTACGTGCTATGTCCTCAAAATTATTCATTCCCGCGGCCAAAGTCCATCTTCTCAGCCGATGAGCACCAAGCCTTTCTGGTCCTGGCCGCCCATTGTCAGGTCAACCTTCTCCGCGCGCAGGGCGTCCTGCAGCTCCTTGACGTTAAGCCCGCGGGGAATAATCTCTTTCTTCACGCTCATTGCTGCGGCCAGCCCGGCCGCATGCCCCGTCGCCATACAGTTGCCCATGCTCTTCCCGGCGGACGCGGCGACGTGAGAAGTGGAGATGCACCGGCCGCCGACCAGCATCCCGTCCAACTTCTCCGGAAGGATGGCGCGGTAGGGGATGTCGTGGATTTTCATTTCCGAAAAGTAAACGTAGCCGATGTCCAGGAAGCCGCTGCGCCAGGCGATTACGTCCTCGAAGGTTCGGCCCTTCAGGGCGTCGTCCTCGCTGAGGACATAGACGCCCTTGACGCGGCGCGTTTCGCGGACGGCGATCTGCGGGCTCGTCCCGATGAGCTCGATCGTTTTGAGCGCCTCCCCGCCGAACTCCCGCATGGCCTCAACCATCTGGATGGCCTGGTGCCGGGCCAGGCATTCGGCCCTGGTGAAGCTCTCCGGGTCCGAAGCGTCGAACGAACCCAAGTCCCTAAGGCAGGAGTGGTTGATGTAGAAGCTGTTCGACGACGGATCGTTGTCTTCGAACCTCCAGGACGCGGGAATGAGGGGGTATTTCAATCGGGCCTTGTCGGCCAGGGCTTTTATGTTGACCTTCTTGGCTTTTGCCAGGTCGACATTCGTGACCTTGAGCAGGAGAGTCATGGGCGAGAGCTTCCCGACCTCTTTCATCGTCTCTGCTCCACAGAAATAAGCGACGTCCGCGTCGCCGGTGCAGTCGACGACCGCACCGGCTTTGATGAGGACGGTCCCCTGCTTGGTCGCGGCGATGACGCCGGTGATTCGGCCGCTCTCGACAACTCCGTCCGCGGCCCGGGCATGGAGATAATACTTGACCCCGCATTCGTCCAGCGCATCGACGATGGCGGCCTTGAGATAGTCCACGTTGCACCAGAGCTGATGATCCTTAATGCTGACCGCCTGGCTGCCGTAGCTGGTGAGTTTCTGGATTAACAGCTCGTGGATGTTGGAGCGGGGCTTGCCCTTGGGCCGGACCTGATTGATGGGCATACCGAGCGACCAGGCGGCCACTCCGCCGAAGAAGCCGTGGTTCTCGATGAGGAGCGTTCTTACTCCTTGCCGCGCCGCGCCCATGGCCGCGCCGATGCCTGCCGGTCCTCCGCCCACGATCAGGACATCCGTTTCCCAAGTGTCCTTCTTCGGGGGAACGATGGTGGTCGCGGATTTCGGCTTGCCGCAGGATGAAATGGCGACGGCCGCCGCGCCCAATCCCGCGTTCTTTAGAAATTCGCGGCGTGACTTTTTCGGAACGCTCATGATCTCCTCCTTCGTTCAAATATCATCTCACGCTTCTTGGCGTGGTGATCTCCTCATTCTGTAAAGAGTCTATTAAACTTTCGTGATCCTGCGCAATATATTCCATCGGGAGACAAAGTCGAGGCAAACGGATCGCTGCGTTGGAGTCGGACCTCGCCAAGACTATTTTTTCGTGATTTTCAGGACGACGGCGTGGTCGCAGGGCTTCTGCGCCGGCATCTTGACCTTGAGGCCGGCGTAGCGCGGGGCGCCTAATGTTTAACATAATCATGCTTTGAAGCTCAAGGATTGTCTCTCACATTGCCATACGTTCCTTAATTGGGAACTTATGACTTGACATAATAACAGGAACGTATTATATTCTCGATGTGAATGTCATTAAGAGGCCGACACTTATAGATTTTTATGAACGACATAAGGATGCGAAAGGCCCCTTAGAAGCTTGGTGGTATGAAGCTAAGAATGCTCAATGGACATGTCCGGCGGATATAAAGAATGAATATAAGACCGCAAGTTTTTTGAGCGGCAACAGAGTCGTATTCAATATTGGAGGCAATAAATATAGATTGGTTGTCAAAATCAATTATCCGACGAAAACGGTATTTATTAGATTTATCGGAACGCATCGTGAATATGACAAGATCCATGCGGAGGTTATCTAATGGTCAAAAAATTAATTAAAACAAAAAAAGATTATGACGACGCTCTGGCCCGCATTGAAGAACTTATGGACGCAAAACAGGGCACTTCTAAGGCGGATGAACTTGAACTTCTGGTGACGCTCGTCGAGCTGTATGAAGAATCTCAATATCCTATTCAGAGACCCGATCCGGTCGAAGCAATTAAGTTCCGAATCGATCAACTCGGAATGAACAGGCAAGACCTTATCCCCTTTATCGGAAGCCGGAGCAAGGTCTCCGAGATTCTCAATAAGAAAAAACCTTTATCCCTGTCTATGATGAGGGCACTGAATAAGGGCTTAGGAATTCCCGCCGAAGTCTTGCTTCAAGAACCTGAATCAAGTTTTCCTTTCGATTTTCCACAATTGGAGTGGAATCGATTTCCCTTAAAAGAAATGGCGAAAAGAGGGTTGATCGACAATATCAAAGACATCAAGACGAGGGCTGAAGAATATATGCGGCGCATCATTCAACAAGCCGGAGGGCCAAAGACCGTTTCTGCTATGCTTTTTAGAAAAAGCAAAAGCGCTAGACAAAACGTAAAAACGGATAAATATGCTCTTTGGGCATGGCGTCTGCAAACCATAATCTTGGCCCGACAGATCCGTCTAAAACAAAACTGCTCCAAAGGATCTTTGACCATTGAAGTCTTCAGAGACATAGCCAAGCTGAGCTATTTCGAAAATGGCCCCGTCCTGGCCAAGGAATATCTCAACAAGCTCGGTATCATTTTTCTTGCCGTTCCGCATCTCCCTAAAACCTATCTCGACGGAGCTTCGTTCCTGCTAGAAGATGGGACACCGGTCATCGCTCTGACACTTCGGCACGACCGAATTGATAATTTCTGGTTCTGCCTGCTTCATGAACTCGGCCACGTAGCTCTTCATCTATCTAAAAAGAATGATTTCATCATAGATGATATGGATTTGAGGGGGCACAAAGCCGAGATTGCGGACAAAAGAGAACTCGACGCTGACCGCTTAGCGGAAGAAGCGCTCGTTCCAAAAGATGAGATCAATAAAACTTTTCAAGCGGGACGTATTTCTTCGGCTAAAATCGACGCCGTCGCGAATAAATTGAAAATCCATCCGGCCATCCTGGCCGGCAAGATTCGTTATGAAAGCCGGAATTACAGGCTTTTATCGAAGTATGTCGGACAGGGAAAAATCAGAGAACAGTTTCATGAATATAAAACAAGATAATAGTAAATAAGTAGAAAATCATCGGGTATTCATATATTCCCAATACAAATTATATTTTCCAGCTGAACAAGATGATGACCGATCTTGACGCGGCCGCGTATCCTGATAAAATGAATCCCATGACCGGACGAAAGAACTGGCGGGCGGACGCCCTGAGAAGCGCCCTTTTTTGGGGCTTACTCTGGGGGATCTGGGAAGCGACCATCGGCCATCTCATTCATCTCCTTCGGATCCCCGGCCTCCCCGGCGTCATCATGTTTCCCGCGGCGTTCTATTTCATGAGCCGGGCCTTTGCCGCCAACGGAAAACCGGCATCCATTTTTCTGACGGCATGCGTAGCGGCAAGCATCAAGCTTTTGGACCTCTTTTTCCCCGGCAGAGATGTCTTCTCCGTCCTTAACCCGGCCCAGGCCATCCTTCTCGAATCTCTTGCCGTGATCGGCATTTTTTCTTTCCTGAGAACGGCCGGAAGGATTTCCCTTTCGGTTCCCGTCCTGGCATCTCTCGCCTGGCGCATAACGCACACTGTTTTAAACATTTTCATGGCCTCGGCCTTCGCCGCGCCCAGCTTATTTGAAACAGGAACTCTCTCTGTTCTTCGTTTTCTTCTCATCGACGGCCTGAGCAATGGATTTTTGATCTTCCTAATGATCTGGGCTGAAAGATCCCGGTGGAAAGTCCCTGTCGAATATATCCATGAGCGAACTTCCTTTAATCAAGAAAAAGCTTGAAGCCGCCGAGATGAAACGGCGCAGCTTTCTCGGCTGGAGCACATTCCTCGGAAGCTCGGCCCTGGCCTCGACCAAGCTCGCGAAAAAGCTTCGATCAGCCCCTTCCTCCCCGCCTGGCCCCCTCTTCCAGGAATCTTCGCCCGAAGTCAAAATGGTCCGCACCGGGTGCCCTTCGCACAACTGCGGCGGGCGGTGTCTCCTCAAAGTCTATGTCATGGACGGCCAGATCGTCCGGATCGAAGGCGACGACCGGCCGAACGACACCATCGAAGATCCCCAGCTCCGGCTCTGCATCCGCGGCCAATCCTATCGCCGCCGGCAGTATCATCCCGACCGCCTCAAATATCCGATGAAAAGGGCCGGCCGGCGCGGCGAAGGAAAATTCGTCCGCATCTCCTGGGACGAGGCCCTGGACAAGATCGCCTCGGAAATGGAGCGCATCAAAAAGACTTACGGCAACACCGCCATCTACGTCCCCTACGGCACCGGAAGCTACAATCAGACGAACGGCCGCCAGACCGCGCAGCGCCTGATGAACCTCTTCGGCGGATCGCTCGACTTCTACAACAGCTACTCATGGGCGGCCATCTCCTGCGCCACGCCCTACGTCTATGGCACGAACGTCACCGGGAACCAGCGCCAGGACTGGCTGAACTCCAAGTATATCCTGATGTGGAGCTGGAACCCTTCCGAGATGCGCGACGGGACGAACTCCGAATATTTCCTCAAGAAGGCCAGGGAGAAAGGGGCGAGGCTCGTCTCGATCGATCCCCGTATGACACTCAGCGCGGTGGCTCTTGCCGACGAATGGATTCCCATCCGGCCGGGCACGGACACGGCCATGATGTCGGCTATGGCCTACGTCATGATCACCGAAAAGCTCTACGACGCCGGCTTCGTGAAGACGCATTGCATCGGCTTCGATGAAACCCAGATGCCTGCGGGGGCCGAGGGAGCGGAAAGCTATAAAGACTATATCTTGGGGACACGCGACGGCGTCCCAAAAACGCCCGAATGGGCCGAGGCCATATGCGGCGTTCCCAAGTCCACGATCGTCCGTATCGCCCGCGAATACGCCACGATAAAGCCGGCCGTCCTGTACCAGGGCTACGGGATGCAGCGCCGGGCCTACGGCGAGCAGGTCGTGAGGGCGGGCTGCGTCCTCGCGGCGATCACCGGAAATGTCGGGATTCCCGGCGGCTGGGCGGGAGGGATCGCCTTGCAGGCGCCCGACGGCGGACCGGCCTGGATCGTCTTCCCAACTGGGCAAAACCCGGTCAAAGCTGCGATTCCTTCGTTCCTCTGGTCAGAGGCCGTCCTTCGCGGAAAGGACATGGGGCCGGCCGACGGCGTGGTCGGCGTGGACAAGCTCGGCACGAATATCAAGATGATCTACGCCGTAGCCTGCAACGCGCTCATCAACCAGCACGCGAACATCAACCGGACAGCTAAAATCCTCCAGGACGAGAAGCTCGTGGAATTCCTCGTGGTCCAGGACAATTTCCTGACGCCGACCGGACGCTTCGCCGACATCCTCCTTCCCGCCTGCACCCAATTCGAAACCTGGGGCCTCGCCGACGGCTGGAAATACGGCGACGAGGTCATCCTCATGCCAAAGATCGTGGATCCTCCGGACGAGACAAAGAGCGACTATCAAATATGCGCCGAGATCGCCAAGCGGCTTGGTCTTTATGACGCCTACACCGAGGGCCGGAGCGAGCGCGACTGGATCGCCTGGGCTATCGAATATTATAGGAAGACGCGGTTCCCGAACATCCCTGCGCTCGACGAATTCGAAAAATCGAACATCGGCGTGTATTCGGTCCCCGTCACTAAACCCGCCGTGGCCTTCGCCGAATTCCGCAAGGACCCTGAAATGAATCCCCTGCCCACGCCGTCCGGTAGGATCGAGATCTTTTCAAAGCGCCTTCACGACATGAACAAGCCCGACATCATCCCGGCCGTGCCGAAATACATCAGGGAATGGGAGAGCCCGTTCGGCCCCGAAGCCAAGAAATTCCCGCTTCAGGTCATCGGCCACCATTACCTCGCAACGGTCCATTCGACCCTCGACAACGTCGATTGGCTGCGCGAGGCGTGGCCGCAGCGCGTCTTCATTAATCCTATCGACGCCGAGCCGCGCGGCATCAAAAACGGTGATTTAGTCAAAGTCTTCAACGACCGGGGCGCGACAAAGGTTTACTGCCGGGTGACGAAGCGGATCATGCCGGGCGTCATCGCCATCCCCCAGGGCGCGTGGTGGAGCCCCGACGAAAAAGGGGTGGACCGCCGCGGCTCGGTCAATGTCCTGACGTCCGAGCGATGGACGCCCCTGGCTTTCGGCAACACCCAGCACACGATCATGGCTCAAGCGGAGAAAGCCTGATGAAACAATCTTGGGTCCGGCAGTACGCATTCTTCTTCGACTCGAGCGCCTGCTCGGGCTGCAAGGCCTGCCAGGCTGCCTGCAAGGACAAGCACAACCTCCCGATCGACGTCCTCTGGCGCCGGGTCTATGAAGTCGCCGGCGGCAATTGGGTCAAATCCGGGAACGTCTGGATTCCCGGCGTTTTCTCCTATTATCTGTCCATGGCCTGCCATCACTGCGAAAAGCCGATCTGCGGCGAAGGCTGCCCGACGAAGTGCATCACCAAGCGCGAGGACGGGATCGTCATGCTCGATACGCAGAGCTGCATCGGGTGCCGCTACTGCGAGTGGGCCTGCCCCTACGGCGCGATGCAGTTCGACGAGGCGACCCGGCTGATGACGAAATGCCACTTCTGCTTCGACTATATCGATATGGGCAAACCGCCGGCCTGTGTCGCCGCCTGCCCGATGCGGGCCCTGGATTTCGGAGAGCTTTCGGACTTGAGGAAGAAATACGGTGGGACGAACGAGATCTTCCCCCTCCCGGAAGCCGCGATCACGGAGCCGGCCCTCGTGATCAAGCCCCACCGGGACGCGCGGCGCGCCACCAAGGACACAGCCGAAGTCGCCAACTGGGAAGAGATCTGAGATGTCCGGCGTCGCCTCGAAAGAGTGGCCGCTCATCGGGTTTACCCTCCTGTCCCAGACAGCGGTCGGCGCATTCTGGCTTGTCGCCGGCGCTTCGATCTGCACGGAAGGAGCCAGCGGATGGAACAGCCGGTACCTGACCTATCCGTTCCTCGCCGCCGTCGTCGCTGTGTTCAGCCTGGCTGCCGCGATCTCCTTCTTTCACCTCGGACGACCGCTGCGCGCCGTCTTCGTCCTGAACAATCTCAAGCATTCCTGGCTGAGCCGGGAGATCCTCTTCGAGCTGGCCTTTATGGCCCTGGCCGCGTGGCTCGCGTTTCTCGTCTCCAGGAAAGTCTACCAGCCGACGCTTGTCCGAGTCATCCTCGCCCTGGCGATCGCCGCGAGCGTCCTGTTCCTCGTCAGCATGTCCAAGCTCTATATGCTGCGCACCGTGCCCGCTTGGCGCGGCCTTTATACGCCCCTGTCGTTTTTTGGCTCGGCCTTTCTGTTGGGACCTTTGAGCGCCGCGTTTTCTTCCGATATCGTTCTCGACATCGGAAGAAAATCGGGACTGTTTCAAGATACTGCGGCGATCGTCGCGCTCTCGGCGATCGTCATGGCCATCCTGACGATGTTCCTCTTCACCCCGGGCATCGGCTTTTTCAGGGCAAAAAAAGCGACTCTTCTCGAACTCCCGGCCGAGAAAATATATCCATATTTGTCAGGTCGTCTTCTTTGTTTATCGGCGGCCGTGCTCTGTTTCTTTCTCTATCACAAGAGCGGAGGCAGCCGGTATATAACACTCGCCTTTATGAGCGCCGGCGCGGCTGAAATAGCCGGTCGGTACCTTTTCTTCGCGGTGTACAGCCGCCTCGGCGTCTGATCAGGCGGACAGACTTGGAATTCGGCCCCGCGGGATAATGAAGGAGCTTTTCTAAGAAAAAGATGAAGAAAAATCAGGAGCCAAACTTCAGCAGGGCCGTCAACTCCCATTACCCTGGCCTGGTGGAGATCATCAAGCGGATCATCGAGGCATCGGAAAAGAAATATACGGGAAAAAAGGGCGCGACGGAGAGTTATCTCTGGGAGCATACGACCCATGTCGCATCTCTCGGTTATCAATTGGCCAGAGCCGAAAAGCGGGAGCCGCTCCTGCCCATCATCGCCGCCCTTTTTCATGACGCGGGGAAATTCGCCGGCGGACGCTATCATGGCCACGAAATGGCCGAAGAAGAAGACGCCGCGCGCCTTGCGGAATCCGTCCTTCGTGAAGCGGGCATGTCCGCCGGCGGGATCGAACGCATCACGTCCGCGATCCGGGCCCTCTATGACGAGAAAGCCAAAAAAAATTGGATCTCAAACATTGTCCACGACGCCGATTTCCTGGCGAAATTCGGGACCCTCGGCGCCGCCCAGTTCTTCATCAAGTCCGCGCTCCGCGGCCAAACCCTGCGGGCCGCTCTGATGAATTCCTTGAGCAAGGAGCTGACCTACGCCGCGTGTCTCCCGCTGAATATGCGCACCGGCGCGGGACGACGCCGGGCGCGAAAGAAATCACGGGACACGCTGAGATTTTTCGGCTCGCTTCTCAAGGAGCTGGCTGAAGCGGGCGGGGCAAATTTTGCGGTCAGAAAAATTCTCGTTCGGCCTTCGGCCCGGCCCCGAAGGCTGATTGACGTCCGGGTGGCTGTCCCCCGCTCATGTCCAAAATGCGGCGGTCGCTGGCACATCGATTTCAAAACGACGAAAGGCGTCAAATGCGAAAAGCTCGAAGTCGAAATATCATGCGGCCGCTGCGGCAGCCGCTCGAATTTTTCTTTCTGCCTTCCGGAAATCCATGGGAGCGCATGAATGATCCGCAGATAATTTAAATGGGGAAATGGGTATTGTATCTCCCTATTTCATTATCTATAATCTTTTTTCGCCCTATGACGAGTCCACCCGCTTAAAGGAGGCTCCCATGATCCTTAATGCCGACGAAAAGGTCCTGGCTTTGTTCAAAGACTCGGACGCCCTGCTCCAGGGCCACTTCAAACTGACCTCGGGCAAGCATTCCGAATGGTATTTCGAGAAGATCCGCCTCATCGAAAAGCCCGCCGCCCTCGAGAGAATCATCGACCTTCTCGTCGAAAAGATCCGGGCCGAGAAGAAAGACTTCGAATACGTCGTCTCGCCGGCCTACGGCGCCATCGCCATCGGTTTTCTGGCCGCGCTCAAGCTCGGAAAAAAATTCGCCTTTACCCAGCGCCTGGACGAAAAGATGTCCTTCCGGTCGGGGTTCACGGGCCTGGACGACTCCAAGGCCATCATCGTCGAAGACATCCTGACGACCGGCGGCTCGATCAACGAGGTCGTGGAATGCCTGAAGCTGCGCGGCGTCGAGGTCGCGGGGATCTACGTCCTTGTCGACCGGACGGCAGGCGAAGTGCTGATCAAAAGCCGGCCCGTGGGCAGTCTCTTGGCCCTTAAAGTCGAGGCCTATGAGCCCGAGGCCTGCCCCTTCTGCAGGAAGGGAATCTTGTTGACGAAGCCGGGCGCGTCGGACAGGAAATCCTAAGAATAAAAGCAAAGGGGAGACATCCCGGAAATGCCCCTTACATTAGAATTTGACGGCGAAGCCCGCTTTGAGCTGGAGTCCGGACAGGATCAGAACAAATCGCCGGGTTCCCGAATTGTAGAAGTAGGCGCTGCTGGAATCGTTGCTGGTATTCCATGCCTGGAAACGGCCCCAGTCCGTGTTGGCATTGGAAAGGACGACGCTCCATTGCCCGTTCCAAGAGGCTGAGGAGACGTCCTGCCCGGTGTTCGAATCTTCGGTGGTCGTCTTGCTCCATCCCGGCCCCTTTAATTCGTCGGCCTCGCGAAAAGCGTAACTGCCCTCCAAAAAAATGTCCAGGTGGCTTGCGGCCTTGAAACGGAGCTGACCTCCGAGCTCGACGGATGCTCCCGCCGCTGAGCCTTTCATCTCGAGGGAGAACACTCTGTTCGACCGGTATCCGGTCTGGTCCGTCATGGTCGCATGCTGTTCGCTGATGGAGCGGCACTGGGCGAACATCGGCCCGCCGACGACAAAGGCCTCTACTCTGAACCTTGGGCCGAGCTCCCAGCCGAAGTGGGCTCCCGCCTGAAGAATCCAGGCCGAGGCCGAAAGTTCGAATCCGGAATTCTGATACTGATAGGTCAGGAGATTGGGTGAATCGGCGTAGCCTCCGTGGGAATCCTGGACATCGACGATCATGCCGACCCGGGAACCCTGCGTTACGTTCAGATATTGGGCTCCGATCGACACGGAGAGCGACGGGCTGAACGCATACCTAATCCTGGCCCCGACGGGAAAGCCGCTTGTGATGGGCTTGAAATGTCCGTCGCCGGTCCGGCGACTTGCAACCGTATAGTCGTCGCCATAGACAGAGTGAAAATAGGCGAATCTCTGGATATAATAGAACTGCAGATACGCCTCTTCATAGTCGGCGCTGATATTGAAGTCCCCGGGATTCAGGCCGGAATAGCCGCCATAGATCTCGATGCTGAAATTCTTGAAGCTGAGACGATAGCCCTTCTCCTGAGCGTCGGCCGCTGGCGGAGAGACGATGGCCAAAGCCAGAATTAGAAGCGGGAATGCGGACCATCGTTTTCGCATGGGATCCTCTTGGGCCATGAGCGGATATTGTATCCGGTGTCATTCACGAACGCAATCCCGTAAAACAATCGGACAAGAAAAGATGATTTAAGCTATCACGGAAAAAGAGATGCTTACGATCCATTAGACCTCCTTGAAGCCGGCCCGAAGAAAGATTTATAATCATTTAAAAATCGGAGGAACGGACGATGAGTGATCGCCGGATCGCCGGCAGGGCGATGGCATTTCCTTTCACGGCTCTCGCTCTCCGCGGCGCCGCGGCCGTGCCGTCGGGCGTTTTCCTGAATATCCGCGGCAACAAATCCTTTGTTTTGGAATGGCAGATCGCGGGTTTGAATTGAGGAGATCAACCATGAACAAAAAACAGACAACGGCATCCTTTGTCTTAGTCACTGGATGGCTGGTTTTCATCCTCGGCCTCTCGCCGCTCCGGGCCCAGTTAATCGAGGACGAGCGGAACACCATCGACATCGTCAAACGGATGAAGACCTCGGTCGTCTTCATCACCAACATCCAGCTCGTCCGGGACTGGTTCTTCAATGAAGAGAAAGTGCCGAAGGGCAGCGGTTCGGGATTCATTTGGGACGACCGGGGCCACATCGTGACGAATTTTCACGTGATCGAGGGCGGTGTCGAGTTCAGCGTCACCCTGCCCAACCAGGAACAGCGCCAGGCGCGGGTCGTCGGGAAGGACGAGAAAAAGGACATCGCCGTCCTCCAGATTCAAGGAAACCTGAAAGACCTTTCCCCGGTCACAGTCGGCACGTCCAAGGACCTCCAGGTGGGTCAGAAGGTCATTGCCATCGGCAATCCGTTCGGCTTCGACCACACCGTCACCAAAGGCATCGTCAGCGCCCTGGGACGGCAGATGCTCGGCGCGGGCGATGTCACTATCCGCGACATGATCCAAACCGACGCCTCGATCAATCCCGGAAATTCCGGGGGCCCGCTGCTCAATTCGAGCGGTGAGCTCATCGGCATGAACACCATGATCGTTTCGCCCTCGGGCGCTTCAAGCGGCGTCGGGTTTGCCGTTCCCGTGGACACGATCAAAAAAATCGTTCCCGAGATCATCCGCTACGGCAAGGTCATCCGGCCCGGCCTCCCTGTGACGCTCCTCTCCGATCAATATGCACGAAGGTTCGGAATCGAAGGCAAGGGCGTAGCCATCGTCGAAGTTCGCAGCGGAAGCGAAGCCTCCAAAGCCGGACTGCGCGGGCTTAACCAGGACCGCCGCGGTTATCTTTATCTCGGCGATGTCATCATCGCCATCGACCAGACTAAAGTTCGCTCCTACGACGACCTCTACAGCGCCCTGGAGAATTACAAGATCGGAGACACCGTCACTCTGACGGTCGAACGGGACGGCAAGGAGATCAAATTCCGGATCACGCTCATAGGCAGCGATTAAGATAATTCGGTGCGCGGCAACTACCGAATAACAAAATTCACCGTCCGGCCCAAACCTTATTCAAAGATCCTGAAAGGCGTCGAAACTTGAATATCGATCTTTCCGTTTTCCAGGCGTGAAATATAACTCTTCTTTGTTCCCGCTTTCCTGGCCACTTGGTCCTGAGTCATTTTCGCCGCTCTTCGAGCCTCTTTCAGCATTTCGCCGATGATGAACACCCTAGACTTCAATTCGAACTCTTCCCGCTTCTTCGTTCCGCTCTTGCCGTATCGCTCATCAAGGTGCTCTTCAAAGATAAAAGGGGACGGTCCTATTTTCAGGCTGCCTTTTCTATCTTTTGGTTAAAAAATTAGGACTGTCCCCGCTTTTTTTAAAAATTAGGACCGTCCCCGAATTTTCCCTTGACATTAGTAGTGCATAGTAATACTATTGCTATGTGATAGTATCCTTCAAGGACAAGGAAACCGAAAGGATATGGAATGGGTATTATTCCAAGCGTTTTCCTCCCGACATTCAACGGGCAGCCAAGCGCAAATTGGTTATGCTCCATGCGGCCATCAGCCTGATGGATTTAAAGATTCCTCCTGGAAATAGATTGCACGCCCTCTCGGGCAACCGGAAGGGTCAATACAGCATCTCGATCAATGACCAATGGAGAATTTGCTTTGAATGGAGTGAAAGAAACGCTTTTAACGTGGAAATGACTGATTATCACTCATGATAAGGGGCAAAACATGATTAATAGAATTCCGAACATTCATCCCGGCGAAATTCTTTTGGAAGAGTTCTTAAAGCCGATGGGGATTACGGCTTACCGGCTGTCGAAAGAGACGAAAATCGACCAAACGCGGATCAGTGGAATCATTAAGGGCAAAAGGAGCATTTCGGTGGATACGGCGCTCCGCTTCTCCAAATTCTTCGGCAATTCGCCCGAATTCTGGATCAACCTCCAAAGCCACTTCGAAATCGAAGAGAAAAAACGAGAGATGGATAGGGAGCTAAAAAAGATCAAGCCGTTTATCCCTCAAATGCAAAATATTTGACAATCATTCTGCGGGATATAAATGAAAGACCGCAAAGGCCGGAAGCTTTCTTACGACGATATCCAGCATTATCAGAAAATAGTCGTCGCTCTCAACGAAACTATCCGCCTGATGGCCGAGATCGACAAGCTCATCCCCTCCTGGCCGATTATCTGAAAGATATTGATTGCAATTAATTAACAAATATGTTAAGTTAACGACGTGAAGTGGGAAGAATTTCTAGATCGGTTCGCAGCGATGCCGTTCTTCCATTCTTCCATGCTCGCCATCTTCAACGAAGACTGGCGCTTGATCTGGGTCCAGCTTTCCCGCTGGGTCATGGCGGGAAAAATCGCGCGCATCCGCCGCGAGTGGTATATGATCGAAAAACCCTGGCGCGCCAAAGAAGTTCCCGTCCCCTACATCGCGACGCAAATCGTCCAACCGTCGTACCTCTCGCTGGACTGGGCGCTTCAATATCATGGATTAATTCCCGAGGGGGTCCCCAACCCGACCTGTGTCACGACGGACCGGCCTCTGCGCCTTCAAGCTCTGGACAGGTTGTTCCTCTACCATCATATCCAGCCGGCCCTGCTGACCGGTTTTACGCAGGTCTCCATCGACGGCCAGAATGTCCCCGTCGCCTTGGCAGAAAAAGCCCTCTTTGACAAAATCTATATCCACATTCAACGCAACAAGTTCTCTCTAGAATGGCTCCGGGAGCTCCGGCTCCAGAATCTTGAGCTGTTGGAGCTCGAGCGCTTCGCGTCATTCGCCGACAAAACCGTCAAATGGGGCTTAGAAGCCGCTATTCGGGTGACGACGGAATACATTCGAAAGGAACGACGATGAAAGAAATCTCTCTGCAAGTCGCGGCGGAGGCGGGAGCCCAAAAGCTGAACATCCTTCGGGAATATCTGCAGAACGAGGTTCTTTTTCTGATGCAAAAGACCGGATTCAGCGATTCTCTGTATTTCGTCGGAGGAACGGCTCTTCGCTTTCTCTACAAAATCAAGCGTTTTTCGGAAGACCTGGACTTTTCGGCCGGAGATAAATGGCAAAGCAAGGACTTGGAAGCCCACGCCGCCAAACTCCAAAAGGAGTTGACAAAAGCCGGTTACGAGGTCGATCTTCCGGTCAAAGACGAAAAGACCGTGCAGCGGGTCTTCCTGCGGTTCAAAGGCCTGCCTTATGAAGCGGGATTGAGCGGCCGAAAAGGACAAAACCTGTCGGTTCATATCGAGATCGACGCGAATCCGCCCGCCGGCTGGCATGAAGAAAGAACGATCGTCAATATTCACATGCCCGTTCTGATCCGCCACTACGACAAGCCGTCGGCATTCGCTTCGAAGCTTGCGGCATTTCTGACGCGGCCCTATACAAAAGGGAGAGATCTCTACGACCTGTTCTGGCTACGCTCCAAGTGGAAGGAATTGCGGCCGAACTTCGAGCTCTTGAACAACGCCCTTGCCCAAAAAATGAAGACCCTCCGACCCGTCGATGAAACGAATTGGCTGGAGATCATCGCTACGATGGCTGCCAAATTGAATTGGGAGGCCGTCGTCGGCGATGCCCGGCCTTTCCTTGAGGATCCAAGGGAAGTAGCAACTTTGACGAAAGAGAATTTTTCACTGCTTTATAACACATAAAATATATCATATCCAGGAGGCGTTATATGAAAACAATAAGAAAAACATTACTGGCGTTTGCTGTTGTCACGATCTTTTCCGCTTTTTCTTTAAACGAACAGCCAACGGTGGACTGGGACATGGTCGCCAAGATCCGGGAAGAAGGCCTCCAGCGCTCCCAGGTCATGGACATCGTCGGCTACATGACCGATGTCCTGGGCGCCCGGTTGACCCTTTCCGAGGACATGAAGCGCGCCCAAGCTTGGGCCAAGGACAAGATGGAAAAGATCGGCCTGGTCAACGCGGTCATCGAGCCGTTCATGGATTACGGCGCCGCTTGGGACAACGAATATTTCTCGCTGCACATGCTCAAGCCCGATTACCAATACATGATGGGCTTCCCCCTGGCCTACACGCCGGGCACGAAAGGGAAGGTCGTCTGTCCGGCGGTCATCGCCGAGATCCAGACGAAAAAGGACCTCGAGAAATACCGGGGCAAGCTGAAAAACGCCGCGGTCCTGGCCACGCCGCCCTTTACCGTCGACCTGGCCGCTTTGCCGCAGGGTTTTTCGCGCCGCACGGACGAAGAATTGAAAAAGCTCGAAGAGGCCGTCGTTCCGCCGGCTCCTCGCGCCGCTCCGCCCGTCCCGCCGAACGCGGACCTCCTCAAGCCGGAGGAGAAGATCGAGTTCTTCAAGGCCGAAGGCGTCGTCGCGGTGCTTCAATGCGACAGTGGGACATTCGGGTCGGTCCGAGGCTACGGCCGGCCCGGGTCGAATAACGACAAGTGGTCCCGGGAAAAAGACCAGGCATCGCTCCCCATTATCGAAGTAACCCCGGAGCATTATAACCGTATGTACCGGATCCTGAAGCGAAACATTCCGGTCAAGATCGAAGTCGAGGTCCGGAACCGGATCGGCGACTCGGTCGAGAAGGCCTGCAATGTGATCGGCGAGATCCTGGGGACCGACCTCAAGGACGAGATCGTGATGATCGGCGCCCACTTCGATAGCTGGCACGCCAGCCCGGGCGCCAGTGACGACGCCGGCGGCTGTGCGGTCGCGCTCGAAGCCGCCCGTATCCTCAAGACGATCGGCGCCAAGCCGCGGCGGACGATCCGGGTGGCCTTCTGGGGCGGCGAGGAGCAGGGCCTTCACGGCTCACGCGAATACGTGGTGAAGCACTTCGGCGATCCCCAGGACCCCAAGAAAGGTGTCACGCCGGAATATGAAAAATTCTCAGTGTATTTCAATCAGGATTACGGCGCCGGCCGGTTCCGGGGGATTAATCTGCAGGGCAACGAATATGTCCGCCGGATCTTCGCCGAGTGGATGAAGCCGTTCCATGACCTGGGCCTGACGGCCATCACCATCCAGAGCGTGGGCAGCACCGACCATGTCTCGTTCGACCGCGTCGGGCTTCCCGGCTTCCAGTTCCTTCAAGACCGCGTCGGCATCGGCGGCCACGCCAACATGGATTTCTACGACACTCTCGTGGCCGAGGACCTGATGAAGAACGCCGTCATCATGGCCTCCTTCGCCTATCATGCCGCCATGAGCGACGAGCGGATCCCGCGGAAGACGATGAAATAATAAAAGGGGACGGTCCTATTTTCAGCCTGCCCTCTCATAAAAGGGGACGGTCCTATTTTCAGGCTGCCCTTTCTATCTTTTGGTTAAAAAATTAGGACCGTCCCCATTTTTCTGTGTCCGTCACCGAATTCTTGCCGGATTCTCGGGATTTCCGGATTCTTGACTTCTCCGGACCAAAGCTATATATTTCGAGCATGAAAAAATTCCTAACCCTGTCTCTCGTGCTTGTCCTCGCCTCCCTGGCCTCGGCCCA
>Ga0315279_10000841_pt1 | contig 55536 bp, 49 predicted proteins | sample YL17G06_20_MG_FD_203694 | JGI IMG/M metagenome (GOLD analysis project Ga0315279, IMG submission 203694) | Sediment microbial communities from Yellowstone Lake, YNP, Wyoming, USA - YL17G06_20 | ecosystem: Environmental > Aquatic > Freshwater > Lake > Sediment | place: USA: Wyoming | collected... | reverse complement strand
GAGGATGGGGCGGATGATTGACGCGGAGGGTCGCGAGTGGGAGGCGCAGTGGTGGCAAGCCATGCCCCCGAAAGGCGTTCAGATGGAATATCTCTACCGCATCTTGCCACACTTGGATCCCGCGCTACAGGCGCAGTTGGAGGGTCAGCAAGATGGGGACGTCAGCACGCGGTACATCTTTACGGGGCTGGGTGTGATCGGGTTGTATGTCCTGGCCTTTCACGGCGTGTCACTCAATACTTTCGGTGGCTCTGACACGACTACAGCCCCGGCTTATTTGCTGAGCCCCATGATACCAGTGGTGAGGGAAGCCCTAGGAGCTTGGAAACAGGAGCTGAAGAAGAACGAGCCCTCCGGGCAATTTCAAATTGCCAGCGCGGGCGTCATTGGCGAACCGTTATTCGTCAAAGCCCTGGAGGCAGCCAAGTTGACTCCCAACGAGATTATCCTGCTCGGGAACTATTATCAACTCTACTCCGAATAGTCCGCTCTGACGCACAGCCCTCGCGAAGGTGCGAAGCGTGAACCTTCGCGAGGGCCATGTAGGAAAAGGGGTCTCTTGGCAGTCAGCTTTGCAAGGATGAACCCCCAATGGCCAATACGAACAAATTCCTGATCATCTGCGGTGGGTCTGGCTCCAAGTTGTTGGGCCAGCGCCAGGTCCTGGGTGTCAACGGCGAGTTGCACGTTGACGTCAGCAGCCAGGTCAAGGACCGAGCCGAAGACCCACGCTCTTTGGTCGTCAAGCTGGACGAGAATGTAGACACTGTGCACGATCTTTTCCTGGACCTGGAGAAGCGCATTTCTTCACCTCTCGCTGACCAGGCTGATCGCTCGTCCTATATCGCAACGCATATCACGCACCCGGCGGACGTGGAGCACGCCAAGTTCTTGATCGAGCGTTTCCCCAATAGAGGCCCCTTGAGGGATGGGCTGGCTCAATCGCCGGCGGTTGGTGGTATTGCCATCCGGCACGAGAAGAATGCCAGCGCCTTGCGATCGCAACTGCAAAAGATCGCTACACAGCTTTCGGCCAACGTTGGGCCGCAAAATCCCCCGGACGTTTGGATTGTTTCTTCAACGGCTGGCGGCACAGGCGAGGGCATCCACCGTTTTGTCGCCGCCACGCTAGCTGATACCCTGGGCAAGACGTTTAGCACATCGCTCAATCTGAGCTTTATTCGCGTCGGCGCTCTGACTTTTCGCTCGGTGCACCCGGAAATAACGGCGCTGAACACGTTCTTTGGCGTGGCCGCCGACGCGGCGTTTGAGCTAAAGTTCAAAGAGGATTTTCCGGGGATCTCCATCAACTGGTTTTACGTGGACCTGCCCGACACCGGCATCACCAGCCGTGGAACGCAGGCGCGGAACGAGATCATTGAGATGGCGGCCAAGGCGATCATGTTGGATGAACTGGCTGAGGATATGGACCAGTTGCTCAGCCACAACCGTGGCATGCGCATGGTTGTGGTCAGGGTTGGCTATTGGGGCAAAGACTTTGGTGAAAGCGTCAAGTATTATCATACCCTCCAAGAGTTGGCAGTCAAGTTGGACGAGTTGATTGAACCGGACTATAAATCCACGTTCATCAAGGACAAACTCCCACCTGATTTCAGAAATACCGACACCTTGAAGAACGTGGTCCGCCAAGTGCAGGACAGCAAGAATCTTCTTGAACAAATGCAAGCCGGTTGGAAGTTCCCCCGGTATCGCGCGGGGGGGCCGGTTGGCGACGCCAAGTTCAGAGAGTTGATGGAAGAATGGAAGCAGGCCGTCCACCCGTTGACTGCGCCGCGAGAGGTTGGGAGCTTTGGCATCAAATACACGACGATTGAGACGGTGACGGTGGAAGGTCAACAAAAGACCGAGGAGATGCCACTGCAGGTCCCGGCGATTCCGACCGAGAACACGTATGACAAGAATTGGGTGCGCAGCATCAACGACGCGCACCGGGTCAATGCATGGTGTGCGGCATTGCTGGAAGGCCCCGAGGGCTTGAAGGCTAAGCTGCTGGGCCTGGCTCAAGCCTGTTCGGATGCCCAACATGGCTTCAATCCCTTCAAGGGGAACCTGAATCGGGCCAGGGACCTGGCTGGCAACCTGGGGAACTTCTTGATCACTTTGGAGCAAGTCAATCATCTGATAGGGCTACAGGCTGATGTGGAACGCTTGTTGGATGCGCACTTGAAGAACCCGAAGGACTTGCAACAAATAGTGAAAAAGCAACGGGACATCGCCAAAGCAGGACAATCCAGTGCTGGAGCATCGCCGGTCAAGGCAGCCGATCTGGCTGATCCACTCGACCGTCTGACGAACGAGTCGTGGCTATGCCTGCTCTACCGGGCCGCTCAACAGGGCCGCATGGATGTTTTCAAGCGCGAGGTGCTGCGGGGCGCGACCGGACTCACCAGGGAAGGTTTGGTGGAGGTATTGAATAGTGGTGGCAAACCGGAAGATACATTGCCGTCGAATGCCGAGGCCGTGTTGATCAAGAACAAGCTGCGAGAGAGGATGGGGCGGATGATTGACGCGGAGGGTCGCGAGTGGGAGGCGCAGTGGTGGCAAGCCATGCCCCCGAAAGGCGTTCAGATGGAATATCTCTACCGCATCTTGCCACACCTGGGGTCCGAGTTGCTGGCGCAAATGGAGCAGCAGCACGAAGAGGACAGCAACATCAGGTGCATCTTTACGGGACCGGGTGTAATTGGGTTGTATGTGTTGGCTTTCGAGGGCGTTTCACTCAACACGTTTCCAGGCTCCGATACGACCACGACTCCCGCCTATCTGATGAGGCCATTGATACCAATGGTACGAAAAGTTTTAGTGGAATGGCAAGATACGCCCCAGAAGAACAAGCCTTCTGGGCAGTTTGAAATCGCGAGCGCAGGCACCATCGGCGAGCCTCTGTATTACAATGCCATGGAATCGGCGGGGCTGAAGCCTAAAGAGATTGAACTGATCGGCCGTTACTATCAACTCTACAAAGAGTGAACCGACCCATCGCCGATAGACATAGGGCAGCCTGTGGGCCACCAGCCCATAGGACAAGAAACTGTTACCCTGTTCCAAAAGGCTTCTTTGCTCAATGTGTGATTTGCGAAACTTGCAGACTCCTATGGGAGAGAGCCTATGTGGGAAAGAATTGTCCAACGCCGATTCTGGCTCATGGGCATCTTGCTGGCCGGGGTAGTCGCAGTCCTGGTAGGACAACGGCTGTTTGGTGACGCCGTGTGCCAGCGACTTTACACATTCGCGCTTTACTCCCTGGCTATCGTGTCTGTCATTGTGACGACTGTGTATGCAATCGTAGCACCAGACGATGCCCCTATCACGATACTCGTGACCTTGGGGATCGTGGTGGGGATTATCTTGCTCATCCCAATGGTGAGCGGACCGTTCCTGACCCGGTTGCCGGAGGTGCAGGCGCAACTCTGCCCTGACCCGTGCAGCGTCAAGATAGCTCAAGCAAGCAAACTTCGCCTGGAAAGAAACTTTACCGGCGCCGAGTCGCTCATCCAAGAGTGTATCAATGTGGCCGCCAGCCCGCAAGGCGAGGAGGCGGTCGAGCTTGAACTTGCTCGCACCCTGTACGACAAGGCAAGGGACATGATAGAGGCACGGCAGTGTGGGGACGTGATGACTGCACTGGATCAAGCGTACTCGCTGGCGAGCAAATACGCAGCCGGCGCCGATCTTGCACATGCTATCCAGGAGAGGAAGCTAGAGGCTCAACGCTCATGCGCCACGCCGACGCCCACTCCTCCGCCTACGGTAACTCGTCCACCAACGGTGACTCCCACACCGACGGTCACACCGATTCCACGACGGGTCGAGATTCTGCGCTGGCAACAGACAACCAGCGACTTTGTGATTGACTTTGAGGTCTGGCTACAGAGCACCCGGCAACCCGACTTGCCCAAGAGCGCGTTTAGCGTTAGCGTGGGCGATGCCGATGTGCCGATCCAGAGTTTCGAGGAACACACGGACAACGATCCGGTGTGCGTGATCGCTGTTGTGGATGATTCCGGGTCGATAAGGGACAAAGGTGGAGTGCCCCACATCCAGAAAGCCTTGGAGACCCTGAATAACGTGCGCAAGCCCCAAGACCAACTTGGCCTGATCTTGTTCGGATCGAAGGTGCAAACCCAATTCACTCAGCCACCTTCCACGACGCGTCTCAACCCTGATGTGGTAACGGGGGGGAGCGGCAATACCGCTCTTTGGGATGGCGTCTTGGAGGGGTTGACACAAACGCTCAAATGTGACCCCACTCTGCCACGCTATTTGATCGTCCTGACCGATGGTGAGGACAACAGTAGTGGCTACCGCCGGAGTTTCTATCCCGATCCCAATAGCGAGGAAGCCAACAAGGACAAAGCCGAGCACATAAAAGAGATGGCACAAGAGAAGAATATTGGCATCTGCACGGTGGGCATTCGAGGCCTTGGCTTTCAGGAGAAGGCTCTACAGGCGGCTGTGTATGGATGTCCTCCCCCCGGTTACAGATCGGCTGCTGACTATGTCGAGGTGGCCTCGCTCTTTGACAAGATTTTCAGGTCCATGCGGCACTTTTACCGCATCCGCTTTTCGCCCGATGTATTCTCTGACGGTCAGAAAGCCATCACCTTACACGTTCAGGGTGGCAAGGATGTGACCTATGTCTTTGGTCAATAACGACACCGTCGCGTGGACGCCCAGCGACGCCTGCCGCATTGCGCCGACGCTGGTGGTTTTTTGCGGATCGATATCGGCTGAAGAAGAGCGGTTCATCCGCTATGGCGTTCAGGACCGGCTGGGCGACACCGTTCCTTCCAGCGTTGTCCAGTGGGGCCGCTTCAAGTTCGCGCAAGATGTTTCCGAAGCGGCCTTGAGAAAGCTGACTGCGCCCTTGGTGCGATCCGAGTTTTGGGATGACCTGGTAGCGCGCAAGTATTTGTCAGACGTGCCCAGGCCGCTGTTTTTGCAGATCATCGCCATCTGTGAATCGAGCGAAGAGGAGGTCTCTCGCTTGCTGCAAGACCTGGCAGCGGCGGCGCAGACCGTGCTGGCGGACAGAGCCGAGCTTTCCATGACGCTCATTGCGCTGGGCAACGGCCCGATTGACCTGGGGCGAGCAATGCCCTATTGGCCGTGTATCCGGCTGCAAGAAGAAACCTACAGTGGGGCGCTGGCGGACCGCGCCCGAATCGTGGAGGTGGCCCAGACGCTTGTCGTCGCCTGGGTGACTGCGGAAGTTGAGCGGGCGATACGTTCAGCCGTGGGGCCGAACGCGCCGTCAGGAGAATGGATTTGGATGGGCGCATCGGCCTTGATTGTAGACCTGGCCGACATGCGGGATTATTTGCGCCTGCGCATTCTCCAAGATATGCTTCATCCGCTCGTAGCGACTCAGCTGGAATTGATGCAGCAGCAAGCCCTGGCTCAGGACATTAAGGCCCGAGTTTCTGGGACTGACGATAGCAGGGGATTGCAGAAGAAGAGGTGGGAAGGGGCCAAAGCGATCATCAGCCCTGAGAATAAAGAGGAAAAGCAGAGACAGTTGAGAAAACTGGGCTGGGGCATTGAGGAGACGGCGACCGGCCGCGCAGCCGCTCAACCTATCAAGCCGTTCGCGTCGGGGGGAGCGGCAGGGCCACCTTCGGCGTGGTCTCGGGTGCGGGCGACCGTATCGGGGTTGAGCCAGAGGCTCAAAATGGGCAAGGCCGGTGGACTATCTGTCGAGCGTTGCGTTCTGAGTCCGAAGCTGGAACAAAAGCTAACGCAGTTTACGCCCACGCGGCAGCCGGATGTGGAGCAGCTTGCCAACTGGCAACAGAAGCAAGAGCAGGCCCTCCCGCGCCTGGCCGACCTGCTCAAAGAGTATTATCGGCGCACTCGAAATGAACTGATGGAAAGACTGCCTGAAGACGTGGATCGCCGGGAATATGTCCGAATGGTGCGATTCTGCGCTGCTCTCTTGGATGGCAAATGGGACCCCGCGGACGTTGATGTAAACAGCCGGGCTATGCTGCTAGAACTGCGAGAGAAATATGCAGTGGGGGGGCTGGCCGCGGCCATCTACGCCATGGAAAATCTGGCCCAAGCGCTGCGAGATACGTCCGATGCAGATTGGCGCGGCAAGGTTTTGGAGCCACACCCCATGGAGGGCGATGATTATTTGAACGCGCTGGCAGAATCGGACGCGGCGGACATTCAAGCCGATAGTTGGCGCTATATTCGGTTCAGGGAAACGCTGCTTTCCTGGCCAGGCTGGCTGTTCAAATTGATCCCGGCGTGGATGCTTTTGACCGGTGCATGTATCGCCATCCCGGGTTGGGGAGAGGGGCAGGCCGCCGCCTTCGCCGCCGCGGGCCTGGCTCTCCTCGGGGGCATCGAGGCCATTTACTGGCGAGGCCTGCTCAGGTCGCACCTCAAGGAATTTAAATCGCGCGCCCGCGCCAAGATCGAGACGAGTTTTCTGCGCCTCATGCCAACTCTGCTGGGTGATTATCGGCTGCTGATCGTCCGGCATTTGGAGGATCTGGTCTTTGCGCTCAAACAGTTGCGTTTCACGCTGGAACGCATGGATGCCGATGTCCAGAAGCGGCTGACTGGCTTGAAGGCGCCGCAGCGCGAAGAGTCCACCGTCTACCGGCTGGCCGATTTCAAACGCTGCGATGAGTGGGCCGACAAGGCGATCGAAGAACAAGTCGAATCATACAGGCACAATTTCATGAGTAAGGTCACAGAGTTGATCATTAACCAGGTGTTTGGGGTACCGGAGAGACAGCCGGATGATGTCTCGTCGTCCGTCCGACCATTGGGGGTCAGACCTCAACCGGCCGCCTACTATCGCGTGGCGCGGTCCTTGGAACACATTGCTGCCGAGGGCGCGAAACAGTCTTTTTTGGGCAGCGACCTGGAGCCCAACGCCCTGGCGGAAGTTGAAGAACCGCTGGAAGGCGAAAAGCGATGGAGTTGGCTGTATTGGAAGGCGCACCCGCTGGGCAAGGGCCCGGACGAGTCCCCGCAGTCGTTCACAATTGTTACACTCGCCAGCGATGCCGCACTCAAAGGCGCGGCGGGTGAGAGCCTGCGGCAGAGCAACTGGCGGGTGGCGCGCTCGCGGCAACCGCAGGAAATCATTTGCCTGCGGGGCGTTGTCGAGGCAGCTTAGCGGAGGGAGCAAATGGCCTGGATCAGTCTCGTCATTGTGGCACTGGTTTTCTACACTCCGCTCATCGGGCTGGGTCGCATTGTGCGGGAGCAGACGTTTTCACCCCAAGACCTCTTGCCGTGGCTGCCGGTCTCGGCGCCGATACCGTATAGCGGGTATGTCCGCTTGTTCGTTTACAGTTTTTTTGTCTGGTTTTTCCTGTGGCTCGTGCTCTTTATGCTCGAGACGTATCTGGTTTCTTCTGCCCAGTCCGGTCAGAGAGGCCTGTTGGGCCGGTTGAGATTGCGCAATGGCATGCTTTACGCGCTGGTTCCCCAGTTCAGCAACAACGTGGCCGTGTGGTTGGCCTGGATCGTTTTTGTCTACGGAGGCGCCCGGTCGGTGTTGCTTTCATGGGATGTAAAGCTGGTAGCCGCTTTTTTCCCATTGGAGATAGACTGGGGCATTATGGCCTTTAGTGCCTTGACCTTGATCGCAGCTTACACTTTTGGGTTTGAACAACGGTATCATTACGAGGCAGACATACGCCTCAACCAAGCACGACACAAAAAGCGACAGACCGAGATCGTGGTGCCTTAGCTGGAGGAGCCAGAGCGTGTTTCAGATGCGCCGTGCACTCAGTATCGTGTCCGTGTCCATTATTGGGGTTATGGCCCTGGTTGCCCTGGCGTTAGCCATTACCACGATCGCAAGCGCCGGCAAGGCTAGCAAATACGTGCTTGACACAGAAGCTCGCGATCTCGCAATCAACCTGCTGACCGGCACCGGGTGCCCCTGGACCTCGGGAGACAAGTGTGTTGCCGAGTTAATGACAGGTCCAACGACGATCAGTTCCAGTCTAACGACCAGCAACGATGAAACACTCGCAATGCCGACTGAAGTCCTAGACATGAACCTGACTGGACAACTTGCCTGTGGGGGGCCAAGTCGCTCTCTGCGCATTACCCAGAATCCGAATCGAGTCTCCCCTGGGCAGATCTTGCCCGCCGACTCGCCGGTAGCCCAAGAGTTGTGTGCCAACGCCAAACCTGAAGGCGCAGAAGACGCCCGCTCTTTTTGCAGCTTCTTTGACATCTTTGTAGGCGCTGATATTGACGGTGTGCACTTGATCAGTCAAGATGCGATTCGCATGACGGCCTATATTACTTCCATACCGCCCCTCAAATCCCAAGGATTCATTAAAGGCTATGAAGGGTCGGGCTGGGTTGCTGCAAGTGACGCTGGTGTACCCACCGCTGCTGTCCAGGAGCTTGGCCGCACTCCCCTTGCGTTGTACTATGATTCTGGCGGCACAGCGAAACACTGTGCGGACCTGGCCGGTCACCCCAATCACACCCCCGTCGGAAGCAACTGCCCGCGGGCAATCAATTCGTTTATCGTGATTTTTGCTCTCAGTTTCGTTTTCATGCCCCAGGTGCTCGAAAAGCGCGTATTTTGGGTAGTTGTCTTGGGAGTGATTCTAATCGTCATTGCTCTATTTGTCTGGTTCCTAATGGCTGATTGTCTTGCAGGGCTTGGGTGGCTGGTGGCCTTGACAGTGACACTTGGGCTCGTGTCCTCCTGGACGATTTATACGGCCGTAAGAGAGACGGCCCATATTCAAGGAGATTAGGCCGAGTCTAGTTTCCCTGAACAAGCGCCAATCTACTGGAATCGAATCCTTGCGCGTGTTGTGCTTTTGAAGGAGAACCAGAGTGACTCTGCTGACGCCAGATGAGAGAGCCGGGTTGCGCCAGTTCCTGCAAGAGCGTTTCACTCTTGACGAACTCGTGGCCCTGGCTTTTGATCTTGGAATCAACTCGCATACGCTGTTGAGCGCGAATACGACCCAGCTCTCCCTCGCGCTGGTCGAGTATTTCGAGAACAGGAACAATTTAGGCTATCTGTTGACTGAGGTGCTTCGGCAGCGACAAGACTCGGACCTGACGCAATTGTTGGCTAAACTTCCACCTGCCTCGCTTCGAACCAAAGTGCAGATCATTGTTGCGCAGAACATGTTAGCCAACCCGGACGAGATGGTCGTGTTCCTGGCCGGCAGGCTTGGGATCAGCCCAGACCAGGTGGAATTGATCGGCGCCGCATGGGGCAGTTTGCGCTTGTTGACCAGCTTGCCGGCGCAGGCGGCCGAGGCATTGCTGGCATCCGGCGTGCGAGTTCTTTCTGGCGGCCGATACCGCGTCAGGGCGATCACCGGTTTTGATTCGTTGGATCCAGCTGATCAACAGACCTGGCGGTGGCTGACAACTCGTCATCCTGCGTGGCCGCCGATTCAATGGAAGGACTGGACACAGTCCAAGCCCGGTTGCAACCCGTTGGCGTGGCCCCCCTTGTCCAGCTTCTTGGCGTCCATTCGCCGCCCGCCCAAGGGATCTGTCGAGCCGCCGCCTAAAGAACCTCCGAGCAAGCCAGAAAGTGCGGCCCAAGGCCGGCCTCAGCCTGAGCCGTCATACGAACCGGATGCTGCGCCCAAGACCGGGGCAGACCCATTCGATAAGGTGAAACCTATGGAAGCCAATGCCAATCTCGCCACAAGGCAATACGAGCCTCTTTCGATTTCCGTTGACCTCCGGGACTTGATCCTGGACGCTTACCCGCTGGGTGGCAAACGTGACAATAAACGGTATCCTTCCAGCGTGTCGGTGCAGATTGGCCGCGTGGCGGTAGCCAGCTTTGAGGGAGAGGCGTTCAACCACGACTATGTGCCCGAGGTGTACCTGCCCGGCGAGACGGTCTCGCAAAAGGGCTGGTTCTGGCGGCGGCAGTGCTTTGTAGCCGAGATGGCCAAGTATCCAGGGATGATCCAGGTCGAGGTCAGGCACAAGCTGGCGGGAATTTCACAGACAGACCTGGATTGGGCGCTGGCCAGGTTTCTCTACCGTCTGCGGATCGAGAATCCGATCCGGCTGCTGGAAAACGAACCCCGCTGGACGGAATCGGAGGGGCGGGACCACTTGAAGGCGGCGATTACCGACTTGATCCAGCAAGAGATCTATGCGGTCTTGTCGAGCCCCGATGTCTGGATATGGTCGCAGCCTGATATTCGAGAGGTGGCGGGCCAGATTTTCAAGCTGGCGGATGACAAACTGCGCGCGTTTGGACTCCGCCTGGAAAGCTTGCCCGCCAGCCGCCGCTTCCCCGACGACCTTCACGAGGTGACGCTGCAATTCAAAGCGACCGAAGAATACTGGCTGGCGTCTGATCACCTGGAACCAGATCGCTTGTTCGGGGAATGGGGCTGGCAGGATACTGTCCTGGCAAGGGCCACGATTGGAAACTATACTCAGGGGTGTGCGGTAGGCGCTGGCCTGTTCAAAGCCGCTATGGATAGGAAAGACCAGATCAGCCAGTTCGCCGATTGGCTATATGGGCATCACGCGGTCGAAGCGGCGCTTTTCCTGAGCGAGATTGGCTCCGATAAATATAACACGAGCGAAGTGGCGCTGACGGAGCAAGTAATGTTTTCCGCCTTTCGCCATCCTATGCTGGGCCTGGGCGAATGGGGAGATACAGAACGTAATCGCATGGATGCCACCCGCTACCGCCAACTGGAGGCGTACATGGAGACGCCGGCAGAAGACCGCCAGGCTGCGGCTTGAGACTATGGCTTGCTTCGTGTTGGGCACAGTAGGCCGCTTGTTTACTCATGCATTTACAGTTCTGGCCCTACAACAGCTTTAGCGATATAGGAATGTCTGGACCCCATGAGATCACTTGTATCTAAAACTTGCTTTGCTGCGACAGTATTGCTGTTCGTTGGCCTGATCAGCATTCTAGCTCCTCAGCTTGCTTCCGGCCAATCGCCAACGCCCACGCCAACTCCTGCCTCTCCTGCGCTGGATTTGGTGCTGCTCATTGATAGTTCTGGCAGCACGGCTAGCACAGACCGTGACAACCTGCGTGTGAACGCTGCTTACTTTTTGCTGGATTACATACAGGCGATAGGCGAGGCGCAGGGCGTAACGCATCGTTTTGCAGCGGCCAATTTCAATACCCAGGTCTTGGACAAGATAGAACTGACCGAACTCAAAGGCGATGCAGCTAAGGGCAAACTCGTAGTGCGCAGTCAGGGAGGCACGGATTTTGGCGCGCCGCTCGAATTTGCCTTGCAGCAAAGAAACAAATCTGACAAGCAAAACCCAATGGCGGTTGTTTTGTTTACGGACGGACGCCCTGATCCTGCGCCTGACTTGGCAGCATATTTCCAGGGGCTCACGCCCACGTTGAGCAGCTTGCAACAGCCCTACGTTCAGGTATTTGTGGTAGCGATGGGAGATACGCCCGACGTTCAGGCGCAGTGGACACGAGTGGTTCCCCCCGCTCACTATCGCTCAGTTAATGCTACGACCGATCTGGCTGGGGTGTATCACGAGTTCCTAGCCAGTCTGCTGGGTTTGCGCACAGAAGCAAGACCAACCTTGCTGGCTGATGGCACTGAGCACATTGTGACTTTGGAGCCATATCTTGAGCAGGTCGTCTTTTCTGTGATCAAAGACAATGCCAAAATCCAGGTGACTTTGTTGGACCCCAACAAAGCCACTGTCCCGCCTTCGCGAGCCGGGGGAGAGACTGATCTACATGTGATCTATACCGTCGTTGCGCCTGCGCCAGGAACGTGGCGCGTGCAAGTGAAAGGCGGAACGGCTCGCCTGTATGTGGATCGGCGGTTGCCCACGCTAACGTTGGATGTCCCGACTGGCCCGCAAACGCTAGGTAGCCCGATAGACGTGACCGGTAGGTTGATTTATCGTGGGCAGACGGTGAAGGATGCCGGGCTGACATTGCAGTTAATGACGGTCGCTCCTGACGAAAAGACAACGTACAAAGAGATGGAACGTCAGGCCGACGGACGTTACACCTTTGCATTGACGGATCTGAAGACAGCAGGGACTTTTACGTTGACTTTGTCGGCGCGGCTGGGTGGTCAACCACTTGAGGCACAAATTGTATCTGTCGTGATGCAAGTTTTGGTCGCACCCGTTGCGACAGCAACGAACACACCAACCGTAATGCCCACTGCCACAACGACGCCTACACCAACACCTACATCTACGCCACCGCCATTTGACTTTCCTACCCCGCCAGCTCGTTATCAATGGTGGATAATCGGATTGATGATGGGGGTGTTTATAGCAATCTACCTGTGGTGGCGATACATTCGTCCGTACAGAAAGTGGGAGCAAAGCTTACAAAAGGTGCAGGGGCTAACCCAGGATGCCGCTTTACTAGCGAAGGCAAAGAAATACGACGAAGCTGATCTAAAGTATCAGGAGGCCATCGTCTACCTTGAACAATTTTTGAAAGATAGTACCCAACAGGTTACAAGTCAATTTAGGGAAATCTATGACGATTGGCTGAGCGCATTTAAAGATCAACCCGAACGACGATTGGTCATTATCCGCAAACAAGCTGACACAGAAGACATGCTCAAACTTAAGGGGCTAGCACAGGCTCTAACTAATCTGTGGCAAGGAAAAGAAGGAGAATCAGTCAGGCAAATCTACGATGAGATTATCACAAATGGTACAAACGTCAAATTGCTAGAAGCTATCAGTCAAACAGAGAATAATCTCTTGGCCAATTTATTCAGCCAGATTTACAGAGCCAAGTCCTTGCAGGCTAAAGGAGAGCTAACGCCCGAATTCTTGCGGACTACCATTGTACCGATTGCGAGAGGGTTGCCACAGGATTCTGGACGAGGGCTGGAAGAGGCATATCTTGTTTTGGCTGCCTTGATTGAACATGCTCCTCTGGATAAACCTTTTCAGGAATTCTCGGATGCTGGTAAGATTCTGCACGATTGCGGGCCGGATATTGTATGCAGAATTGTTGAGTCTGCAAATGATGTGTTTACCCTTCCCCTGACTCCCGAACAAGGGCTTGAACGACTGCACGCTATCAGGACGCACTTGCTAAATGGTAGGGAGAGGATTCGCGGGATCAGCCGAGTGCCTGAAGTAGACTTGTTTGTGTATCAGGATAACCGTTGGATAGATTATGTAGAAGCACAAATCGTACGCAGTAGCCGGCCTGGCGAATTGGTGGCCGAATTTGTAGCGTCTCTAAACACCGAATTCGCAGAAGAAAAGCCTAGAGAAAGTGGTGGATGGGAGCTGGCCTTGCCTGTGCGTGTCACGAATGTAGGCAATATGCCAATTCAGGACGTTAAGGTGTATCTTGAAGCGAAGGAAGGACAAACGGTGCTAGACGTCCAGCCGAAGGATCAAAGCATTACAAGCCTGTCTCCCGGCCAAGCTGTCGGCTTAGTGTTCCGTTTCGACTTTTTGCGTGCTGTGGACATTTATCTTAAGGCCGAGTATAAACGTGCTGAAGTTGACTCTGAATTCGATAAAGCGGATTTACGGACGCGTTACTTTAGTCCTAAGGATCCATTGCATGTAGATATGGCCAGTGATTCAGAAAGGCCGCCAGAACTCTCTAACCCTTATGTGCCTGACCGTCCTTTGGTGGGAGATGAAGAATGGCAGAGTCTAGGCAAAGGTAATGCTCGAGAAAGAGTAAATCAGATTCTTGAGAAACTAGAGTCTATAGACAATTTTGGACAAATAATAAGCGTTCGCGGGTTGCGACGTGTTGGCAAGACCACTGTCATTCTACAGACACTGCAAAGAGCAAACCGGGAACTGCGAAAAGACGCCAGACCCAAGTTCGTCGCAGTGTATGTGGATTTGTTGACTTGGCTTGGACGCCTCGATGGCCTGCCGGAAACGTGGACAGCACCTCTTGACACTTGGCTATGGCGTGAAATCTTGGTTGAGTTCAGGCGTGGGTTGAGAGAATACCGCACATCCATCTCTGATGAGAAAACTTTGGAACGATTGGAAGTTTTGGCAAAAGACTTGGATGAAATGATGGATGGCTCGATCACAACCGAACCAGGATCGGCACAATTGCAGCCACAGACAAACGGCGCACCTGGTGAAAAGGTTGCGCCACAGCAATCTAAGGGATTAGGAATCAACTGGGACAGATTTAGAGACGTGCTACAGCGTTCGAGGCTTGAAATTGGAGCTACGCCACTCATAGTACTAGACGAAGCTGACTCGTTCGCTGACCCGCGATTTGAAAAGAAATCGGCAAGTAAGGCTGTCCCATTGTCAATCATTAGTAACAGCTTACGCATATTGACTCAGCAAGATGGCGTTGTGGTCATATTGGCGCATGATGTTGTTGAGGCCAAGTGGAAAGAATACTTTCAGAATGTGATTCAACCTATTCCCGATCGCCTTTATCTCCTGGAAGAACCTGAAACTTGTCAATTGGCGAAACAAGGCCCGCTGAGATGGACACCTATGGGACTCAAGGCCTTGTGGCAATTCACAGGGGGCTATCCTGCCTTAGTACAGTTGATCTGCTATTACCTGGTTGAACACGCTAAAGAGAATCTGGTGATCACTAGTTCAAATGTCAAGCGTGCTATCGCGAGGATCAATACCTCGGAAGACTGGGCACCATTAGTGGATTACTTGCGATATGGCTTTTGTATTGGGGAACTCAACTTGTTGATGACATTGGCTGCCGGCGGTTTTACAGACTTGGACACAATGCGAATCCGAGGCATTGAGATGAAAGAGGGGGCCTGGAGTATAGACGATTCTATCCAAGACAAGTTTGCACATCATGACCCTGAAGGCAAGGCCGATCTTGAGGATCTTCGAGAATGGCTATCCAGACTCGAAGACAAACAAATATTTGAAAGACAACCCACTGGCCACAATAGCCGCTTTCTGTCGTGGCGCGTGGGATGGCTATACTCCCTGATGTGCCAAAGGTCTCAGATGTCGCCCGACGCGCAGGCGGAGGACACTGGGGGCGCGCTTGAAGAGGAAAAGAGATAATGCCTAAATGCCCATTTAGCACTGAAAAAGAGATGTGGAATGAAAAATCAGAATGGTATTTTGTTGAACGAGAGTTTACATGCCCCAATCCACAAAATGCTGAATGCGCTCGCAAACTGGCCGAGGTTTTGCAGATGGCTCCCAACGCTCGAAAAAGCACCAGGCCACATGTCTTTCACTTGATTGGATGTTACGCCACAGGCAAAAGCTCTTGGGTAAACTGGACAAAAAGGCACAATGAGAATGAAGGACTCGAGTGGAGTTACATAGATAAATATGAGGAAAATGCTCGAGGTATAACGGAGCAAGTTGAAAAGACGCTACAATCCATAGATAGACTCGAAAATGACAGGGAGAAAAAAGAGCAACTAATGCAGCAAGCTGAAGAGGTGGTCTGGCAATACCTGGGCAGACAACTTGGTGTAACGCAAACTACAAAGGACTATTCTGGAGAGGTCAAGAGGCAGCTAGGGGAATCTAAAGGATGGCGTATATTGCTGATTGAAATGAATTGGCCATCAACCGAGCCTGTACGCAGTTGTTTGGCGAAAATATTTGCGGAGTTGAGCCACAATTATGGTGTCATAGTGATTATTGAGTCACACTCGAAAGTGGAACTAAAACTGGATAGTGCATATAACAAACCGAATCGGGCTAAGAAGAAGGTTTCCCCAAAACCAAAGGTGCCTAGTAGCGCTGGACCTACCAAGATCTATTTCACAGGTTTCAATGACCGCGAGTTCAATGCACTGGTCAAGTTTTCGGGAAACACCGAGTTTCGAAGACCAAATGATTTCACTGATGTCAAGATAGGGAGCATAAATGAATGGGCTGGCCGCCATCCTCATGCACTGCAACTAATTTGTTACGCACAAGATCAGTTCCCTGACCGAAGCCTCGACTCATTGATGCAGTATGACTTTCCCAAAGACTGGGATAAGTTCAGAAAGGCGGTTGCAAATAGCTCGCTTGGAAAAGCCATTGAGATGTTTCGCCACAATAAAGACCAAGGAGCTGAGGAGCACTTGAAAGAGAATGGTCTGATTGTACCACCATAGGGAGTTAAGCAACCATAATGTCTATCGCCGAAAACGTGACAAAATGAAAGGTGGCGTAACCGACAAGGCACTCTGAATGCTGATAGCCCGCCTGGGGCCAGGATCAAACCGCATTGCAAGTGTCCTCTTACCTTATCGCTGTCCGTGGCGACAGAGTATCATCTGGGCAATTTGCTTGGGAAAGCTTTTGAAGAAAATCAAGATCGAAACGTCATTTGGACGACAACCCATGGGAGTTGTGAGGTATGCCCGACAGGACTACGGACTCGACTTGGAACGCCAAAGCCATTCGTGAACTACTCAGTGCCGCCTTTGACGACGAGGAGATAACCACGCTCTGTTACAATAGTTTTCATGAAGTTCATGAGCTATTCAGCACTGGGACGAGCAAGGCACAAAAGATTCAGTTGTTACTCGACTATTGCGTGCGCAAGGTCCAACTGGAAGAGCTATTGAAACTGGTTAAGGAGCGCAACCCTGCCCAATATGCGCGCCTGGTGCCGAGTCTCCAGACGGATGCGGAACCCCAGCCTCAACCGCCGGTTATCACTGAGCGGTCTGCGACAAATGAAGCACGCTTGATTAGGTTACTCGAGTACCCAAAAGGAGAGGGAATGCTCAAAGAAACAATCGTCAAATATGCTCTGACCAAAGCATTGGACTTGGGGCGCAATCTTGCTGAAAAGATGTGGAACCAAGGATTCCCTCCGATTCCTCTTTACATCATTGCCTTACAGGAGGCTGTCAAGGAGATACAGGACCTTTGGGCAAAAGAGAAAGACGTGCTGCCACAACTTGACATCCATGAGGCGATGAGAAATCTCAAATGGGAGGATCTGGACAGGGCCAAGATTGAAGGTTGGCTTTCGGTCTCGGTTGCTGAGGTTGAGCGGGTTTTGACAGAACAGGTTACTGGTGTTGAAAAAGATGTTGCTGCCATGTTTGTCAAGCGAGCAGTAGAAACTGCGGACAAGAAGTTTAAGCGTGCGATCACCCTCGACAACAGACGTGAGGCTGCCCCCCTATGGAAGCAATATATAACTCAGATTGCTGTTCAACAAAATCAACGCCAGACTCAAGTGTTGGAGAGATTAGCAAGCGTCGAGGAGTTGTTGAAATTCTGGATTACTCCGATATCTCAAGTATCATCAAATGTAGACACTTTGGATTCAGTATTAGCCCAAGAAACAGAATTGGTCCAAGTGTCCCCCAGCAATAGCTTGGTTGCGTGTCTGGCAAGCATCGAACGCACCCAATTGTTGGACCAGTACAGTGAAACATGGTATCAATGGTGGACACAGCGAAATGAGAAACGGTTCCGTGAGCCTCGGTGCAACTACTTCAAAGAAAGGCTGGCGCAGTCAAGACTTTCGCCGCCTGAAGAAGAAGAATATGAAAAAGTCAGACAAGGTTGGGAGAAAGCAGTTAGGGATATGAGTCAGACCAAGGCAGACTTGCTAGTACTAGCGGAACATGCCGAAAAGATGCTTCGGAGCAGCAGTTGATATCAGATCCCCCTGGAGCCTTCATGCAAGACCCCACCCCCATCTACGTAGCGCTCATCACCGGCATATTCACCGGGATTGTCACGCCGTTCGTCAACTATTATATTGAAAGCCGGCGTACCAGTGGACCTGGAACTATACATCCGCGGATTCGATGGCTGGATGTCTATATCGTACGGAGGCGGAGCGCCACTATCGGCCTGGTGGCAGGCGCAGTGGCAGGTTTCGTCATTGCGCTGTTTGTGACCTCGCCCTGTCCGCCGCTAGTCCCCACCAGAATTCAGATCACTGACCCCGTTGATAGTGGCACTATGCTGAGAATGGCGGATGTCAAAGGCACCGCTTGCCATGTGCCTCAGGATCGTCGCTTGTGGCTGGTTGCGCTTCCAGAAGGTGCCAGTGTTTATCATCCGCAAGCAGGCCCGGTGGAAATTGTGTCCGATGGCAGTTGGCTCGTCACGGCACCCGAAGGGCTTTACGACCCGGTAGGCGTGGGCCGCCGTTTTACCATGATCGCCGTACTGGCCGATTCGAAGGCGAGTAGCGACTTGAAGGATTACCTTGATAAAGCCAAGTCTACTGGTCGTTACCTCGGCCTCGACAAATTGCCGGATGGCGCGGTTCGTTACCATCAAGTGACCGTGACGCGCAAGTGACGGAAGCCGGGCGAACAGCGTTGAAGTGTGCCCAATGGCAGAGGGAGAAACATCATGCAAAGCCTTGTGCCGATTCTTACGCCACTCATCACGGGTCTGTTTGGCGCGGTCATCGGGCCGTTGGTTAACCTGGCGATAGACCTGATTCGCATGCGGGCCGGCCCTAAGAAGGCACCTGTCGTCGTCCCTGGGAAACGGTCTCCTCACACAATACCGGAACCTCTGCTATCCCTGCTGTCCCCTCGCGTGTCTCACCCGGTTTTGTCTGCCTTCTTTGGGGGAGAGGCAGTGTGCTTTGAGCAACGTTGTTCACGTATCTCGTGAGTGATCGTTTGTCGTGGCAAAAGCAATGGCTTCGGCCAAGACCGAAAGGGGGATATCATGCTATCCAAAGGCTACAAGGTCGCCGCGCCGGGCGCCTGTGTTGCTGCACTTTGTTTCTTTCTACCCTGGTTTTTCGTCTCCTGCAGCGGTCAGCCTGTCCGCTCTTTTAGTGGATTGGAGTTTGCAACCGGCACGGAGGTGAACGGCCAAAGGATCAGTGGTTCGCCCGAGTTGTTTTTGGTGCTCTTGTGCAGTCTGGTGGTCTTGACACTGGCGTATTTTGCGTGGCGACGGGGGCATGCGACGACAGTAGAGGGGGTCACTTTGCTCGGCTTGGGAACGCTACCTCTGGTTCTGTTATGGCTGAAATCTTTTGATGCGCAAAGCAATATGCCATCGGGACTGCAGATAACCGAGATCCAGTACGGCTTTTGGGGAACCATTCTAGGCAACATCATCGTGATGGTTGGTGGCGCGTTGAATTTGATAGAATCATCTCAACCGTCACTGCCCCCAAATGAAGGGGGGTAACATATACGTCCGCAAGCCAAATTGTCTGGTTGAGAAGAGCCATGGGACGGTATAGTTGCTGACGCACGAGCAAGGCCGAGAGATGAACATATCTCGGGTGATTCTTCCATGGCGCTCTGCCTCCAACTGGCCGCGCGTTCTGCTATCATTGCTGCTGCTCTGCGGGACGCTGGGTTGCGGTGTGTCTGCCGGGACGATGCCTTCCCCGCAACCTAGAACGACGAGCGGTACTCCTATCGTGCCTCGTTCTCCTACTCCCGGCGTGCGTTTCACTGCCGCACCCCAGCCAACGCCGACTGTACGCCAGCCGACTACTCAGCTCACTCGCACACCGGTCAGTTCGCCTGATTTTGTAGCACTCCAGCACTTGATGCTCGACCTGGTCAACGCCGACCGCCGCAAAGCGAGTCTGGGCGCTGTCGCTTGGGATGATTTTGCGGCGCAGGTGGGCATGGCACACGCGCTGGAGATGGCTGACAATGGTTACATGAGCCACTGGAATCTGCAAGGCTATGGCCCAGATGTGCGCTATAGTCTGGCGGGCGGCGTGGATGCAGTTATGGAAAACGTGTATAGGTACTGGTATCGCTATAACGATGGTCGTCCGGCACCGATTCAAGACTGGCAAAAGGTCATTCGTGAAGCGCAGGCGAGTTTGATGAACAGTCCTGGCCATCGCGCGAACATTCTCGATCCTGATCACACTCACCTGGGCATCGGCATTGCCTACAATGCGCAAACGGGTGATGTCCGAATCGCGCAAGAGTTTATCAACCGCTACGTGACGCTCGATCCGCTGCCCCGGCAGATGCGTGTCGGCGATAAGCTGGAAGTGAGGGGAATGTTGTTGCCCGGCGCGGCCGAACCACTGATCAACCTAGCGTATGAGCCATTCCCCCAGCCACTCACGGTGGGCGATTTGGAGAACAAAAAGCCCGGTACATACACATCGCCAGCCGACATCTTTCAACCACTCAATCCGAATGTGAGCGGCGACCATTTCACGGCGAGTGTGATGCTCGACCACAACCGCCAGCCGGGGCTGTACCACATTCGCGTGTGGGTCAAAACCAAAGGGCGTGACGTGGCCGCCTCCGATGTTGTGATTGCAGTGCAATGAACCAATTCCACACGCAGTTCCGATATTTCAGTATTCCAACACTGCCTATCTAACTCAACCACGACGTTGACCTGCTTGCACCCGGTAAGTGCTGATGTGGTCATTGGGCTTGAGCATCACCACCACAAACTCCTGTTGTGGGTCATACTCCTGCACCATCCGCTTGATGTCTTCGTCGTCTCGCTGCTCAATCTCTGCCTGAGGCAAATATCCAAATGGATGTCCTTCACCTGTTGGCCGTGACGTGGTGTCAACGACAATCGCTCCTCTCCCCTGCTTTGCAAATACCGCAGTTGCCACAGGCCAAAAGATATGCAGGTTTTCTCCTATCCATTCCATGTCGCGTTGGTGCTCCCGCCGCGCCCAGTCAGGAATATATCTTCTCTCTGGTGACATGAAGTATCGTATAGCAAATTCTCGACCATATTTCAACTGCTGATCCTTAAAGCCCCGGCTTAGATGGAAGGAGGCCACACCACCGTGGAGACAGCAGGCCTGTTTACGGCTTCCCAATCCACCAGTTGTACCGGTGCAATGGTAGGGTCACTTTGAGTAGGTTTGTTAACCACGTCGGTCAGAGGCATTCCATGGGTTTGGGCCAGGTGTCGTTTGAGTTCCTCTACCGCTGTGACGGGTACGCGATAAGGATGGATCGGCTCTGTTCTAAGCCGTACTACGCCCTTTCCGCGTCGCTTCACCAGTGCCATCCGCGGAGGTAGCTCCTGGATAGTGGCGACTGCCCTCTCCCACTGCTCAGCCAGCGGTGAAAACAGCGGATGCTGAGTTTCGGTTTGCGCGTCGTGTTTCACTTCTTCCGTATCAACTGTAAAAAGCTTGCGCGCCATGACCTCTGCGTCCTCACGGTCAACCGCAAACACGACCTTGATCCCCACGTTGCCAAGCGCCGAGCTGACCCGCTGCTGCACCTGGCCCAAGGTCTGGTGCGCCAGGTGCAGGTGCAAGCCGAACTTTCTACACTCGCTCAAGATTTGGGCCAGTGTCTTGGCTGCACTATCGTTGGCACAAAAGTCCTGAAATTCATCCAGGAACAGGTAGAACGGGCGACGCAATCCTGACTGATCTTTCCGGGACAGCGCTGCCATCTCCATCCCTGTGACCACCAAGCTCCCCACCAGCCGCCGCGTTTCTCCATCGCAGTTTCCCAAGTCCACGATAAGCGTCTTTCCCTCGTCCATCATCTTCCGGAAGTCCAGCCGGTTTTCCGAAGCGCCCAAGAGGTGTCGCAAGTCAAACAAGATGGTATCGCACCGAAAGCATCAATACCTTTTGAGTGGGCGCGTTTTGTGTGGCTGTGGTAGGCATAGGGTAGGCTGCACCAGCGGGGCGACAGTTCACTACTATGTGTGTACCAGCGTGACACACCGTTACACAGAATTTGAGGACAGGGGATGCAGTGAGCGGTCAGTTAGGGCAGAGGCATTAGATAGGGAAACATGGGACTTGCTCTTTACAGCAAAAAGACCTTTACGGAATTCAAGGCCATGCTCCAACAGAGGCAAGAGGAACAAAAGCAGGGAAGTGGTCGGATTCGGCAACGGCTTGAACACGTCGAAAAGCAGATAGACGAAAAGGCCAAGAAGATACGACGCATTGCGTCTTTGATGTCAGACCTAGACCCAAAACGCAAAGAGGACAAAGACGCTCTAGACGCTTTCCGTGCTGATATGAGACTGGCAAGCCAGATAAAAGCGGATTTTGACCAGGAGCTCGCAGAGCTTCAGGAAAAGCTGCTGGCAATGCAACCGATAACCGATGACGAAATCCTTGACGTGCTTCTCATTAGACAACGAGATATTGAACCGCTACAGAGCGCAACCTTCGAGGAAAAGAGGCGATAGTTTGAGAAGATAGATTTACAAGTGACCCTAAGTGAAGGGGTAGCTCACTTTTCATGCAAGCTACCCCTGTCAAGGTCAAAACCTGTTGCGCCACTTATCGTGACAGCCGCTTCTTGAATTCCTCCGTCAATGCAGGGACGATCTGGAACAGGTCACCGACGACGCCATAGCGCGCCAGTTTATAGATCGGCGCTTCGGCGTCCTTGTTGATGGCGACGATGCACTTGGCCGTTCGCATCCCGGCCTGGTGCTGGATCGCGCCCGAGATGCCGCACGCGATGTACAGGTCGGGGCTGACGGTCTTGCCGGTCTGGCCCACCTGGTGCGCGTACGGAATCCAGCCCGCGTCCACCGCCGCGCGCGATGCGCCCAGCGCGCCACCGAGCGCCGCCGCGAGTTCCGCCACCGGCTTGAATCCCTCCGGCCCGCCCACGCCGCGCCCGCCGGACACAATGACCTTGGCATCGGCCAGGTTGACCTTGCCTTCTTCCGTGACCCACTCCATCACCTTGCTGGTGATCGCATCTTCGGCCAAAGCCGGCGGAACGATCGTCACTTGACCCGCGCGCGCAGCGTCCGGTTCCGGCTTTAGGAACGCGCGACTGCGGACCGTGATGATAAGGGGTCTGATCGTCGCCGTCACATCGGAAAGCAGCTTGCCCGCGTAGATGGGTCGCGTCGCCACGAATTTTTCTCCGTCCAGCTTCAATCCGGTGACATCCGCGATGACGCCCACGCCCAACTCGGCAGCTAGCCCGCCCGCCAAATCCCGCCCGCGCGTGCTGGCCGGCATCAACACCGCCGCCGGTTCGTGTTCCTTCACCAGCTTGCCCAACAGCGTCACGTAAGGTTCAGGGCGATAGTCCACTACGGATGCATCATCACACGTCAAGACCTGATCCGCGCCACAGGCAATCGCCTCTTGCGCCAGCCCGCCGACGCCCTGCCCCAACACACACGCGATCACCTGGCCGCCCAGGCTACCCACTAACGTCCGCGCCAGGCCCATCGCTTCCCACGAAGCAGACGCCGCCTGGCCCTTGTATTGCTCGACCCAGACCAAAATGTTGTTGCTCATAGGATCTTTTCCCCCATGATCTTGTCGGCCAGCGCCGACGCGATCTGCTGAGGCGAGTCGCCGGTGATCATCTCGCACGCGCCCTCGCGCGGCGGCGGGGCATAGGTGCGCGCCCAATCTACGCGCGGAGCAAGCGCCGCAGCGTCCAGCCCCAAATCGCCCGCGCTCCAGAGGGGGATGCTGGCCTTGGCCGCTTTGCGAATGCCCATGAACGAAGCATAGCGTGGCTGGTTAATGTCCTTGATCACGCTGACAGCAGCCGGCAATTTGGACGAGACAACTTGCTTGCCCTCTTCCAGCAGCCGCTCGACGGTGACCGTCTTGGCCCCCGCGTCGAGCGTGCGAATCTTGGCGACGAACGTCAGCGGGACAAAGCCCAGTCGCCGCGCCACGGCCGCGGGCGTCATGCCGGTTTGCGCGTCAATAGACGACTGGCCGAACAGCACCAGGTCCACGTCGCCCAACTTTTTGACGGCGGCGGCCAAGACGGTGGCAACGCCCAACCCGTCAAGCTTGGAAAAGGCGGCGTCAGAGAGCAAGACAGCTGCGTCAGCTCCCTTGGCCAGCGGGTCCTTGAGCGCATCCTTCGCGCCCTCCGGCCCCAATGTGATCGCGGTGACCTTGCCGCCTTGCTTCTCCTTGATGAGAAGCGCCTCCTCGACGGCATAGTCATCCCACGGGTTGACGATGAGCGGGGCATCGCCCCAACTCACCTTCCCGGCCTCGTCCACCTTGAGCAGGGCAGCCGAGTCGGGAACCTGTTTGATGCAGACGACGATATGCAAGGCACACCTCCTGTGTCTGATGAGTGATGCGTGTTCCGTCACAGAACACGTATCACTTGCCGATGACCTTGACCTTACCCAAAACCACGTGGTCGCCCACGAGATTCCCCTGCGCATCGTAGACCGGCAATCGCTCGATGTCCGGCTGAGTGTACATCCCGGCCCACAGTTCGTAATCACCCGGCGGCGCGTCGGGCGGAATGGTGAGTACATGCGTATCGGCAATCGTCGTGTCCACGAACCATTGCGTCGTCGGATAGCCGCCGTCGAGCGGCTCGCTGTCGTGCCCGGCCCACAACGGACCGTTCGTCTTGGAATTGTACTGCGTGCCGACAAGCTGAACAAAAACTGTGTATCGTTCTTTGAGCTTGACGGGCGTCTGCCAGTACAGTTTGACCCGTAGCGGGCCGCCAGGTTTGATCGGTCTTGACGCATCAAAGCCAACCAGGCGAACCGATTGTCCCAATCGTAGGTCAAGCGGATTGGGAATTGATGTGACCGTCTCCAGCGGCGGCGTACCGGCAACACGCAAAGGCATCTTGAGCGTCAGGCTGCTCGACCGCGCAGACAAGACAAAGTGGTATTCCCCCGGTGGCGTGCGCACGTAAATCGGCGCCTCGAATCGCACCCGCATCACGCCAAAATGCGCCGGAACGATCCGCTCTGTCTGCAATTCCAAAATGCGACCAGCTTGGTCGGCCAGTGACAGGGTGACCGTTAGAGGCCGATCCGTCTTGAGATACGCCACCACCCGCGCGGTATCGCCTGGCCTGACCTCTTGCACCGGCAAATCATAGCGCAGCACTGCCGCGTTGTCTAGCTCGCCTGTGACCAGGTACTGACCATACCTACCGCCAATGACGGGTGGTTCGTTCTCCACGCTGTACAAGCTCAACCGATTGTAACCGTAACCTTCGCGCCACACCGCATTCCGATTCTTGTCCAACCAACCCGCCAGCAAACTATCTGGGTCTTGGAGATTCTTTTCGACTTCAGCCAGCCACACGCGCTTGTGATTTTGCGCCAGCGGCACGAGGACGCGCTCCACATCTTGCGGCGTCACCTTGACCACGGAAAGCGTGGTCACATCCGGCAACTGTGGGCGATTCGGCAACACGTCATATCGAAACTGGAACAGCGGGAAGCGGTCGCCAGAGACGAGCAGCAATGCATCGCCCGGCTCGGCATACGCCGCTATTGCGCGCGTCATCGTCTGAAAGTCATCGCGCAGGTGACGCCCATCGTAATAGCCCGGCAAGACCCACAGCGTCAGCGCCAGAATCGCTACGCCCGCAATAGCGCCCGCGACCTTGCGCCATTCCCACAGCGCCGTGATGCTGACTGCCAACACCAACGCCAATGCAGGCACACTGAGCAACTGGTAACGCGCTTCGAGCGGCGGGCGGTAGAATAATCCTTGCGGCAATGACAGCAGAATAAAGATACCCAAAGCCGGGACGAGCAAGATGCAGGATGCAAGAGGCAGGACGCCGGGTGATTCTTGCTTCTTGCCTCTTGCTTCTTGCCTCTTGCTTCTTACAACCACCCCGGCCACAATGACACCTAGTACAAGCAAGTTCGCCGCCCAAAATCTCTCCACGAACGTCGTGATGCCGAGCGTGAGCACTGTCCAATACAGTTGCAGGTACGTCAGCGGGCTGAACTGGGATGCCGCCGACCAGCTTTTCATGCGCGGCAAAGTATACGCCAGCCAGGGCAGCATCGCCAGCGCCACCGCGACCATCGCCCCACCCCACCCGATGAGCAATCGCTTCCAGTGATCCGTCTTGCGCCATATCCACGCCGTCCACGCCACCCACATCGCTTCTGCCGCCACGACAAACGCGAACAGGTACAGGCTGTACATCCCGCCGGCCATGGTGAGTGCGTATGGGATTGCTGATTTTAGATTGCGGATTGCGGATTGCGGAGGGTCGAGTTGTCGAGATCCGAAATCCATCAGCGCAAGCGCCGAAGCCACCGCCCACATCGCCGCCAGGCTGTACATCCGAATCTCTTGCGACCACCAGATGTGAAAGCGGCTCGTCGCCAGCAGCAGCGTCGCGAGCGTCGCAACTAAAATCGGGGAGCGCCCGCCCAACCGACGACCCAGGCGATACACCAACGCCACCGCGATCACGCCGAACATCAACGAAGGAAAGCGGATGGCAAACTCGCTCGGCCCGGTGACGAGCATCCACGGATGCAGCAGCCAGTAATACAGCGGCGGATGCGTGTCGCCAGCCGCGATGGTTGTTAAGGTGCCGAGGTCGTGGCGGGCTACCCAGACGGAAAAGCCCTCGTCCCACCACACGTTTTGGTCGCCCAGCCTGTAGACGCGCAGAGCAAACGCCAGCAGTAAAACGATGACGGGCAGCCAGGGAAGCCAACGGTTGAATGACCGAGATTTCATCATGCTCGTAGGCCATCATCCTCTGCTACATCAGGACTTGCCACTCTGAGGTTAGAACCCATCCAAAAACCGTAGGCTGGCATCCCTATGCCAGCCGATGTCTTTATCCTTCTGCCTTCACCCTTCGCCTGACCTGCGCGCCCTGGGGTGTGTCTTTGACCTCATACCCCGCCGCCGTGATTTGATCGCGCAGCGCGTCGGCATCCTTCCAGCGTTTTTCCTTGCGCGCCTGTTAACGCTGCTGCACGAGCGCCATGATCTCGTCCGGCACGACTTGTTCCGTAGGTTTCCAGTCGGCCAAGCATAGGCCCAGAATCCGGTCGAATTCCAACAACGTGGCTTTTTTGGTTGCCGAGGGCAATTCGCTTTTGACCAGATCCCACGTCAACGCTACAGCACGCGGCATGTTCAAGTCGTCGTTGATCTGCTCGGCGAACTTGTCCATATACCCTTCGTGGAGTGTGCCGGGCGCGCCCCATTCGTATGCCGCCAAGCGCAAGCGGTTCAACGCCGTCGCCGCGCCGTCGAGGCTTTCCCAGTTGAAATTCAACTTGGCCCGATAGTGCGCGCTCAAGCAGAAGAAGCGATAGGCCAGCGGATCATAGCCGCGTTCTACCAACGTTTGCACGCGCAAAAAGCCGCCCGCCGATTTTGCCATCTTGGCCGAGTCAAGCTGCAAGAAATAGCCGTGCATCCAAAAATTGGCTAACCGTGTGCCATAGCACGCCTGCGTCTGCGCGATCTCGTTGGGGTGATGCACGGAGATGTGGTCTTCGCCGCCGCAGTGAATATCAAAGAACGGGCCGAGGTACTTGGCCGACATGGCCGAACATTCGATGTGCCAGCCAGGGAACCCCCTACCCCACGGGCCATCCCATTCCATTTGCCGCCTCTCATCGGGCGAGCTGAACTTCCACAGCGCAAAGTCGGTCACGCTGCGCTTTTCGCCCATGTCAATCCGCTGCCCAGCCTGCAAGCCTTCGATATCCAGCCGCGCGAGATACCCATAGTCCGGCAGTTTGGATGTATCAAAGTAAATACCGTCCGACGTGCGATAGGTGTAGCCTTTCGCCTCGATGCTCTGGATGAGCTCGATCTGCTCCGCGATGTGATCGGTGGCGCGGCACCAAATCGTAGGGTCGAGAATGTTCAGGTGACGCATGTCCTCTTGGAACACTTGCGTGTAAAACTCGGCGATCTCCCAGGCCGATTTTCCCGTGCGCCGCGAGCCCTTTTCCATCTTATCTTCGCCCGTGTCGGCATCGGACGTCAGGTGCCCTACGTCGGTGACGTTCATGACGTGCTTGACCTTGTAGCCGTTGAACTCGAGCACGCGGCGCAGGACATCCTCAAAGATGTAAGTGCGCAGGTTGCCGATGTGGGCGTAATCGTACACCGTCGGGCCGCAGGTATAGAGGCCCACCTCCGGCGGATGCAGCGGTTCAAAGTCCCGCACGGTGCGTGTGTAAGTGTCGTACAGTCGGAGCATCATCTTACCTCACTTGATAGCGATCCTGCATTCGGCATATCGCAGGTGGATTAGTCTATTCACACACCCGCGTCAACTCCGGTGAATGCCACAGTGTAAAGCGCAAGGTCCCATTCGTGGTCTTGATACCACACGGCACCTTGTCTAGTTTTTGCAGAGAAGACTCGAAAGACTTTTGCCAGAACTTGTCCATTTGCGGTTGAATGATGACGAGAGCATTTTTATCTGCAATGACAATCCGGTCTGACTCGGAAAAGCTGGGGCCTGCAACTGTCACCTGCACGAGCTGTCCCGGCGACGGCGGAACAGAATAGACCTGCTGAAGCATCTGCAATCCGCCGATCCCCCACTTGGAATCGGTCACGACGATGAACGTCTTGGGCGGCTCGGCGGCGACATCCTGCACACGCATCGCCAAACGGAGAAAGAGCGACTCGATACCTTGGAGGCCGGTCATGCGTTGCCAGGACAGGGTATAAGCCTGATACAAATTCAGTCCGACGGCAGCAACCAAGACAGAGGCCACCAACCCGGCTAAAGGCAGTCGAGACAACCCAGCTTGCCTTATCCGTTCCACCAGCCAGGTCAAACCGATAGCTGCGATCAAAGCGAACCAGGGCAGAAGCAAAAACATCCGCGTGGCCGGCGGGAAAATCCGGTCGTGCGAGGCTCCCACAAAGAAAAGCAACACGGCAAGGCCGGCCAAGAGAAACCTTGTGACCCGCTCGCGCCAGCCCCAGCGCAAGAGACAGGCAATGCCGATAAAGACGAACACAGCCGTCAAAGGATCCAGATAGGACACTGTCACAAAGTGGCTCTCTTCGGGAATGTAGACAAAGGAGAAAAAGGAATATACCAAATTTGTGGCAAAGTGAGTAACGACACTGTCCATGGTCTGAATGACTTGAGGGTTGTAAAGCAAGGTTCCAGCCACTTTGGCCTGCCAATAACCGGGTTGAAGGAACAATGGAAATACAAGCATAAGCGACGACACGGTCAGCACAGACCAGCGGCGAAGCGCCAACCGAGAGGTCGGCGGAAAGTAGAAAAGCAGCAACAGCCCAGCCACCGGCAGGACATACAAGGCTGCCGGATAAACATAGAAGCAAAGTCCGCAAGCCAAACCCAGCACGACAAAGGCAATGCGGCGCCTCGTCCGAATAGCCCAGGCCGCAGCGCACAGAGCCAGCGACATGGCAAACAAAGCCTGCAAGTTATTGTACCCGATCTTGCCAAAGGCCATGATATAGTGCGAGACAGCCAGAAAAAACGCGGCGATAAGCGCCACGCGGCGAGACACAAACGCCTTGAAGAACAAATAGAACAAGCCCACCGCCACTGCGCTGAGGTATAAACTGCCAAAACGCCAGCCAAAGCTTTGGCTGCCAAAAAGCTTCATGGGAATAGCCTGGAGCACAGACGAAAAGTAGGGATGTGCTCCATACACAGTTTGGCCTATGAACAGTTGCGAGCCAATGAAAGACAAACTGTGTTTCTCGGCTATTTCGCGGGCATAGGTAAAGAAACTGAACTCGTCTCCGACGACCGAAAACCACCAGGCGTTGATATTCAAAGTGTACAAGACAAGGGCAAGTGAAACAATCCAAACAATCAGGCTCACTCTCCGGTAATAGCGCAGCAAGTTGACAACAGCCAAGAGCAAGATGAATGTGACCACCCAGGGGAATCCTGGTGCGGAAAAGATGCGAGCCAGGAATACGACCAGCGAAGCATGCGCAAACAGGATTGCCACGACCAGTCCCAGATTCCGTCTAGAGGTGTTGACCATTTCCGCGAGCGGCGCCTCCCTGAGCAACCACCCTGACACATAGGCCACGAAGACCGAGATCAAATCCCATCCAGGCATCGTGTGTCGGATAACACCATTCAGAAAGACACCGATGAAGCCTGCCGTCGAGATCAGCAATACAACAGTGCCGACTCTACGCTGGATCGGCCCGACCTTTGCCGCTGGACGACTGGCCGACTCGAAGCTCGGACTCAAGACAGTCTGTGGCCATTCCACTTGCAGAAGCATCAGCGTCAACAAACCAAAGAAGCAAGCAAAGATAAAGGCGAAATAAGCCGGAAAAGCCGTTTGACACAAGAATGCGACCTTGCACCATACCACGCGGTACAACTGTGCAATCGTCTGGTTGCCCAGCCAGCGATCCTGAACGACCAACCAGGACGGAACCGCTGCGAAAAAGACAGTCGCTCCAGGAACGAGAACCAACACAAGCCTCTCGATTAATTTTGAGTGTCTGAGGCCCCTTTCGTCCACTGGCTGCGACTGAGATGGACGGTTGGATGAAAAGGCGCCCAGAATAGAGACCCATTTGGAGGACACGTCACGAACCTCATTCAGCGGAAAGCGTAAACATAAAGAGACAAGGTTCCGCAGTCCTTGACCTCTGTGACCCGCCCGCCGGGATATACGCTTTGAAGAGCGCCAAGATCATTGCCGCGCTCCGGGATCACGATGAACGCCTGAGGTGGCGGGCCGAACTTGAAATCGGGCTTTAACGGCTCAATCACGTTTTGCACGTCTACGCCGGGATTCAGATATTGCGCCGAAGCGTGAGTGCCATAGTGCAGATATTCGTTGCCCAGAACAATAGCGTGTTCGCCTGGGCGCATCTTGGCGAGGACGGTGCCCATAAAGTACGCTGTGCGGGTCGCACGGTCGCCGCCATACCGGCAGCTACTCGCAAACTGGCGAAAATAAACATTAACATTGATCACCAGGACCGCGACAAGCAACACGACCAAAAGACTCCAGCTAGCCCACGCTTGACCGCCGAGCGCGTCGCTCAATCGCTGCGCCAGTTGCTCTGCTACCACCGCCACCAGGATGACGATGGGAATGAACACGGTGAGCAGGCGATACCCATCACTGGAGCGGGGCACGGTGAGCAATCCCACCGCAGCCACGCCTGACCACAGCCAGATGTTGAGCAGCAAATGCCGCCGATCCAATAGGTGGAACGCCGAGTATATCAACGCCAACCAGAACAATGCGGCGGTGAGCAGATCCAACAATGGCGCGGGAGACTGGTAAAAGTCCCACACCGGATAGCGCGTAATGCTGAAGAAAGCATGAGCCAGTTGATCCAATAGAAACTGGAACAGATTGAGCTTTGGATTCTGAGCCAGGACGCTGGCATAGTAACCGTTCCACAACGTTCCATCAGAAGCAAAGCGCGCACCAAAATCATCCCAGTGCCGCAAGGCCCACAACCCCATGGGCGCAGCCGCAATCAGGTAACCGCCGCCAAAGGCCGCTACAGGCTTGAGGTTGCTGAGAATGAACGCTCGCTGGCCCGGCAAAACGATCAAGATCAGGAACCAGGCCAGGAGCACGGCCGGCACAAAGCGCGAATCCACATAGACGTACAACCAGAGTCCCAGCGTCACGCCGCCCAACGCAGCGCGTGACCGGCTGCCGGTTTCCAGCGCGCCGTACAGCAAGTAAACGCCCAGCGATGCAAATAGGGTGGCGTAAATGTAGCCCACCCCCAGCACCCGACTGAATTGAATGTGCGAGTGTAACGCCGCGACCAGACCGGCAGCCACAAATGCTACGCGCGGGCCAAATAGCCGCCGCGCCAAAAGAAAAGTGGCCGGCACTCCCAACACGCCGCCTATGGCCGGAATAACGCGAGTGGCCAAGCTGGTGTAGCCCAGGAACTTTTCCACCATGGCCACCACAAACAGGTGCAGAGAGCCAGCGCCATAGAACGTGCTGAATGGATGTCTGTTCGCGCCTTCCAGGACCCCACGCGCAAACAGGCCGTGCAGGCCCTCGTCGCCATTCATCACATCCGGGATGCGATCCAGCCACAGAAAGCGCAGCAGAGCCGCCAATACAGTGATCCCGGCGACGAGCAAGATTTCCCAGCGATGGGCATACACCCGCCCGCGCAGCCAAGCCCAACCGGGCCAGCGGAAGGCTAACAAGTAGGCGATGCAACTTCCCACCCACAAGATCACCGCATCCCAATAAAAATGAGCGCCGGCTTGCTCCCGAAAAATAATGATGCTCAGAGCGACCAGCGAGAGCAATCCACTGACGATCAAAAAACGCGGGATGCGATGAACTGCCATCAGCAGAGGCACGTCAAGTCCGTCGTTCAGTTGCCCTTTCGAAAAAGGAATCACAAAACCAGCTCCAGCAGCCAGGAACCAGAGCAGGCTGCCGGCCACATCGGCGTGCGTGAGTAGCCACTGTCCTCGCAGGGCGCAGGCCACGCTGATCAAGACCAGGGCCGGTCCGATCCAACTGCCTCGGCTGTCTGTGTCAGACTGTGCCGCCCCCACATGCGCGGGTGAAGCGTCGCTCGATCCATCAACAGCTCTCGGGACTTGCCGCTGTCCCCACGCCCAAAGCATCAGCCCCAAGTCAAGCGCAATCGCGACGAGGATAGCACCCCAAACATTGATCGGGTCGAGTGGCATGACAGTCCCTTATCCTTGCCATACCTCTGGGTCATACGCGGGCAACTCGCAGCGCAGCGGCCTATCCTGACGTTGACCGAGCGCATAGCCCGCCTGCATCAGCGTGTGAATCTGGCTCGTGCCTTCATAGATGACCGCGCCTTTGCTGTTGCGCAAGTAACGCTCCACATCGTACTCGTCGCTGTAGCCGTACGCGCCGTGGATTTGCACTGCGTCGTTGGCGGCGGCAAAGCTGGCATCCGTGGCGAACCACTTGGCCTGCGAGGTCTCGCGTGTGTTACGGCGGCCCATATTCTTGAGCCAGCCCGCGCGCAGCCAGAGCAACCGCGCGATGTCATAGTCGCGCGCCATTTTGCCCATCATCTCTTGCACCAGTTGGTGCTCTGCGATCTTTTTCCCGAACGTCTCGCGCACCTGCGCATACTTACAACTTGCTTCCAGACAGGCGCGAATCAGACCCGTCGCGCCGGCGGCCACCGTATAACGGCCATTGTCCAACGCGCTCATCGCAATCGTGAACCCTTCACCCTCTTCGCCCAGGCGATTGGCAATTGGCACCTCGGCGTCTTGCAGCGCGATAAAGCCGGTATTGCCCGCCCGCACGCCCAGCTTGCCGTGAATCGTCCCCGTCGTCACGCCGGGAAAGTCTCGCTCGACGATAAAGGCCGTCATGCCCTTGTGTCGCTTTTCCGGCCCAGTCTTGGCGAGGATGAGGAATTGATCGGCCACGTCCGCCAGGCTGATCCACATCTTTTCGCCGTTGAGGATGTACATGTCTCCTCGGCGCTTCGCCGTAGTGCGGATGCCCGCCGCATCGGAGCCAGCGCCCGGCTCCGTGAGTGCGTAGGTCGCAATCTTGACGCCTGTGGCTTGTGGGATGAGGTATTTTTCTTTCTGCTCCTCGTTGCCCCACTGAAACAGCGCCAGGCTGTTGAGACCCACGTGGACCGATAGAATCACCCGCAAGCTGGTGTCCACGCGCTCCAACTCTTCACACGCCAGCCCCAGACTGATGTAATCCATCCCCGCGCCGCCGAGCTTGACCGGCAGACAGATGCCCAGGATGCCTAGCTCGCCCAATCGCTTGAAAATCCACGGGATGTGCTTTTGCTCGCGGTCGTGCTCCTTGATGACCGGCGCGACTTCCTTCTCGGCGAAATCACGCACCATCTTGGCGACCATTTCGTGTTCTTGTGTGAGCGACAAGTCCATGCTGTGGCTGGCTCCTTTCGGCAGAATACTGACCGCCAGTCACTATTATACACACAAAAAAGCGCGAGGCAATCAGTGAGCAGTTGCGCAATCGCCGGGCAACCGTCAGCCAAGCGCTGATTGCGCCATCCGATTTCTGCACTCAAGTCATTGCCTATCGCCTGCCCCGATGTTATAATTCCTTCACACTTTCAAGACATCCGACTATTCGACTACTCGACACAGGACTAGACATGCCCCGACCTGATGGCCGACTATCCGACCAGCTTCGCCCGGTCTCTTTCACGCCCGGCTACACCGACTATGCCGAAGGCAGCGTCCTGGTGACGATGGGTGGCACGCGCGTTCTCTGCAACGCCAGCGTAGAAGACAAGGTTCCACCCTGGCTGGTGGGCAAAGGTCAAGGCTGGCTGACCGCAGAATACTCACTGCTTCCGCGCAGCACGCACACGCGCACGCCGCGCGAAACGACGCCTTCGGGCCGGACGCAGGAAATCCGGCGGCTCATCGGGCGAAGCTTGCGCGTGTGCGTTGACTTGACCCAGCTCGGCGAGCGGACGCTAACGCTGGACTGCGATGTTCTACAGGCCGACGGAGGCACACGCACGGCTGCCGTCACTGGGGGATACGTGGCAGCGGCGCTCGCGTTGCGCAAGCTCATCACCGCAGGGCTGATTCCGCCGGACACCCTCGTCACGTCCGTCGCGGCGGTATCCGTCGGCATTGTGAAGGGCGAGCCTCGGCTCGACCTGTGCTACGCCGAAGACTCACAGGCCGACGTGGACTGCAACGTCGTGATGACGGCACAGGGTCACTTTGTCGAAATCCAGGGCACGGCTGAAAGAGAACCGTTTGATCGTGCCTCGTTCGACACACTGCTGGCTCTGGCCGAGCGCGGCATCCGCGAGCTTTTGGCGGCACAGCAGGCGGTACTCTGATGTCCACGTTCCGCCACTCTGAAGCTCCCCGTTCATCACTTGCCTCTCGCATGAAGCCGTGGCAATGGGCCGTCATCGTCGTGGAAGCAGTGCTGCTATTTGGCGTGTTGGGCGTGTCTGCCTGGTTGCTCCTTTTCAATCGCCCAGCGGCACAGCAGGTCGCCATGCAAGCCACCGCGCCGACGCTCGCCGGGCCAACGTTATCCACGTCCACGCACACCCCCACACCGCTCGCCTGGGCCACTCCGCTGCCCACGCGCACACCTGCTCCCACTAACACACGCGTCGTCTCTCGCTCTTTGGTCAACCAGGCGGCGATTGACGACATCGAGCGGCAAGTGACCCTCGTGCGCAATCTCAAACCACGCGCCACCGTGCCGTCCGAGTTTCTCACCCGCGCTGAGATGGTTGACTATGTCCGGCAAGAATACAACTCGAACCGTGATGCCGCTCTCCAAGAACTGGCGCTTTACCGCGCACTGGGGCTGATCCAACCCGGCGTTCAAGTAGACGCGGAAACCACCGTGAAATGGATCGCCTCCAACATCGCCGGATTTTACGACCCCAAAACCAAACGCCTGCACGTCATCAGCGACCTGGAGAATATGGGCGCCGACGAAAAGGTGGTGCTGGCGCACGAATACACACACGCGCTCCAAGATCAGCAATTCGACCTTGCCAAGTACCAGAGCCGCACGCCGCGCGGTACAACCGACGCGGAGTTGGCAATGACGTCGGTGTACGAAGGCGACGCGACCACTGTCATGTCACTCTACCTCTATGGCAATACGACGCAGAGCGACTGGGATTATCTGGCCTATCGCGCTGCGTTCAACAACCCCTCCATCATCACGGCCACGGGCGTCTCGACGCGCGTCAGCGAGATTTCCTATTTTCCGTATGCGCAGGGCGCGCAGTTTATCATAGCACTCATGTTGGATGGCAAAGGCTGGGCGGAAGTCAACCACGCTTATGTCGATCCGCCACAGAGCACGTCCCAGGTGCTACACCCCTCGCGGTATCTCACCCGCCTCGCCACACCAGTTCCCATCACTCTGCCCGATCTCAGCTCGGTGTTGGGCAAAGAGTTCACGCCCACCATCAAGGCCGATACGCTCGGCGAGTTCGTCACGAGCGTCCACCTGGACGAGTTTCTGCACGACCCTAAACGCGCCGCGCAGGCTGCGGACGGATGGGAGGGCGATAGCTTTTCGCTTTGGCAGGCATCGAACGACCGGCAAGCCTTTGCCTGGCAGATTGCATGGGACACGCCGCGCGACGTGGGTGAATTCTTTGACACTTATTCCGACCTGCTTCGCAAGCGTGTTGGGTCAGATGTCACGGCAGAGCGTGAGAACGCCAATGTGCGTTGGTATTTCGGCAGCGGTGGCAGCGGACTGATTCGCCGCACGAACGTTCAGACGCTCGTCTTGTGGGGGCCGGACAAAACGACGGTCGAAAAGACGTTAGCCGCGTTCAAATAGCCGCTGGGTCAACTACCTGATAAACCGGCGCCAGATCAAGGACACTCGACATGCCTCTTCCGATGGTCCATCTTGCAATCGCCGTGCAGATGTGCGAATTGAACGACAAAAGGCTAACGCCGTCATTCTTGTTAGGGAGCATCGCACCGGATGCGATTCACATGCGCCCGAATATCGGCCGCAGCCACAAAGATCAAACGCACCTGCTGGAAAGCTCCGACGTGGATTACGCGGAGAGAATGCAAGCCTTGCTCGCGCAACACGGTGCTACAGATTCGGAGGCATCTGACCTGGCCAAGGGATATGCTGCCCATCTCCTCGCCGACCGAATATGGGTGCAGACCGTGATCATTCCATTGCGCGCCCGGATTCCATCAGGTCTTTCGCCCCAAGAGAAACGGACGTTGTACTATCAAGACGCCGATCAGGTTGATCTCGACCTGTACCATCAGGCTCCCTGGCGACCCTATGTGTGGGCACAGTTGGCGATGTCGCAGCCCATAGACTTTCACCTGCTCACGGCGCAGGAAATCGGGCAATGGCGTGATCGAACTCTCAAGTGGTACGAACAGCAAAAGCCAGGGCCAAGAGAAACTGTTTTCATCACATATGCGGACACGCAGGTCTTTATTTCCCAAGCAGCGCAAGTGATCGCAGCGTATTTTGCAGTCTGGAGAACGGCCATTGGCAAAAATCCTGGCTGAGAGTGGAAGGAAAACCTACCATGCGCCTGGCAGTTCTTGCGGACGTTCACGGTAATCTGCCCGCGTTGGAAGCAGTATTGGACGACATACACCGCCATACCGTGGAGGGCATCATTGTCGCGGGCGATCACATCGCCCTGCCACACGCCAACGAGACGATCCGCCTGCTCCGCTCGCTCGGCAGTTGGATGATTCGGGGCAACAGCGACGACAACCTTTTGCGGTACGACGCCGGTGACGCTCCAAAGGCATGGCGAACCAGCCGACAGTTTGGTCTGTTGCGTTGGGCGCACCGTCACCTGAACAAAGACTTGATGGAATACCTCAAGTCGCTGCCGGAGCAGCGAGTGATTGAGATGGCCGGAGCCGCGCCGATTCGAGTCGTGCACGGGTCGCCTCGGGATCCATCCGAGGGTCTGTCTCCAGACTGGGACCTGCCCACGCTCGACCTGGCACTGGCCCAAACGCAAGAGCTGGTTCTGATTTGCGGCCATACTCACATTCCGTGGAAGTTTGAGCGAGATGGCAAGCTCGCGCTCAATCCGGGTGCGGTGTGCGGGCCGCTCAATGGCGATACACGCGCACAGTATGCGATCATGACGTGGCAAGACGACCGTTGGCAGGTGAAGCATTGCGCCGTGCCCTATGACCTGAATCGAATGCGCACGATATTTCAGGAAAGCGGTCTGCTTGAAGAGGGCGGCGCGCTGGCCCGAGCGTTTCTCTTGAGCATCGAGACCGGCCAGAACGTCGGGGAGGATTGGTTTTCATTCACCTACCGATTGACCGCGGAAACCGGATTCAGGAATTGCGATGTCGTGCCGGATGCCATCTGGGAGCAAGCCGCTACAACCTTTGATTGGGACAAGTACGAAGCCGAGAGCGCCCTTTCTACAAGCGAAATCTAAAAGTGAGGTGTCCACCCATGCGTCGCATCATTCAACCCTTCAACATCGTCGAGCGGGTGTTACGTGACCGCATCGCCTATTTCGCCGAGATCGCTCGCGGCGAGGAATTGCCCCGCAAGATCGCCGACCTGCGGCCCTTTTCGTTTGTGCGCCTGGTAGGTGCCGGGCTAGATCACGGCACGGGCGAATAACCCGCGTCTTTGCTTCTGTTTGTCCTTCCATGCAAATAGTGATAGACTAGAATGAAATCGCCCAAGATGCTCGTAACATCCGGGGCGACAGGTCAAGCCGACGTGAGCGGCTGACTGCTACAGTGTAGCACACCAGGCCACTTGCGTCAATGACGCGAGCGGCTTTTTTGTTTGGAGTGCGAGCATGGAAGCGTTGAAAGCTGATTTGCCGACGGTGGTGATATACATCAGAAGGTGGGATGTCCTCTGCGACTTACCTATGGAAGGGCCGTGGGAAGAATCCGACGTGACGGTATGGGGGGCGGGCAATTGTTTGTTAGTAGTGCTTGCTACACCTGACCCGGCTGTTACTCAGATAGAGTTACGCGCTTATCAAGGTTATCCACCCGACTCAAATGCTTGTAACGTATGGAATAGTATACTAGCTCAGTGTGTGCATATAGGATGGCTTTCAGACTTCGAGCATAAAGACGGGCAAGAGTATGAAAGACAAAAGAGCTATGATTCATCCTGGGCGAAGGAAATTGAGCTATACGATGCCGACCCAGCCAAGTATGAAAATGAATGGAAAAGAGAACAACTGATCGATGGTTGGTCTGACTATCAGGGTGAAAAGCTATTAGAACCTTTCTTGAGCCTGAGCCTCCCCGCCCGAACCGACAAAGATGAGGCAGAGTACATGAAGGGTGTACACCAGTCAATAGCAGAGGACTGGCTCAAGCATCTAAATGAGATGCAGGCGGCACGGGGGGGACTTGGTAAACGTGCGGCGATTTCATACAAGACAGCGGGAGAAGCGGCAGAGCATCTCTTCGAGTACCTGGAGGTTCTTAAAGACGATTACTACGTGTCCCAGGGCGCTGGACAATGGCAAGACACACAACCGACCCCAACCAGCGCGGCTGACACCTCGCAACCGGCAGCAAGCGCGGCTCTGGGCGACGGGCAGGCTATGCAGCCACCTATAACCAGCGCGAGCGGCCCTTTTGCCAGCAAAAGCGAACCGAATGTGATTCCGTTGCGCAGAGAATTTGAATCACCAGTGGAGTTTGAAGTAGTACGTGCTGCTATGGTGGATGCATTTCGCGATCAGGTAAGCTACGAACGTCATGACCTTGACCCTGGTTTGTGCGTGTTCAAATTCTCGTATCAAGCGGACGAATCGCTTACGAATGGCGATAAGGAATACCTCAACCCTATAGCAGTAGAGGGCGAGATTCGCTTACGCAGACTGAGCGGCGGTAAGACGCGCGTAGAAATCTGGCCCTATAACCATTTGAATCCCGAAGATGATTACTATTCTACTGAATTCCGTGACGCCACTGTCAGAATCCTCCAGGAAGATGGCATACCATTGAAGCAGTGTATGCCGCCTCAGTATCCTGGACCATCAATGACGGGGGATGCGGTGCAATCAACCGCAACCGAGACGGCTGATACCACACCTCTGGTGGCAAGCGCGGCCCCCGACAAGAAGCAAGATGAGGTGAGCAACAATAGCACGGTTCGGGCAAAACTGAGTGAACTCATCGAAAATGGTGAGTGGGCAGACCTTTCCCAAGTGAATATCAAGACTCTCGCGCAGCTCTCGAAGGATGTTTTCAGCCGCATCGACCGGCTACTTGAGATTCAATTTGGGGGCGACCTTATCATTCTCTCTGAACAAGTAGATGAACTGTACATCCGACTACTCGGACTTTTCCGAGACTTGATCAGCACAGAGGGACTTGAAGAGCTAAAGCGGGCATTTCCTCAAGAACTCCCGGAATCGCTGCATTTCGTGAATCCTGAGGATGCTGATATTGATTGGGAGTATAGTGTCTGGCCGGCTCTAAACGCCTACAAGGGTAAATTACTGCTATTCTGTGTAGGAGTTAGGGCAAGTCAGTCTGATGGTGAGTGCTACAAGACCATGTTGGAAGGAGTAGACAAATTCCTTGACTCTTTTCAGCGGGACAAACGGGAACAAACAAAAAAGTTTTGGGCGAGAGTCGAAAAACGGGCCGAAGTGTGGAAAGCACAACAGGAACAGAAGCACGACGTAACTGATACCACGCAACCGCTAGCAAGCGCGGCCCTGGGCGACGGGAAAGGCAAGGGGAGAAACGCCGAGGGCATACTAACATTGGAATCTCGCGCAAAGTTGCGCCGGAATCTTGACCAATATCTCAACGAAAGCGAATTGCGCGACCTGTGCTTTGACATGGGTATAGACTATGATGGCCTACCTGGGCAAAGCAAAAAGGACAAAGCAAGAGAGTTAGTCGCCTACTGCCAACGTTACAGCCGCCTTGATGATCTTGTCGCAAAGTCACGAGAGCTTCACCCCAACGTCTCTTGGTAAGGTGAGCACGAATGAGTACAGCACAAGCGGCAGACACGCGAGTTTCGTGCCGATAATACGGGCGGGTTACTAGCAGGAGGGGGACAATGGATCAATGCAATACGAAGCCGAGTCATGGACGGCTACCAAAGGTTGAGGGAGAATTGGGGTACTATGGTCTTGCTGAATGGTGGTTGTCTAGCTTCACAGAACAAGAGAGGGAATACATCGAGACGCGATATACACCTATGGGGATTGGAGGTACAGACAACTCAAGACCGCTTACACGAGGCCAGATATTAGATGGTGGTACCGGGAGAGCGTCTCAACTTCTGTGGGGACTTGCCACGTGGTTTAGAAAACCCGAAGATTTTCATATAGCGCGGCGTATTCTGGCGAAAGCTGAGGAAGTCGCGGTAGACCCTCGAGACTTCCACTTTACCTATCAAGGGATGATCCAGCTTTATTATCGTATGCGAGATGCTGACCCGATGGCTCTTGACTGGGCCATTGATGCTTGCGGCAAACAAATCAGAATATCATTCCAAGTCGCCGAGCGAATGAAGAGCGAGTATGCTGGTCAACCACTACCACACCATGTGGGGTATACACAGCTTGCAGTGATTCGCGAAAAGCAAAAGAACTACGCTGAAGCTGTTCGTCTAGCAAAGCAGGCCAAAGAACAAGGTTGGGCGGGTGACTGGGATAAGAGAATTGCTAGATGCGAAAAGCGAGCTGCAACCACGAGAACGTAATCGGCTAGTGCGGGCGCTATACTCGCACCGGTTGCGCGGCTTGGTTGCGGTGTTGCCCGCTGACATCACGGGCGAGATATTGGCGGCGAGCGAGATGACGGGGCCGGTGAGGGGATTCACCAACAACTGAGGCGCGGGCCGTAGGCGCTGACCTGCGACCCCTTTTCTTCTGCGTGGGGTTGGCATATAATAGTATACGCAATGTAGCGCACGCAGCGACACGGCTTGTCGCCTAGCATCAGAGAGGCAACGATGAAAAGGCGCACACTGCTCATCCTCATTGGGGCGGCTGTTGGTGTATGTGGCCTGGGCTGCCTCGCTGTAATGGCGTTCAGTAATTGGTACGGCCAGACGCCGGGGTACAAGGCGACTACCACCGCAGAAGCTATTGCTACCATGACGAAAGCGGCTGTAGTAGCCATGCTGTCCAGGACACCCACACCGATTAGCACGTCCACACCTACGGATACGCCTACGGCGACCAGAACACCTACCTCAACCGAAACCCCCACGCCGACCAACACACTTGACCCGAAAACGGTCACGGCTCAGGCTATAGCAAATAAGAACGCCACTGCCACTGCTCAAGTCATTCAAGCACGTCAAGGGACAGCAACAGCGCAAACCGCTACGGCTGAAGCCAAAGTGGCCCAAGTCGCAGCGAATGCAACTGCTACTGCTCAGGTCAAACAGGCAACTGCTGTTGTCCAGACCGCTGAGGCTAACGTAGCGGCAACAGCCGCAGCCGAGGCGGGTGTAACCAAATGGCTTACTTACAAAGGTCAACAGATTGGGATTCAGAAAATTGCGTGGAGCTACTCACTCAGTTATTATCGGCCAGAAGACGGCAAGATTTTCCTATCTCTATACATCATCGGAGTCAACAAAGGCACTAGCGAAGAATCTTTTAACCCGCTCGACATCGGATTGGTTGATGGTGGCGGGGAAGTTAGTGGGCGAGTTTTCATAGAACCAAGAGAACCAGAATATCAACTCTGTACAATCAAGCCAGGCGGAAGGTGTGAAGGGTGGTGGACGACCATGATATGGGACAGACCGGCGGTAAAGCAGAGCCTTACTTTCCGCTGGAGTCCATGTCTATTATTCTGTGATTCACAGGAGACGCCAATAGTCCAGAAGAAGTAACAATGCCAGATGAATTGATGCTGGCGAAATAGGCCGTGGGCAATGCTCACGGTTTCTTGCGTGGCCTGGGCGACTTGGGCGCGGGAATCCCCTGCGTTTCTTGGTTTGTGTTGCAGCAAAGGATGATGGCGATGACCGCAAGAAAACATGAACCAAAGGCAAAGGACGCCGTAACACGCTACGACCGTCTAATGCCCCGTCATGCGTCAATAGACCTTCTCATACTGAAAGCACATCTTTTGATAGAGGAACAGATGCAACTAATCATCGCTGAACACTTTGGCGGTGCCAAGCTTTTGGACGAGGCACGGTTCTCGTTCCCTCAGAAGTTGTGGATTGTCCGAGCTATCACGGACAACTACAACTCCGGCATAATTCTTCGGACATTGAACGCGATAGATAAACTGAATAAACTCCGCAACAGCATGGCGCACAATGTCGAGGCCAATGATCTAGCAGAAAAGATAGATTGTTTCATTTCGATGTGGGAGGAAAAGGAGTACAAGCCGAGTGCCAATCACAAGGAAAGGACATCTCGGCTCAGGAGTGTGCTTAACCATCTTTTCCAGGGAGTTGTGGCGATAAGGATAGTTGAAGAATAAAGCGAACCGAGTCAGCCAATGGCTGAAATGGGCCGAGACTGGCGAGCGGTTGGCAAAGTTGCCCCCACTTGACAATGGGTGTATAATACATAGGTAGGTACAAAGCATCTATGACCAAATCAAGGCACACCACGATTAGCATACCGCCTGATTTGACGCAGAAGGCACGAGCGAAGGCTATAACAGAAGGCAGCAATCTTTCGGCTGTGATCGTCGCCTTTTTGCGTGCGTGGCTGGATGGCAAGATTGAATTGCCCCAGCCAGAGGAGGTGAAGCGGAAGAAAAAGACATAGAAAAACGGGCCGCGCAAGTGCTGATACACTCACGCGACCCTAACCCATGCGCCGGGATAAGCGGCACAAAGGCTCAAGCTATTATACTATGCCCTTTTGGGGCATACAAGCCATTATCCCGGCGACTGGACTTTACCAGTTTGCCGGGTTTTTGTATTCCGGCCCGGCCCAACGAAAGGGGACGCAATGGCATTACAACCAATGATAGACGTACGGCGGCTGGACGCCGCACTTGAATACCGAAACATGAGCGACCTGCTACGGGACTTTCGCAAGTATCTTGAGCACGAGGCAGGCGCACCCGTCCAGCGGATTGAAACGAACGCGGCGCTTGTCTTGCATGACCTGTGCCGATTCCTCAAACTTGGGGAGCAGCAGCGTGAGAAGGTGCTAGGCAAGTCGGCACGGGCCTATGTGGACGGTGTGCTTGACGAACGAATTGACCTGCCCGTGATTCACTAACGGTGTCATCACACCACCTATGCAGGGTGAGGGCGATTCCAGAATCGGGGAAAGAACTGTACAAAGGTACACCCAAGACCTGACTCACCAGAGCGCCGTCAGACAGCGCGAAGGGACACACCGGGGAAAAGGACAAGCTAGGATTCACACTACTAATAGGATTCACACTACTAATAGGATTCACACTACTAACGGGAGAGGCTAACGATTGACCGTTAGCCCCTGGTGGTGGTGAGGCAGCCCGTCAAGCATAGCCTCACCACCACAACCATTATAGCACGACAAAGGGGGAAAAGGGAATGAGCGAAACATTTTCACCGAATGGACGCAAGCGAGCGGACAATTCACGCCAAGAGCCAGGCGATTTAGGCCAGGCGCTGACACTGCTTGTCGGTTGGGGGCGCGAGGCAAGAGCGCGAGAATTTGCGTCCAAATTACGCGAGGCGATCCAGCGGGGTGACTTGGCGGCTGTTGACGCGCTGTTGCGTGAGTATGACACCATCAATGATGCGAACGTTTCCGAGGAGAAAAACGATGAGCGGCAAGAATAAAACGACGAAGCAATCCACGACCGGGCCGAGGCGGTGCGCGGTTTATGCCCGCGTTAGCAGCGAGGGTCAAGCCGACGAAATGGCCGTGAGCATACCTGAGCAATTGGCAGAGATGCGCGGGCTGTGCGAGCGCAACGGCTGGGCAATCTTGGCCGAATTTGTTGACGATAAAGATTACAAGGCGACCCAACAACCCAAGCGAGGGACTATCGTTAATCCTTCGGGTGAACGGGCCGACCGCCCGCAATTTCTCACCATGCTGGAAATCGTCAAGGCGGGTGAGGCTGACTTTGTTTTGTGTTGGCGGGATGACCGGCTGGTAAGACATCCTCGTGTTGCCTCTGCCCTAGAGGATGCGCTAGACTTGGGCGACAAGGCACGCGGCAACCACACGCCGATTTTGATTTACGATGCGACCGGGGCGCAACTTGACCGCTTTGTGTTGCACATCAAGGCGGTGATCGGGCGAGAGGATAACAAACGCCGCGTAGAGCGCACCAAACTAGGCAAGACTGGCACGCTCAAAGCGGGCCGCTGGCCGGGGCTGTTTTTGACCTTCGGTTATAAGGGTATTCGGGATGAGGACAAGCGCGGCAAGCGAATTGAGATAGACAAGGGCGAGGCTAAGACAGTCAGGCGCATTTACGAATGGTTTGACGCCGGAGCCAATCTGCAAGAGATTCGGCGGCGGCTGATTGCGGACAACGTATCACAGAAGCGGCCCAATCTCAAAACGAAAAAACACGAATGGTCTATTACGATTCTCTATAACATCCTGCGGGCCGAATGTTATACCGGGCGGCTGGCGTGGACGTTTGGCGATGGTTCGGAATACGCAATCGAGATACCCGCCATTATCAGCCGAGAACTTTGGGAGAGAAGTCAAACGCGGCTGGACGATAACAAGCGGCTTTCGACTCGCAACGCTGGCGGTGTGTATCTGTTGCAAGGGCTGGTGTACTGTGGCGATTGCGGCGCGGCTATGCGGGTTCGACAAGTCAAACATTACTATGAGAACGGCGAGCGGCACGAACGCACCACGCCAAACTATATGTATCTGTGTCCTTGTCCAGAGCGGTATCCTGACGAAACGCACGCCAAGCCTTACAAGTGGGCAGGTGTAAAACTTGATGGGGATGTGTGGCGGTACATTGTGGACAATGGAATCAAGCACCCTGAGTTAATCCGAGAGCAAATCGAAAACCGGCAAGCCGAACTACAGCGGCAAGGCGACGATGTGAACGGCGACATAGCCCACACGCGGCAACGGCTGGTAGAGATAAGCCAAGAACGCGCAAACTACCAGAAACAAAACGCACGTGGTAAAATGACGGATGACGAATTTGACGCACACATGGATGAGACAGAGGAAGCACAGCGGTACTGGAATTCCGAGTTATCCCGGTTGCACGATCTACGCGACAATGCCGACAAGGTAAAAGCCGGGCTGGACTATGCCACAGAGCTATTGACCGGACTACAAGAGGAATTGCCCACGCTGGACATACCGCGCAAGGAACTATTAGCACTTCCGAAAGAGCACCAAGAAACGGTTTTGAGAAAACGCCAGAGGATTGTCCGGGCGCTATGTGACAAGGTGACGATCTATGCCGATGGGCGAATAGTGATTGACGGCCTTCTGGACGGCAGCGAGGCAGCGCAATTTGAGTTACCCACTCCTTCAACTTGCTGTACGGTTCGCAGCTTACGTTTGCGCAGACCGCCGCGCTGATGATGGCGGCCGTCACAGTCACGGCGGCGCTCTCGTTGGCCTTTGCCTCGATCACACTATTCTTCTGGCTGACCGTTCCGGATTATGGCTTCTTTATCCTGCTCAACGTCGGCGTGTTGGCGATCACGGCTTGGTGGGGGCTGGCGTTTTTGCGCCAGGGGATGCGTCACATCCAGCGCGGCGCTGCACAAGGACGGATGGGACGCATCCTGGCGATCTGGATCGCCATCTATGCTTTCGTCGGCACGCAGATGGGTTGGGCGCTCAAGCCATTCTTCGGCGCGCCGGGCCAAGCGTTCGAGATTATCCGCCGCACCGAGGGCACATTCTATACTAGCGTATTCCGCATCATCCTGGGCATTTTGGGATTCCGAGGATAATCTTCCACAAATGAAAGCCTTGCGCAAGATGTTGATCGTCCTGCTCGTCCTCATTATAGCCACGCTGGCTGCGTTGTGGATCTTGCGCGCCACCGTCCACGCGCAGGCCGCGCCGCGCATTTACACGCGCGTGGCCGATGCGCCATCCGCGCCGGTGGCGCTCGTCCTGGGCGCAGGGCTGGAGCGGGATGGCTCGCCCACGCTGGCGCTCTATGATCGCGTGGTGATAGCGGTTGATCTCTACAAGGCCGGCAAGGTCAAAAAGTTGCTGATGAGCGGCGACAATCGGTTCATCAACTATAACGAACCGGCGGCGATGAAAAAGCTGGCGGTTCAACTGGGCGTGCCCGCCGAGGACATTGTGCTGGACTATGCCGGCCGGCGGACGTATGATTCGTGTTATCGCGCCAAAGAAATCTTTGAGGTGAAGCAAGTCATCATCGTCACGCAACGGTTTCACCTCGACCGGTCAATTTTCCTGTGTGACGCGATGGGTGTCCCTTCCGGGGGTGTTGTGGCCGACCGGCGCGTGTACCAAACGCTTCCCTGGTGGGAGCTGCGCGAAGTGCTGGCAACCACAGCCGCCTGGTGGGACGTAAACATCCGCCATCCCGTGCCGGTGTTGGGCGAAAAGCTGCCCATCAACATGAATTGAATCGGGAGCTTGCCAAATCGGGCGGGGGCTGTTATAATCCAAATCACATCGGGGCGTAGCGCAGCCAGGCTAGCGCACTTGAATGGGGTTCAAGTGGTCGGAGGTTCAAATCCTCTCGCCCCGACACGCAAAGCGGGCGCACTAAACTAGGCGATTTCGAATAGTTTAGTGCGCTGTGCTTTTATAATAGTGGGCTGTCCTCCTGTGAAGTGTGGTGCACTATAAAATCGCAGGAGGCGAAAATGTTACTTTCCAAGGCAATCGAAGGCTTCGTCGTCGCCAAGCTCGCTTCGGGCTACTCGTCGAACACGCTTGGCATGTACCGGGTCTACCTCAAGCTCCTCTCTTCCTTCATCCACGATGCCGACGTAGACACCATCACGTCCGCAGACTTGGAACGCTTCATGGCCTGGGTCTCTAGAGTACAAACCACATCGCGTGAATGGAGATACCAGCCCCGTCAAACCTGCAACGATGGCAAACACATGGTCTGCCATCCGCTCATTCTGGGGATGGTATGATAGCGAGTTTCACACAGGCCGGCCCGACCTGAAACTCGCCCGACCACACGCCCAAGTCCAAGTCGTCGAGCCATTCACGGAAGATGAAGTCAGGGCACTTGTCTCCGCCGCCGAAGCCTTTGATATTCATCCCAAGACCGACCGGCAAAAACCGTACAAGACCAGACGCAAGACATCCGATCGCGACGTATCCATCATCCTGACTTTGCTCGACACCGGTGTGCGCGTGGGCGAATTGTGTCGCCTCAAGGTGCGCGATGTGGACCTGACGAGTGGAGAAATAACTGTCGTTGCACATGGGAGCGGGCAAAAGACAAAACCAAGGCATGTCTACATTGGCAAAGCCACGCGTCGCACACTATGGCGCTACCTCGCTCAGCGCGAAGATATACAACCGACCGACCCGCTGTTTCTAAACTTTGAAGACAGGCCGCTCACGACCAGCGGGACCGGCAGCTTGCTGAGAAATCTTGCGCGGCGCGCCCATATCGCGAAAGTACATCCACACAGATTTCGTCACACGTTTGCGGTCACGTATTTGGAACGGAGGCGACGTGTTCACTCTGCAAAGGATATATTGGGGCACTCGACGTTGGAAATGGTCAAACGTTATCTGGCTCTGGCCGATGCTGATGATGCCGAGACACATCGCCGGGCAAGCCCTGCAGATCGGTGGAGGTTGTGATGTGTGCTATATGAACTCGCATGAAAGCAGATGACCTGCGGTTGACTTCAATGAACTACCCGCGCGGCAAGCCGCGAGGTATCCGACCCGATTTGGAAGAATGAAGAGTCTCGCGATCAACAACTGGGAACTTGCCCTCAACCATCGGACGCTATCCCTTCCGAGTGACGCAGACGATACTTTGAAGCATAGCTCTCGATCCGGCTCATAACAGATTGGATCATATTCTCATAAGTAACACGTAAGGCGCCAAGTCGGCGACTAGTTTTACCATGCTCGCCAAAAACACGAACGATATTTTCATAGACCTTTGGGGCAGGCATAGTTCTCGTTAGACCATCTTGGATGATTTGAAGCTCTTTGCGTTCTTTGTCCAGTTCTTTATATGTGGCAGAAGGACGTCTGTTGAGCCATAGAATTGTCGCTCCCACCACAGCGGAGGCTAGGGCGAACATGCAAGAACTACTGATCTTTGATTAAGTAATGTCGCAGCTATCTTTCAGAAATGCTTGATTTTCAAAGCTTTTGCGCGTCGAAATGCGACATTAGTTACAAAAGTTTCCCGATTCTCTGATTCAGGCACAGTAGGCTGGTAAGCCGACCTCGCGCCGGAATCGCGAGCTAAACTTGATGATGAAGCCGTTGTCACCTTGCTCCAACTCGACCAACGCATCGAACAGAGTTGCTTGACTTGGCCCAACGTCTTGTCTCGCAGTTTCGGTGTGAGCAAGCGCGTTACCACGAGACACAGGTAGGACAAGAAACTCAACGCGACATGACCAAAGTTGGCATTGAAGTTGCGCGCATGATACAGTTCGAGTCCGTGATTCTGCCGGACTTCACGGTAACACTCTTCGATCTTCCAGCGCAGCTTGTAGGCGCGATAAACTTGGTCGTTGCGGAAGGTCACGTCGGTACACATCAGGACATAGTGCTGAAGGATTTTGTTGTGCGCGCCCAGTTCTTTCACCAAGACCAACTTGATGTGCCCCAAGCCCTCTTGCCAGACGCGCACCGCGGTCAGCTTGACCCATTGACCATGGACACGCTGGCGGCGAAAGCGTTGGGCCGGAACGAGCCGCCACAGTTGGTCAATCGTGTAGGTCTGGCCGTGATAGGTATACGGGATGTCGCGCTTGGCTTTGGTGACCACGCGAGCAAAACCCAAGGCCAAGACCTGCGCGATGAAGCCGGTCACATAGAACCACCGATCAAACACGGCCGTCTCGGCCTGCACGTTGGCTTGGCATGCCAACTTCAGCAAGCGCAGCATGACCTGCAAGCGCGAGGTATTGGCGTCGGCGTGTTGGGCCACGTCCAGTTCCAGCCGTTGCAGGATGACCTCATCGCGGTCCGCGCGTGTCGCGAACACGGTGCGCTCTTGATCCGCCAAATCTTCGGCGACCAGCAGGCTGACGCGGCCCACGCCCGCGATGTCGGCTTGGCCGACGATGACGACACGATAGCCCACATCGGTCAACTCGATCCACTCAGCGGCGCGATAGCGACGAGTCATCAATTCTTGCGTGGTCACGCCAGATATACGGCTGCCGTCCGGCCTAACCGCCACATATTGGCGTCTCCCGCCCCCGACCGCGATCCAGGCCAGTCCCCATTCCTCGCACTTGCCAACGACCACCGGTCCGAATTGAGCGCCATGCAGGACCGCCAAGTCGGGGGCTTGACCGTGCTGCACTTGATGCTCGATCCAGCGCGCCACGTCTTCCGGCTTGCGCTGATCCACCTTCAATCGCTTGTGGTCGCGCTTGTCCTGCGCCGCTTGGATCTGCTGCGGCGTCGGTCGCCAGAAGTCGAAGAACAAGGGCAAGTCCTTGTGCCAGTCGGCGTAATGCACCGACACGATGATGTTCCCCAACCCGAACCGCTGACCGCTGGACTTGTAGACCAACGTCACGTAGGGCATCTTTTGGCCCGACTTGAACACGGTCGTGTCGTCGCCGATCACCACGCCATGACGAGGCGTGGCAGTACGCGGGTCGCGATCCAGTTCGCGCACAATGTCGCCCAGCCATGTCAGGTAGGTCGTGTCGCTGACTTGGCCCAAGAAGCGGTACAACTGCTTGCGTTCCAGCCCTTGCACCCAACAGGCTTCCAGCAGCACCGGGTCGGCCACCGCTTTCGCCGCCAAGTCCGACACCGAGTTGGCGTTGTATACGCCAAACGTCAGCGCCACAATCATCAACGTCACCACGGGCAGTCCCTTGAGTTTCTTCTTGACGCCCGCCTGGTGCAACCACTCGCCCAGTCGCAGGTGCTCCCAGAACATCCGCACCAGGTAGCTGCGAGCTTGCGGTTGCGCCTTCGGTTCGCTGGAGGCCCGTCCTGCCTTGACCCGCGGCCAGCTCGGACGTGCCCGCTGGCGTCGTTCCCGTTCGGCTTGACGACGGCGCTTGTTGGCCTTGCGTTGGGCTTGACGCGAGATCGAACCTGCCGTATGCTTTTTCATGGCGCTGTTTCTCCTGCTAGACTGTGGTCTGGTAACTTCAGCCTAGCGGACAGCGCCATTTTCTCAATGTTAAAGAGCTAACTGCGAACCGACAGCGGTTCTATGTAGCGTTTTGAACTTTAGGTAACCGTCAGCTCATCGTAGCGGTTTGGTATTACGAAATGCGCAGTCTAAACGTACACTGCTTGACCAAGTGACCATTCCGATAGATCTTCAAGGTTTGCGTGTGCGTCTCGACGATCACTTTGACGTACTGGAAACGCAGTCGGCGGCCTACCTTGACCGACTCGCCCAAGATGTCAATGTATCCATGGATGGGCACCCAGCGGATCAAGGTGATTTTGCCGGCAGCCACCGGAATCTTGTCGAAGTCGATCTTGAAGTTGGCGGGCAACTTGCGCAAGCGTTTACCAAGTCGAAATTGGGCGGCCGTCTTGAAACTCAGATGTTGATGGACATGCTGTTCGTTCGTCGCCACCAACAGTCGGTGCAGTTCCCGCCGTACCGCGGCTGGGTTGGGAAAAGGATGGCGAAGTAGGAGAGGTTGGAACCAGCCGTTAAAGTTTTCGACGGAACCGTTCCGTTCAGGACGCGCTTCAGGGATGCAGATGGGCTGCACACCCAACCGCAACACCAAACGAATGACGCGGTTGATCGAACCCGACCAGCGTCCCGAACCGTAGAACTGGCGGCCATTGTCAAACTGTACCCACTGGGGCAAACCCAAGTGTTGCCAGGCATGGATGAGGAAAGGCCGCACCTGATCCATGCTGTTTCCGGCCTGAAATTCAGCGTAAACGGATTGGTCAAAGGCATCTTTGCAGATCAAGAAGTAGTACTTGGTTTTGTCCCCCGTCAGGTAGCGCGGGCCGACCATATCCACCTGATGAACTTGGTTCGAGTCGTGAGCTTGTGGGCCAGGATAAGTACCGCGTGGGACGCGGCGTGCCAAGCGAATCGGTGGGCTGGTCAGGTTGGCTCGGTGGAGGATGCGTTCAATCGTCCGAACGGTTGGCACCGGGGCAAAGCCCAGGGCCTTCAGTTCTTCATGAATCGTCGCGGCACCGATCAACGCATAGCGTGTTTGAGGGGTGGCTCGAGCGACCAACCGACGGCGAATGGCGAGGATCGCACGCTCGATATGAGCCGGTGTGCGATTGACCAAGTCGCCGTGCGCACGCGTCAGGTCGTATAGACCCTCGCCCCCCCGCAGCGAGATAACGTTGCCACCATTTACGTCCCCAGGCATCTGAGCGTCGGAGTGCTTGGCTGATCATAGACAGAGTGTCGCCGGCTAAACGCATCCGAATCGCTTGCTGGCGGTCCGAAAGTTCGTTGTACATGGTTTCCTCCTCTTTCACCGCTGACGGCTACCAAGAGGAAACTATACACGCAGATGGCGTACAGAGCGACACTAATCGCTACGATGATCTGTCGGTTGTTAAGGTTCAGAACCGCCACGATGATCTGTCGGTCAAACCGCTACGATGATCTGTCGGTTCGCAGCTAACCTAGAATCGGGAAACTTTTGGATTAAGACCGATATCGCCAAATATACCTCTTACCAGGCTACTGCTGGTAACCTTGGGGCCGACAGTAAACATCATGTAGCATATACACGATGGAACAAAAAATGCAGCAATACAACCTATCAAATCCATTCGGCCTTTCCGCTTAGGCAAGTTCGCCAACTGGGTTTGCGTCTCATGCAGTTTGGCTTCCGTCTCTCGCAACTGTTCTCGAATCTGTTGTGCCTTCGTGGCCTGCTCAAGAAATGGCATTTGCTTTATGGCGACGATGCACTGTTTAGCTGGACCGAGTGGAACCTGAGTACCTACTCGTGCTTGAACCTCTGCGTCAACTTCAGGCAAGAGAGTAGATAAGGTCGAACTCGAGGCCGCTGACAAGCAAGAGCGCAGTTTCTCCATATGACTTAATAGCCCTTGCCCAGTCAGCTCAAGGCTTTCTCCTGGTTGTACTTCAAGTGGATAAAGTATGGCAAGACAGTTCAACACAAGCTGATGCAAGTTTCGTTGTTTTCCAAGAGCATCAGCCAGTGCCGAGAGTAGTTGCGCCTCAAAAGCATCGGCCAGCGATGAGACCAATCCTGCTCGTTGTCCGCCAGGTAGCGGCTCGGCCAATATCTCCAAAACAGACCATGCCATATCCCTGTAATATTTATCGTCGTCCTTTAGGGCCTCTTGAATTGCGTCCGTGAATACTGAAGGCTCGGTTGTCATCAACTTCACCAAGCGGGAGTATCTCTCGGCCGGCGGAAGATTATGTCCAACAAGTAGAGTGTAAATCACCGTCCAGCGAGCCGTGATTTGTGAGGAGGATATCCATTCGTCTAGTAGACTGTATACACCTTCCCTATCTTGCCCTGCGGCTTCATCTATAGCTGCGAACCGACAGGACATCGTTTACCCAATTACCGCCAAGACATCGTTTAGCTTTAGGGCGGTCCAAACCGCCAGGACATCGTTTAGGTAAATGACGTGTTGTACCGCCAGCGAATGTTGACACGATGGCGGTTGGTGCTGATGCCCATCGCCGTTATAGTTGCTTCCAGTGACCATCGTCAGGCTACCCCTGGAGGCAATTATGAACAACGAACTGACCGATCGCCAGTTGGCCATTCAATGGCGTCTGGCGGGCGAATCGGTGGAAGCCATTTGTCAACGTCTGAAGCATTCCGAGATGTGGTTCCACAAATGGTGGCGTCGCTATGTGGCCGAGGGGCCAGATGGCTTGTTCGATCTGTCGCGCGCACCCCAAGCGGTGGTCGACCGCATTCCGCCGCAGATCGAACGCACCAGTGTCAGCATTCGACGACGGCTGGAAGCCCATGCCACATCCGACACGCGCTACCAACGTATCGGAGCGCTGACCATCCAGGCCGAACTCAGCCTTGCAGGTCACGCCTCTGCCGGGTCTGCGAACTATCGAACGTGTCTTGCACCAACATGGCTTGACCAGTCCGCGGATACGGATGGCTCCGCCAATCAACCCCAACGGCTATCCCGCAGTGGACGACTCGAATGGCTTGCACCAAATCGACCTGGTAGGACCGGTGTACTTGAGAGGCCAGCGCCAGCGGTGGTACATGTGCGTCTGCAAAGACGTTTTCGATGGCGCCGTGTACCTGAAATTGGGCCGTTCGCGACGGATGGACGAGGTGCGGGCGTTCCTGATCGAGGCTTGGCAGCACCTCGGCCGACCCACCCAAGTACAGTTCGACAACGCTCACGAATTCTGCGGCTGGGGCGAATCAGCACGTTATCTGTCGCGCGTGATTCGATGGTGTCTCTGCTTGCGCGTCACCCCCATCTTCATCCCGCAGCGTCGCCCACAACGCAAGGGCGCGGTGGAAAACTTTAACGGCTGGTTTCAGCCCCTCTTATTCCGACGCCGCTTCAAGTATCCGGCGATCTTGCGGCACGAGCTGGCTCGGTTGATGACGACCGTCAACGAGCATCATGTCCAATCACGCCTCGGCCAATGCACTGTGGCCCAGTCTCGACAGGGCAAGCGTCTGCGCCGATTGCCAGTCAAGTTCAATCTCGACACAGACCATTTACCCATTTCCGAAGGCCGCGTCATCTTCATTCGCCAAGTGTCCGGCCGTGGCAAGATCACGCTGTTGGGACAAACGTTCAAGGCCGGCCAGTCGCACAAGTTCAACTACGTCAAGGTCGCCTTGGATACCCGGCGGCACCGCTTAACAGTCTATGTAACTGGTAAGGTACTCAAACGCTGGTCGTACAAACTGAATCGCCGCTAACGTCAAAAAACTACACGATGTCCTGGCGGTGGTCACGCCAGATTTCTAAACGATGTTGTGGCGGTACTTTTCGGTCAAAGGGTAAACGCAGATGCCCTGTCGGTTCGCAGATAGCCATTGCAACCTGTCGTCGCGTAAATAGTCTGCTTTCCTTTGCAAGCAGAGTAAGGATCGAGGCTAGTTCTTGTCCGAAAACCGGTATTTCAAGCCAGTGCATCAGTGAGCGAGAGATGACGGCGATTCAAATTCAAGGCGATGGTCGCCAAGTTGTTGGCAATCACGCCCCAGCCAATCCAGCGTTCCATGCCCGCCAAGCCACGATTCAGGCAGCGAGTCAAATGCCGCGCGCGCCGCAACTGACTGATGCGCCCCTCGATGCCATTACGAAAACGCAAGGCCGCTCGAAACCAGGGTTGACGTTCTTTGCGTTTGCGTCGTGCGGTTTTGTGTCCCGGCTGAGGCAGGCACACTTGCCGTACCCCAAGGCGCGTGCTGGGCGCTCATTGTCGGGCGAAAACAAGCCGCGATCACCGCAGAGTCGGCGCGGCGCTTTGCCGAATTGCTTGCGATGTTGCTGGACACTGCAGATGACGGGGCACGCGTCGGGCGGGTTGCCTTCCAAGATACGGTACTCGGTGATCAGCCCCCCGTCCACCTCGGCAAACCAGACCTTGTGTCCAAACTCGGTGTCTTTAGGCTTGCTCTTGCCACGACAGATGATATAGGTATGCGGCTCGAACAAGCTCACGATTTTGTCGGCGGCCGGAATCTTGGTTCCTTGCAACACCCGTTGGCGCGTTTGCGTCACGACTTGCCGGACCAAGGGCAAGTAGGTCTCGAACTCCAGGCGCAGGCCCTCGGCCTCAGGACTTTTCTGGCGAGCCAACCACGGCTGCACCTGTTCAACCTGCTCCACCAAGGTGTCGACCAGTCCCACCAATTGGGCGTACAGCCGCACGCTAGATTTTTCAAGGCTTGTCACACCTTTCTTCGCGTGGGTACGCGCCAGTTGCCCAATCTGGCGGGTCAGGCTACGTGCGCGCCGAAGCCGGTCACGGAAGAACGCTTTCTGTGCGGGCTGTGTCGGATGCACAACATGCCGCGCCTCGACCAGCAAGCGACTCAAGACACGTGCCGCATCGTCCAGCAAGCTGCTGTCAGTCGGAAAATGGATGTTGGTCTCCGTCACCGTACTGTCCAGTCGCAGCGATTGGCCAGTGGTCACGTCCGCCGTTTGCCCCAGGCGGACCACGGCCGCGTTGATCAGCCGCAGCGTCTGGGGCTTCAACAATTTTTCCCGCCCCTGGATCGTGCGAAAGTTCGGCATCGGCTCATGGTACATCTGACACACCCAGCGCCAGCCCACACTCGCCGCCACCTCTTCCGCCAGGGTGCGGTACCCCCAGCCCATCAGGTGGCGCACGACCGCCAAGCGTCCCGTCACTTGCAGCGGGA
>Ga0315279_10000840_pt1 | contig 55537 bp, 42 predicted proteins | sample YL17G06_20_MG_FD_203694 | JGI IMG/M metagenome (GOLD analysis project Ga0315279, IMG submission 203694) | Sediment microbial communities from Yellowstone Lake, YNP, Wyoming, USA - YL17G06_20 | ecosystem: Environmental > Aquatic > Freshwater > Lake > Sediment | place: USA: Wyoming | collected... | reverse complement strand
GGTGAGGGGTCGTTTGGCCTCCCGACCGCCAGAAAACTTGACTCATAAAGTCAAGTTCCAAACCTCAAGCCCTCTAGCGGTGGTTTACCGCTGGCTTTGCTTTTCAACGGGCGAGTCTGTTGATAATTAAAGAGGACCAGACCAACTTCCGCGGCCGCAGGCTGGCCGCGTTGCGGAGAGCATGGCCCTGAGGCCCCTCAGGGTTAACAAGTTCCCACGCCGAACTCCCTTGCCGCCTCAAGAATCTGAGCTACCATAGGCAAACTAAAAGGAGACGGAGGATAACGTGGGCCGAGTGTTCGCTTATGGACTGTTTGGGGTTTTGCTGGTGGGAGCCGGCGTTTGCGCCCAAGCTACGAGCGGGAGCCAGGGGATCGTGTTGTACGTGGCTACCGACGGGAACGACGCATGGTCGGGGAAGTTCCCGGCGCCAACGCGCGGCAAGAAGGACGGGCCCTTCGCGACGCTGGAACGGGCGCGAGATGCTATCCGCGCGTTGAAGCGTACCGCATCTCTCCCGCCCGGCGGAGCGACAGTGTTTGTCCGTGGTGGCGACTATCGTTTGAAAAGCTCCTTGCGGCTGACGGAGGAGGACAGCGGCACGGAATCAGCGCCCGTGGTCTACGCCCCGTACAGGGACGAACCGGTTCGCCTGTTGGGAGGCCGGATACTCACACGCTGGAATCCAGTCCGCAATCAGGCGGTCCTCAAGCGCTTGGACCCGGAAGCGCGGAAGCACGTCGTTGCTTGCGACTTGGCCGCTTCAGGAATCTCCGACCTCGGAGCTTTCCGGTCACGAGGCTTCGGCCGTCCGGCCACCCCGGCGCATCTGGAATTGTTTTTCCAAGGGCGTCGCATGACCGTGGCGCGCTGGCCGAACCAAGAGTTCACCAAGATCACGGGGATAGGCGACGCCGTGCCCAAAGATGACGGGCATGGGGGGAAGCTGGGCGGCCTCGAGCAGGGCTTCCAGTATGCCGGCGACCGCCCCCGCCGTTGGCAAAGCACGGAGGACGTCTGGGTACACGGGTACTGGGCCTGGGACTGGGCCAATTCCTACGAGCAAGTGGCTTCTATCGACGCCTCGAACCACTTGGTCAAAACCCTGCCGCCTTACGGTCAGTATGGCTTCCGGGTGGGGCAGCGCTTTTACTTTCTCAACGTCCTCGAAGAACTGGATGAGCCCGGTGAGTATTACCTCGAACGCAAGACGGGGACGCTGTACTTCTGGCCACCCGCGCCGGTGAAGTCAGCCGAAGCGGCAGTCTCCCTCCTGGAGGAGCCGCTTATTGACTTGCAGGACGCGCGCTACGTCACCATTCGTGGCTTCACGCTGGAATACGGACGCAGCCACGGCATCCAAGTCAGCGGCGCCTCGGGTATTCGAATCCTGGGGTGCACGATCTGCAACCTCGGCAACTACGGAGTGGTAGTCCGCGGAGGCCGCGGCAACACGGTTGCGGGTTGTGATATTTACCACACGGGTGACGGCGGCATCGAACTCAGTGGCGGCGACCGCAGGACGCTGAGCAGCGCCGGGCACGCCGCCTTGAACAACCACATTCACCACATCGCGGAGTGGTCCCGCACGTACAACCCCGCGATCCGGCTGAGCGGCGTGGGACAACATGCGGCCAACAACCTGATTCACGACGGCCCGCACACCGCCATCCAGCTCAGCGGAAACGAGCATGTGATCGAGCTCAATGAGATTCACCACGTGTGCCTGGAGACGGGCGATGTAGGCGCTTTTTACATGGGACGGGACTTCACGGAGCGCGGCAACATCGTGCGTCACAACTTCTTTCACCATACCGACGGCGTCGGCATGGGCTCCATGGGCGTGTACCTTGATGATTGCGCCAGCGGCACGACAGTCTTCGGAAACGTCTTCTACAAGGTCACGCGGGCGGCGTTCATCGGCGGCGGGCGCAACAATCTCGTTGAGAACAACATCTTTGTGGACTGTGAGCCGGCCGTGCAGATCGACGGCCGTGGGCTCAGCCCGCAGCCGGTCTGGCACAACATGATTTACCACACGATGCAGCAATTGCTGGAAGACGTGCATTATCACGAGCCGCCGTACAGAGCGCGCTACCCCGAACTGCTACAACTCGAAACGTACTTTCGCGACGGGAAGGGGGTGCCGCCCGAGGGGAACCAGGTCCGCCGCAATATCGTCGAAGGAAAGAATACCCGCGATGGAAGCTGGCTGAAAATCGGTTGGTACGCCGATCCGAAACTGGTGGACGTCACCAACAACCTGACCGGCGAGGATCCTCACTTTGTGAACGAGGCAGGAATGAACTTCCAGCTCAGGGATGACTCGCCGGCCTACCGGCTTGGCTTCCAGAGAATCCCGTTCGAGAAGATTGGGATACAACTCGACGCGAACCGGAAGCGTTAAGCCGGATTATTCACAAAGCATACGGGGCCAACGGCGGCCCGTGTTCTGTAACACCTAGCCAAGCGTATTTGAAATTCTGCGCGCTCCTGAGCCAGTCGAAAGTCGACAGTCGAAAGTTGAAAGGCCCGCTACGCGAGAAATGTGTGCGCCGTGCTGCACACCTTTTCGCGGTAAGAATCTACGCTTTTTCTGAGACGTCGCTCGGAAAAAGTGGCTGGCGCAGAGCGCCTTTGGAGTGCGGCGGCTTGCCGCCGCTTTGGGCCAGTGCCCGCTTGCTGGCACGCGACGGTGATCCTCCCTAGGCCGAAAGCCAGCTTTCGGCCTAGGAAAGCGGGAGCAAGCTCCCGCACTCCAAAAGCGCGGGTCCAACATCGGCAATTTATTTTTCGTGTTGCGCCCTGGACGCCTAATTATTGACAACCCCCTGACCCGTTCGCCAGTAGACGGCCACTCTCTGTCCGTCAGCTGACGGGCTGTGCGTGCACACCCGGGACCCCAAATGATTTCTCCGACGAACTTGCGGGACCGGCAGGTGCCGCCCTCCCGATTTCATCGGGACAGGTTCCGGGCGGCGCTACGGGCCTTTGGCCTCGCCCAGTTGAGGGCGTCGACCAAAGCCGTGAGATCATCGGCTCTCGTGCGGTAATTCGTGATGCAAGCGCGCAACACTGGAGTGGTGCCGGCAAGCCGTGTGGTGGATATCCAGGCCTTTCCGGAGGAAACAACTTTAAGCGCTACGCTTTCCAAGTAGTGCGCGGAGCGGCCTTCGGGATGTTGCCGATCCACGAAGCAGACCAGTGGCAAAGGCGTTTTGTTGACCACTTCCCAATCGGAAGCGGCAAGTTGTTGGCGCAAGTTATCGCCCATGGCCACCATGTGCCGGATAACCGCGGCGTAGCCTTCCCAGCCCGCCACTGCCAGGGAGAGAAAAACCTTCAAGCCGATGCACCGGCGCGACCACTGAATGGAGTGCATGCACGGGTCGATGACGTCCAGCCCTGCCGCCTCGCGGGGCATATAAGCCGTAGCGGTGTGGAAGGTTCGATCGAGGATATTTCGGTGGCGAGTGAAATAGATGCCCGCGCCCATCGGCACAGAGAGCCATTTGTGCGCATCGAAAGTGATCGAATCGGCACGCTCGACGCCTGCGAGCAGGGGACGGAGTTCCGGAACCAGCACGGCTGCTCCGCCCCAGGCGGCGTCCACGTGGAGCCAGAGGTTTTCCCGCGCGGCGATTTCTCCGAGGCGGGCGATAGGGTCTACCACTCCCGAGTTGGTGGTTCCGGCTGTGGCGACCACCAGGAACGGCGCGCAGCCTGCGCGGCGGTCCTGGCCGATGCGCTCGGCGAGTGCCTGCGGGTCTATGCGCAGGTCGCAATCGACCGGGACCTCGCGGATCGCGTCTGTCCCGAGGCCGCACACCCGCGCCGCCTTATGGAACGAATGATGCGCCTCAGCCGAAACGTAGAGTGCGGGCTGGGCGGGGAGCGCCCGCGCGCCGCCGCGATCAAATTCCGGGAACGCTTGCGTGAGCGCCGTCAGCACCGCGGTGTGGTTAGCTTCCATACCTCCCGAGGCAAACGTGCCGTCAGTCTGAGTGGGGTCATAGCCAAACCGGGCGCCGAAAGCGCGGATGAGATGTTGTTCGATCTCAATGGCCAGCGGGCTGTGGCTCCAGGCGGCGAGTTGTGGATTGAAGGCGGCCACGAGCGTGTCTGCGGCGATGCCCATCGTCGTGGGCGCAGGGTTGAAGAGGCCGTAGTAACGCGGGTGTGGGGTGTGGGTCTGGTATCGCCACAGATTCTCCACCGCAAAGTCGAGCGCCTCCAGGGGATCAACAGGCGCCTGAAAATCGAAACGGCGGAGGAGCGCGCGGATCTTCTCGGGGTCCAGTTCCGGGGTGACGCGATGCGCGTCCAGCTTCTCCGCGTAATTTTCAACTGCTTCAAGAACGCGCTGCCAGAGTGCGGCGCGAACGGGAGGGTCGGGCATCAGAGGTGGTGTGGACATAGCTTACTCCGATTCTCCATTTGTCCGGGCTGCTTCCCAGGCGAGCATGGCCTTCTTCCTTGCGGCGCCCCAATGGTAATCGCCAATCATGCCGACTTTGCGAATCACGCGGTGGCAGGGGATGATAAACGCCACGGGATTCCGCCCGACCGCAGCACCCACCGCTCGGCACGCTCGCCGCTGGCCGATGGCGGCAGCGAGATCTTCGTAACACGTGAGCGCGCCCCTGGGCACCTTGAGCAGGGCTTCCCAGACTTTAATTTGGAAGTTAGTGCCCTTGAGAAGCAGCGTGAGAGGCCGGCCGCCCTGCGGCCCAGAGCGCTTCGTCGCTAGAGCTGTGGAGCGTCGGCGACCTTCGGGCGGCAGGCCGCCATCCCCGCCGGCGCGCCTGAAAATGCGGTAGATGTAAGGGCGGGTCAAGCGGGGATTCTCTTCCCAACGCGCTTCCTTCCAGCGGTTTCTGAGTTCGCGCAGGGCGCGTGCGCGCCCGCCCTTGCCGACGAATCCCAGCCCGCAAACCCCCCGATCAGTCGCAGCTAGCCAGCATTCACCGAACGGGCTGGGATGAAAGCCGTAGCTGATCTTGAGCCCGGCGCCCCGCGCTTTGAACTCGCCGGACGTCATCGCCTCGATGTTGACAAATAGATCGTGAAGCCGGCCCGGGCTGGAAAGGCCCGCGTCGTAGGTGGCGTCCAGCAGGGTTCGGGACTTTTCCAGCAACTGCTTCGCGTGCGCGAGAGTGAGGAATCGCACGAAACGCTTGGGGCTGATACCGGCCCAGCGCCGAAAGAGGCGTTGGAAGTGATACGCACTCAAACCCGCGTCCTGTGCCACTTCACGCAAGTCCGGTTGGCGGTGAAAATTCTTCTCCAGAAACAGAATAGCTTTCTCGATACGCTGGTAGTCTTCCGTCATAAGCGGCATGGGTTTCTTCTCCTCCCCATCGTGCGTATCGATGATGAAGTAGACGCGAGAGCGAGGCAACCCGATTCTTGCGCTAGTGTCCTCTTGCACTCGATCTGGCGAACATTGAGCGTGGTCTGTAGGGCCGCTGCTTGGGGCGGCCATGGCCGAGGGCCTGTTTCCGTCCGCCGACGGATAGAGGCCGGGGCAAGCCCCGGCCCTACAAGAACCGCGGACTCGCCGCGGCGAGTCCGCGCTACCTCTCTTCCACAATGCCCAGCGCTTGTGCCTCTTCCGTGGTGGGCAGGCCTTCCGTGTCTGGAGCGACCGCCCCTGGAGCCGGACGATGGGTGATAATAAGCGCTACAGCCGCGACGATGGCGCACGTGGCAAGCAACGCGCGTCCCGTCAGCGGTTCACCGCCCATAACCCAGCCGAGAAAGACCGCCACCACCGGATTGACATAGGCGTAAGTGGAGATGCGGGCCGTGGAAGTTACTCCCAGCAACCAAATATAAGCGCTGAAGCCCAGCAGGGACCCCGCTACGACCAGGAAAGCAATGCTCACGATCGAACGCGTGGAGACCGCCGCCACACGCAGTTGGGCCGCTTCGCCCGTCATCAAGCCGAGCACCGCCAGCATCACCCCGCCCGCCAGCATTTCCATAGCGGCGGCCAGGAAAGGCGAAGCGGGGAGCTTCGCGTGGCGCGAGTAGAGCGACCCCACGGACCAGGAAAGCGAACCGAACATCAGCACGGCCGCACCCACAGGGTCCACGCGCGAGCTTCCCCACAGCCGGGCGGGGCCGACCAGCAACCCCAGGCCGGCGAGGCCGACGCCCAGCCCACCGAGCACACGTCCGTCGAGCTTCGCGCCGCCTGCGCGCAAGCTGTCGAGCGACACCATCCAGAGGGGGATGGTGGCAAGCAACAGAGCCGCCAAGCCGGATGGCACGCGCTGCTCCGACCACGACAGCGCGCCGTTTCCACCTACCAGGAGCAGGGCGCCTACGGTCACCGCCGCGAGCCAATGCGGGCGGGTGGGAGGCGCCGCCCCGCGCAGCCGTGTTAGCGCGTACAGCACCGAGCCCGCCACCAGAAAGCGAAAACTCGCCATGAAGAACGGTGGGATCGTCTCTATGGCGACTTTGATGGCCAGATAAGTGGAGCCCCAGATCACGTAGATGGCAGCGAAGGCCAACAGGAGCTTTACGCGCGCAGGGCGCGAAGGCAGGCGAGCCTCAGGCATTTGTGCCCCCCGCTCTTTCCTCCTGCTGCGCTAGAAGCGTTCTCGCACGCTTGATCCTCTCGAGCACAGTCGTCCTCCCCATCGAGCATATCGATTAGCCGCCGCCAGCACACTACGGTGTGAATTCTACCTGGAGCGTCCACGTCTGGTATGTGCCCCCGACGGTGGGATCGCACGCTTCCGGCGCGGGCGAAGCAATGAACCGCCAATCGCTCGCGTGATGCGTCATGACTTTGGCGCCAGTTGTTTGCTTCACTTGCCAGGGCGTCGCGATCGCCAAGGCGGAGCACGCGCCGGGCACGCCCTCCACCTCCGCGCGGTAGGTATGACCTTGCAAGCCGGAACTCAAGATTCTCAAGCCACGGCTCGCGTCCCCAATGTTTAATGGCTCCTGAGGAAGCCAGGGACGAACACCCGGGGGGAAAGTGATCCTGAGGTCGGTTTGCTGATCGGCGCTGAACTCCACCTTCGCGTGCGCGTCTTGCGCGTGCGCTTCGAGCGTCACGGGAACGCTCCGACCGTTCAGGGTTGCCCGAAGCACTTCCCCGCGCGCGCCACCGCTCCCGAGGGGGATTTCCGGCGAGAATGCAATTTCGACTTGAGGGCCGGAATTTTCCACCTTCAGAGTGACTCGCGAATCGGACTGTTCCATAGCAAGGTTGAGCGTTGACCGCCCGATCTTCAGGCCCCATATTTTGACGGCAGGCCAGTTGGGAGGCAGATGCGGGGCCAGGGTGAGCTTGGCCATGGGCGCATAAATTTCAAGACCGAGCAATCCCCGCATTAACGTCGTAATCACCATCCCGGAGGACCAGATTTGTTCCGGGACGGAGACGTCCAGTTCGCGGTAAAAATCGCCGGAGAGCACCTCCGGCACATGCCCCAGCGAGTTCAGGAAACTTTGGTCGACGAGCGCATTCCAGAAGGGGAAAGCCTGGAGCGGCCGGTGATAGCGGTAGAAAGCCAGCGCCTGCACGCCCGTCCCGAGCGGCCAAACGCTGCCGTGGCCGTAAGAATCTCCGCCGTAGAGCGGATCACCCGTCGGGATGCTGCGCACGCCCCAATCCGCCGCCCAACTGGCGTGGGCCATGCGGTCGAGCGCAGCCTCAGCCTTGTCGTCGTCAAAGGCGCCCAGCCAGATCCCCCAATTGGGTTGGCTCAGCTCCTGGCGGAGTAAATTGCCGCGGCCATTAATACCGTAGTAGAAGAAACCGCGTTGCGGGTTCCAGAATTTGGCCTGAATGGAGGCGCGCGCTTTGTCGGCGCGCACGCGGGCATCACTGGCGATCTGCGAATCCCCAACGAGGGTAGCGAGTCCTGCCATCGCTCGCGCGCCAGTTGACCAAACTGCCTCGAGGTAAATGTCCTTCACCACCTGCTCACCGATGGTTTCGTCCCCGCCCCAGCCAGCCGGCGGAATGGTCACCAGGCCGTCCTGCGGGTCCACACGCGACACCAGATAGTTATAAGCAGCCCGCAGCGAATCCCAACTCGCGCGCACGAAGTCCAAATCCCCGCTGGCGCGATAGAGATTGCGGAAGGCAACCAAGTACATGGCACTCGCGTCAGTGTGGCGGTACGCGTAGGGGTACTCCTTGAACCAATCGAGGAGGCCGGCGCTCTGCGAAAGCTCGTGCAAGATTTCGCCGGTGTCTTTCTTCTGGTACTTCTGGATGAAGCGCAAGGCGTCGCAGGCGAGGTTATGATCTCCTGCGGCTTCGAGCGCGAACGTATTGATCATGGCGTCGCCGCCAAAGAACCAGGCGTATTGCGGCCGTCGCGTGTCCCGCGAGGGTCCGTAGCCCGCCACCAGCCCGCAACCCAGGTAGGGGTTACAAACATAGGCCTGCTCCAAGGCGATACGCGCCCAGGCATAGCCCAGGTTTACGTCGCGCTCAGGCGTTTCAACCTGCACGTTGCTCGCCGCCAGTTTGCGGTAGTGGTCCGCGGCCTCCGCGTACAACTCGGGGGCTTTTGCGAGGAGGCTGTCGTAAATCTTTTGCGCATCGTCGTGCCCAGGGATGCCGCACGAGACCACCACCGGGTAATTGCGCGGAGTTTCAGACTGGGCGGGAACGTCGAGCTCCAGAGAAAGCTTCCGATTGGCCACCCAGGGTCGGGCGTAGTCGCCCGGGCTGGTGTGATTCCCAGCCACCGGTGAGCCGACCAGGGCCGCATATTTCTCGGAGGATTCCAGGAGGAGGAAGGCATGGCGCTGAGCGTCCCAGTCGTAGCTCTGGCCGCCGATGCCCCCGGGCCACATCAGGTCGAGGTCCGGCTGGAAGCTCAGGACAAGGTGCAGAGGCGCTTGGCTCCGGACCTGGTAGAGAATCACGAAGCCCGCAGCGTCGAGCGGCACAAACACCGTCTCCCGGACCGTGAATTTCTGGCCCGAGTAAATACGCGTCACCGATTCCGGGTTCACAACGACGTTGCGCACGAGCGCCGAACCCGGAACAGCTTCGCTTGCTCCTTCGCTGCGGAAGCTCACCCGGTAGTCGCGGAAGATGCGGAAGGGATAAATCCAGCCTTCGAGCGATTCTGCGGCGTAGCCCATGACCACGCCGCGGCGTCCATGGGCCGCGATGAACCTCCGAGCCGTGGCTTCGGCGTGTAAACTCAACGGGGTCTCAGCAATGACGAAGTTTGAATAGCCCGTCGGCTGACGGGCGGCCAAGGCGGCCGTGGCCGTCAACATCACGGCAAGGAAGGGCCGGCAGATTCCCGCTCCGTACCTGTCCATGGATATCCGGTGCATGCGATTCCCTTCTGGTCTTTCGAGCTTGCTGAGGCCTACACCATAACGTGACATATGGACCCCCTCACCCGGTCCGTCAGTTGACGGACAGAGGGGCCGGGGGTGAGGGGTTTAGCGTGTTGTTTTCGAAACGCAGTGCGTCACATTACTTCTCGCGTTTGTGTTGATACCGGCCTTCAGAAAATAAGCTCCTGCTTCCCTTTCGCCACTGAAAAGGTCTTCTGCGATCCTTTGAAAACGACACGCAGGCTGAACGGCCCATCTGAATCCACGCTCATCCTCAGCTTGCCCGGGTCAGTTGCGTCCGCCTCCGCGACCAACGAAACTACGTGCCCGTTGAAGCGGTAGTGGTCGCAGCCGCGCCGTCCGCCTGGCTGCAAGCTCCAGACGAGCTCGTTCCGCGCGGCATCAGGCATTAACCCTAGGCCATATTCCAGGAGATACAAGATCGGAGCTATGCCGCTCCAACCTACAAAGTCCCCTTTCGCAGGCTGCCCCTGCTGAACCGCGTCGGGTGAATAGTTTTCCCAGATTGTCCCCGTCTGCTTATAAACCTGGGCGACGAGGTCCAGGTGCTGCAAAGCGATTTCGCGAGCCAGATCGTTATAGCCGTAGTTTTCGAGCCCTCGAATGACCATGGTTTCGGTAGGGGCCCAAACCGATCCGCGCCAGTATCCACCGGCGGGGTCGTAACCCGCCTGGTCAGCCGCCAGCGTCGGGACGCGATTCAGCCGGCCAAAGGTGGTGTGATTGCTGAGTTCGGCGACCAGCGCACCGGCCTGCGCGGGAGAAGCAACTCCGGCGAGGAGAGTCCAATAGGCGGCGACGGTTTTGACCGGAGCGCGCTTCCCCTGCAAAGTCAGGTCGAAGTAAAATTTGCGTTTCTTGTCCCACATTCGCTGATTGATGATCCGGGCCAGTGAATCCGCTTCGGCAGTGAACCGGGTGGCCTCACTCGCCTTCCCAAGGATTCCGGCAACCTGCGAAAGCTGCCGGGCGAACAGCACCATCTCGGCGGAAATATCAATTCCCGTCCCGCCACCTTTCAAGTAGCGGTTGCGCGGCGAGTTATCCATGCTGGCCCAGTCAGTAACGTAGAGGCCGTTGCCTTGCCGCAGATACTTCTGCAAAGCGTTGTAGTAATGGACGAGGGGCGACCAGACTTCCTGCAAGCGACTGCGGTCCCCGGTGACGCGGTAATGCTCCCACTCGGCCCAGGCAAGAATTGGATGGTCCAGCGCATCCAGGGTCAGTCTGGGAGGGGGCAGAGGAACGGGTCGATTCCTGTAAACGACACGGTCGTCCTGTGGCGCCCCAATCTCCTGGTTGTAATCCGGCCAGCCCCAGCGGCTGAAGAGCGACTTGCCTTCGCCGTTGATCCAGGGGCCAAAGTCCACACCTGGGGCTCGCACGATCTCGCGGCAGATTTCGCCATCCTCATATTGCTTCGCGTAGAAATTATCCAGTGTCGAAATGCCGGGCACGAGGGGGTAGGCGTAATTGCAGAACATCGTCATGAAGCAGCTATCCCAAAGGAAGATGTTCTGATTGAAGGCGGCATCGATGAACTGCGAAACAAACCCGCTTTCCGGCGCAGGCTCATGGAAATTCCGGAAGCCCAATTGCCAGGCCTTCCAGTAGGTTTCGATCCAGAGCGGCTTGTCGTCATAGATGGGCGCGGGCAATTGATCCCGCAGCACTTCAAACGTGGGCAAGGGCTGAGGAGAATATGTCTTCAAGGAAAAGTAGGCCCCCTGCAATTCCGCAGTAACTTCGCCTGCGCCCGCGGCGCTGCGCAGCGCCCCACCACTAAAGAGGAACCAGGACATCAAGCCAATGGAAATGAAGACGCGATATTGCTTGGCGGAGTTCACAGGAGCCTCACCTCCACAAGATGAAGTTTAGCTTAAACTATCTTCCCCTTCGTGCTCCAGTCAATCGTTCGCGTCGCCTTGGCAGGGGGAATAGAGTTATCATCCACTCCGCCCGCACGCGGGCTGAGGTAAGACCATGACGCAGTATTATCTTTCTTTCCGGACACTGGGATTTTTGCTCTCTCTGGAGCTTCTGGCGCCGCAAGGTCCCGAAGTCATGAGCGCTGATCTGAAGCCGCAAACGCTGGAAGCCTTCGCGCGCTACATCCAGGCGACGGAATCACGCATCCAACGAGAATTGGCGCGACCGGGCGCGTTCCTTTACCTCGAGGGCCTTCCTGAGCCACGGCGCTCCCAGGCCTTAGCGGCAGTCAAGCGAGGAGAAATCTATATGGAACGGCTCAAGGCGCTCGACGCCTCCGGCCGCGAAATCAAGGCTCCGGACGGAATCATCCACCACTGGATGGGCGCCGTCTTCATCGCCGGAGCGAATCTGCACGCGACGCTCGAACTGGTGGAGGACTACAACCATCACCAGGATATCTACAAACCGGAAGTGGTCCGGTCACGCTTGGTCAGTCGCGCGGGGAACGATTTCAAGATCTATTACCGGCTGCGGAAGAAGAAAGTGATTACCGTGACGCTGAACACGGACCACGACGTCCACTATTTCCCCGTGGACGCGACGCATTGCTATAGCCAGTCAGTTGCGACGCGCATCGCGGAAGTGGCGGACGCTGACACGCCGAGCGAGCACGAGAAACCTATTGGTCATGACGGCGGTTTCCTCTGGCGGATGAACTCCTACTGGCGATTTGAAGAAAGAGATGGAGGCGTGTATGTGGAGTGCGAGTCCGTTTCCCTCACCCGCGACATTCCCACGGGGCTAGCTTGGCTGATCAAGCCGTTTATCACCGGCATTCCCAGAGAATCTTTGCTGATGACCATGGGCTCCACCCGCTCCGCGTTCGAAGCGCGGCTGCACGCGGGCGGAAAGGAATAGGGAAGTCCTCTGGGCTCCCCGCGGGAGGGCAAAGCCCTCCCCTGCCAAGTTAAGGGCGCGAACCGTCGAAAAGCTGGAATTCCCGTACGTGAGGTGCGTCCGCGGCCATCAGAATCCGCAGGCGAACTCGCGTCGCCGTGGCGCGCGGGAAAATATCAACCTTCTTGTGACCCATGCTGGTCCCCGCCACGAGGGTCTGCCAAGCCTTTCCATCCCAAGCCTGGAGATCATATTTCTGGATGCGCTGCCCGGCGTTGAGCCATTCCATGACAACGCTTCGATCGAAGCTGACGGGCTTCGGAAAACTCACTTCGAGCACGGCGCTGTGGGAGTTCGGCGGAGCGGACCAGAAGGTGTCCGGATCGCCGTCGAACGCGCGGCTCGGCTCTTCACCCGCATCAGCGCGGAGGGTGCCTTTCCGGACAAGGTTGTTGGCGTAGATCTTGCGAATAGCTTCTCCGAACTCGCGCAAGCGGGCCACATCGGAATCAGGCAGCAAGCCTCGGTCGTCAGGTGCGAGCCCCAGCATGAGCTGTGCGCCGTGCCCGACGGATTCGTGATAGATGCGGAGCAACTGGGAAAGGGATTTGAGGCTCTGCTCGTCGTGGGGATGCCAGAACCAGTGCCGTTCCCGCAGCGGGGTGTCGCACTCCGCCGGTCGCCAGCGCAGGTAGCCCAGGCGGTCCACGACATTCCAGTTCTCCTCCGGCGCCCAGCCATCTTCGTTCCCCACCCAGCGGATGTCTCCCCAGGCCAGAAACCCGACGTCCGCAAAGATGAGGGTGTTGGGCTGAAACGTGCGCAGCGTGCGCGCGTACCGGTCGAAGTCGTACACGTGGCCTTCGCTGCCCGCGCCGTCGAGCCAGAGTTCCGTGATTTCGCCGTAGCGCGTGACGAGTTCCTGGAGCTGCGTGTTGTAAAACCGGTCATACGCCGCGTTCACTTTGTAAGCTGGCTCGTGCCGGTCCCACGGGGAAAGATAGACGCCGAACTTCAAGCCGTGCTTCCGGCAGGCCTCGGACACCTCCTTCACCAAGTCACCTTGGCCGTTTCTCCAGGGGCTGCTCACCACGCTGTATTTCGTCCGCTCGCTCGGAAACAGGCAAAACCCGTCGTGGTGCTTGGCGACCAGGATCAGGTACTTCGCGCCCGCGGCTTTTGCGGCGAGCACCCACTGCTCAGCCTCCAGCTTGACAGGATTGAAAACCTTGGGATCAACCGTCCCGTCGCCCCATTCCTTGTCGGTGAACGTGTTGAGGCCGAAATGGATGAGGACGCCGATTTCCATCTCTTGCCATTCGGTCTGTTGGGGAGTTGGTTTGAGATCGGCGAAATTCTGCGCGTAGGATTGCACCGGGAGGAAAACAAGAAAGCAAAGCGCACTCAAAAGGGTTTTGCAAATTTTCATGGCTGCCTCACTACGGGAATCTATCACATGGGGCGGTGGCCCGGGCCAGCGTTTGACCACGGTACGAATCTGTGGTTATACTAATGGTATGAAGACAGCGGTGTCGATTCCCGAGGATGTTTTCGAACGAGCCGAGCAGCTCGCGCGCCGGACCAAGAAGTCGCGGAGCCGGTTGTACAGCGACGCGCTGCGAGAGTACGTGGCGGGCCACTCCGCCGACGAGGTTACGGAGGCCATGAACCGGGTCTGCGCAGAAGTAGGAGATTCGAAGGATCCGTTCGTTTCCTCCGCCGCCCGCCGCGTTCTGGAGCGAAGCGAGTGGTGATCTCACAAGGTGAGGTGTGGTGGGCGGATCTGCCTGCGCCAGCCGGCTCAGGCCCCGGGTTCCGGAGGCCGGTGGTTGTCGTGCAGGCTGACGCGCTGAACCGGAGCCGCATCGCCACTGTCGTCTGCGTGCCACTGACCAGCAACCTCAAATGGGCGGGCGCCCCGGGAAACGTCACCCTCCCGGCACGTCTTACGGGGCTGCCGAAGGATTCCGTGGCGAACGTGTCGCAGATCGTCAGCGTGGATAGAGATCTCCTTACCACACGCGTCGCCAAGCTGCCGCGCGCGAAACTCGAGTTGCTGCTTTCAGGAATCGACGTGGTCCTTGGGCGATAGCCCACGCCGTGTGTGGCCCGCGGTCTCTGACATGCGGGGGCAGGCGCCGACCGCCGCTGCGGACCACTCGGGGAGGTGCTGGTTTATCGTCAGCAGCCGGCTCGAAGCGCAGACCTGTTTCATAGGTCTGCGGTTTGTCCGGTATTCCCCGGAAAGAGCCGCGGACCTGGAGAACAGGTCCGCGCTACCTCTCGGCCGGGGCAAGCCCCGGCCCTACAGGCCGCGCCGCTCCAGCAAGGAATAGAGCACCGGCATCACCAGCAGGGTGATAAAGGTGGAGAGCGACAGGCCGCCGATGACCGCCAGCGCGAGGGGCTTTTGCAATTCGGCTCCGGAACCCAGTCCCAGGGCCAGCGGGAGCAAGCCAAAGAGCGTGCAGAGGGTAGTCATCAGGATGGGGCGCACGCGGATCTTGCCGGCCTGCGCCAGGGCTTCGTTGAGCGGCATCCCTTGTTCTTCCCACAATTTGTGGACGTACTCAAAAAGGATAATGCCGTTTTTGACGACTAATCCAACCATTAAGATAATCCCCATAAAAGAGGAGACGTTGAGAGCGGTGCCGGTCAGCGTGAGCATGGCGAAGACGCCGAGCAGCGAGAGCGGCGCCGCCGACATGATGATCAGTGAGGGAGCAAAGGCGCGAAACTGGATGACCAGCACAATGAACACCGCCGCCAGAGCCAAACCCAGCACGGAGAGAAGATCACGGAAGGAACTCTGCTGGCTCTCGTACAACCCGCCGATTTCGTAGGCCGTTCCCACCGGGAAGTTGACGGTACTCAAAACCCTCTTAACGTCGGTGATGGCGCTCCCCAGGCCGCGGCCTTCGAGGCGGGCCGAGAGGGCCACCATCAGGCGCTGGTTCTCACGCGTAAGTTCGCTCTCGCCCTGAACGCGATCGACTTGGGCCAGGGCGGAGAGCGGCACGATCTGCTTGGCGGGGGTCAAGACGGGAAACTGCCGGACGTCGTCGTAGTTGTATCGGAAGGAATCCGGGAACCGCACCCGGATGCCGATGGTCCGGTCCGCCCGGCGCAGTTCGGTTTGCGTCGTGCCCAGCAGCCCTGCGCCCACCTGCTGAGAGACCTGATCGACGGTCAGGCCCAGGTGTCCCGCCTGAACCGGGTCAACGTGAACCATCATTTCCGGATTGCCTTTGAGAATTCCCTGGAAATCGACGACCCCGGGGATTTGCTGGAGTTTCGGGCCAATCTCCTCCGCGAGCTTTTCAAGCTCCGCCATGTCAGTGCCGAAGATTTTGACTTCAATGGGATTCGGGTTGCCTTCCATATCCCCGATCATGTCCTGCAAAAGCTGGATGAATTCCACGCGCACGCCGGGAATGGTGCTAAGAATCTTCTGGCGCAAGTCGTCCATGGTTTCGTAGATGTTGCGCCTGCGCTGGGACCGCGGTTTCAATTTCACGACAATCTCGCCCGTGTTCTGCGTGGTGGCGAAAGGGCCCATCTCCGCGCCGGTGCGCCGCAAGAATGCGGCGGTCTCAGGCATCCGGCGGACGAGTTCCCCAATGGACTGATCCAAGCGGTCGGTTTCGGCGAGCGAAGTTCCGGGCGGCGTCCAGTTGTCGAGCACAAAGCCGCCCTCGTCCATTTCCGGAAGGAATCCGGTGTCGGTTCGGGTGTAGAGAAACACCGCAAGCGCCACGGAAACTACCGCGACTCCGGCAACAACCCAGCGCTTGCGAAGGGCCCATCGGACCATCTTTTCGTAGGCACGGTTGACGGGCTCAATGAAGGTCGTGGACGAGCGCCGGTGGCGCTCGTGCGAAAGAAAGCGCTGAGAAAGCAAAGGGATCAGCGTTACGGCGAAGATTAACGAGAGTAGGACGGAGACCGCGAGGGTCAGGCAGAGGGCCGAGAAGAAATCGCCTACCACGCCTTTGAGAAGGCTCAGCGGGGCAAAAACGACCACCGTGGTCGCCGTCGAGCCCACCACGGCGCTCAGGAGTTCTTGCGTTCCTCTCTCCGCGGCTTCGGCAGGGGATTCGCCGAGGCCCAGGTGGCGGTAGATGTTCTCAATGATGACGACGGCGTCGTCAATGACCAAGCCGATGGCGATGGCCAAGCCGCCCAGGGACATCAGGTTAAGCGTGCTCCTGAACAGTTTCATGAAGAAGAACGTGCTGATGACGGTAATGGGGAGAGTTGTGGCGGCAATGAACGTGGTGCGGCCTTCCCGGAGGAAAACCCACAGGACGACGACCGCCAGCAGACAGCCAATCAACACGGCGTCGCGGATGCTGGCCACGGCCTCCCGCACGAATTCCGCCAAGTCGTAGACGACGGAAAGATGCAAGGTGCGGGGAAGCACGGATCCCAGATTGTTCGCCAACTCTCTGATGCCGCCAGCGACCTGAAGGATATTGCCGCCGATTTGCCGCGAGACGCTAATCAGCGCCCCCGGCTGGCCATTGCCGTAGACCAGGATGCGTGGGTCTTCTACTCCATCCCGAACCTCGGCGATGTCCCGGAGCCGAATGGGCGCCTGTCCCTCCACAGCGACCACGGTGTTGCGGATGTCGTCCAGGTTGTTGAACTGCCCGGTGGCCAGCACGAGGTAGCGCGAGTAGTCCTTATCCAGGCGTCCGACCGAGGTGATCTTGTTCGTGGCGCGCAACCGATCCGCAACCTCGGGGAGCGAAAGGCGGTGCGCGAGCATCTTCTGCGGGTCCACGATCACGGAGACTTCCCGCGTTTCGCTGGCTTGAACCTCCACCAGCGAAACCCCAGGCACGCGGCTGAACAGCGGACGCAGGTTGTAGTAGGCATAATCACGCAAGTCCGCATCCGGGACGTTGCCGTTCAGGAGCAACATGAGGATGGGCCAGGCGGTCGGGGTGATCCGCTCGATCGAGACATCGGTGGAGGCCGGCAAATCGGTTCGGACGTCGCTGACGCGGGCCTGGAGCAGTTGCAGCGCGTACTGCATGTCCATGTCCGGGTTGAAGAGGACAGAAATCTCCGTGCCTCCCCGGATAGTTCTGGAGCGCACCCGCCGCACGCCCAGGACTGTTCTCGCGGCCTCCTCGAGGGGCCGGGTCACCGTCAACAGCATGTTCTGCGGCGAAAGATCTCCGGAGTGGGCCAGGATCACAATGCGCGGAAAGGAAAGCTCGGGGTAGATGTTGCTGGGCAGTTGGAATATGGAAACCAGGCCGGCGACGAAGAGCAAGCCCGTCAGCAGATAAACCGCGCGGCTGTTCTGACGGCAGAAGCGTACCACGTTCATGATTTGACCTTGATCTTGGCTTTTTCCGGCAGACCGTATCCGCCGGTCAGAATAACGGTCTCACCCTCCTTGGCACCCGAAAGCAACTCGACGCGATCCTTGATCTCCAGCCCGAGTTTTACCGGAGCGGCCTCCGCATTTTCTCCCTGCACGCGATAAATCTGCGGATTTCCGCCTTGATCGCGATAAATAGCCTGGGGCGGGACGACGAGGACGTTCCGATGAGTCTCCAGGGGAACTTGGGCGGTCAGAAACATTCCCAGCCGCAGTCCGTCAGTTGACGGATTGGCGATGCGGATTCTAACCAGCCCCACGTTGGTGGAGGGATCGACAGCCGGAGAAATCGCCACCACGCGGCCCACGAAGTCTTTGCCCGGAAAAGCATCGGTGGCGATGAGCAGCGTCTGGCCCACGCGGACTTCTCGCAGGTAGAGCGCCGGCACGTTTCCGAAGAGCTCGACCTCCGCCGTGTTGGCCACCTCGAAGAGCGGCTGCGCCGCCGTGCCGTCCACCTGCTCACCGACGCTCACGAAACGCTTGACCACCGTTCCGCCGAGCGGCGAGCGCACCTCCGCACGGGAAAGTTGCAGGCGGGCCAGAGCAGACGCAGCCTCCACCTGGCGCAAGGCCGCTTCGTTGACGCTCACCTGCGTGCGCGCGTCTTCCAGATCCTTGCGAGCCGCGATGCCGCGCTGGAACAGGTTCTCATTGCGGTCCCGGTTCAGGCTGGCATTCTCCAGATTGGCTTTAGCCTGGGCGACGCCTGCCTCGGCCTGTTGAAGCTGATCCAGGAAGGGCCGATCGTCGATTTTCGCCAGCTCCTGGCCCGCGCTTACGCGATCTCCCTCGGCCACCAGCATGCGCGCGACGCGGCCCGGCACGAGCGAGCTGACGCGGACGTCCTGGTTAGGCAGGCCGGCGATAGTCCCGCTGACAGAGAGCGTGGAACTGATGTCCGCCCGCTCCACGCGGGTGACCGTGACTTCCGCCACCACGCCCTCCTGGCCTGCCCCGGGTTCTACCGCTTCGTTTTCAGACGGCGACTTTCGCGAGCACCCCAGCAACAGCAAGGTCCCCACGGCAAGCGCCCCACAAATCATCACGGACCAGCTTCGGATCATGGCGCGTCTCATAGTGATCCCTCAGTCTCGGGTGGTGTAGCGCCGCCCTTTAGGGCGGCACGTGCCGGGCTAAAGCCCGGCGCTACTGAGGGATCGCGTCTCATTTTAATCGAGTGGCACTCCCACGGTGGCTTCCAGATCTGCGAAAGCGGTTTGGACGGAGAAGAGGGCGTCCAGGTAGTCTCGCTCGATTCCCTGGACGTTCCGCTGCGCATCGAGCACCGTCAGAATGTTGGACTTTCCGGCGCGATAACTTTCCTCCGCCAGGCTCTCCAGGCGGCGCGCCGAGGGCAAAAGCGTTTGACGATAAATCTCCACTTGCGCCAGCCGGGCGCTCCAATCAAAGTACCCCGTTTCGACGCGCCCCGCCACCGCCCGCCTGGTGGCCGCCGATTCCGCCTCCAGCACACGCTGGTTGGCCAAGGATTGTGCGATCTCACCCTGGTTGCGGGAAAAGATGGGCAGCGTCAGCAAGACCTGGCTCCGCGGGCCTGCGCGGAAATCATGCGGTGAATTAAAGTCCAATCCGTATTCCAGCTCGAGGTTGGGAATCCGTTCAGCCTTCAGCAATCCCCGGCGGCTCTCCTCTACCTTTTGCTCCTGCCCAAGCCGCTGCAATTCAGCATTGGCTGCGGCAGCGCGCTGAACCAACTGCCCTAACTCCGTCCGCGGCGGCAAGTCCTCAAGCGAACTGGCCATGTCCCAAGCGGTCTCGGCCGGCTCATTTAAGAGCGCGTTGAGTTGGCTGAGGGCTACTTTTTCCTGCTGCTGCCCTACGCGAAAATCGGCTTCGGCGCGGGAGACTTCCAGTTCCGCCTGGATGACCTCAAGCTGGGCGACTGCGCCGGCCTCGTACCGCTCCTGAGCAATCTGCCGGAGCCGCTGGGCGAGTTTCAGAACCTGGCCACGCCGGTCGGATTCGGCGCGCGCAAACGCTACCGCATAGTAAGCCGCGCGAACATTCCGGCGCACCTGCCGAGCCACTCCCGCAATGTCCAGATCCGTCAGCAGGCTTTCTTGCCGCGCCACTTCAATGCGGCGTTGGCGCTTGGAACCCAATTCCAAAGGTTGATTGAAGAACAAGCCCTCGTGCGGCTCGTCACGCAAGGCGGCGAAGGCGACGCTCGGATTGGGCCGCTGCTGCGCGATGCGAACACCCGCCAGAGCTACTGCCCGTTGCTGGCGGGCGGCAGCCAGGTCGAGGTTCTGCTTTTCCGCGAGGTCGAGCACAGCTTGCAAGGTGAGCCGCGTTGGCTGCTGCGCACGCGCGGACGGAACCCCGATGAGCAGAATTAGAACCAGCCATCGCACGAACCTCAATTTACTCCTCCTCTGGCCACTGCTGCCTGACTGGCGACCTAGGGTCATCCGCCCTGCCGCGTCACCATCTTCAGGCGCTCAACTAGTCCCCCACCGCAAAGAGCTTGGGCTTGGAAGGAACGCGTGTTTCCAGCTCGCGCGCGATGCTCTGGGCGCGCTTGACCACGCTGGACTCCCTCTCGTCGCCTGAGGGCTTCAACGTCAGACCAATAGCGCCGATAACTCTCTTCGACGCATCATGGAAGGGGAGAGTTACATCGACATTGCTCCCTTCCTTGAGCACCACGGGTTTGCCGGTCTCCATCGCTTTCAAGTCTTCAGGGTCAGATTTCTGCCCGATCTTCGCCGCGACGTTCGAGGCCACAACGACGTTCTCCGAGCCGTGCGGCGGCGTGACATGCAACCCGATGCGGACCAATTCAGGATGCCTGGCGGCGAGCTCGTCCACCAGCTTCTGTGCCAGGATCTTGCCCGTTAATGCGGAACTCCTCGCGCTGCCGCGGTCTTCCACCGTGAAATCATCAAAGTAAATCACCGAGTCGGCTTTCGTCCATAGACCGATTTTCCCCGCTTCCTTGAAGGTGCCATCCTGGGCGGTGATCTTCAACTGGCCGTCGTAATAGCACTTGAACTCGCGCGCGCGCGCTTCTACCTTGATTTCGTGCCAGGCGTTGGACGTCACCTTGAAGTTGGCGCCTGCAAACTGCACGCGGCGGCCCTCGACCACGCGGTAGAGACGGTAATTATTCTCCAGCGCGTTGGCGCGCACGATGTAGTAGTTGTCCTTGTCTTTTAGCCGAAACACGAGCCCCGCGCCTTGGTCCACTTTGCCGGAAATCGTCTTGAATTTGACGCTCAGGGACAGGTCGTTATAGCTTGTGTCCTCTGCGATGGCCAGCGGAAAGCGATAGTCCGTCGAGTCTGTGGAGGTTTGGGCGAGGACATTGGGGCGCGAGGGTGCAGAATCGTCTTTCACGACTTCCCACCGGCCGATTGTTCCTCGTCCCGTCAGGGCGGAAGTAAAGCCGGAAGGTATTTTGCCTGTTGGGTCTTGGTCAAAGCTCCAGACGCGTTTCCCGCTCTGGGCCAGGGCGTTCGCTATCACGGGAGTCAGGGCTACGGTGAGGATCACCATGATCGCGAACTTCACGAAGTAGCTGCGCTGATTCATAAGCCTTCCTCCGGATCGCTTCCCTGAGTCTTGCGTGTGCGTTCCCGCGAGGGCCAGAAGGAATACGTGAACTTCACCTCGAAACGCGTCTCCCGGAGCTGTTCAGGGTTTGCCGCGGCGAGACTGGCGAAGCGCGTGCCCACATTGTAAATCACATAGAGGTCGCTGTCCGGCCGGTAGTTGTAGCGAAGCCGAATATTGGCGCTCGCCGCCTGCGCGTTCGCCGTGTCCATCTGGATTAGCGTGCTGGTCGTGAGAAATCGGGAGAACGAATAGTTTGCCTGCACACTCGCCAGCACCACGGAAAACCTACCCTCCCTGAGCATAAACTTGTTCCAGTACGCCGTCGTGGCCAGGGAGAATCGGGGACTCGGCCGGTAGTTGGTGCGAACCGTTGACTCGATCAGATGACCGTCATAGTAAGTGCCGAAGCGGTTGAGGAGGTTAAACGTGAACCGTCGGTCCCGGCCGGAGCCGTAGCTCAGTTGATGGCGCGTGAAGTGGTAGACGCCGACGGGGATGTTGATGTTCTTGTAGATGTTAAACGGCTCCGTAAGGCGTTGAGTGACCACGTGCGCGATGTCGTTGTCCGTGTAGGCGCCATTGTTGAACTCGGCGCGAAATGTCGCCTGCCATTCCTGAGTCTGCAGCACACCCCGGGTGTCAGGCGCATGGAAGATAAACCCTTCGAACTGGACCTCGCGAATATTCCACGTCTTTTGCCGCTGCTTGAGAAGCAGGCCCACCTCGCTCTGGTTGGAGCCCACCCGATCGACAAAACCGACTTCCGGATTATAGTTGGGACCAATCTTGCTGCGCAGCGCCTCAAACTCCAGCCAGTTGGTCTGGTAGCGGACGTCTGCCCCCACGTTCGAGTCCCCGGAAGAGCGGCCCGGGGAGCGGGTGAGGGTGCCATAGCCATGCACAATCAGGTTCTTGAAGAAAACCAGTCGCGTGTCCACTCCTCCCGCCCGGTTGAACGAGTCGAGGGCGCTTCCGGACTCCTTGTCGATCCCCATGATACCAACGTAGGAATTGCCGAATAGAGAGCGCTTCGCACGGAAGACTGTGTAGTTAACAGCCGGATTCGGGCCATCTGAGCGAGTCTGGATATCCATGAGCCCTACTTGATACTTACCGAGCGACCCGGTCAGCTTTCCCCCCGCGCTAATAGGCACCACTTGACCCGTGTTGGGGTCAATCCCAATTTGCCGGCTGAAAAAGAAGAGATCCTCAAAGCCGGTACGGAAATCAAAGACTCCGGCGTTCTCCAAGAAGAATTGACGCTTCTCGGGGAAAAAAACCTTGTAGGGGGTCAGGTTGAACTGCGCTTGGTCCACGTCGGCATCCCCAAAGTCGGTATTGACGGTCAGGTTCGCCACCAGGCTCGAGCGCAAGCCGTATTTCACGTCAAAGCCCCCGGTATGCAAGGCGCGGGTTCCGCTTCCCGACAGCCGATCAAACCCCGCAAGAGCGTAAGGCTTCATGATGAAAAGCCGACCGCTGCCAATGCCCGTAATCCCACGGAGTTCACCGGCTTCAGAGACCTTGGTGATGCCGAAGACGCGGAGGTAGGCTGACCACAAGTCTTCCTCGTTCTTCCCTCGAATAAAGCGCTTGAAGTTCAATCCCCACACGACATCTTCTGATTTCGTAAAATTCAGCGTGGTGAAGGGAATCCCCACTGTCGCGCTCCAGCCATTCGCCATGATTCTGGCGGCTGACGTCCACACGCCATCCCATCCCGGATCGAACTCCTCCTCATAAGAGCGGTGCTCTTCGGCGATTAATCCATCGCGCTGCGTGCCCAGGGGGTTAATCTGGAAGATATAGGCGTTGCGGCGATCGTGGGCGGAGTCAATCAATATCTCGAAACTGTCGTCGAGCTCCTGGCTCAAGTCCCGGCGAAGCTCGGTGGCGACGATACCCCCTGGGGCGGAATCGTAACAGATGATTCCGAAATAGACTTCGTGCCGCGTGTAGAGGACCCGGACCTCAGTCTTCTCGGTCGCCGCCTGGCCCTCGTACGGCTCACGCTGGCGGAAATCGCTGACCGGCTGGGCAGCTTGCCACAGCGGGTCGTCCAGCGTGCCGTCCAAGCGCGGGGCACGGTCCACGCGGGCCGCTTGGGCCAGCGGGTTGGCACGCACGGCGGTGGCCGTGTTCTGATTTGAGCGAGCCTGGGCGCGCTCGGCCAGGCTCAGGACTGTCCACATGACCAGAGCCAACAGACAAAGGGAGCGACTACCTGAGGTCAAAGTCTTCTCCGGATTGAATGGCCTCGATACCCGAGTCATAGTGCGGCTCAGCCGGCCCCGCAAAGGGCGGACCGCCAAACGAGCTGGGCCGGATTGCGCTCCCCTGCCTCCCGTGCCAGCATACTTTTGAAGTCTGAAGATAACATGAAAGTCCGACCGCTGGACAAACTGAGCGGAGTTGCGGCTTGAGACCTCTTGAGACCTCCAGCGTGTTTCCGGCAGTCAGGCACCACCGCCAGGATCCTGTTTCTGCCCGCCCTCTCCGGCCTGGACAAGTTCCGCTCCACGACTTTCAGTTAGTCTTCAGGTTGGCTGGATTATGATAGAGGAAGCCCAGTGAGTGGTTTCGGAACATGCGAGTGCTCATTGTCGAAGACGAGAAAAGCATGGCCGCGCTCCTGAAGAAGGGGCTGGAGGAGGAAAACCACAGTGTGAGTGTGGCCTTCGATGGTCTTGAGGCATTGGATCTCGCCAGAATCTACGAATTTGACGCCATCGTGCTCGATCTAATGCTGCCCGGAGTGGACGGCTTCGAGGTAGCGCGGCGGCTGCGCAAAAGCCGGAATCAGACTCCCATCCTAATCTTGACGGCTCGTGACGCGGTCCCCGATATCGTGAAGGGACTCGATCTGGGGGCAGATGACTACCTGACAAAGCCCTTCTCCTTCGAGGAGTTTCTGGCGCGCCTGCGGGCGGTGGCCCGCCGCGGATCGAGCCCCCGCCCCACTTTGCTTCGTGTCGCCGACCTCGCGCTCGACCCCGCCACGCGGCAGGTCTTCCGCGGCGGCCAGGAGATTTTCTTGACCCCGACCGAGTACCGTCTCCTGGAGGTTCTGATGCGGCGGGCGGGCCGTGTTGTGCCTCGCCACGTCATCGTCGAAGCTGTTTGGAATCTTGAAGACGACATTGAGGAAAACACGTTGGATGCCTTCGTCCGGTTGCTTCGCAGCAAGGTGGACAAGGGCTTCAAGCAGAAACTGATCCATACCCTGCGCGGGTCAGGTTACTGCCTGCGCGAGAGTCCTCCCGAATGACAGTCCTGCCCCTGCGAATCCGGCTGACCGCGTGGTACTTCGCAGTGCTCGCCATAAGCTTTGCTTTCTTCGGTGTGATTGCCTTTCTTGTAATGCGCCGCAGCATCATGGTGACAGTGGACGAGGGCTTGAGGAACCAGGCAGCGGGCGCTCGCGAACTGATACAGCAGACTTGGCCATCGGGGAGGGAAAGCCTCGTCGATGAGTTGCGGGAGCTGGAAGAAATCCGGGCAGGGGGCGATCTACTGCAAGTGTCCGACCAGGCCGGCAACTGGATTTATCGCTCCGAATCGACGAGCCGGTACGGCCTCGCCGCTCCCAAGGAGGCTCGGATTTCGATTGTCACTCAGGAATTGAGGGGCAGCCACTGGCGAGTGCTGACCGTTCCCGTTCAGGTGGCAAACGGAACCTACATGGTGCAAATCGCCACGCCACTGGACGAATTCTATAAAGCGCTGGACCGGTTCCGATGGCTCTTGCTCCTGTCCTCGCCCTTCTTGCTCTTGCTGGCGTCGGCGGGAGGCTACTGGTTGAGCAGGCGAGCCCTGGCTCCGGTCGATCAAATTACCCAGGAAGCCCGCAGTATCACCGCTCACAACCTTTCGCGCCGCCTGGCCGTCCCTCACACCCGGGATGAATTGCAACGGCTCTCGATGACTCTGAACGGAATGCTGGAACGCCTGGAGAAGGCATTCCAGCGGGTAACGCAATTCACCGCCGACGCTTCCCATGAATTGCGCACGCCGATTGCCCTGATGCGGACGCGGGCAGAGATCGCCTTACGAAGGCCACGGTCTGAAGATGCGTACCGCGAGACGCTGGACCAGGTCCTCAAGGAGCTGGAGAGGACTTCCGGCCTGATCGAGAAAATGATGCTCCTGGCGCGAGCCGATTCCGGCGTGGAGACCCTCCAGCGCATTCACCTGAATCTGGCGGAGAGCGTCGCTCAGGCCTGCCGTGAAGGACGAACCCTGGCCATGGCCAAGCAGATCTCCTTTCACGAGCAGCTTCCCGAAGCTCCCGTTTGGGTTGAAGGGGATACGCACTTTCTCAGGAGGTTGTTTCTCATCCTGATCGATAATGCCGTGAAATACACGCCGCCCGAGGGCCGGATAGACGTCACGCTGGGCACCGACGCCGGAGGCGCGGTGGCGGAGTTCCGCGACACGGGAATCGGCATGGCGGCGGAAGACTTGCCCAATATCTTCGAACGGTTCTACCGCTCCGAGAGCGCGCGCGCGCGTGAGATGGGCGGAGCAGGTTTGGGTTTGTCAATTGGGCGGTGGATCGCCGAGGCCCATGGCGGAACGATAGAAGTTGAAAGCACTGTAGGGCAAGGCACCGTGTTCCGCGTTCGACTTCCGATCTGGAAGAGTTAGTCGGCCCAACGAGGGAAACCCGACGCCGTGGCGAGGAACTGGATTCTCTGCATCAGATTCTGACTCAACATCAACGCAGCGCGCGCTATAGACACCCCTTCCTTGGCAACAGAGCTAAAACGTAAAACGCGTTTGAAGTTCCAGCCGCCGGTTGTTCGCGGATTCAGAGAAGCCCGTGCCGCCGAAGGTGCCGACACCATAGGGTTGATTGGCCTGGCCGAATCGCGGCGACTCGATGTTGCCGATGATTGGACCGGGATTGTTCCGGTTCAGTAGGTTGCGAATCCCCATGGAAATGGTCAGGGTGTAACGTCGGCCTGATGAGGCTTCGCCCCGCGGTCCCCCGAGGTTGAACGGGCCGGTCTCGCCACGCCGGCCGTAGCCACCCGACGACGCCCCACCGCCTCCACGCTCCGCTCCCCCGAAGGCGAAAACCTTTGACACGCGCAGATTGAACAGGATGATGCTGGGTCCGCGACCATAGTTGCGCGGAAGGATCCTCTCGCCAGCGGTCGGATTGGGATCGAGCAGACCGTACTTGGTTCGAACCAACCCCGGCTTGTTCGGGTCCACGGCCAGGCCGGGCCTGGCGTTGAAAAGCGTGTCGCCATACAGGTCCTGGCCTGCGCTGATGTCAAAAGGCGCCCCGGAGTTGGCGACCAGGAACGGGTTGAAACGAAAGCCCCAACGCGTAGTGATAGACCCGCCGAAGGTCACACGATGACGAATATCCGTCGCCGCCGGTCCATATTCTCCCGCCATGCTGTAGGGATTCGCCGGGAAAGTCCCGAGGCCGCCTGTATTGCTCTTCGCATGGTTGTAAAGATACGAGCCGAACAGGGAGATGTTCTTGCTGGCTTGGGAGTTGAAGTTCGTAATCAACTGAGCCTGATTGTAGAGGCCTGCCGATTCCATCTGAAACACGGGATTCGGATTGCCCAGCGGAAACACGCCGCTCCCCGGTATCTGTTGGTTGGAGGTTCCAGGCAGGGGGGCGTTGATGTCCTGGGATCGCGATTGGTGCAGCCCGTGGGTATTTGCAAGCGTCACCGCGATCGTGGTGTGGGCCGGTAGTTGCCTCTCGAAGGCCACGGCGGATTGGATGAGATAAGGGGCCCGCAGAGTAGAGCTGACCCGTTCGGTGACCTGTTGCCCGGCAACAGCGCTCAACGAGGCCAGAGAAGGAATCGAGGGGTAGAAGTCCGGATTGGTGATGACGTACTGCTGCTGGACGATGCCGTTGTAACGCTCGGCGGTAAGCGTATTGGCAAGGTCGAAGCGATCATAGAAGACCCCGAATCCAGCGCGGATCACGTTCTTGGGGCCGGACTTTCCCGATTGCTTTCCCGGTGCCCAAGCCAAGCCGATGCGGGGGGCGAAGGCCCGCCAGTCGTTGAGGTTGGTTTGGGTTTCGTAGCGCAAGCCGTAACTGAGGGTCAGATTGGGCCGGGCGCGCCAGTCGTCGCCCGCAAAGGCGCCCACGTCCCACTGGTTCTCCGAGAGAGACGGCATTCCGGCGGCGATGGAGAATTGCGAAGCACCGCCTCCCAGCGCTCGAATCTCGGCGGACGTAAGTCCCATTTGTCCGAGGAGCAGAGTCCGTCGGTAGCTTTCAATCGAATTGATGTTCACGAGGACGGGTTGCCCATTTGCGTCGAGCACCGGACGATTGCTTGAGTCCAGCTCCGGCGCGAGCTCGCCGGAAAAGATGAACGTACCTCCGAAGTTGACCGGCGAAGTGTCGTTGAGAAATCCGGCTCGTAAACGGACGCCGAAGCGCCAGGTGTGCGGCCCGCGTAGAAGGCTGGTGTAGTTCTGCAGCTCGTAGTCGTCCTCCAGGTTGAACGAGTGCCCCGCCGACGCTCCCCCGCCGATGAACGAACCCAGGACCTGGATCGTGGGGGGCGGTTCTTCGGCTAGGCTCGATAGGTTGAACCGGTAGAACTGGAAGCGGGTTTCATTGATGGCATTCGCGCTGAACACAAATGTATTGGCAATCTGCACGGCCTGACTGTCACTGTGGTTGTGGAGGCCGGTCGATACGAGATTGAAGCTGCCCACGCCGGCGTCCTGGATATCGGCCCGTGCGAGGCGATAGCGCACCGAGAGAGTGTCCTGGGCGCTCAACTGGATGTCGAGGCGAGGGCTGAGCGTGAGGCGGCGCTGCGGAATCCGGAACACCTGGGTGTAGGGATCAATGACGTCGAGCGTTGTGGGGTCGAGCGTCGTTCCGTTGATGATGGCGCCGTTGTCGATCGCCGCCCGGTCGGCGTTCATGAAAAACGAGGTTCTCCGGTTGAGAGGTCCGCTGAGGTTGCCTCCGTATTCTTTGAGCAGGAAAGGAGCCTTCTCAGCGGCGTAGGGGTTGCGCGAGTTCCAGAAGCTGTCAGCAAAGTTGTAGTAACCTGTGCCGTGGAAGCGGTTCGCGCCCGGCTTGGTGAAGATTTCAATCCGGCCGTAGCCAAGCTTGTCATACTCGGGCGAAAAAGGATTCTGGTTGATGCGAATCTCACGGATCTCGTTCTTGGACGGCAGTTCGCCGCCACTGAATCCGTCGATGTAGATCGCGCCGCCATTCGGGCCAGCCGAGGGTCCGGCGAGCGCTTGAAGGTCGGTGGCCAAATCCGTCGGGTCGTCAGAGAGGGCCTGCAGGTCGTCCCCGCGGAGCACGAGGGCGCTGGCGTTGCTCCCCGAGGCAGTGCTTACCGAGGGTAGCGCGTTCCCTTGTACCGTCACCTGCTCGGGTGGAAGCACCACCTTCAATTGCAGATTCAGTGTCTCCGCTCCCGATTTCACCGAAATCTTTGCGGGTTCCGGGAGCGCCAGGTTTGGTGCGGACGCTTGGACGACATAGTCCCCCGGAACGAGTCCTGAAAACGAGTATGTTCCGTCGCTTGCGCTTTTTGTCGTTCGTGCTACGCCAGACGGCCCGGTTAGCGTAACAGTTGCGCCGACAACGACGGCCCCACTTTGATCGGTGACCACCCCATGCAACGCCGCCGTCTGCCCGAAGAGGCCCGATGCAGTCATGAGAACGGCCAATAAACGAAGGAAAAACTTCAGCACATCCATCTCCAGAAGGCATGAACGAGCGTCGGCGCAGCCTGTGCCCGCGGAGGCCTGCCCACGCCATATCTCGTTCACTCAGAAATCATTGATCTTCTCGAAGTCTTCGTCTTTGTCACGCGTTTTTGACCTTAGCTCACTACACTCCCTTCCCGCTTTCGTTACGTTCCGATCTTGATTTCGGGCTCGAGCAACCCCGAAAAAGGCTGCAGTCAACCTGCGCCGCCAGCCACACAAAAACTCTTGAACGAAAACCGGCAGTTTGGCAAGAAGCAAGAACCGAAGTGACGCTAAATTGAACGACCCTCTTTAGCTACTTCCCCTCCGTGCCAGACACCCACAAGCGGCTACTGGCAACTATTGCTGATCATCTTGAGGCTCGTCACTTGCACATCAGCATACTCGCCTCCGGCCTCTTGCTCCTTCTCCTCCTCCTCGCCCCGATCCCGAAGGCGAAAGAATATAACCGCTGCGGCCTCCGAGCGAAGGCGTGGCAAGCACCCGCAGCGCGCGACGGCGAAGGCGCGGGTCCACCCCTGGGGCGTCGGGTAGCGGATGCATCTACGTGATGCCTTCGACCGCGTGCCGCTTCCACTGGAAAATTTCCGAATTGAGGCGGCACCAAGTAAGGCGCGAGCCCTTTCGCCAAGATCTCCGAACGGCCGCCGAATCCCAGACCCGCCGCGGCGGGAAGCGCGCATGTCCGCGCCACCCGGCGGGGAGGGTTTCTAACCTGCTCCGGGAGCTCGAGGGCCAGTGAATTCAGCTAGTCCCGTGCCCGCCTAAGAAGGTGCTTTTGGCCGAGCGTGCTCATTGCGAAGGCTTGGGATGCAAACAAGCACGGCCGGAAACTTATGGGGCGGGCACGAGACTAGCCCACGGGTTGATGACGGGGACGGAGAGATCGGCAAAATGCGCTGTATTGCGGGTCGCGAGCGTAGCATGACAGGCGAGCACTATGCCGGCGATCATCGTGTCCCTCAACTCAACCGGGCGCCCTTTCTTGTACCGAACCGCCATCAGATCGCCGGCTTGTAGGGCAGCCGCCGTATCGAAGGGAGCAACCCGCCGCCCAATCTTGTCGGCTAGGACAGTTTCGAAGGCCCGCACCAGTACAGCGCGGCGTTTCCCGAGAGGCATAGTCTCGAATCCAAACCGGATCTCAAGGATCGTCACGGAAGTTGTCCAGATTGATGTCCGAGGCTGCTTGTCCAGCCAAGCAATCACCTGTTCATCCGGTATTCGGCTCATAAGCGCCGAAAGCACATTGGTGTCGAGGATAATCATCAATCGAAGGAGGTGGGCTTAATCTCCTGTCCGTGAAGTTCAGGAATATCCGCGTCCAGACCGACCTTCGTAAACAAGGATGCGATTTCAGTCCCCAGCCCGCCCGCAGGGGTGTCTTCTTCCTTGGCCGCATCGCGCAGAATATCTCGCACTTCTTCCTCCATGCTCCGCCCACGCCGCTTGGCACGGCGCTGCAGCCGTGACTTAACCTCCGTCTCGATGTTTCGAACTACCAATTGGGCCACAGAGCCTCCCTTTCTGATATCACGATATCACGCAATCGGATGAAGGTCAACAGCGGTGCGGATGGTGAAGAGAGGTGGGCGGCTGGTCCCGCTTTGCGGGATGCCCGCTATGGTTGGCTGCTCTTGGCGGAGAGTCATCCGGCGCTGCGAGACGGTTGTTTGCCAGCGTGTGGGGGCGGATGGCGGGGCTGCCGGTTCGGACGGGATAGCGCCGACTGTGCAGGAGGGAAATGGATGCCGGGTTTCGCCACTTAGTCCCGTTGACCGCCCGTAGGGCCGCCCCTTGGGGCGGCCTTTCGAATTTCTACATTTGATCACGCAGCGGCACTGGCGGTGAGGGCCCGATCGGTGATCTTGGGCCGCCCCTCAGGAGGCCGGGGCAAGCCCCTGATCACGCAGCGGCACTGGCGGTGAGGGCCCGATCGGTGATCTTGGGCCGCCCCTCAGGAGGCCGGGGCAAGCCCCGGCCCTACAAGGCCCCAAGGCATGTTGGGTTGCGGCCGGAGGGCGCGCTACGCTACCCGCTCTATCCGTTCAAAGCGCCCGATCATGACACGCTCGCAGCCCGTCACGACGAACAGCCGAGAGCGAAGCCCAAGGCGCCGCAGACCTCTTTCAATCGCTCGGGGCTCAGCACCGCCACGCGGCGGCCCAGATGGGCCTTCGACACGGTGACAACGTTGTGCAGATTAACGGCGCCCTCGCCCTTCATTCCGTCCGCCTCGGTCAAGCGGACCTCGGACGGCACACCCCGGATGGTGGAGGTGATGGGCGCCACCGTGACTGCGGACAAGTACGCTATGGCGCTCTCCCGCGTGAGCACGACCACGGGTCTTTGCTTGTCCGGGCGAGGGAATTGATAGAGGCGGACTTCGCCGCGTGCTACCGGTCCGGCCACGCTGCCACCCGCTCCCAGTCCGCGACCTCGGGGGAGGCACCAGCATGCTCCTGATAGCCTCTGCGGTCGCGGGCCTCAAGTTCCCGTGTCTGAAGACGCTTCAGGTGCTCGCGAAGCGCCTCGCGGACCAGCGCCGAACGGTTCACCCGCGCCCGCCTGGCGGCTCCATCTGTGGCGCGGAGCAGTGCCGAATCCAAGACAACTTGTATGATTTCCATGCTGTGGAGTATGTTCCACACTCTACTCAACAATCAATCGCCCGCTGCCGGCTCCACCCGCCGTGCTTATCACTTGCACTCCGTAACGACCAATACCCACCGGCGCGCCCGCCCCAGCACCAGACGGTGCAGGGCTCGGCTATTTGCGGGTGGCGCATCCATGTTCGGCTCTACCCGGCCGGCTTCTCCTGCCCAAAGCCACGACCATTGCTTTGGGCTGGAAAAGTTGGAACGGCACTAGAATGCCCCGGTGCCCCGACGGCACCATAAAGGCAGAAATCAGAAGCCGGAATGAAGAACCTGAATCAGCGGGCACGTCAATCACCTGCACTGTTTCGCGACCGGCCTCTATCGCCGGGTCCGCGGATTCGCCCCGATCGATTCAAACTCAACTTCACCAAGCTTGCCCTGCGTGGGTAGCGCAGTCGCGCAGTCCGTCAGTTGACGGACTCGGCTTTTTGCCGGCCCTGACACACAAGCTGCAGACTTGCAATTTCCCGCTGGGCGTGCGAAAATATGGCTAGATTGGCTAGATAAGGAGAAAGACCCGTGACATGGCGTCTGGCGGATGCTAAGAATCGCTTCAGCGAACTGGTGAACCGCGCTCTTACCGGAGGCCCTCAAGTAGTCCTGCGGCGCCGCGATGCCGTAGTTGTATTGGCTCGGCGCGACTACGAGAGGCTTACCGGTCAGCGCCCGGGCTTCAAGCAATTTCTGCTCGGTAAGGGTCCAAGCTTCCGGAGACTCGACCTTACCCGCGACAAGTCCCCCATGCGGAACGTGAGCCTGTGAGAGTCCTGCTCGACACCTGCGTGCTGTCAGAACTGCGCCGTCCCAAGGGGCATCCCGCGGTGCGCCAGGCGTTAGACGGCCTTCAAGACGAGAACCTTTTCGTCAGCGTTATATCCATCGGCGAAATCTCCAAGGGGATCGCCCTGCTGAGGGAAAGCCAGAAGAAGCGCGCGCTTGAAACCTGGCTGCAGACGCTCGAACGCTACTACGCCGATCGGCTCCTCCCCATCGATCTCGAAACCAGCCGCATCTGGGGAGAACTCACAGCCGCCGCCCAAAAGGCGGGCCGAGCCGTACACGCCACTGACGGACTCATCGCCGCCACCGCGCTGCGCCACGGTCTGCGCGTCATGACCAGGAACACCGCCGATTTCGAGCCCACAGGGGTTCGGCTCCTTAACCCGTGGGTCGGCTGAGCCTGCCCCGACGGCACCATAAAGGCAGAAATCAGAAGTCGGAATGCAGAACCGGAACCAGCGTGCACGTCAATCACCTGCACTGTTTCACGGCCGGCCTCTATCGCCGGGTCCGCGCATTCGCCCCGATCGATTCAAGCTCAGCTTCACCAAGCCTGCCCTGAGTGGGTAGCCACGATCTCCCCCCGCCACCCTTGCTATTGCTGTGCTGTTCCCGTTGGGAACCGGCATCTTTTCTCGATACTACCGTGGGTCTACCCCGTTGTGATAGGGTTAGAGCCCTTCGGCAAGATGGTCGAGCCGGCGGGACCCGCTGCGTTCCCGGCGCCACGAAGGCCCGCCAGAAGGTGAGTTGCCGGGAAGGAGTTGCGCCATGAAGCCCCTCTACCTGCTTGTTTTCAGCTTGCTGTTATCTGTGGGGCCTGCCGGGGCTGAGGAGGGCTGGGTTCCGCTCTTCAACGGCCAGGATCTGAGCGGCTGGAAGAATAATGGCGCTGAGAAGTGGGTGGTCGAGGACGGTGCGATCCTGGGGGAGAGCACGGTGGGGAAATACAGCTATTTGACCACGGAGAAGACTTATAGCGATTTCCTTCTCCGCGTGCGCTTCAAGTGCGAGACGGACGGGAACAGCGGCGTTTTCCTGCGCTCTCGCATCACGGGCGAATCGCCCGCGACTGGCCCCGACATCGAAGGCATGCAGGTGGAGGTTGACCCCAGGCGCCACACGGGCGGGCTTTACGAAAGCGGAGGACGCGGGTGGGTAGCCGTGCCCACACCCGAGGGCGAGCGCGCCATCAAGCCTCGGGAGTGGAATGAGCTCGAAATTGCCGCCGAAGGCCGGCACATCGTCACCCGGTTGAATGGCGTCCAGATCGCCGACTACTATGATCCGGCGCCGAGGTTCACGGCGGGGGTTATTGGCTTGCAACTCCACACCGGAGGAGGAGTGAAGATCCGCTTCAAGGATATCTACATCCACGAACTGCCCAGGTAAGTGAAGAGTGACAAGTGACCAGTGACGAGTCAGGCTTGCTTGTCACTTGTCACTTGTCACTCGTTACTTGTTGGGGAGGAAAAACAATGATTGAGGAATCCATGGACAAGATGGGCCGAAGGGAATTTCTCGGCAAGGCGGCTGCGGCAGGCCTGCTGGTCCTCCAACCTCGCCTGGTGCGCGGCAGCGAGGCGAACTCCGCCTTGCGGCTCGGCATTCTCGGCTGCGGCGGGCGCGGTACCGCCGTGGGAACCAGCTTCGTGGATAATACGCAAACGCGCGTGGTGGCGCTGGCCGACCTCTTTGCGGACCAACTGGAGGCAGCGCAAAAGCACTTCGATAGGCAGCAGCAAGCCAAGGGTTACTCCGCGCTCGAGACGTCACAACTGTTCCGGGGACCCGCGGCTTACCGGCAGATCGCCGCCTCGAAGGCAGTGGACGCGATTCTGATTACGACTCCACCTTATTTTCACCCTATGCACCTGGAAGCCGTGGTGGAGGCGGGCAAGCACGTCTATTGCGAGAAGCCGGTCGCGGTGGACGTGCCGGGCGCCCAGCGCGTGCTGCGCATCGGAGAAAAGGCGCAAGGCAAACTCAGCCTCGATGTGGGATTCCAGATCCGGAACGCGCCGCCCTTTGTGGAGCTGACGCGGCGCATCCACGCAGGGGCCCTGGGCAAGATCGCCTGCGCGCAGGTCTATTACTACGCCGGCGCCATTGATCGGCCGGAATGGCCGAACGCTTCCGCCGAGGAGAAGCGGCTGCGCAACTGGGTATGGGACCGAACGCTCTCCGGAGACATTCTCGTGGAGCAGAACGTTCACGTGATTGACACCTGCAACTGGGTGCTGCAAGCACATCCCGTCCAAGCCTCCGGCGCGGGCGGGCGCAAGGCCCGCACCGACCCGGGTAACTGCTACGATCACTTCAACCTTACGTTCACCTACCCCGACGAACTGCACGTGACGTTCAGCTCGACGCAGTTCGAGAAAGGATGGTGGGACGTTTGCGAGCGTTTCTTCGGGACGAAAGGGGTTTCCGAAGCGCATTACACCAGCCCCGTGGCCATTTACGGCGACGAGCCATGGGATTATTTCAAGAGCAGCGGCGCCCAGCAGGAAAAGGCTGGTGAGTTTTCCGTCGCGGGGACGTTCAAAGGCGCGCTGGACCAGGCTGACTCGGAAAAGGAAAAGGCGTTCGTCGAAAGCATCACCAGCGGCAATTTCCATAACCAGGCTGAACAGGGCGCCATGTCGGCGCTGAGCGCCATGCTGGGACGGACGGCCGCGTATACCGGCAAAGTTGTCACCTGGGAGGAGCTGCTGAAATCCGAAGAGGTCTATGATCCCAAGATCGACCTGGAGAAATTCGCCTAGTCGGGAGGTAGGGGCGAACGGCCGTTCGCCCCTACGGCGGTCGCATAATCTCATACCCATGGGAGGTCTTATGAAGAAGGATCCATCGCGACGAGAGTTCCTGAAGGCCTCGGTGTTGGCCGCATGCGCGGCGGGGATGCCCAGTGCCGCTGCTGCGCGTCTTTCGGCACCTTCCGCTTCACCTCAGACCAAGATCAAGAAGGCGGTCGAGCTCGGCATGCTTCCTAAGCAGCTAACTTATGCGGAGCGCTTCAAGCTGGCCAAAGAGGTGGGCTTCGAGGCCGTCGAAGCGAATACCACGCCGGACCCGCGGGAGGCGGAGGAGATCAAGAAAGCCAGCGAGGATGCGAAAGTCCGAATCCATTCCGTCATGAACATGGCGCACTGGGATAATCCCCTTTCGTCGAGCGATCCGGCGGTAGTGGAGAAAAGCATGGAGGGCATGAAGACTTCGCTCCACAACGCGAAGCTCTGGGGCGCTGACACCGTGCTCCTCGTGCCCGCGGTGGTAAACCCGCAGACGAGCTACAAGGACGCGTGGACCCGCTCGCAAAAACAGATTCGTCTCCTGCTCCCGCTGGCCGAAGAGTTGAAAGTCGTCATCGCGGTCGAGGAAGTGTGGAACAAGTTTCTGCTGAGCCCGCTGGAGTTTGCGAAGTATGTGGACGAATTCCAGAGCCGGTGGGTGAAGGCCTACTTCGATGTCGGCAACGTGGTGTTCTACGGCTATCCCCAGGATTGGATTCGAACGCTGGGCAAGCGCATCGCGAAGGTCCACTTGAAGGACTTCAAGATGGGCAAAGGATGGAAACCGGTTACTGCCGACTTCGTGAACCTCGGCGACGGCGACATCGACTGGCCCGAGGTTCGTAAGGCCTTCGCGGACGTGGGATACACTGGCTACGCCACCACCGAGGTGGAGGGCGGCGACGAAGCCTATCTGCGCGACTTGAGCCAGCGCGTGGACCGGCTGGTGCTGGGCGCCGAAGGGCAGTGACCAGTGAAAAGTGACGAGTGACAAGCCAGAGAAGCCCTCAGCTATCAGCCGGCCCGCTTGGTGCTGACGGCTGAGAGCTGACGGCTGACAGCCTGGATGTTACTTGCGGCCCAAGAATCGAATGCGGGCGATAAGGGCGCGGCCTTGTATACCCCCAAACGTCAGGAACTGGGACGAGTCCACGTTGCTGTTGACTCCGGACGGGTTCGAACGATTGGTGATGTCGTCAAACCCGGCGCGCAGGGCCCACTGAAAGCCCAGCACGGTGAAGCGACGTTCCAGGCAAACATTGAGGGAAAAGTAGGTGGGAAAGCGGCGCGAGCCCGGAGTACCGACGAGCTGTTGGTCCTGGTTCACCAGGGTGAACGGGTAGCCGCCGCGCCAATCGAGCGAATACGCCAGATCAAAACCCCAGGGCAGGGGAAGCCAGGCCCAGGAGAGGAAACGGTTCGGCGTATCCCAAGGCAGCGGGCCGCCCGCCTGCTGACTGAAGAGCAGACTCTCCAGGCTGAAATTGAGCACGGCACTGGAACGCGCAGCGGAACGCGTGAAAGAGGCAAAGACCACGTGGTTGCCCTTGAACGTGCGACGTAAGCTGACCTCCAGCGCGTCATAGCGATCGCGGCGCTGGTTCTTCAACGCGAACTGGCCGTTGAATTCCCCGGGCTGAGGGGCGCCGAGATTGATGTAAGTCCATCCATTCCAGCCCCGCTTTTGGACAAACTGCGCGCGCAAAAAGATCGCGTGAGGCATTTTGCGGTCCAGCCCCACGCTCCAATTCAGAAACCGGGGGCCCTTCAGCTCGCGGGCATTCACTTGAAATGTAGTCGGGACGGGAGGCCGGACCAGGGTTTGCCCGCTCGCATCGTAGAAATAGTCCAGCCTTTGCCCGCTCAAAGCGCGCGCGAGCAAATCCAGACTGCTGGCGTCGTAATATAAGCCGGCGCCTCCGGCCAGCTTGGTGTCGCCCCGGCGGCTCAGCAAGTAAGTGGTGGCCAGGCGCGGAGCGACCAGCACGTCGCGCACCACCTCATCCCAATCGAACCGGACGCCGGGCTCCACAAGCCAGCGGTCGGAGGGCGACCAGCGATCCTGCGCGTACCCGCCCGCCTCAAAATTGTTTCTTGAAAATGATGAGCCGGCAGCAAACGTGATCCGGTCCGAGAGGGTCCCGTCCTCGCGAAGAATCAACACCGGCCGCCGCTGAAAGGCTTGATGGTCTGTGAGGCGATCCACATCCAACCCCACCTTGAATTCATGCCGGCCGTTCCAATGCCGGGGAGGCAGAAACAGGTTGGCAATCCCCTGCACGCGGCTGGACCGCCCGTCCCCGCTTGCAAAATAGTTGCCGCTTGTGCTTTCCGGGCGGACGACATATGCCTGCTGGCCCAGCGGCCGAACTCCACCCAGGAATTCACTCAGCCCCAGGCCAGCTTCCAGCAGCAGGCCGCTGTGGAAAAGCACTTGATCCTTCACCGTGAGCAAGTAGACCGACGCAGTTTCATTCAAAGTGGTCTCAAGCGGATTGAACCGCGACAGGCCCGCGTGGCTTGCGCCAAAGCGGTTGACAAGGAAGCTTGCCGTCAGGATGTTGGCGGGAGTCAAGTTTACCTGGGTCTTGGTGAAGTTGGCGATTCGCCACTGGGAGCCCTGGTCAGCTCCCAGGGGGAGCTCGTTGATGATATTCAGGCTGTAATCTCCGTCTATGGCTTCCAAGAACCAAGCCTTGTCTTTCCAGATGGGCCCGGAGAGGATCCCTCGCGGCGTCCAGGTATTGATGTGGAATCCCTTACGGTTCTGCACGCTGGGGAAAAAATCCGTAGCCGAAAAACGCAAGTGGTTGTCCCCCATGCCGGTTCTGAGACTTACCACGCCCCCCGAGCCTTTGCCATATTCCGTTGAATACCGGCTGGAGTAGACCTCGACCGACTGGAGGGCATCCACGCTCACTCGCACGTCGAACAGGCCGCTGGCCGGATTGGTAATGTTGAACCCATCGAGTTGGTCTTGGATTTGTCGCGTGCTGGATCCGTTGACGTGCTCCTGCCCGGTGGCGTCCTGGAGCACTCCGGGCAGCAGCGGCAAGGCATAGCGAATATCGCGCGTCACCAAGTAAGGAAGATCGAGGAGTTCCTGGTCTCCCAGGCTCTTGGTGTCGGAGACCTTCTGGGGATCGATGCTGGGGGGAGAGTAAACCACGTTCACGACTTCCGAATATTCCCGGACGTGGTTGAGCGTCACTTCCACATTCGTGGTTTCTCCGATCTGAACATCTCGCAGGACGACGGCGTAAAACCCTTCCTTCTCCACCCGAAGTTGGTAGGTGCCGGGAAGCAGGTCCGTGAATTCATACCGCCCCGCGTAGTCTGTTTCCCCGCTGCGCGGGGCGGAAGGTTTGGCCGGTTCGAGGGTGGCACGCGCGGAGGAGATTGCCACACTGGTTTCATCCACCACGGTGAGCAGGAGCCTCTGGCTTGGCTGCGACTGGACCTGGCCCGCTGGGAGCTGGCTGGACGCCTGCGGCGAAGCAGCAGCTTCCGGAGGCCCGGTCTCCACGCCTTTCCTGCTGTCGATGCGAGAACTCTCGCGGGCAAAACTCCCGGGCGCCGCGGCAAAGCACACCGCCCAAAGCGCGGCGAGTGGCAAGATGCGCATGCGCTGCGCCGCCGGCCGCGTCTGAGTTGTGCCTAGCGCCTGGCAGACACCGATCTCCCCGAGCATGGCCCTCTTATTTTCGCTCATTTGCGGGAGAAAGTCCTCAGCCCGGTAGTAATCCAGACCCTGCGAAGAGGGTCTCGCTCAGCAACGGCCCTGGCAGGGGCCGACAGTGAGCTACTCACGGTTCGCCGCTTCGGGGCGTCGGTTGCGAAACCCTGTTCGCTGACTGGATTCTCGCTTTCGCGGGAATGACGACCCCCATCGGCTTCACTCACGGGACGGCAGGGTCAGTTCCACATGGCAAGGCTGGTTATGCCACGGCTGAGGGACGGCGTACCGGCCGGGAGCGTTGGTGACGCCGCTACCGCCGTAGTTTCGGGAATCGGTATTGAGATCTCGCGATAGAAGCAGGCTTGAGGACCTGCGCTGGGGTCATAGAAGCGTCGGCGGGCCGGACTCAGGCCCATAGACACGTTCGGCCAACTCCGGCCCAAGACACAGCGTCGCCAGGCGGCGATCTAGCTCCCCGGGGCTGGCATTGGGGAACCGCGCGCGCAACCCAGCCAGGGCGAACTGGCGCACCGTCACGATCAATTCGCTCACCAGTTCGAACTTGCGCCACACGGGCAGGGAACGTAAGCCTTCGATCTGCACACGTTCCGCTTCGGGGCTGGTGTCGGAGAGTCGCTGAGCCATCGCTTGACTACTTTACCACAGGGGGATGAGCAGGGGCAGAAGCACAACTCAGCTCTCGCGCTCCGGCTTGAGGAAGACGACGCCGAGGGGCGGCAGGGTCAGTTCCACATGGCAAGGCTGGTTATGCCACGGCTGGGGGACGGCGTACCGGCCGGGAGCGTTGGTGACGCCGCTACCGCCGTAGTTTGGGGAATCGGTATTGAGGATCTCGCGATAGAAGCAGGCTTCCGGCACGCCGATCCGGTAGCCATAACGTGGGAGGGGCGTGAAGTTGCAGACGACGACCAGGTGATTGTGGCGGTCCTTCGCGCGCCGCAGGAAAGCCACGACGGAGTTATCGGTGTCGTGAAAATCAATCCACTCAAACCCCGTCCATTCAAAATCGACTTCATAGAGCGCCGGCTCCGCGCGGTAGAGCTGGTTCAGCTCGGCAACCAGTCGCTGGACTTGGCGATGGGGCTCGTACTCCAGCAGGTTCCATTCGAGGCTCCGGTGGAGGTTCCATTCGTTCCACTGGCCAAACTCGCCGCCCATGAAGAGCATTTTCTTGCCGGGATGCGCGTACAGAAATCCGTAAAGCGCGCGCAGGTTCGCGAACTGCTGCCACACGTCGCCCGGCATCTTGGCCAGCAAGGCGCCTTTGCCGTGCACGACTTCATCGTGGGAAACGACCAGGACAAAGTTTTCGGCGAAAGCGTAGAGGAGCGAGAACGTGAGATTGTTGTGGTAAAACTTGCGATGGATAGGGTCTTTGGAGAAATAGAGCAGCATGTCGTGCATCCAGCCCAAATTCCATTTCAGGCTGAAGCCCAGCCCACCCAGATACGTGGGACGCGAGACCCCGCCCCACGCCGTGGACTCCTCCGCGATGGTCAGCGCGCCCGGGTGAAGCTGGTAGGTGAGTTCGTTGAAGCGCTTGAGGAAGTCGATGGCGTCCAGGTTTTCGTTGCCACCGTAGGCGTTGGGGATCCACTCGCCGGGTTTGCGGGAGTAATCGAGGTAGAGCATGGAGGCCACGGCATCGACTCGCAGGCCGTCCGCGTGATACTTCTCCAGCCAGAACAGCGCGCTGGTCCACAGGAAATTGCGGACCTCCGTCCGCCCGTAGTTAAAAATCCGGGTTCCCCAGTCCGGGTGCTCGCGCAGGCGGGGGTCGTCGTGCTCATACAGATGCGTGCCGTCAAAATAGGCCAGACCGTGGGCGTCGGAGGGGAAGTGCGCAGGCACCCAATCGAGAATCACGCCTACCCCGTGCTGGTGGCAGTAATCCACGAAATACATGAAGTCCTCGGGCGTGCCATGGCGGCTGGTAGGAGCGAAGTAACCCGTAGTCTGGTAGCCCCAGGACTCGTCGAGGGGGTACTCCATGACGGGCATGAGTTCCAGGTGCGTGAAGCCCAACTGCTGGGCGTAGTCCACCAGTTGTTCCGCGAGTTCGCGGTAGGTCAACGGCCGGTTGCCTTCCTCGGAGGCACGCCGCCAGGAGCCGAGGTGGACTTCGTAAACGGCCATGGGCGAGCTCAGACTCTGGCGGACGGACCGCTGGTCCATCCACTCCTGGTCGTGCCAGGTATAACGGTTGATGTTGTGGACGATGGACGCGGTCTTGGGACGCAGTTCGGAATAAAAAGCGTACGGGTCTGCTTTCAGGCCCAGGTAGTGGCTGTCGCGCCCCTTGATTTCGTACTTGTAAATCTCCCCCTCGCCAAGGCCGGGGATGAAAAGTTCCCAGACGCCGGAGCCGCGCACGCGCATGGGATGCCGGCGGCCATCCCAGTAATTGAAGTTGCCGACGACGCTGACGCGCCGAGCATTCGGAGCCCAGACGGCAAAGGCGACGCCACGCACGCCCGCGATTTCCGTCACGTGCGCGCCCAGTTTCTCGTATTCTTCGTGGTGTGTCCCCTCGGCGATCAGGTGGAGATCGAAATCCGAGAGGACCGGAGGGAATCGGTAGGGATCTTCGAACTCATGCTGGCCGGCGTGTTCGGCCCGCAGGCGATAAGGGAAAACCTGCGTCTCGCCCGCGAAAACAGCTTCGAAAAAGCCCTCGGCGTGAATACGCTCGAGCGGAAAGACACCGCTTCTCTCCGCACCGCGGACCACCCAGGCCCGCTCGGTCTGCGGCAGGAAGGCTCGGATGGCAATCGCCGGCTGGCCTTCCACTTGGACCGGATGCGCTCCCAGAACGTGGAAAGGGTCGGAGTGCTCGGCCCGCAAAATGAGTTCAATCTCTTCAATGGGTGCAGTCGTCTTGGCCAGCAGTTTGACACGCATAGTCAGACTGAGCATTTTACACGACATTGGCCGAGTTGAGCGTGTTTGCGCTTGGGAAAGTAGCGTGTAGCGCAGCCCGTCAGCCGACGGATTGGATAAAGGACTAGTGCCGTTCCAACTTATTGCGCCTGTCAGTCGGCCTGTCCTGGCCCCCCTGGCGCGAGCGCGTGGGTCAAGGTTAAGTAGTCATCCCGCGCCTGCGGGATTGGAACGGCACTAGTGTCTGCCTCCCGCGTGCCCGCCGCCGCGAGATCCCGACGCGCTGTGTCCGCCACCCGAAGGCGCGGACCCGCCGCGCCCACCGCCCGAGGGTGCTGACCAACTGCGGCCACTTGAGCCAGGCACATTCACCGCTGCAGGCCGGCGATCACGTGCGGTACCTGTACTCAGCGGGGCTTGTGGGCCAGTCCCCGTGGAAGGCGCGGGTCTTCCAGAGCCGAACCGCTGCCAGCCTGGACGCTCGCCTGCCGCCGTGCCGGGTGTAGCTCCGCCCGTCACCGCGCGGTTACCTCCAGCCTGCGGCCCCGGCGTTGCAGACTGTCGCCCCAACTCGCTAGCCGCACGTCCCGTATTGGCTTCGGGCGTGGTCATGCCCATCGGACGGTTGACGCCGGCGCGGCTCGTCCCGGCAGCGCCCACGCTTCCCGCTGCCAGCGGGTTGTGCGTCTGGACCATCTGCTGGACGGCAGTCGCCTGCTGAGCGAACGGAGCCGGCCTCGCAGGCGCCGTCCGCCTGCTGAAGAAGCGTTCTCCGTTCCCTGCCGCGCTCGGCAGCGACCCGCGGTTCACGGGGCGGTTGACGGACTGGAGGCTTTGCCGGTTCGGCACCACGGGCAGGGTGCCGTTCACCACGCCGGCCTGTCGCAGCGTATTGGCATCAATCGCCCGCGGGTTGCGGGGGATGCGGCCGCTGGCGAAATCCTGGGCGGAGACCGTGGTAATGGCGCCCCGCACGCGCTCATTGGTCAGCGCCGCCTGAAAGTTCGAGCCATAGACCCTCCGCCCGAACGTGCGAGAGTTGATATTGTTAACATTTGTTATATTCGTAATGTTGACGACGTTGTAAGAGTGGCCGCGTCCCCACCAGGGGTTGAAGTGGTCCCTCGGCCCCAGCGGCAGCCAGCCGATCGAGCCGAAGCCGTATCCAAAGCCAAAGCCCCAGTGACGCCCGCCAAATCCAAAACCCATGAACGAAACCCAGGCTGGCGACCACATCGGGTAGTAACCGCGACCGACGTAGCCCGGCCACCAACACCAGGCGTTATTCCACATGAACCAGCGCCCGTAGTGATAGGGCGCCCAGCCCCAGGGCTCGTACGAGACCCAGGTCCAGCCATAGTAAGGCTCCCAGACCCAGCGGCCGTCCCGGTACGGGACCCAACCCGCGTTCACGTAAGGCGTCCAGCACCAGTCGTAGTCGGGAACGTTGACCCAGCGGCCGTTTCGGTCGAGATCGTTGGCGCCGGTATAGTATTGGTTGGTGTGGCTCCAACTCTGAGCATCCCTGATTGAGTTGTCGCGATCGCGATTCCAGTTATCCCACTCATCATTGTGCTCGGCGTTGGCGACCTGATACTCGGGGTTGTCCGTTCCCCTTACGTAGATGGCCTGGTTCTTCTCGACGGTCGCGCTTCCCTGCGCCGTGGAGACCTCCGCCCGGCCATTGTGAACCATGACCTGCGTGTCGGAAGGAGAATTCACCTGGATGCGATAGCTCCCTTCGCCGAGCGGGTGTACGGCCATGTTGGGCGTAGCAATCTCCACGTCCGCCTCGGTTCCTTTGAAGACGGTGAAGGTCACCGTGCCCTGCGCGACCTGGAGCTGAAGGCGCGTGCGGGTCACGTCGACGATGTTGACTTCGGCGCGCTGATCGAGGCGCAGGACGTTCGCGTAGTCGAGCTGGACTTCGGCGCGCGACTGGTCGCCGGTGGCGATTTTGTCCCCTCGCACGAGCGGAGCATTCACGGTGGTTGCCACCCAATCGCCCGAGTCACCGCGCATGGTGGAGACGTCGCCGTGAATCAGGCTGATGCGCGCCACGCCCGGCGCGGGCTCTTCGTTGGCCAACACCGTGCGTGACCCCGCAAAGCCCAGTAGTAAAACCGCGAGCATGCCGATCAAGTATCTGTTTTTCATGGCGCACCTCGTTCGATCCCAATTCCCTTCACACCACGCTTGCGTCCACTTTGGACAAGGCAGGCCGGTTGCCAAACTCAACGGTGCAACGGCTTCCCCTATCCTCTTGAAAAGCCAGGTCTTATTTGACGACGTACCTTGGCCCCCTAGCCCCACGCCAGCTTGCCTGTCCAATTTCAGCCGCCCAGTGGCCGATCTCGGCCAGGCCGGGCGAGGAAAGCCCGTCAGCCGACGGGTCGATTGGGCGTTGGAAGGCGTTTTAAGACGCGCCCTAGCCGAAGGTAGGCTAGAACTATAGGCAGAGCACGAAAAGGCGCTCCACGTGCCTCCTGGCGCGCTGGCGAGCCATTCTACGAGGTCATCGGGTGACGCCAGCCGGCGAAAAGAGCGTCGGCCCACTTTCGGAGGTTGTCCGACCCGGTGTCGTGTCCCCGAAGTTCGTTGAATAACTTCCGTGCTTTGAGGATGGGCCCACAGCCCCGCGAGGGGCGGTCCCGCGAAGCGGGATCAGCATGACATCTCGGGTGTTTCTCAGCAACCTGGCTTTTTCCCGCCGGAATGATGTTGCCGGACAAACTTCGCTGTTCAAGCGCACACACTGCGCTAAACTAAGGGTGAGAGGTTTCTGTGGCTGGATTTGATCTCCACCGCTATCTCGATCGCTTCCCGGAAGTGTGCAAACGAAAATTTGGGCGCACCTACTCTCTCCACACGCTGGAGAAGAAGTTTGAGCCGCTGCGCACGGGCAAGCGATGGCTGGTGGCGAAAGACGTCTCGAACATCTTTGACCCCGCCGCAACGCCTTTTGCGCGCTACTGGGCGAAGCCAAGTGAGAAAGAACTGGACCAGGTATTGAAGAGCGCGCGTCTGGCGCTGGGGCCTGTGCCTGCGGACCCGCGCGCCCTGGTGAACCGCGCGCTCGAGGTGCTCCACAGCATTGGGCTGGTATCGCTGGTGCTGCGCTTTGTTCACCCCGACCGGTTCGGGGTGTTCAGCACTCCCCTCCTGAACCTTTTGCAAGTCCAATGTCCGTCGACCGTCGAGCTCTATGTCACATATTGTGAAGAACTGCGCGTCTGGAAGGCCCACTTTGGCCTCCCTTCGGTAGCAGAGACCGAGACGGCCCTGTGGACTTATCATGAGCTGGCCGCCGGCGACGCCCAAGCGCCGGCCACTACAGATATTCAAGGGGATTTTGACGCGGACGTATGGGTTCAGCGCCGCCGGGTAGCCCAGATCCTGCGGCCTTTCTTCAAGAAATACGGGCGACTCGAGCTTGCCCGCATCCTTGCCTACGAGGATCCCAAGCTCGCCGGCATGATCGCCGGCGAGGAGTACGAGCGCCTGCTGCGTTTTGCCGCCCGCCGTCTGGCCGGGGGAATCCGCCTGGGCGTCAAGGGCGCGATTGAAGAGCTGTTCCGGCGGCTCCACGCCGCTGGGCACGTCTCACTCGAGGAGATCACCATGCTCCGCCGCGCCTGGGAAATCCGTTGCGCCGCCGTCCATCCCGAGGAGGCTCCCAGCCCCGAGGAAGTCGAAATCATGATCGACACCCTCGCGCGCCTCTGCCGCCCGTGGGAACAAGTGTAGCGCAGGGCCGAACTCCGGGCCCTGCGCTACACTTGCTGCGGCGGCGACCGGTGTAGCCCCACGGATTGAGGATCGCAAACCTTTTTGCGATCTTTCGGTGCAAGCGCCTGGGGCTGGCGTGTGCGCGACAAGCTTTCTCAGTACTTAATCCAACCCTTGTAATTCAGGTACTGCTGGATCCAGGGGCGTGACCAGGGATTACGGGCGCAGTAGAAGACCGAAGCTGCGGACACAAGCAAGAAGGCCAGGGCCATTCCCCGGAACCAACGGCGGCCTGTTTTCCCGCGCATTCCTTCAGGAAGCAGCATCAGCCACAAGGGTATCAGCCAGAAGAACCAGCGCAGCCCACAGCAGAACCCTCCGTAATTTCGCTGACCGGCGAAGAAAGTATAGAAGACCAGCAGCAGCAACGTGAGCAGCGCTGCCAGCACCGCGAAGGCGCGCAGGGGGTTCCCGGGGGACCGAATGGCGCCCCATACTCCCATCAGAGTAAAGATGAAAATCGGCGAGAGCGAGAGAATGCCGTGGTGCCCAGCCAGCATATTGAATACATACACTGGCCAGGGCTCGTACATGTTGTCGATTCCCTTCCCAGGTCGCCCTGTGGGCTTCCTGGTAACGGGATCGATCTCGCCCCCTACCAGCCGTCCAGATGCCGGGTCGATCAACCAATAGGAGCCGGGGAAAATATAGGCTGACTTGTCCGCATAGGCGGGCTTGAGGTTTCCGGTCACCAAGTAGTTCGTATAGAAGTGGGCAGCGATAGGGAGCAACGCAAAGGAGAGAAACCAGATTAAAGTCCGCCGCCGCGCTTTCCCGGCTAGTCCCGCCCCCAGTGCTACGACAAACGCCGCGGCCGGGAATTCGTTCACGGCGGTGAATCCGGCAAAGAAGCCTGCCAACGCAAAAAAGCGCCGCGCCCGCTGACCTTCGCACCAGATCCGGAAGGCCGGATAAAGCGCAAAGAACGAGCTGCATGCCGCGAGGGTGTGGTTATTCAGGGTGATGCTGAAGCCCGTCAGAAATGTCCCCAGTCCTGCCGCAGCCATGGCATAGGCCCGAATCCACGGATCAAGGGTGGCCCGGTCCAGGAAATGCGAGAAGAGAACCAGAAAAATGACCAACGGCAACAGGTTTACGGTGGCCACGATGATGCGGACAACGCTTTCGGGGCTATGGCGAAAGGTCAGCCGGCCAAAGCTCAGTTTCTTCAGGAGCAGGTACTCACCAGCGAGCAGGGTCGGCAGCAACGCCGGCTTGGAGGAATAGTAGTGACCGTTGAGCCGGACCTGGTCAATGCTGTCTGGCCAGGGAGTTTCATCGATGTTGTAGGTGCCGCGCTCCGCCAGGCTGTACACCGTCGCCCACCGTGAAAGGTCGTTCACGCTGTGCATGGGAAGGGCCACGCCGCGCGAGTCCCGCTCGCCGCGCGCCAGGAAAATCAAGCCCAGGACGGCCCCCGCGACGATGGCGATCAGGATGAAGTCGAAGCGCCTCCTTTCTGCGAGGGAGGCATCCGGAGAGTTCAAGGGGGTGGAATCGTTCATTTTACGAGTTTCTCGATGGGTGGGGTGAACTCTGCAATGCGGTACTTTTTTTCATCTCGGATGTTCTGGGACGTAACCAGCTCAGCGTGCAATCCGATCGCCAGCATCTGCACCCCGATGATCAGGCAGGCGACAGAGAAGGTCAAAAGGGGCCCGGTGCCAACAGGCGCAAAGCCATGCGCGCCGATGCGCGCCAAGACCCAGCGCCCGGCCAGGTAGCAGAGCCCGAGCGCGCCCAGCAAAAAGGCGGGAAGACCGATCCCCCCTAGAAGATGGAGCGGACGCTGACCGAAAATGGTCAGAAAAACGATTGTAAGGAGATCCAGGAAACCTCTTACGAAACGATGGCCTCCATACTTCGACTTGCCGTAGCGTCGCGGATGATGCTCCACGGGCAATTCCGCGACGCGGTATCCGCGCGCGTGGGCCATCACGGGGATGAAACGATGCAATTCGCCATAGAGATGCAGACCCTTGACGACTTCGGCACGAAAGCACTTGAGTCCGCAGTTATGGTCGTGCAGCTTAAGTCCCGTCAGGCGACTGACGAGCCCGTTAAATACCCGGCTGGGCCAGACCTTGTGCCAGGGGTCTTTCCTAGGATGCTTCCAGCCATTGACGACATCAAACCCTTCACCCAACTTGGCCAGGAGTCTTGGAATCTCGGCAGGGTCGTCCTGGAGGTCCGCGTCCATCTGGACGACGAACTGCCCGAGCGCGGCGCCGAATCCCGCGTCCAGCGCTGAGGCCTTCCCGAAATTACGTCGAAAGCGAATGCCGCGAGTGCGCGGGTCACGGGCGGCGAGCTGGCAGATCTTCTCCCAAGAGCCGTCCCGGCTTCCGTCGTCCACAAATATGACTTCCACGCGCAGTCCGTGGGTTGAAGCCACGGTCTGCAAGGCCTGTCCCAGTTCTTCCAGGCTTTCGGATTCGTCAAATACGGGAACGACAATGCTGATCAGCTTTGGTTCGCTAGGTTTCGATTCCATTGGCGGTCAACAATCAGGAGGCTCCCTCCGGCAGCAGCCTCCGCCAAAATCCAGACTATTCGCAGAACTACTGCGGCCACGATGGCGTATTCAGAACCTACCACAGGTCCAAGCGTTTCGGCCAGAATCCATTCGCGGGCGCCCAGGCCGCCGGGGGCGAAGGTCACAAAGCCTCCGGTCGTCGCCAGAGCGATGGCGGCTGTCAAGACGGCATAGGCTTTCAGCCAGCCCATGCGGGCAGTCAGCGGCTGAAACTTGTGCAGCGCGGCAAACACGGCTGCAAGGCTCAGTCCCATCAGCAGCCAGCCCACGGCAATCAAAATGGCCCCGAGGGCCACAGTCTTCCATCGGCATCTCTCCGCGCCTGTCATCTTCGCCATGGGAAGTGCTTTCGTCACCAGCGATCCCAGCCGGGAAACAGCGGGGGGCATGGCAACCACGCCAAGCCCCAGCGCCAGCGCGATGGATACCGCAAACAGAAGCTGACGATGCGGGATGTCAGCAAACAACATGATCAGACTTGAGACCGTTGCCCCAGTGGCCATCATCAGAGAAGTTTCCTGGACCACAGCCATTCCTGCCTGGGCGACCCCCGTGCCCGGTCCCTTCACCAGCGTGGCCCTGACCACGAGGACAAGGCCTTTCCCCGGCACGTATTTTGCGAGCTGTCCGGCATAATACGCGGCCAGGGTACTCGTCCAACTCGGCCGCCCTCCCATGTCGCGCATTGCCGACCGCCAGAATCTAGCGCAAGCAGCTAACCCGGCAATGTAACAGGCGCCACTCGTGATCAGCCATCCCGGAGACGGAGACACCGCGTAGGGGGCGAGCTTTGCCTTTTCGAGCCAGACTCGCTTCCCGGCTGCCAGAACGATTGCCAAAGTGATTGCCCAGCGCAGCGCGAATTTCGCCCAGCGCAGCCACCGGGATCTGCGATTGTCATTCAACGGTTCTGGTACTCCTTACGGCACCCATAGCCGCAGCGCCTTTAGCCGCTTGCACCAAAGGATCGCAAAAAGATTTGCGATCCTCCACGTGGAGTTCGGGCTTAGTTCTGTGAAGCAACCGGGCGTGGCTTCCTCGCTGGTGGTGGATATAGAAGCCGGCACGCTCAAGTATGCGGACGACTTCTTTCGCCTTGAGAACCGGAAGCCTATCGGACATGGAAGGCGAGGGCTTTCAGGGTAAGCTGACCTCAACCCGCTCCGTGACAGGCTGAACGTCTTTGGGGATATGTTCGCCGGTCTCGAGCGCGCTCTCCAGGAAGCATCGGATGGCTTCTTTGGCCATGCGCCGGGCTTCACCGAGGGTTTCGCCGAAGGTGCAGATCTCCGGGATCGCAGGCACAAGCACGCTGTAGCCACCCTCAGGCATCCGTTGGTACACAACCGTGTACCCGTATTCCAGACCGGACTGCTTCTTGCGACGTGAATTCCTCATCACCCGGTGCCTACAGTACGGTAAGTATAACACCTCCCGAGACGAGCGCGCCTCTTGGGCCAGCGCTGAGGGCAGGGCGTGCCCTCCGGCCCACCCCGGCGGGCGGCCTTTCAAGCATAGACCTCAAAAAGCCGCAAGGGTGGAAAGCCCTTTAACAAGCTCAGGGCGCTGAGCGAAGTCGAAGCCCGAGCCTTCCGCTACTTCTCTTCTTCGTCCGGCACACCGATTTTCGAGAGGCGATAGCGTAACGCGTTGCGGGAGAGGCCGCGCAGCCGCGCAGCATGAGCCCAGCTACAGGAGACTCAAGAACTCATCCACAGTCATTCCCGCCGCGCGTATCAGGGCGCGCAACGTGCCTACGGAAAGTTCTTTGTGTTGAGGAATGGACAGGTTAACTCGGGCGCCAGGCTTGACAAGTACCAAGTGGCTTCCGACTTGGCCCAGCACCTCCCAGCCGGCTTTCTGAAAGGCTTTCGCTGCTTCCCGCCCGGAAATGTTGTTTGCCCATGCGGCTACAAAGCTACGACGATTTCCTGCTGTCCGGGCTTCTTGGCGAGTGCGGAGGCGGCCTTCTGATCCTCGGCCCACAGCCATGCCTTGATGGCTTCCTTGACGTTCTCCAGGGTTTCTTCCTCGTCCTTGCCTTGAGAGACGCATCCGGGCAGAGCCGGGCACTCGGCGACGATCCAGCCGTCCTCGGCTTGTTCAAGCGTGACGTGGAAGATCATCAGGTTCCCCTTCTGCTAAATAGTGCCCGACCGCCGCTGGTTTTGCAAGTTCAAGCCACCGCGCACCGCAGGAAGTGTCAGAAGCGGATCTGCTATTCCGCCCTATGAATCTGCTTCGTCGGGGACGCCCATTTTGGAAAGCCGGTAGCGTAACGCGTTGCGGGAAAGCCCGAGCAGCCGCGCGGCCTGGCTCTTGTTGCCGTTGGCGCGGTGCAAAGCTTCCTTAATAATCTCATCCTCGAATTGTTCGAGCGTCACACCTTCAGGCGGGAAGGGGGCCGCATTGCTTGCAGACGCTCGGGAAGACGCGTATGCGCCACCCGGCTTACCCGGCGAGAAGTCGAGGCGAATATCCGCGACATCGATCACCGTTCCTGTCGACAGCGCCACGGCACGCTCGATGATGTTTTCGAGTTCGCGGACATTGCCCGGCCAATGAAAGCCGATCAACAACTTCATCGCGGCGGGGGTGATTTCGGCGAGGGTTGTTCCTGACTCGCGGGCAAAGCGCGCGATGAAGTGGTCCACGAGGTAGGGGATGTCCTCCTTGTGCTCGCGCAGCGGCGGAATATTGATCGGCACAACGTTGAGGCGGTAGTAGAGGTCTTCGCGGAAGGTCCCTTGTTCGAGCGCGGCGCGCAGGTCCTGGTTTGTGGCCGCGACCACGCGCACATCGACTTTCAGGGTTTTGGTTCCGCCCAGGCGCTCGAACTCGCGTTCCTGGAGCACGCGCAGGAGTTTCACCTGGATGGCCCCCGGCACATCCCCAATCTCGTCGAGGAAGATCGTGCCCTTATCCGCGAGCTCGAATTTTCCGGGCTTCGAGCTCACGGCGCCGGTAAACGCGCCCTTCTCGTACCCAAACAACTCGCTTTCCAGCAGGTTCTCGGGGATGGCGGTGCAATTGATCTTGATGAACGGCCCCGCGGCCCGACGGGAGTGCTGGTGGATGGCGCGGGCGATGAGGTCTTTGCCGACGCCACTTTCCCCGCCCAGGAGCACGGTGGAGTTCGAGGGCGCCACACGCTCCACCGTGGCGAGCACCTCCTGCATCTTGGCACCCCGAGCCACGATGTTTCGGAACTCGTACCGCTGGCCCAGGGCCTCGCGCAACGAGCGGTTTTCCTCGCGCAGGCGGCCCACGTCCAGTTCTTTCAGGATGATGAGCTTCATCTCCTCCATCGAGAAGGGCTTGAGGACGTAATCACTGGCGCCCGCTTTCATGGCTTCCACCGCCGTCTCTACGGTGCCGAAAGCCGTCATCACGATGACCGGGATGGCGGCGTTCGTCCGCTTCACAGCCTGGAGGAACTCCAGCCCGTCCATCCCCGGAAGCTTCAAATCCGTCACCACCAGGTCGACCTTTTCCTGGCGCAAGAGCTTCAGACCGGCTTCCGCCTCCAGCGCGGTCTGGATCGTGTAGCCCTCCTCGGACAAATTGAGTTCGAGCAGGCGTAACATCTTCCGTTCGTCTTCGACGATGAGGATGGTCGGCATGACCTTATTCGTCCATTCTCGCACAGCTTTCAGCCATCAGCCGTCAGCAGTCGGCAAGAACAGTTACCCGATGTCTTGGCTGAAGGCTGATGGCTGATTGCTGACAGCTTGCTCTTCCCTACTCCGCGGGAAGGAATATCCGGAAACACGCCCCTTTGCCCGGTTCGCTCGTGATGCGGATCCAACCGCGATGGTCGTCCACAATCTTCGAGACGAGGGAAAGGCCCAACCCCACCCCGTTCTCCTTGGTCGTAAACAAGGGATTGAAGATCTGCTCGCGCAATTCGGGGGGGATGCCCGGGCCGGTGTCTTCGAACCCGATCTCGACCCCGGGGCGACCGTCGGATTGCGCGGCGGCCGCCGTCACGCGGAGTTTGCCGCCATCGGCCGCCATGGCCTCGTACGCGTTGAGGGCCAAGTTGGCGAAGACTTGCTCGCAGAGTTCGGGGTCCACCTGGACGGCCGGCAAGGGCTCGGCATATTGCCGCTCCACCGCCACCTGCACTTCGGGCAGGCGGTCATGGACAACTTTGAGCGCGCGGTCGAGCAAGGGCGGAATCTGCTCCAGCCGCCGCTCCAGCTTCAGTGGCCGGGCAAAATCCAAGAAGCGGGTCACGATGCCGTTCAGCCGATTCACTTCGCTCGAAATATAGCCCGCCACCTCCGTCGTGACCGGGTCAACGGACTGGAGCTTCCGCGTGAGTGTTTCGGCTGCCCCCTTGATCACAGCCAGGGGATTGCGGAGCTCGTGGGCGAGCCCGGCGGAAAGCTGGCCGAGCGCCGCGAGGCGCTCCGAGCGCCGGGCCTCTTCCTGCGCCCGCGCGAGCCGGCGGTTGGTCTCTGCCAAGGTCTCCGCGAGCTGTCGGTAACGTAACGCCTGCCGGCGGTTTTCGGCGACAAAGCGATTCACCACGAAAGCTGCGAGAAAGAAGAAAAGATTGCGAATGGCAAGCTCGGTGAGCGCGTCGGGGGTCAACTCAAATTCGAACAGCGCCGGGATCAAGAGGGAGCAGTAGGCCGCCGAGGTCACGGCGGTCCAGAACATCGTAGCCCAGACGTTGTAGAACATCGCCGCCGTCACCACCGGTAGATAGTAGATCAGGTAATAGCTGCTGTTGATGCCCCCCGTGTGCACGACGAGCAGCGTGGCCAGAAGAATCTTGATGACAACGCTGTAAGCCCGGCCGCGCGACGGCAGCAGCGTAAGGAAGCGGTGCTCGAAGATTTGGACGGCCCCAATCGCCAGCAGGATGAGCTGCTTGTGGATTTCCAACAGGGGCTTCAGGAGTGCTAAGCCCCCCAGGAAGGCGAGCAACAGGAGGTCCATCCAAGCCAACGTGGGACGTTCTTGCTCAGCCATAGCGTGCGCCTTTCCTCTCCCAATTTAGCACGATCGCAAGCGCAAGCGTAGCGCGGACCTGTCTTGTAGGTCCGCGGCTTTTCGCGCCCCCCAGCAAGCGTAGCGCAGACCTCCGCCTTTGAGGTCTGCGGCTTGAGTGGTCATCCTGCCGCCGGTGCACCTTCATGGCCCCTATCGCGCGTGGCAGCGCCGCTTTTATGATCTCAATGTGTGGAGCGAAAAGAAGCGGCGGGAAAAGCTGAGCTACGCTCACGGCAACGCGATGAAGAAAGGCGCGAGCCCGTTGTCTCTTGCCACTCGCCATTGCCCTTTTGCATTCTGACTCCTGGCTCCTGACTTCTGGCTCCTGAATTCCACTTGTCACTCTCCACTTGCCACTGCCGTTGTAGACCGAGAAGCCCACGGCACCAAAACGGTGCAGTGGCTACTCGCTCACGTCGGACGTTTGATTCGCGTTCGCCCGGGCTCGATGATCACCAGGCTACCTTTGAAGATTGCATCGTCCAGCGAGCACAACGCGTCGGCGATTTGCGTCGCCAGTTCGCGTGTTCGCATCGCGGTCGGGTACTGGATCACAACGATCCCGAAATGGCTTCCCAAAGGAAACCTCAGCAGGTTTCCAAAATCGCTATCTCCGGTGACGATCACCGCCTGCCGTTCTTGCGCCGCCGCGTAAACGCGCGCATCGGAGGAACCGCGCAGATGGAGTTCCTGGATATGGTCGGCGGCATGGCCCCGTTGTCTCAAGAGCGAGGCCAACAGAAAAGGCAGGTCTTCGTCAATGAGGAATCGCGCCATCAGGCCGAGGCACGGACGGTTTCTTCTTCAAGTCTCTGGGCGGCGTAAGTCAGCGCGGCTCGCACATCTTCCTCAGTAATTCCGTATTGCTGAGCGACTTCGCCCCAGGAGTCTCCAGCAGCGACGGCGCCCACGATTACACTCACCGGAACACGAGTTCCCGCAATCACAGGTTTGCCGAAGCGCACCTCGGGGTCCACGCTGATTCGCGGGGCAATTAGGGTCATCATCGGCTCCTGGCAAGATTATAGCACCGCATCGCCTCCGTCTCTCGGACCGAATCATTTATTTGTCGCGCTCAATCTCCGCCGCGCGCTCGCTCCTCTTTCGGAGCAAGCGTAGCGCAGGCCTCCGTCTTTGCGGTCTGCGGCTTGTCGGTCTTGAACCCCGCGGGACACGTTAGGGGATGGCGCGAGGCAGTGGTATTGGCTCGTCACTTGTCACTCCTCACTCGCCACTGCCCTTTAGCATTCTGACTCCTGGCTCCTGACTTCTGGCTATTGAATTCCACTTGTCACTTGTCACTCGCCACTGCTTTCTTGGCCGTGGTGAAGCTCCCGGTTCTATTTCCCGGGGGCTGATTCCGTCCTTCCCATGGACCGCCTACCGTGATCGCATAGATCGCCAAGAACGCGATGTTTGCGCCACCCGTTCGTGGTAACATTCTTGTACGTAAAGGCGCGGTAAGAAGTGGCGCGATATACCCTGCACTTCGGCGACTGCCTCTTGTGGATGGAAAAAAGGGAGAAGGAATCCATCCACGCCATAGTTACAGACCCGCCCTACGGTTTGAAAGAATACACCTCCGTAGAGAAGGAGAAGCTTCGCAACGGGCACGGCGGCGTGTGGCGGATTCCTCCTTCATTCGACGGGTGCAAGAGGCGTCCGCTGCCACGTTTTACTGTCCTCACAGAGAGTGATCATGAGAAGCTGCGAAGTTTCTTTTCGGAATTCGCTCGGCGCGCGATTCGCGTGCTTGTCCCTGGTGGCCATTTGTTTATCGCGACCAATCCCCTGCTCTCACACCTCGTCTACCTGCCGCTTATGGACGCCGGGTTCGAGAAACGGGGCGAGATTATCCGACTCGTGAAAACACTGCGAGGTGGCGACCGGCCCAAGAATGCCCACGGGGAGTTTGCGCACGTCACGGTTATGCCACGGTCAGGTTGGGAGCCGTGGGGTCTGTTCCGCAAGCCATGTGAAGGGCGAGTCCAGGACAACCTGCGCAAATGGAAGACCGGCGGACTGCGCCGTATTTCGTCCGAGAAACCTTTCGAAGATGTCGTCCGCTCGTCACCTACCCGCGGCGAAGAGCGGGCCATTGCGCCTCATCCGTCGCTGAAGCCCCAACCCTTCATGCGGCAAATAGTGCGTGCTTCGCTGCCGCTTGGGGTCGGGACGGTGTTGGACCCCTTCATGGGTGGCGGATCGACCATTGCGGCTGCGTTGGCGTTAGGTTACGAAAGTATCGGGATTGAAAGCGACCCGGTGTTTTACCAGATGGCCGAGCAAGCCATCCCTAAGCTCGCCGAACTCAACGGCGGAGTCGAACCTTCAACTGCCGGACCGGTTCGTCGTGCGCGACATGACGAACAAGTACTTTCGTTGCCATTCCGCGCGTGATCGGACTCAAGAGGTGACATTTGGGGTTTGATGCAGAAGGATTCGACAGGAGAGTACCGCTCCCCCCTGATTTAAAGATATCCCACATTCGAAAGGCCATCG